>ERZ1292633.5550-Hain-H41-02um-R1-5550-length-11351-cov-7_pt1 | contig 11351 bp, 9 predicted proteins | sample MGYA00564406_ERZ1292633 | MGnify/ENA primary metagenome ERZ1292633 (study PRJEB36523, sample SAMEA6512639) | groundwater metagenome | collected 2019-01-08 | study: AquaDiva: Metagenomics assemblies of 32 groundwater samples
TGCCCGGTCGAAAAAATCCCATTGTGCTTCGCGCGAACTCCCCGGCCACCCATCTCGTGCAACGCATTCGTGATGAGGCCCATCGATTTGCCATCACCTTCCATCGAAAACTGCGCGGCCAAGCTCTGATGGCGTCTTCACTCGATCAGGTCGCCGGCATCGGCGAAATCACACGCACTCGACTGCTCAAGCAATATGGCAGCTTGGAGAATATCGCTGCCGCTACGGACGGCGAATTGACAGCAGCCGGCCTTGATGCCAAGACCGTCGCGCAGATACGAGAAGCGCTCTCGATCCAGACGCCGCCTCGCAGTTGAACGCGATCACCTCTGGCAGGCAACATCCACAAACAGATAGGGTCTCGCGTCGATTCACAGCGAGAACGATGATGGCATCCGCTTGTCTGCGTGGCAAGACGGTATCCTGGTGGCATCTACAGGCTTGAACTGCTCAGATCTGTTGTCTCGGCCATCGCTGGGAAATTGTAGATGGGTCTGAAATGATATTGAGGTCGTAACGGTCAATAGGACTATATGGCTCTATGGGCCAATAGGTTTAGAGTGTGATATATGATGGAAGAACTCCGAATTTCCTACGGCATCTTTCTTTGCGCAGATCGGAAAAATGATGACGGCCTCATGGCTAGGAGCGTGAGCTCGGGAACACCCTTCGCTCACCCTAATCCTATAATGATAACCGTATTCGAACATCGAAACTCCGAGACGTGTCCTTAGGAGATTCATGCCTATGAAGAAGCCAAGCTGTTTCTTCAAGGAGCACGCGTATCCGGTCTTGTCCCACGATCACCGCGAGGCTACCTCGTGATCCTCCGTGGGCCGGAGAAGTTCCATTATCCAACCCGAAAAGAGTTTCAGTACCTGAGCGAGATCATGCACCAGGTGCGATCAGTTCATGATAAATCTGAATTGCCAAATTTGTCGTCAGCCGTAGGTCAACTTATCCCACATGAGTTTGCGGCGTGTGCGGGCTTCAATATTGAATCATCTGCGGTACAGGTGGGGCACTCGAACTTTTCAGACGAATATAGTCACCTCTATGCGACACAAGGACTTCCAGTAGACCCTGCGATCCGACTCTTGCAAATGACTCGAATCGGGACCATTACGAGCGAGGATAGCCCGAATCTGGTCCTCCCACCACCGATCATGAGTTTGAAAAGTGATTTTGGAATAAAGGCGTGTCTGTCTGTAGGGGTTAAGGGGGTACTTGGGACATGCACCTATTTTGCATTCAGCAATTTCGATGAAAAGTTGATGGGGAAGTTTCGGACTCTGATGCAGATTCTGGCTCCACACTTTCACCTCGCCTTCCTGCAGGCAACCACTCAGTCTGACAGGCAGGAACCTTTTCAGGCGAAAGCGACCCTAACCCCCCGAGAAAAAGAAATCATGTGCTGGGTGGCAGAGGGCAAGACGAATTGGGAGATCTCCATCATCCTTCATGTCAGCCTGAACACAATCAAGTTTCATTTGAAGAACGTATACGATAAGCTTGGCGGCGTGGAAAACCGTTGGGCAGCGGTTGCGCAATGGCAGAAGAATTCCTCCGGATAGTTCCATCCTAAAGAGTAGCGTGGTGTGCCAGACCGATTCCCTTCTTTTCGAACCGCAACTCACTTCAGAGTAAGTCTCGTTAGCCGGAAGACCATTCCGCTGGGTCTGCCTTTACCCACCAGTCGTCTGGCCACACCACCGTTTTTCACCGAATAGCCCTGATCGTTAGGGGGCAACTCCGGCATACGGACACGTCGTAAGAGTAAATGGTTGCTGATACTCCAAGGGAAGATGGCAGGATTCCCGTTTTCTGAAATTGACCAAAAATGTCGTCGGCATCATGACGACGGAAAAACGTTCGGCCACCCTTGGGGTCCCTGGAATTCTTGAAATAGAAAAGTTACGACAGAGCATTGCCATGACGGACTTCACCTCCAATAACGCCAGGTTTCGACCGGGACATGAACGCGGTCCAACTCCAAACGGCACAAATGCCTTAGAATTATAACCTGCTTTTTCTCCCCCATGCGAAGCCAGCCAGCGTTCCGGCTGAAATTGACTTGGCGCTGCAGAGGCTGGCTCCCCCAACCCGGATTGCCGCGTGAGTAGAAATATCGCTGTTCCCGCGGGAATTCTGACTCCACCCAGTTCGACAGCGTGATTCGCTTCCAAGAGCAGCACCGGGACGACGGCTTTGAGGCGTAGAGTCTCATACGTCGCCGCTTCGATGTAGCGCAGCCGCTCGTGATCCTGGAAGTCACACAACATCGTCGAGTGACTCAGAACCGTATCTGTTTCTTGCTGCATGTGCATCTGTATGTCCGGGTGCTCTGTCAGAAAGTGGATCATCCAAGCTAAGGTATACGCGGTCGTATCTTCACCAGCCACCAACATCGTGAGGACATTGCCAAAGATTTCATCATCGGTGAATTGAGTATCCCCCATGTCTTGAGCGGCTAGCATCGCCTCCAAAAAGTTTGTTGGATGTGTGGCCAAGTCTGGGTTGCGAGCTAATCGCTCGCGGCTATGGGCGATAAACTCTCCGATTGCTTTTCGGAGCGCGAGCAATGACTCATCCAGTATCCGATCTGCGGGGAGCTTGAAGAAATGCCAATAGGGAAACGGTGCATTGATCCGACGATTCATCATAGGAAGAATCTTTTCCACGTGTCGTTGGATATCATCACCTTTGCCTTCGAGAGTATTGACATCATATCCGAAGGCCAGATTGCTCGTCACATCGATGGAGTAGCGCATTAAATCATTTCGCACTTCGACTGCGTGTCCCTCCTTCGCAGCCTTCTCCCAGCGCGTCTTCAGGCGTTCCGTCACCTTAACGAGTGTTGGGAAAAAGCCCTGTAAATGAGAGGTGTTTAAGGCCTGCATCGCGATCCGGCGCTGTCGATACCATTGATCACCTTCCGATGAGAACACGCCGTTGATGCCTAGCTCCTTGAGCACCAGCTCGATAGACTCCAACCGACGATACGACGCAGGTCTTTTGCGCGAGACTTCGTGAATCAAGTCCGGGTCTGAAATGGCCACTACCGTTTTGCCGGCGATCCTGAATCTGTACATGGGGCCGTAGACGGTCGCCCATCCCTCCAGGATCGTGTGCAGCTTTTTCAAATCCAGCTGCAGGATGTTGCCCAACAACGGGAGTCCAACAGGACCGGGGAGGTCCTTAAGCGTGCGGTCCGCAGGGCCAGATCGACCACTCCCTTCGGTCTGTCCTTCAGAATGGTACGGGCATGTCGCGTGAATTGAAGTTTCCATGTTGCTGTCTCCTTTGTGCTCCATCTTCACGAGGAAGATGAGTGAGGGACCGATGTAATTGCTTGCTCCGAGAAATGGTGCATCGACGCTGCCCACCGTAGAACATCCGTTGAGTGAAAGGACCTACCCATCCGGGTAGGTCCTTTCACCGGTGTTGTTTTGTATTCTCCCTTCCGTCGTTCATAAAAATGTGCCGGAGCGGAAAATTTCCATGAGGACGGACCGCAAGGAGGATCATATGGCTGCAACTGAGTGTCAGGTCACGCAATCTGCTGCAGTGCGCACGTTGGTGGATCTTGTCGCGCAGAGAAAAACTCGGCGATTCGGACGCGGCATGGAGCTTCCCGCCGGCCCCCTTCGCTACAAAAGCCTCCATCCCCCTCTCCCTTTGTCAGATGACGAAGAACAGGCGCTTATTTTCTCTGCCGTCGGTCAAACTGGGATGAACCTGGGTGATATGCAGTTTGTGAACCGTCCCGGACGTGAAGATGGCCAAGGAATTGCCATGATGAATTTTCAGAGCCGAACGGTTCCCAGTCCCTGTGCGGCGCACACGACCCGGCTCTTCTACACCAACGACCAGGGGGTCTTTTTCGTGAAGGGATCAAGCAAGCAAGAATGGGGATTTGTGACGGAGACGGTCACGCTTCGTGATGGACGGCTGGAAATCCCACGACAGATGCCTTTTATGCTTGGGTTCAATCAGTGGTACACGAACCAGCCGGGGACAACCTACTTCATGCCCGTCACAAATGTCGCAAGCGTCTACATCAATCTCTTGCTCGCTCTCTTCAGCGAAGAGTTTGGTTACTTCGTGGTGGATACAGATAACAGAGCCAGCGGCTGTGGGCTTGACGCCTTTAGGAAAAGCCGAGGGGGCCATTTGAACGACGACATCGCCATGCGACGTATGATGACCCTCCGCGAGCTCGATAGCAGTATCAGTGACACCGCGATTCAGGAGCAGGGAATCGTGTGCGAGCATATTTTCTTGATGCAACAAGCCCTCGGACTCGGAGGAGGGATTCAGAGCGTCGGCAGTGGACGGCATCTGCTCGGTATGGAACCGCAACTCTTTCCGGGCCTCGGCTTTCAATTCTCAACACCAATGGGTCCTTCGATTCGCCCCAACCCTATCGGTCTGGCAGAACTGTGGGCAGGGCCTTGCCCACCCTTCGTGACAAGTATGGAAGACGCGGTATTGGGGGCCGTGGCGATGAAATTTGGGAAAGGGGGAACCTATCGAAACGGGTCAGGAACCCCCTGGACACTGCCTGAATCGGCTATCGGCTTCCCCACCCACTCAGAGCAGGCCATCGCCGCCACAATCGCATTTTGTGAATACGTCCACGGGACGTATGGGCGATTTCCTGCCCATACGGACGCATTCAAGTCGATTGTGGCCTGTCAGGCCCACCACATCGATGTCGATTTTTACGACACCTTCTATCCGGATGGCTCACTACCGCAGGCACAACGTGAACACATGGCTCAATTTCATGGAATCTGCACCCAAGGCCTCTCCTCAGCTGTGGCCTAAGGGAAGGAGGGTATCGAGATGCAACAGCGACGCGTGATCATTACAGGGCTTGGAGTTATCTCGCCGTTGGGATGCGACACGAAAACGTTCTGGCACATGTTGAGTCGCGGTATGAGCGGAGTGGCTCCGATTGCCTCCTTCGACACGTCACCCTTCAGCTCATCTCTGGGGGCCGAGGTCAAGGACTTTGATCCTGAGGATTTTATTCCTCGTAAACAGATGCGACGGATGGGTCGGGCCACACACTTTGCGGTCGGATCAGCCATGATGGCAGTCCGAGATGCCCGGCTGGATTTTGACCGAGAAAATCGATCAGAGGTCGCCATCTGCATGGGAACATCCATTGCGGGCCTCAAGGAGGCGCTGGACACGCACGACTCCATTCAGCGGAAGCACTATCAACATACGAACCCATTCGCCATGACGTCGACATTCGCGAATGCTGTTTCGGCAGAGGTCGCCATTGCCCTGGACGTACATGGGAACAGCGAAACATACTCAATCGGCTGCTCCTCTACGGCTAATGCCCTTGGCCGCGCCTATGACCTCATTGCGGCAGGCCAAACCGATCTGGTCATCGCGGGAGGCGCGGAAGCACCTCTCCATCCCAGTATTTTCTCTGTCATGGAAGCCGCGCGAACCCTTGCCCCTGACAAGGGCGGAACCATTACAAACCACCCCCGCCCATTTGATCGAACACGATGTGGGATGGTTCTCGGCGAAGGCGCCGGCTGTGTGGTGCTCGAAGAATTTGAACATGCCAGACGACGAGGTGCCCCCATGTATGCGGAACTCGAAGGATGGGGATTTACTTGTGACGCCTATTCGATGGCCAAGCCGCTCGAGTCTGGAGCACAACAAGGGCGCGCCATTGGGCAAACGCTCGCCTCCGCACACTGGTTCCCTGAAGAAGTCGATTACATTAACGCGTGCGGTTTGGGCACCATCGATCTAGATGCCGCTGAAACGTCTGCGATCAAACATGCGTTCGGAAACCAAGCCTATCGGATTCCTGTCAGCTCATTGAAAGGGGCACTCGGTCACGCCTTTGCAGCCAGCGGCGCATTTCAGGTGATCGGTACCGCGCTCGCACTGGAACATCAGTTCATTCCTCCGACCCTCCATCTGACGATGCCCGACCCCCTATGCGATTTGGACTATGTTGCCTTAACAGGAAGACCGGCACGAATCCGCCGGGCACTGGTCAACAGTTTTGGCTTTGGGGGGAAGAATATCGTCTTGGCGCTCTCCCACGTCAACGCACTCGCACCGCACGATAGGCTCTTGCGAACCAGTGATTGGGACGCGATCCACAATCAACCAATCGGAGCTGCCTTAGCTCGATCACTCCGTACAAGCCTTGCTCAATGGAAATAGCGGAATGAACCGGCTCAAGAGAAGAGAAACGACATGACTACAACACTGGCACTCACAGCCGATCAACTCTCGACTCCAGAGGTCATCGCAGACCCGTACCCATACTTCCATGTGCTGCGTGACCAATCACCGCTAAACTATCGATTTCTTCCGGCCGGTGCCGTATGGGGTTTAGATGAGCCGATACGCGCATGGGCTTTGATGAGGCATGATGATGGATACAATGCCTTACGGGACCACGACACATTTTCGTCACGGCATTGTCTCGTTGGGAAGATCGGTCCGCCACTTGCGCTCATCAATGATGATCCACTTCGCCACACTCGGTTTCGTCGCCTGGTGAACAAAACGTTTACCCTCAAGCGTATCGAGGCCTTGACGCCATGGATGGAACATGTGGCTGATGACTTGCTGGGTGAGATTGGAACGAGGGAGACCGATATTATCGAATCATTCGCGATCTCGATGCCTCTGAAGGTCATCGCACGGCTACTCGGCATTCCTGGCGAGGAATATCTAACCTTCAAGCGATGGAGTGAGACGTTCTTCGCCTTTGACTCTATGACTCCCGAGCAGCGGGCGAAGAGCAACCAAGAAATGATGACTTATTTCGGTCTGATGGCAGCCAAACGGCGGGCTCACGGGGCCGAAGACTTGATCGCTGCGCTCGTGGAAGCAGAGATCGAAGGCGAGTCCCTAAACGATGCCGAGATCTTAGGCTTTTGCATGTTGGTGCTTATTGCGGGGAATGAAACCACTACGAATCTGATCGGCAATATGCTTGGCATCCTCACGGATCGACCTGAGTTGTGGCGACAGCTTCGGGAAGATCGAAGCTTGGTCCATACCGTAATTGATGAAACCCTCCGATACGAAAGTCCATTTCAGCGCCTTTCTCGCCAGACTACCCGAGAGGTATATCTTTCCGACATCAGAATTCCAAAAGATTCACTTGTCACGATTTATTATGGCGCAGCCAACCGTGACCCTGAAGAGTTTCCCTGTCCCGATGAATTCCGTCTGGACCGCGATCTGAGAAATCATGTGGCCTTTGGCATGGGCATACACTATTGCCTCGGGGCTCCGCTCGCGCGAGCAGAAGCACGAGTCACCCTGAATGCATTCCTGGATCGCTTCCCAATTCTCACACGAGGGGATGCCCCGGCTACGCGACAATCATCAAGCCTCGTCGTGTTTGGTTATCAAGAATTACCGTTGGTACTGGATATCGCGCGATGAGTAACCAAGATCGGCTGTTCGCTATTCTGAGAACTATACGGTGGCTCTCGCCAGGCTTTTGGCCAGATAGATACCGGAGGGTCGGCAGCACAGCCTGCGCCTCTGTGCCGGTTGTGGAGAGGGGGGGCTCATGATCGGAACACAGATAGTGAAAATTCTCGTCATCGATGATCATGAGGTGGTGCGCCTGGGTGTGAAACAGATCTTGGGAAGAGCCCTTCCGCACGTCGAACTCGGGGAAGCGGATACCGGGAAAAAAGGGATTGCAGCGGTGCAGCGAGAAGCGTGGGATCTGGCCATTGTGGATATCAGCCTGCCGGACCAGAGTGGGTTGGAGCTGCTCTGCGAGTTACACAGTCTGGCCCCCAATCTCCCGCTGATGGTCTTGAGTCTGCACACTGAGGAGCAATACGCCGTGCGGGCTTTTCGGGCCGGGGCCATGGCCTATCTCACCAAGCAGGTCGCTCCAGACGAGCTAGCCAAAGCGGTGATGCAGGTTCTGGCAGGCCGCATGTATGTCACTCCCTCCCTGGGCGAATACATGGCGGGCAGTCTGAGCAAGCATCCTGCGCGCCCCGGGCATCACGCATTGTCTGAGCGAGAACTCGAAGTCCTTGTCTCATTGGCTCAGGGCCGTTCCATCAGGCACATCGCCCAGTCCCTCAGTCTCAGCATCAAGACCGTCAGCACCTATCGCGCCAGGCTCATGGACAAACTTGAGCTCACGACCACTGCCGAACTGATCCGCTATGCCCTCGACCATCGTCTGGTTGAATGAGAGCTCGCCACCATGCTTGAAATCGTCGCGGGGGTGATCGGAAAGAAGATCGTCGAGCAGGCCGGGCTGTGCTATTTTCGGACCGCTACAGTCAATCAGCGCGCCGCTCGTGCCGGCCTAGACTTGGTTTTTTCTATGGACAACAGGGTGGGCAGAAGGCAATTCTCATGAAGCTGTGACACTCAGTCACTCGATTGTTCTGTTTGTGAGCGATCTCGCAGGGTCAAATTGGTGTTAGAACAAAAACTTTGCGCTAACGGTTCCCAAATGGACAAAGGCATGATAGGTCCCATCGACGGTGGGGTTTAAATTTCCCGCAACCGTCCGCGATTCATAAAACCATTCTTGAAAGGCCACATCCAGCCCCATCCCCTTTGGCCAGAGCGCGGATGCTCCCCCGCAAGGAATCAACCCCAGAAACCGGCCCTGGCTCTTACACAACAATCCGGCTCCAATGGACAGTGTATTGGAAGATAAAGAAATGACACCCGGGTTGAGCGTCGTATCAGGAACAGGATTCTCTATTCGTGTGTATCCCGATCGAACAGCCACATCCCAATGAGGCAACCATGTGGGGTCGAGCCATTTGTATTCGGTGCCGAACGCTACGACCGTCACCGTCTTCCATTGTTGCGGTTGCGGAATGACTCCACCGGATGAGAGCTGGACGTCGAGGTGACGATTCGACTTCCACCCGACATATTCCACATCGAGCTCCAACTTCCATTCCCGCTCGCTCGTCCGGACCGGCCAGACCGCAATGCCCCCGGTGTAGATCTGTGGCAGTACGAGATTGGCGGAGGCATCGGCCACCGTCGCCCCATTGACCAACAACGATCCACTCAACGGCACCACAGCCTGGGTGCGATACACCAGCCCGATGGAGGCGATCGGCTTGCCATCGCCGTTTCTTAATGGTGTATAGAGCAGGCTCATGGTTGCGCCGGCTCCTGTTCCATTGCCGTTGAGTTCGACGGAAGCCCCGCTCAAGGCGCCGACGCCTATTTGCTTCTGTTCGATCTGCCCCTGCCCAAGAAAACTTGCGAAGGTATAGATGTCGGCGCTCACTCCGATCGCCAACTGATCGTTGAGTTTATAGGCCACGGTCGGCTTAATATCGATGAGCGGAAGCGCTACAGTGGTGACGGCGCTATTGAAAGGGCCATCGACCGGATAGCGAGTGCTCGAGCCAAATGGCGACGTAAGACCGATTCCCAGTGTGACCGGCGAGAGAGCCGATGCGCCAAGTGCTCCAAGATTGGCACTCACATAGAAATGGCTTGGAGGTGGAGAGGTGATACTCCCGCCAAGATCGCCTCGAGTATCAAGACCTGCAGGGCTCTTGTATTTGATCGACCCACCCATGAGAGTCGACCCGACAATACTCTGGACGCCCTCGACCTGAGTCAATCCTGCTGGATTGAAGTGGATAGCCGACGCGTCGTCCGCCTGGGCAACAAATGCATTTCCCTGACCGGCTGCGGCAGCTCCTTGCGGTTGAAGTCGGATAGCCTGAGCCATAGTCACGGTGGGGCACATCACGGCGAAGATCCACATCACAGAAAAAGCAATCCAAACCATAAATCTTCCTGTTCTTTTCCTACAACCTACAATCATTAAAAAATGGGAGATAGTACTAGTTGGCCCGTTGCCCTGTCCAGCCCAAACTACGTATTTATTGTGACGTGTAGGGCCAAATGACCCCTAATCATCCGCCGCGATTTCCGTCTTGCTATAGTTTGGCAAATGGTAGAAAATGTACCGTCATACTAAGGTGAAAGGAGAGGCCATGAGTGTTGGCGCACAGCCTTTTCCTGCTCATTTTTTTGAGCATACTTCGAAAGACGATCTTCAGCGCGTGTTGGAGATCGTGCATTACGCTGCCCAAGCTGAAACCCCTGAAGATGTCAAGCATGTCCTGATTCGTGCCAAGAGTTTTCTTCCGTTCGAGCGTCTAATTGGGGGTCTTGTGCGCTTTGGACCACAAGGCACGTTCGAAGGGTTTTCAGATGTGTTGAACGTCAACTTCCAAGAAGAATGGCTTTATCTCTATTGGAAAAACCGCTATGCAGAGGTGGATCCAGTTTTGCACGCGCTCATGAAGTCGCAACAAACACAGGTTTGGAGCGAGGTATATGCCAACGTTACATCAGAGCGGGAAAAGGAATTCGTGGAGACTGCAACTTCTTTCGGCCTCATTGATGGAGTCACAGCTGGATCACTCGATCCCTCATGCGGAGTAGCCACATTCTTTGCATTTGCAGGAGGAGACGCGACTGAACACGCACGGTTCGTGACATTATTGGACTATCTTGGCCAGCACCTCCACTGGGCATTGCTGAGGGCTACGTCGAAGACTTCCCCCTCATCCGGCATGTGCGTGACGACGCTTTCTCCTCGCGAAGTCACGATTCTGAATTGGATAAAGAACGGGAAAACCAATTGGGAAATCTCGCAGATCATTGGAATCACGGAACGAACCATTCGCTTTCATGTCGAGAGCATCTTTAGCAAGCTTGATGTCTCTTCACGGAGCCAAGCTGTCGCCGTGGCCGTTCAACACGGCCTCCCAAATTTAGTGGCATAGGATTCCATATGAATTGCCCCCTGTACACTGCGTTCAAGGAAGTATCCGGTCATGCCGTCGGCAAAAGAATAGATAACTGTTCTGCCTGAGCTGGGAAACCCAGCTCCACTTCACCGCACTGCTTTGTTGACCCTTCCACCATTTTCCCCTCTGTTGTAACCGTCGTTCCCATCCATTCCATGAGTTGTGGCCTAATTTGAGCAAGAGCGGTTTCGCATTTCACGATGTCCATGACGGCTGCAATCGACAAGACCCTCGCCGGAGGAAGGGCGACAGGTGGGCCTAATGGATCACAGGAAATTCCTAGGCGCTGAAGCATTCGGAGGAAGCGGTGTTCTACTACAAGGTAAAAATATCTGATGTCATGAACAAGCGCCCATTGGTAGATGCCCTTGATAAGAGTCAATATAAAACGAGCAGACAAGCTCTTGTCCCTGATTACTGGATCAAGAGCCAGCCTGGTAATTTCTGCTGTATCAAGGTTCTTGCGAACGCGATGTGACCCGACCAGGCATCCGCTGAATTCGCTCTCCAGCATAA
>ERZ1292633.5551-Hain-H41-02um-R1-5551-length-11351-cov-7_pt1 | contig 11351 bp, 3 predicted proteins | sample MGYA00564406_ERZ1292633 | MGnify/ENA primary metagenome ERZ1292633 (study PRJEB36523, sample SAMEA6512639) | groundwater metagenome | collected 2019-01-08 | study: AquaDiva: Metagenomics assemblies of 32 groundwater samples
GCGCCCTCACGTACGGTGCACGTGCATTGGTGCGCGAGAGCGCCTACTCGTTACTATCGTTGTAGTGCTCCTCACCCCGGTAAAGGCCCTTCACACCTTCTCCAACCTTGAAAGTTCAGTTCAACAAGCCGCAATCAAACCAAAGAAAGCACCGGTTGTTGTTGTCGCAAACTTGATTTACTCACAGTCGGCGTGAATGAATGCGTCAACGGCTTTCGACAAGGCAGCCTCATCCGTCAGGGGTACCAAGTCCCCGAAGGAGTGGGGTGATGAAGCTGCTGGGGGAGCCGTGTGGGATGGCGAGGCCCACACTAGCGTGACCGCGGAGCTCGTCGCAGAAGCCTGGAAGCGGTACCAGGCGGCGGCGACAGTGCGCTCGCGGCGATCGCGTTGGGAAGCGCCGACACGAAAGGCTTCCCGACTGAGAGAGTCAACAATTTCTTTCCGACCCGCGTCGTCACCACGCGACAGGTGGCGGGGGTCATCATGGCCCGCGTCCGACCGCCTCTCCCGACCTTGGCACAGCGTTTGGTCGAGCACCACCATCGTGCCGCCGCGTACCACATGATGCTGCTGTCGTTCCTCCGTCACCGCTCCGTCATCCTTGGCCGCCGGATGTGGTGGCGGCAACGACGAAGGCGTTGATGGTTCGATGGCCATGACGATTCGGGTCAACGCATCGCGCAACGTCGTGTTCAGCAACTCGAGCCGCAGCTGGGTCGAGTCGTGGTCACCCTCGTCGACTTCTTCTTGTCTTCTCCCGTTTCGTCTCTTTCCTCGTTGCGATTCGATTCGGATCAAGGCCGCGACGTCGATGATGAAACACTCAACCCGAAAACGACGGCTCGAAGACCGTCCAACTGAAATAGAGTGGCGTTGTTGCTTCAACAGCATGGGCCACACAGCCTCGGTCGACACCGCCGCCGAACTCACCTTCAACCGGAGGTGCTCGCGGTCGGCGTGAAAGAGCGCTTCCGACTTCAGCACACTGCCGTAAAAGGGACCGCGTGGTTCGAATAGCGACAGCGACACCCCTCCACCGCCCCCTCCTATTCGCTGACAGGACTGCTCGGCTGTTGCAGTGAATGTTGTTTGGAGATTGCTACGATCCAGAATGTCATGAGACATCACCGAGTCGAAATGGTGCCGTATCGCGAAGGGACAGGCAGCCGTCCCTGGCAGCACCCCATACCACTCGACGTCCGCGTCGTCCGCGCGGCTACGCGTTGTGGTATCGTTGGAGCTGCCAGGCGTCGGTGGTTCATGTGCGGTCGTCGTCGCTGACGTCCGTTGCGGACCACTCGTTGAGAAGAGGAGCAATCGCAAAAGTCGTGCGGCAACGACATCGCACAGCCGCCACCAACTCGTCGAGGTCGTCGTGGTTTGATGCAGCAAATCATGCGAGACGGGGAAATCGGGGGGAAGCCGCCGCCGCTGCCCTCCTCGCGCGAAGCGTCGGGCACCTCCGCCGCCTCGTCCCGTTTCCCTGAGCACGGGGGGCGAGGAAGGCGTGACGCCCCCTGACGTGAGCAGCGGGACGCACACACGTGCGGGAACGAAGGATGGCAGCAGCGGCGTGGCGGATTCATTGTTGTCGCCTTGCCACCTTGTTGAAGCCGCCAAACGACGACGACACCTTTCCCTCTCCTCTTCCACCTCCACCTGCTCCTGGAAAGCAGGCAACAATGGTAAAATGACTGGCATGTGACGAGGACCGCACGTCGCGGGAGGTACCAATTCGCCGGCCTCTGCTGCGACTGGGACCCACGGGGACCCCCCTGTCGCGCCCTTGTCTCCTCCCGCACGCGGACCACCGACCTTCGGCATCAGCACCAACGACAGGGACGCGAGGGCGGCGATCATGAGGAGGGCGGTGGTGACCATGGAATGACTCTTCGAATCCCACCGACGAGTGCCGCCGTCAGTTGTGATCGCCATCCTGTGTCATGATCAGGTCGCGTGACGAGAGAAGAACGAGCGAGAGAGAGAAGAGAGGAGAATGAGAGATACTGACCCGATGGGCTCTTCAAGCCATTGCATATTTTCGAGACCAAGTCATTCCCCTCCCTCTTCGGTTGTCCGTATCAAAACCGTTAACAGGTGGATGTGTGCCTGGCCCCGGGGGGAAATTGCCCCCCGCTATCTTCACTCGCGTCGCATTGTTACCATCGTTTGTCGTACAACAGCCTCTCCACCTTGTCTCCGCAGGGGGGCCCTTGTACTGTTGGGCATCGCCCCCCTTCCCTCGGGAGCAGGCAATCTTGATCCAATTACTTCGCCGTCGCCTCCCTACCGCCGCGCCTCTCGCGGAAGTGCGGCTGCTGCCTTTCTTCCCACGCGAGGACAATGAATGCTCCCACGATGCGCTTCGCGATCGGGGTATCCCGCAGAGAGTCCACGAAGGCGGTCCTCTCCTGCTCCGACTCAAACGACAAGTGCGGCGCGTAGTCCTGCATGAGCGCCGGCGAAAATTCCGGATGGAATTGCACCGAGTACACCAACGGTCCATGCCGCACGACCTGATGACGGTCCCGCACGCTGCGAAATAGGCAAACCGACGTTTTCGGCAAGCATGTGACGGTTTGATTATGGTACGCAATGACGTCGAATGCAGCGGGAAGGGAAGCCACCCGCACTAGTACATCGTCGTGGTTGTCGAGGACGTGGGGATTCCCATCCGCATGAGCGTCATCCCGGGGTCCGCTCGCGGCGGGTGCCAACGTCGACGTTTGTTCGATCCGCAGCGTCCCGCACTCCCTTCCCGCGGGGTTCCAATCGACCGCCCCTCCCAGCGCGTGCGATAGCAACTGATGGCCGAAACAAATGCCGAGAATGGGAGGAGGGGGCCGCTGAGAGCGCGTCGTGGACACGTCGCCGTCGCAACGATGGCTGTAGAAGGCCTCCCTCTCCCGCACCGCGCGCCGCAGCCACTCCGCGGCCAGGGGCAACCAAGGGTGGTCCTCCGTCATGTTGTAGCGCGAGCCCGATAGGATGACGGCATCATAGTCCGCAAGATTCGGCCACTGCGCGAGGACGGCGTCCGTGAGCGCAGCGTCGTCTCCAGCAGCGCGTGTCGTCGTCGTCGTCGTGCTCACCGTCACCGGGGCGTCGTACAGATGGAACAGCTCCCATGATGCGGGGGGCCTCGCAGGCGACGTGCGGCTGTCGAAATGATCTCGGATCACCTGAGGCGATTCCGGATCGGCATCTGAGCTCAAGACGTCGACGGCTGTTCTCAGTAGCTGTGAGAAGTCGCCGTGATTGGCCAAAATGGTCGGACGGAAGGGACCGCAGACGACGCAAAGGATACGGAAGGCGGAGGGAGCCGAAGAGGCGACAGCAGCGAACAGTGACAAGTTCGCTGTTTCTCCAACGTGGTGGCTGCGGCTGCCGCCGATATTATTCCCACTGCTCGACGAGGTGACAACGGCGGACATGTGAGAGACAAGTCCCAGCGTTATTACTCTGACTCCTGTTGTCGACGAGGGGTGCAAATTGCGAACAGCGCGTGGAGTCCTCTCACGTTCCCATTGAGTCACGACTCAAAAAAAATAAATAAAAAAGCAAGTGAAACGAACAAAGCAAAGGTCCTAGTGTGGGGGTCGTCGGTTGCATGGGTGTCGCTGCTGGCGCCGTGGTGCCGCAGCGTCGAACCGTTTCCATGGATGTCATCCCTTTTTCAGCAACACCGAAATGGATCGGCGGGACAATGCCCTCGCAGGAATCACCGACGCGCAGACGGACGACACGATGGACAGTAAGAATAGGAACAAAAATAGCTGCCATGGGAAGTCCATGTTGAACGGCAGTTGCAGAAAGACGTTAATCTGCAGCATGATGGTCGACGCCACGATGAGGCCGATGGCGGTGCCGACGATGAAGGACGACAGGACGAGCGTGAGCGCCTCGTACACGTACGCCCTCGTGAGCTGCTTGGCGGTGAAACCCAGTGACCGCAGAACCGCGAATGACCACGCGTTGACCTGAACGTTGGCGAGAAACGCCAGCCAAAGCATCATGGTGTCCAAAATGATCGTCACGGCCGACGAGAAGAAGAAGAAATAGATGATCACGTCGGAGGCGGTCTGTGTCGTCGCGATGAGCTCCACCGTGTTGGACGCGATGTGGTAGTACGGGTTCACGCGCGCTTGTAACGAATCCACGAAGTAAGACCGCTCGGCGCTCGTGACGTCCGCGCGCAGCCGCACGAAGAGGACGCGGTACTTCACAGCGGTCGACGACTTGTTATCGCTGTACTCATATCGCCCAGGAGCTTTGGTCGTTTCTCGTGGAAAGTCGATGCGATTGACGCCCAAAATGGCCTCGAAGGTTGGAATGGGCACGAAGTAGGAGGAAGAAACGAAGCCGAACGGCAATGGCGACACGTCCGCGAAACCTGGGATCTTATCGAACAAGCCGAGCACGCCGCCTAGGAAGGAAGTATCACGGGCCGCGATGCTGGTACCCGACCCTGTGCGGTATTCCAGATCAATGTTAATCGATGCACCAGGAGCGGCACCAATGACGGTTTTCGCGGCCGAGCTAAGCAGACCGGTGAAACGAAACCCCGCTTTGCCATTCAGATTCGGTAGCGTCTCATTCGGTGGATAGCCTGTATAGATGGGTAGGTGCAGCTGAACACCCCCCCCGTCACCGTCGTCGTTCGCTGCGCTGCCCACCCCCGCGAGGCTCAATCGCTGCTCTCGGTACATCACGCGAACAAAGTCGGTGACGCCGGTGGACGATCGCAATGTGGTTGAAACGCCCGGGTCCACGGAAACCGCCTGAACGTACTGCGGATACACAGCATCCAGGAAGGTTTCATCCAGCCCGACAATGTCGTGCCGCGAGGACGGAAATCCGACCAAGTTGGAAATTCGCGTGGAGCTGAACTGGGCGTAGCTGACGACGCCAAATGTTGCGTACGACCAAGCTTCGACCACGCGAGAGCGCACTCCGTCTATGGCCACAATGTCGCTTTGGTTGCGTCGTGGCAGCACCACCACAGTTGCCAAAAACTCGTCGATGGTCGAACGGTTCAAGGGGAAGTCCACTGTTAGCGAAGAGATGGTGACGTCGGCTCCATTGGCACCCGCAAGAAACATGCCGCCGCTCTTCGCGAGCAGCGTGAACAGCACGCCGCCGAAGACGATGCACGCGACGCTCATCGTGAACATGATGTAGCTCTTCGTGTTCCGCTCAGAGTGGGCGGAAAGGTTTTTCAGGATCAGGGGCTTGAGCCGCCGCTCCCCGCGCCATAGGAGGCACCGCAGCACGGCGCGCTGCAGCGGGCCTTCGATACTGACGGACACGAGGCACAGGCCGATGAGCATGGCCACCAGGATGCCGTTGAGGATTAAGAAGAAGAGCCACAGTTCGTTGAAGATGAAGCTGAAGGGGATCATGTAGTACACGAGGAACCCGATGATCACGAGCATCCACCCCACGAGCGCTTGCCACGGCTCGATCCCGAGTTCCGTGAGCCGAATTTGGGTGACTTGTGTCTCGGTGCCGGTGTTGCGATACACGTCCAGCGCGTCCCGCAGCGACCGAGCGAGCGCACTGACGATGGGCCCCCAGTTGGCAAGAAACAGGACCGCGATGGCGAGAACAGCGGGGATCACGACCGCGACAATGTCGATATTCGTCGTCCGAGCTGGTCCGTACGTGAACAACGTCAGGACAATTTCCACCAGCGCGTTCATCGCGATCAACGCCGCGATACCTGTGACGATGGCGGGCAACGAGAACACAATGGCCTGTGAAATCATCAAAAACAGCAACTGCGGCTTCGCCATCCCTTGCGCTCGCATCATCGCGACTTCGTAGGCACGTTCGTCCGCGTTCGTCGCCATGAGGGAATACATGACCAGTGCCCCTAGGATCACGATGATCGCGACGACGGTCTGAAACACACTGTTCAGAAACAGGGCGAAGAAGTCAAAGGCAATGAGGCCGAGCGACAGCGGGTACTGCGCGCTGGCCGCGTAGCTAACCCCGAGCGACAGGAAGAGGTCGTCCGAGTAGCGGATCATCGCCCGTGTGCGCGGAATGACCGACTGATAGTACGTCTCAAAGCGCTCCTTCATCATCGTGACGACGACCAAAGCGTAGTCGGTGAGACGGAAGTTGCTAGCAATCGTGTCCGACGAGGGCAGCGCGGCAATCGTCGGGCCGTTGCTACCCACGAAGGTGGACAACGGGCTGCGCAGACTTTCGTAGCAGAGCTGCTCGAGCACGGCAGCCACGACGTCATGGTAGTCCACCACGACCATGTTGCCCAGCGTCGCGGGGTACTTGCCCGCGGGCTCGGCGAAGCCGTCTGCCACCGTAATGCGAAGGGCAGGTGTCAGCAGCGCCGCGGCCAATGCCGGGTTGACACCACCCGCTCCCGCGACGGCGGCCGCGGCGTTGTTGAACGCGGTAGACAGGTTGGCCACGTTGATTGCGTTCGCGACGGCGGTTGGGTCGAGCGTGTTGCCGGATAACTGCCCGAGAAGCCCCGCAAACGTGAGATTCGGCCCCACGACGGTCGATGCATTGACGTCGACGGGCGCCGCCGTGGCGACAGGGGCGGCTGGTCCGGCGGCGGCAGGAGCGACGCCGAGGAGCCCGTTGACGTCAACCTGCTGCTGCTGAAGGATGCCACCGACGTCGACGATCATGCGGGCCCGCTGGCCTATGTTCGCCGTGACGTTGATGAACCGGAGGACCGTGCGCAAAACTTGGCCCTCTGCAAAGCCGATTTGCCGATAGGGCCACGCGCGGCCGACGCCGGCCGCTGTTTCCCGTGACGTGTCGGCGAGGAGGATGTTGACCAGCACGCGCGCGGGCGTGCTGATAGAAGCGTTGCTCGTCGCATTCGTCCCGTTTGCTCCGCTCGCGGCCGATACGCTACCATTAAGCGCTTCCAGTTGACCTTTGAGTAGCCAGCGCGGCACGGAGTCGCGAGTCAGGGACGCGTTGACACGGATGCGCGGTTCGATATCAGTGTAATTCACGAACGGGAGGGTGCCGCCTTGGGCAATGATCAGGCCATCCATCTCGCCGATCGTGAGTTCGGCAAAGCGAAGGAAGACCACCGGCGTTTTGGAGATGCCGACGAGAATGAGCCCCACGAAGAACACAACGATGAACATTGCCCAGAAGCCAAGACAACAGTTTCGGGGACGTCGCTCCGTGTCGGAAGCCACGTAGCGGACGCCGATGCTGACATATTTTTTTGTCGTTTCCCAGCGCGTTTCGTGGTGCACGTGTTTGCGCGAGTGGTGCAGTTCCGGATGGCCTGAGGCGTTGGCCACGATGGCCGGGCCGCCGCGGACCAAACGTCTGCGACGTCGATCAGCGGCCGTCGCAAACTGGTCATCGTCGCTTTGGTCGTCGGAATCTGTGACGTAGGTCGACTCTGTTGGGCTTCGGGGCACCGGCGCCGGAACAATCGCCGTGGCCATCGTCACAGCCAGGCAAAGAAGAAGAGAGGAATGTAGCAAAACGATGGATGCGTGTGACACCCTGTCGGGAACATGTCGGGAAGGGGGGATATCGGGAGAACCGACCGCCAACCGTCCTCTGAAGTCGTCAACAATACGACACATGTGATCATCATGCGCATATGAAGGAAATCACACAATTCCGGTTCTCTCTGCAGAAACGAAGGGAAAACGGGGGAAACATACGCAACCTCCCGACCTTTCTCGTCGACTCTTCCCGGCTCTACGTCTCGTTGTGACACACATCACCAACAATGAGGGGGCGATGGCGAAACATAAAAACAAAAAGGGAGGAAGAGAGATAGAGATAGAGAGAAAATAAGAACGAACAAAAAAATCATCAAAAGCACAAACAACCACCAAATCACCCATACCCATACACCTCCAAAATACGTACACCTGCGAGGCGAAGGCAAGCGACGAAGTGAAGTCATCCAAATGACCACGTGGTCAACGACCGACTGAAAATGTGTGTGCCCATTCACAAAGTCTCTCTCTCTCGCTTGCTAGACTTCAATCGCCACACACGCCCAGCGAGGCGACGTGCTGTGGAGGAGATAGCGAGAGAGAAGTGCCAGAGAGAGTGTGAGTGAGTGAGAGGGGTCAATACGAATCGCCCACTTTGCTGGCGAAGTGGTGTAACTGGAGGGGGAAGTTGCCCTGTCCAACAGTGTGGTGCAGCAGCTAACTTTTGCGTGGTGCACACGGTTCCTCCTTTCCCTTGTTCTCCGCTCTTCTTTTGTTCTGCCCCCCCCCCCCCTTCCGCCAGTGTGTTCCCACAGAGTCGCACAGAGGAAGGATTTGGTCTCTCCCTCAAAGTGATGTGTTTCTTGCCTGACGTAAGGAAAAGACGCGGGGAGGGGTCAAGGACAGCAGTGTGGATTCAGGTACATAGAGCATATACAGGAGAGGAACGAGAAAGCGAGAGAGAGAGAGAGAGAGAGAGAGAGAGAGAGAAGACGATTACATGGACATGGGGGGTGATCGCGAAGTGGGAAGTATGACGAGGGGAAAAAAAACGAAGAAAGGGAACCGCGGACGAATGGGCTTCTTTGGTGCCCTGTGCTGATCAGTGCCCCGAGGAGTTGCGCCGTTTGTTGACACCTAACGAAGACCGGCGCAACGACGGGTCGCGCTTGAGGGCCGGCTTGCGCTCCGCCTCCTCCTGCAACTGTTCTCTGAGCTTCTGCTCTCGAACCGCCTTATCCGTAATGATCTCGGGGATCACATCCTTGATCGGGATCAAGCGCGGAATAAATCCCAGAGGGATCACGGAGAGGCTAATCCCGACGCAGACGAGCCACTCCCACCAGAGCAGCGGCACCGTCTTCATGAAGGACCCGGCCACTTCGACGGCGAAGATCTGAAACAGCAAGATGATGCCGAAGACGCGAAGGAGATTGATCGATCGCGAGATGATGCCCTCAAAGGGGTTCACCTCGCCGTGCATTTTTCTCGCGTTGATCACGTTGAACACTTGAATTAAGATGTAAATGTTGAAGACGATGGTGCTGTGGATGTCGCCCTGCTGACACGTCTTGTCCGCGTTGAGCACACCACCGGACTTCTTGCACACGAATTGGCACCGCGTTTTGCGGGGATCGGGCGCCGTGGTGCCATTGAAAGAGAGGTCGGGGTAGTCGACCCGACAAGAGTCGCGGCCGTCCACGCAGTTGAACCACTTGTGGCCCTCCCATAGGAGCACAATGATTAAGATGAACTGGAAGATGGCGTGAAATAACATGAAGAGGGCCATCTTGTTCGTGATAATCGGTGCTTGCAGATACACCGGGTTGCGCTGCAAGCAAGCCTCCTCGGGGAGCTCCGTCGACAGCGCGATGGCGGCGAGCGTGTCCATGATCAGGTTGAGCCACAGAAGCTGCACCGGCGTGAACGGAGCCTTCGACGTCGTGGACGCGAGGGACACGATGAGCGTGAGGAACACACCGGACATGTTGATGGTCAGCTGGAACTGCAAGAACTTCCGGACGTTGTCATTGACCGCGCGGCCCCACTTGATGGCTTTGACCACCGTGGCGAAGTTGTCGTCGAGAAGGACCATGTCGGCGGCCCCTTTCGCGATATCCGTGCCGGTCTTCATGGCAAAACCAACGTGGGCCAACTTCAGCGCCGGGGCATCGTTACTGCCGTCGCCGGTGACGCCTACGACCTCGCCGGCCTCCTTCAGCAAGTCGACGAGGATGTACTTATCTTGCGGCGACGAGCGGGCCAGCACGCGAAGGCGCGGCAGCAGCTCCTCGAGCTTGGATCGATTTTCGCGGAACATGTCCCGGAAGCCTTGACCGGTCAACGCCAAGTCGAAGCCGTTGTCGGTGTAAATGTAGCACTTCTTCGCGATGGCGATGGCGGTGTTGATGTTGTCGCCGGTGACCATGCGGATGACCAGCTTCGCGGACTGACAGCCGAGGACGGCATTCGGGACCTCCTCGCGAATGGGATCTTGAATGCCCAGCACGCCGATGAAAATCAGTCCCTGATCCGGTTCCTCCTCAGGAAGAACTTCCGAAGTCTTCAGCGGTGTAAAGGCGACGCCGATGGTCCGGTTTCCTTGGTTGGCCATATCGACGATCTGCTCATCGAAGAGCTGCTTGTTCATGGGCTGCATCGGGTGGACTGCGCCGTTGCGGTCCAAGTAGCGATCACAGCTCTCGAGGATGGCTTCAGAGGCACCCTTGCAGTACATCGTCATCATGTTGCCGTTCGCGTCTGGGACGTCGGTGCGCACGATCGTCGTCATGCGCTTCTTCGTGGAGCTGAAGGGGAACATGCGCATGTTGCGATGCTCCACGCTGGCGCGCATGTCCTCGTACTTGAGCCCGAACTGCTTCACCACTTTGAGCATGCCCGCCTCGGTTTTATTACCAACCCACTTGAGCTCGCCGTCGATCATCTGCTCGCGCGCAGTGGAGTTGATGCTGAGCGCGAAGGCCATGCGCTCGATGTTTTTAGGGCTAGAAGTGATGGCAAAGTTATCGCGACTGGTGGTGGTGACGCCGTCGTGACGAGGCGCGATACCATATCCTGTGATGAGGAACTCCTCCTCGCAGAGGACGCCTTGCACGGCGGTCATCCGGTTCGTCGTGAGCGTGCCCGTTTTGTCGGAGCAGATGGCCGTTGCGGCCCCCATGGTTTCGCACGACGCCAGCACGCGGACCATGCAGTTGTCCTGCATCATGGCGTGCATCGAGTAGGAGAGCGCGATCGTCACGGCGAGCGACAAGCCCTCTGGAATGGCCACGGCGATCAGCGTGATCGCCATCAGGAAGAAATTGAGGAACGAGATGGCCGTGGCGATCTTGCCCTGCGTGGTGATAAGAATGATCTCCTTGATGGTCAGGGCGACGATGAGGATCACCGCGCCGCCGAGGCCGAACTTACCGATGACGCCCGCGAGGTGGTCCAAGTGCTCCTGCAGCGGCGTCTCGCCGCTCTCCTCATCGATGGCCGCCTTCATTTTTCCCTGGAAGGAGTCCATGCCGACCGCGATGACGAGCACTTTGCCGTCGCCTTCCTCAATGCAGGTGCCGGAGATGATAAAGGCGTCCTTCTCGAGGCTCTTTTCGATGAGATCGGGCTCGCCGGTGATGGCGCTCTCGTTGGTCTTTAAGTCGTTAGTCGTGATCGCCAGCGCGTCGCAAACCATCTCCATGCCCGTTTCGAGCACGAGGATATCGCCGACGACGATTTCGTCGGAGTTAATGGTCAGCTCTTTGCCGTCGCGGAAGACGGATAGGGCTTTGATCGATTGCTCCTTCTCCATCTCCTCGAACTTCTTCGCCTTTGAGTAATTGTTAATGGAGCCAACTAAAATGACGACGGTTTCGGAGATGAGGATCGCCG
>ERZ1292633.2895-Hain-H41-02um-R1-2895-length-17160-cov-6_pt1 | contig 11350 bp, 8 predicted proteins | sample MGYA00564406_ERZ1292633 | MGnify/ENA primary metagenome ERZ1292633 (study PRJEB36523, sample SAMEA6512639) | groundwater metagenome | collected 2019-01-08 | study: AquaDiva: Metagenomics assemblies of 32 groundwater samples
TGGCTGCATCATCACACCCTCGCGATGGAATTAGGGGCCTCGGGCCTAAAGCTAGCTCGCGACGGAAGGGCCCGCCCCTCTGCACGCCTTACGCGCACGACGCACGCGCGAAGACGCTGCCCGGCCGTCAGCGCGTGTACCATATTTGACGTGCTGCCCCCCCGGCCCCCGGAGTTCCTCCACCATGGACTCGTACATCCGCAGCCTGCATCACGTCACGGCGACGGTCGCCGAGGCGCAGGCCGACCTCGACTTCTACGTCGGACTGCTCGGCCAGCGGCTGATCAAGAAGACCGTCAACTTCGACAACCCCGGCGTCTACCATTTCTACTATGGCGACGAACGGGGGACCCCCGGCACGATCATGACGACCTTTCCGTACGCCGGAAAAGGTGTGCGGCGGGGGACAAAAGGCGTTGGGCAGGTGACGGTCACGTCATTCTCGGCGCCGGTCGCGTCGCTCGGCTTCTGGCGCACGCGCCTCTCGACATTCGGCGTGTCGTTCGTGGACGAGGCGACATCGTTCGGCGAAGAGGCGATCACCGTCGATGATCCGTCGGGACTCACCATTCGCATCGTCGGCACCGACACCGACACGCGCGCGCCGTGGAGCGGCGAGACCGTGCCGGCGGAGCACGCCATCCGGGGCATCCACAGCGGGTCGCTGCTCGTGCGCGATCCGGCCACGACGATCGCCCTCGTCAAGTCGGTGCTTGACGGCATCGTCATCAACGAGGCCGAGGGCGTGACGCGCATCGGGATCAGCGGCAGCGCGCCCGGACAGCTGCTCGAGATCATTCGCGCCGCGGACGAGCCGGGCGCGATCAACGGAGTCGGCACGGTGCACCACATTGCCTTCGCCGCAGCCGACGACGCCCAGCAGCTCGCGGTGCAGGCCGAGCTCCGGCGCCGCAGCGTGCAGGTCACCGACGTGCTCGACCGGCAGTACTTCCATTCGATCTACTTCCGCGAGCCCAACGGCGTGCTGTTCGAGGTGGCCACCAACCCGCCGGGCTTCGGCGTGGACGAGGACGTGGCGCACCTCGGTCGCGCACTCAAGTTGCCACCATGGGAAGAGCCGCACCGCGCGGCCATCGAGGAAGTGCTCCCGCCGGTGCGCTACTGATGGCCGGTGCAGCCGCCCCCCACGAGGGGCAGCCCGTCGTCACGATGGGCGCGCCACTCGGCGAAGGGCGCGTGGTCGTCATTGCGGTGCACGGTCGCGGCGCCGGGCCGGCAAACATCCTCGACCTCGCGCCAGCCATCGGCAATGCGCGCGTGACGTTCCTCGCGCCAGCGGCGAGCGGCGGCGCGTGGTACCCCAAGGGCTTCATGGCGCCAATCGGGGAGAACGAGCCGGGCATCACGTCGGCCATTGCGGTGGTTCACTCGCTCATTGACGAAGCCGTGGCGCACGGCGTGCCGACGGAACGAATTGTGTTGATGGGCTTCTCGCAGGGGGCCTGCCTGGCGTCGACGGCGGCGCAGCGACGTCCGGCTCGTTATGGCGGAGTGCTCGTCTACTCAGGCGGGCTCATTGGCCCGCCGGGGGCGGTCTGGAGTGCCGACGACGGTTTTGCCGGCACACCGATCTTTCTCGGCTGCGGCGATGTCGACGGGCACATTCCCGCTGATCGCGTGCGGGAGAGCGCGGCGCACCTCGGGCAGATGGGCGCGGCGGTGTCGCTTCGCTTGTACCCGGGCATGGGGCACACCATCAACGACGACGAGGTCGCGTTTGGGCGCGAGCTCATCGCGAGCCTCGCCGTGGACTGAACGGCTCAGGGCTTCTTCCGGTGGTGGTGGTGACGCGCCTGGACGTGATCGTCCGGCCGGCAACCGCGCAAGCGGGTGCGCCGAAGACTGCGATGCTGCATCATTAGCCTCTCATCCCACCTCGAGAAACCGATGCGCCGAGTCGCCCCCTTCGCGTTGTTCACCGTTGTGGCAGTCGCTGCAGCCGGACTGACGTTCCGGAACGCAGCCGCCCGCCAGCAACCCGCGCGTGCCGGCGCGCTGGCCCTCGTCGGCGGCACGCTGATCGACGGCAACGGCGGCGTGCCGATCCGCAACAGCGTGATCCTCGTCAGCGACGGCCGTATCACGGCGGTGGGTCGGGTGGGCACGCTCGCCGTCCCGGCGGGGGCGACGGTCATCAGCACCGAGGGAATGACGGTTCTCCCCGGGCTCTTCGAGAGCCACGCGCACCTGATGCTCGTGGGACACGGCGACTACGCGCACTGGGACAAGACGTACCCGGCGCGCCTGCAGAAGGACGTCATTCCCGTCGCCGCCCGGCAGTCGCTGATGCACGGCGTCACAAGTCTTCGTGACCTTGGCGGCCCGCTGGAACCGATCATGGACGTCAAGAGGAAGATCGATCGGGGTGAACTGGTAGGAGCGACGATCTACACCAGTGGCCCATTCCTCCAGCATGCGCCGTACCCGGGGACGGAAGCGTTCCGCTGGGGCGTCAGCGGTGTCGAAGATGCGCGCGCCAAGGTGCGCACGCTCGCCGCCGCGGGAGTGAGCGTCATCAAGCTGATCGACCAGGACGAAATGACGATGGACGAGGTGCGCGCCGTGGTCGACGAAGCGCACGCCCACAAGCTCCCCGTGGTGGCACACGCGCACCGCCCCGAGGAAATCCGCCGTGGGCTCGCCGCGGGCGTCGACGACTTCGAACACACCGGGCTGGCCACGGCGTGGGAATACCCGGCCGACATCGTCGAGGGACTGCGCGCGCGGGCGGCCCAGGGCAACAAGCCGCCGCTCTTCTGGACACCGACCATCGATGTGCTCACCAACTACATGGCGCGTCGCGACGATCCGGAGTACATCGACGACCCGCGGTGGTACGAAGGGCTCCCCGACGATATTGCCGCCGACGTGAAGCGGTCCATCAGTCACATTGACACACTGTCGTACTTCCGCTTTGTCCCGAACCGGAAGCCGACACTCGCCAACAAGTTCCGGCAACTGCGCCAGACCGGGGTACGCCTGCTTGTTGGCACCGACGCCGGCGTGCCGGCCAACTTTCATGGTTATGCCACTCCCGAGGAGATGATCACCTGGGTGCGCACCTACGGCATGGACCCGATGGAGACGATCCGCGCGGCCACCTACTGGCCGGCACTCTCGCTCAACGTGCTCGACAAGGTGGGAACCATCGATCCCGGCAAGGCGGCCGACATCATTGCCGTGCGCGGCAATCCGCTGACCGACATCACGGTGCTGCGGCGGGTCGAGCTCGTGGTGAAGTCCGGAAAGCGAGTGCGCTGATCCTCCGGGGAGCCTCAATGTCGTTCGTTCGCCTCGCGCGCCGCCTGCAGTGCGTCGCCCTCCTGCTTACCGCTTCGTCGACCGCCGCCGCGCAGCGCGAACTGCCGACGATTGCCGGTGCGGGCATTCGGGTGGTGCTGGATTCAGCGCACGGCGGCATCCGGCTTCTCGAGACTGCGTCAGGCCAGGAAGTCGCGCTGCCAACCGACGCGCCGGTCGCGCTCTTCCGGCTGGAGCGCTCGCCGGGGCTTCCATCGATCGACGCGACAAGTGCCGCGAAGTTCTCGTGGTCACGCCGACCGGGCGATCGGGCGGGTCTCGACCTGCGATGGGAGGGATTTCCCGCGTATCCCTCGCTGCGCGTCCATGCCTCGGTGACCGTGGAAGGCGACTCCACCACGGCGTGGCGCATCGAGCTGGAAGGGATGACGGGCGCCGGCATCGAGCGCGTACTGTACCCCAGGCTCGGCGGCATCGGCCTCACCGAGGGCGCGGAACTCGCCGTGCCGCTCTGGATGGGTCAGCGCGCCAGGGATCCGCGCAACGTGCTGTCAGGGTTGGACGGCAGGGGACGGCGTTTCGAGTGGGGATACCCCGGGCAGCTCTCGATGCAGATGATCGCGCTGACGCGCGGCGCGTCAGCGGGTCTCTACGTCGCTACCGATGACTCGCTGGCGTATCGCAAGTCATTCGTTCTCGCCGGAGACCAGCAAGGCTTCGGTCAGGTGGAAATCGCGCACGTGCTGGCCGATCCGCAGCGCGTCGAGCGTTACGCACCATCCTACGCGGTGCGACTCGGCGTCATTCACGGCAGCTGGATGAATGCCGCGGAACGCTATCGCGCGTGGGGTGGTCGCCAGCGATGGGCACGCGAGAGCCGCGTGGCCCTGGGTACGGCCACGCCATGGATGCGCGAGACGGCGGTCTGGGTGTGGAACCGTGGGCGCGCGTCGCAGGTGCTCGATCCGGCCATCCGGCTGAAGGAGTTGATCGGCTTGCCGGTGAGCGTCTTCTGGCACTGGTGGCACGCGGGGCCGTACGACACGTCGTTCCCTGACTACCTGCCGCCACGCGACGGTGCTGCGCCATTCACGGCTGCCGTGAAGCGCGCGCACATCGCCGACGTCCGTGCCATCGTCTACATGAACCAACGCTTGTGGTGCGTGAACACGCCGAGCTGGAAGCGTGAAGGCGCCGAGCGCTGGGCGGTACGCGAACGCGATGGCACTGTGCGGAAGGAGACGTACAACGTCTTCAACCCGGAGCCGTGCGCGCCCATGGACGTGTCAACACCATTCTGGCGCGACAAGTACGCGGGGATCGCCGACACGGTCGTCAAGCAGTACGGCATCGACGGCATCTACATGGACCAGGCGGTGCTGAGCCTCGTCTGCTGGGCACCGGACCACGGGCACGCGGTGGGCGGCGGCCACTACTGGATGGACGGCTTCCGTGCGCTCGCGAGTGACCTGCGCCGCCGCAACGGAACGGCGCTCGGGCTTGCGGGCGAAGGGGGAGGCGAGAGTTGGCTCCCCGACCTCGATGCGTTCCTCACGCTGCAAGTGAGCCAGGAGCGATACGCCGATCCATCGAACGGGTGGGACCCGATCCCGCTGTTCCAGGCAGTGTACCACGAGCACGCCATCACCTACGGCACGTACGGCTCGCTCACGTACCCTCCGTACGACGAGCTGTGGCCCGACTCCACGCGTCCGGCGAACGCGCTGACGCTGCTCGACGAGAAGTACCGCCGGCAGTTCCTGCTGGAGCAGGCGCGGATGTTCGTGTGGGGGATGCAGCCCACGATCGCCAACCTGCTCGACGAACAGTTCACGAAGCGCTCGAGGGAGATTGCCTATCTCGTGCGACTGGCCCGGTTGCGTCACGCGAACCGGGAATGGCTGCAGGACGGGGCATTCGTGATCCCACCAGTCACGGATGCGCCCGAATTGAGCTTCACCGGGTCGAGGATCTCCATCTACGCGGCGCGCCGGGGTGGTGCGACCGAGGTGCCATTACGCGCCCCGGCGGTCCTCACCGGCGCATGGCGCGCGAACGGCGGTGCGGTGGGCATTGCGCTCGCCAGCATCGACGACGAGCCGCACGACGTAACGCTCACGCTCGATCCGGTGCGTCACGCGACGGCACCAGGTGCGACACTCTGGCGGATCGATGCCTCCGGCAAGAAACGCGTCGGCGCGCTCTCCCCGGGAACTCGGACGCTGACCGTCGCGGTCGGCGCCCTCGAGGGCGTGCTGCTCGTTGTCGAACCAGCTACCTCGAAATCGCCGCCACGCCCGCGATGAGCCGCTCCACTTCCTCGTCGTTCGTGTAGCACGAACACCCCGCGCGGATCATCCCGTGCGGCAGGAGGCCGAGCCGCTCCACGACGGTCAAGGCGTAGTAGTCGCCGTGCGACACGAAGACCGCTCGCTCGGCCAGCGCGCGCGCCGCCGCCTCGGGAGTGATGCCGTCGATCGTGAACGAGATGGTCGGCGTACGCGGGCGCCCCGGCGGCGGGCCGTGGCGCGTGATCCCCTTGATGGCGCCCAGCCCCTCCCAGATGCGCGCGAACAGTTGCCGTTCGCGCGCATGCAATCCGTTCATGGCACTCACCAGCTTGGCACGATGGTCATGCCCCGAACCCAGCGAACCGAGGAAGTGCACGGCCGCCGCCGCGCCTACGATGCCCTCGTGGTTCTGCGTTCCCGTCTCGAGCCGCTCGGGCACCGTGTCGGGCGCCGGTTGCAGCTTGGGCACGTCGAGCGCGGCCAGGCGATCGGCCTTCCCATACATCACGCCGATGTGCGGCCCGTAGAACTTGTACGCCGAGCAGGCCAGGAAGTCGCAGTCGATGGCCTGCACGTCCACCACGCCATGCGGGGTGTAGTGCACGGCGTCGACAAAGCTGAGTGCGCCCGCATCGTGGGCAAGCTGGGTGGCCTTGACCACGTCGGGCATCGTGCCCAGCGCGTTGGAGCCCGCGCCGATGGCCAGCAGGCGCGTCTTCGACGTGAAGGCCCGCTCAAGCGCGCCCCAGTCGAGTTCGTACGTCTCGAGGTTGATGGGCACCACCTTGATGGTGATGCCGCGCTCCCGCTCGATGGCCCGCCACGGCGCCTGGTTGGCGTGGTGATCGAGCTCGGTGATGATCACCTCGTCACCCGGCCCCCATTCGCGCCCGAGCGCGCGGGCGAGGTGGAAGGTGAGCGTCGTCATGTTGGCGCCAAAGGCGACCTCATGCGGCGCCGCGTGCAGCAGCGCGGCCAGCGCGGCGCGCGCGGCGCTGATGGCTGCGTCGGTCTCCTCGCTCGTCGGGTACGCCCAGCCCGTATTGGCGTTGTGATTGAGCAGGTAGTCGGCCATGGCGTCGGCAACCTGCTTCGGCACCTGCGTGCCGCCGGGTCCATCGAAGTACGCGATGGCCTGCCCGTGGTGCAGGCGCTGGAGCGCCGGAAAGTATGCGCGGATCTCGTCGACGCCGAGTACGGGGTATTGAGTGGTCACTTGATCTCCTCTCCGGCCATCGTTTCCAGGTACTTCACGGCTTCCACGTGGTCGGCCTGTTCGCCCAGCGCCACGTGCGCCGCACGAAAGAGCTCGGCGGTGAGCTGGATCAGCGGCGACGGCACCTTCTGGTCGCGCGCCACCTGCGCGGCAATCCCCACGTCCTTGTCCAGCAGCGCCAGGCGAAAGGTGCGGGGGAAGGCGCGCGTCAGCACGCGCTCGGGGAAGAGGTTCATCGAGCTGTTCGAGCGGCCGCTCGAGGCGTTGATCACTTCGAGCGCCACCTCGGGCTTCACGCCGGCCTTCGACAGCGCCAGCAGTCCCTCGGCGACCGACCAGATATGCACGGCCAGCAGCGCGTTGTTCACCGCCTTGAGCGCGTCTCCCGCGCCCACCGCGCCGCAGTGCACGACCTTCTCGCCCATGGCGCGCAGCACGGGCATGGCGCGGTCGAGCTGCGCCGCGTCGCCACCCACCATGATGGTGAGCGCCCCCTTCTCTGCCCCGGCGACTCCGCCCGACACCGGCGCGTCGATGAACGCGACGCCCTGTTCGGCGAGTCGTGCCGCAATGCGCTTGGAGGTGGCCGGATCGCCCGAGGTGCAGTCGACGAACAGGGTGCCACGCGCGAGTCCGGCCAGTAGGCCGTCGGGGCCGTCGAGCAGCGCCTCCACCTCTCGCGATGTCGGCAGGCAGGTGATGACGACGTCCGCGCCGCGCGCAGCATCAGCCGGCGTGGAGGCGGCGCGCGCTGGATGCGCGGCGGCGAATGCGGTCGCCTTGTCGCCGGTGCGGTTCCAGACGGCGAGGGCGAACCCGGGAATGGCCAGGTGGCGAGCCATCGGTGTGCCGATGGCGCCGAGGCCGAGGAAGCCGATGTGAGTGGGCATGGCGCAGTTCGAGGCTACAGGGTAGGCAGGCTGCGGTCGGCCGCGGAGGCCCGGATGGTGAACCCGACCACGGCCAGCGCGCTGGCGCACTGCTCGGCGCTTATGCGGCCGTCGTGATCCACCCACGCAGTGCCCCGCTCCACCTGCACGCTGTTCACGCCCTCGAGCGTGGCCAGCGCCGTGTACGCCGCGCGGGCGGCATGCACGGCAACGAGGCCGGCGAGATCGAGGCGGAGGCGCATAGGGAGGGGTGCGGGGTCTGGGGGGACTCCCAAATATCAGCGCCTGCACGCCAAAACGAAAACGTCACCCCCCACGAGGCGACGTTTCGTTCCTGCTGCGACTGGCAATCGACAGGGAGAGGCCGGCCCCCCACCAGCACCGGCTTGTCCACCGCTGCCGACTGCCTGTCACTGGGTTAGTACGCCGGAGTCGTCAAAAGGTTTCTTCTAGACGATAGACGATAGACGATAGTCGATAGTGAACGGCACCTTCTATCGACTATCGTCTATCGTCTATCGACTTTCACATGGAAAACCAATACGACGCCTTCACCAGGAACGTGTTGTCCGGCCGCGCCTTGAAGAGGTCGCGCACGTCGCGCGACGCCTCGAACGTGCCCGGGTTCATGCCGTCCTGCTGCCGCCCCTGCGACCAGACAAAGAACAGCGTCGAGCCGGGACGGTATTCCCAGCGCACCACGGTGTTCGAGCGGAATTCCTTGAAGTTGAAGTCGCTCAACGGCGAGGCGCTCGAGTAGATCTTGTAACGGCCCGCGTAGCTCGCCGACTTGGGATCGTCGAGTTCCTTCCAGTCGCTGTAGTCGCCTGTGGCCACGAACGGCGAGGCGTACACTTGCAGCGACAGCGTGCGCGTGGCCGTGAAGTCGAAGCGCGACGTCAGCGACGCCACGTGCTGGTCGAGCCGGGCGAACGTGTAGTGCGTGACGCCGTTACCATCGGTCACGTTGCCGTACCACTGCGCATCGTTGACGCTGCGCGACAGCGACACCCCGATGCGCGCCTGCATGCGGCTGGCAATGCGCACGGCGACCTCCGGATTCGCGCCGAACGACCAGCTCCCCGACACATCCTCGAACTGGCCCTGCACAAAGAACGCCGGCTGCACCTTCCAACGGCGGTCGCCCTCCAGGCCAAACCATCCGGAGCGGTTGAACACCTGGCGAACGGCTGGGCCACCGCGGGCCACGCGATCGTCGAGCGCCCCGGCCAGCGCATTCTGGTTGACTCCGGCGTGTGCCCACCACTGGTTGGTGAACTCTGCGTGGGCGTTGATGTTGCCGCCCAGGTCGGTCAGCTGGCCGGTGGTGTTGCCGACCGTCCACTGGTTGAAGTTCACGATGACGCGGCGATACCAAGGGGTGGGCTTCTGCCACGCCACCTGGAACCAGTTGGAGTACGACTGCTGGTCGGCGCGCGACTGGAAGCCCAGGTCGTTGATCTCGAAGCCGGGCAAGGTACGCGTGTAGCCCGTCCAGAAGCGGGTCTTCCCACCTCCCTGCTTGTTCAGCCCAAGCTGCATCGTCGCCCCGTCCATCGCGGTGGCAGTCGGGTCGAACTCGAGGCCGCCGTCCGGGCGCTGGTAACCGTGTACGGAGTTCTGCTGCAGCGATGCGATGGCGGTCGCGCTGCCGTTCACGCGGCTTCCCGCCAGGTAACCGCTGAACTCGTACTCGTTCTTGTGGAACCGGTGGCGAAAGTCGAGGCCGGCGGTGTACGCGCCCCGGCGCAGGTACTCGTCCGACCACTCGTCGAGTTGCCGGTTGGTGGAGGTCAGCATGAGTCCGACGCCCGAGTTGCCCTTGCGCAGGTCCTGCTGGAGTCGGACCACTGCATAGTTGGCGGCGGGTTCGATGGTCTTGTCGCCCTGCCCCACCTCGCGCTGGGTCATGGCGTCCAGCACGCCGATCGACAGCCCGTTCGACAGGCGCCCGGTCACCTTGGCGGCGCCGAGGATCGTCGTGTTCTGTGGATTGCTCGCGTCGTAGTACTGCCCGCCCAGCTGCGGCGAGCGGCCGATGCGCCGCGAATAGAAGAGCCCGCTGCACGTGCCGTCGTTGCAGCTGAGGTTGTACTGGAAGATCCCCTGTCCTTCCATGAAGAACGGACGGCGCTCCTGGTAAAACTGCTCGAACGCCGTGAGGTTCAGCACCGACGGATCGGCTTCTACCTGCCCGAAGTCGGGATTGATGGTGGCGTCGAGCGTCAGGTTGGACGTGAGGCCGTACTTGACGTCGGCGCCGACCGCCACCAACTGCTGGCGCCCGAAGCTCCCCGACGCCTCCGGGTGCGAGAGGTTCTTCGTCACGGTGTACGGCGTGGTCTCCAGCCGGCGCGGCGTGCCGATGCCGTCGATGCCGCGCAGCTCGCCGAGCTGCGACGAGAGCCCGGCCTTGTTGCGGCGGTACAGCGGCCAGGAATAGCGCTCGCCGTGGCGCTGCACGTCACGCCAGATGCCGAAACCGAACGTGTGCTGGTCGGACTTGGCGAAGCGGAGCTGCGATAGCGGGATGCGGAACTCCGCCACCCACCCCAGCGAGTCGATGCGGGTGGCCACGTCCCAGATGCCGTCCCACGAATCGTCCTCGTTGCCGTCATTGCTGATCAGGTAGTCACGCTTGACCCCGGCCGGATTGGTGGCGAACTCGTAGCCGCTGCGCCGGTCGTGGTACGAGTCGATCACGATCTTGATCTGGTCGCTCTCGGTGCGCACGTCGCGACGGGCGAGCAGTGGCAGGATCGAGTCGGGATGCGGGTCGAACATCCGCACCAGGACGTACAGGTTGCGGTCGTCGAACACCGCGCGCGCCTCGGTGCGGAAGCGCGGCTCGGCATCTTCCTTGGGATCGAACTGGCGAAACACGTCGATCATCTGCGCCAGGCGCCACGCGTCGTCGTCGTCCCGGCCGTCGAGGACCACCGCCTTGCTTGCTCGCGACGCCTGCGCCACGGTGGCCGTCGCCTTGGGCGGCGCACTCGGATCGTCCCGCACCGAGCCAGCGAGCTGCGTGGTGGAGACAACCGCGACTTGCGCCGCGATCAGGAGGGACAGGACCATCATCGGGGCGGGCCTCGGGTGGAGAAGCGACGAGGATGTGTACGCGGTGGGGGGATCGTCAGTTTCGACAGCGCCAAGGCGTAAAGGGTTGCACAGCCCACGCGCGATCTGGTGCTCTCACGCTCTCGCGTTCGGTCCCTGCGCTTCCGCTCAGCCCCGTCTCTCTATAGTTTGCCGCCACGTCGCCCGACGTCCCGCGATCTCGAGCCCGGACGGGTCCCATGACGCCACACAAGAAGTCCGAGGGCCAGAGTCTCGCCGCGCTGCTCGCGCCCGACATTCTCGACCTGCTCGAGTCCAACCCGGCAGCGGTTGCCGCCGAGACCGAAGAGCTGCACCCCGCCGACCTCGCCGACGTCGCCGAGGCGCTGCCGCGCGAGTCGCTCCCCGCGTTCCTCCACGCGCTTCCGCCCGAACGGGCCGGCGCCGTCCTCGAGTACCTCGACGAGGAGATTCGCACAGAGCTGCTCGAGGGAATGAGTACCGAGCAGTCCGCGTCGCTCGTCGCGCAGATGACGCCCGACGAACGCGCCGACGTGCTCGAGGAAGTGGACGAGGAGACGGCCGACGACATCCTCGAGGCCATTCCCGAG
>ERZ1292633.3240-Hain-H41-02um-R1-3240-length-16008-cov-5_pt1 | contig 11350 bp, 12 predicted proteins | sample MGYA00564406_ERZ1292633 | MGnify/ENA primary metagenome ERZ1292633 (study PRJEB36523, sample SAMEA6512639) | groundwater metagenome | collected 2019-01-08 | study: AquaDiva: Metagenomics assemblies of 32 groundwater samples
GCTCTGGTGTCACATAGAAAAAACACCCACGAAAGGTAGATGTTTTTTCTGGTGAACCACCCTCCAGAAATGTGGAACCTTATCCTTGAAGAGCTGAAACAGCTCTATATTCTGCAAACCGAGGAAAATAGGGCTATGGCATTTGCTCGATAGAACTACCAGAGGGGAGTAGAACAAAAGGAATAAAGGGGAGATATACGAATCCAAGCCCTCACCAGCACATAGAGTTTTCACGGGAGATAAAGATGGAGGAAAGGTTGAGATAACTTGGCTTATATTAGCCATTACTTTGCATATTTACCTTGACAAAAGGCCTATTTTGTGGTATATTTCTGTGTCGTTGATTCGACATCACCCTCACCCAAGGAGGTGCCATGAGCGCCTTTCTCCTGTCTCTCGTTCTCGCTTCGACCGCCAACGCCGCCACCCCCGCCGATGTGAAGGCGGTCACCGACTACATGTTCGGACGCGTGACGAGCGCCCACTACGTCAAGCCGCTCTGGATGAGCGACTGGGCGGCAGCGGACACGTCACCCGTCTACCGCATCGTCTTCGTCGAAGGTGGACGGCGCTACACCATGCAGTACAGCTCGGCCATGGGGAGCAGCTACCCCGCGAGCTTGGACTTCTGGGAGCGTCCCGATGGTACGAGTGGGCAGTCCACCCTCACCACCTACGCCGACAGCGGCCTCGATGGGACGGTCAACTTCGGAACTGGCCCCAAGAACAACCTCTACTCCGACACGTTCGGCAAGGTGGAGGGTGAAGACAACAAGGCCAACTGGCAGAAGGAGTACGACGACGCCATCGCGGCGGCGCTGCGGTACTACCGAGCCAAGTAGCTCTCTCGCGCATCGGTGCGGCTACCGCCCTCAACGTTCAATCGTTGCAGAGTGCGTAGCCCGTCGGTGCGCTCTTTGTTTTACACACCTTGTTCATTTTTGAACTTGCGCGTTCGATTCGTCGTGATACACCACAAAGCAATATGCTCTACTTTTCAGACGCGGCGGAAATCAACCTGATACGAATGGACGCCAAAATCAACCTTTTGGAGTTCATCAACAGGCCGAACTTCCGCGTTTCGGACACGTCCCTCACTTATCGGCAGATCCACCTCTTGAGCAAGGACGGCATCCTCGACGCGCAGGAGGACGAGGGCAAGTGGCGCAAGTTTTCTTTCAACGAGCTGATTTTCCTCGCCGTCACGCAAGACCTCAAGCAGAAAGGATTTTCTCGGGAATGGGGTCAGGCCGTTTATTGTGCATGAACCCTACTTTCTTCAAACAAAAACGCCCAGCGTGAGCTGATCGTTTTTGTGGTGACCCCAGGGAGAGTCGGCCTCGGCTCTCGGGTCGCCAGCCGCGACCCTCGGCCTGGCCACCGGCTCGCCATGCCGATTGCTGTCGGCATATGGCTCCGCCGTTCGCCTCTCCACGCACATGCCGTCTGGCATGTGCTCTGGTGTCACATAGAAAAAACACCCACGAAAGGTAGATGTTTTTTCTGGTGACCCCAGGGAGAGTCGAACTCCCGTTACGGGCTTGAAAAGCCCATGTCCTAACCATTAGACGATGGGGCCAAGGTAGCGAGAGTGTAGGAAAAAAAATTAACCCTGTCAATATCGCCGGATCGACATTCCGCCGAATTGACGAAGTCGACAAAATTTGGTTGAATATAATCACAAACTTCAGAGGGGCGGGAGCGGACGACTCACACGGACTTGCGAGCCAGTTCGTCAAGCCAGAGCTCTTGCGGTCGGCCTAGCGTCTCCAACACTTTGCCGTGCACGTGTCTCCTCCTGGCGTCCCGCCCCTCTTTCCTCTCCGGCCTGGTCTTGCTACCACGGCCGGTTTTCATTACTCCCAAACGTTCTTCTAATAACCTCATCCATGACGCAAGCGATCTCGTGCACACGTCGCGTGCCATCGATGAGATAATGCGCGTACACTTTTGTCGGATCGACGTAGCGCTCGATGGCGGGCAAAGCTATGCGTTCATAATAGTCGCGATCAAACCGCTCCGGCTCGCGTTGCCACTTTCTGGCCAGAGCCACGTCCTTGGGCACATCCATCCACAACCGCAAATCCATCAACTCGCGAATACGCTCATCCGTGTAGAGCATCAATCCTTCAATCAGCACCACGGGACGCGGACGAAAAATTTGCCTGCCGACCTCGCGATTTATTTTTTTCTCATACACTGGAATCTCTATGTCCTCGCCGGTCTTGAGCTCCACCAGAGCCTCATACAATTCATCCATGTGCAAACTCTCTGGCAAGTCCCAATGCGGCCTGTTGTCCAGGCGCGGACACTCATCTTCGTCCTTATAAAAATGATCAATGGCCAACGCAACCGCTCCCCCCATCTCCTGCAGATACATCGCCACTGTTGATTTGCCTGCTCCAGAATATCCCGCTAGACCGATGAAGTATGGAATCATACGAAGGCCAGTATAACAAAAGGACAAAACACGGCCACCATTCCGCGTGGGGACATAAAACAAACATGCCGCCCGGAGAAGATCCGAGCGGCGCGGGAAAAGTGTCGGCGCGATCAGGCCTCGAACGGCCCGCCAACGGAGCCGACGGAATAACGGAGGAACTCGTCGAGAATCCTTCCGTAGTGTCGTTGGATGATCGTCTGGCAGGACGCTTCCATGACCCGGCAGATCGCCTCCGGGCACGTCTGCTTGCGACAGTCGTCGGGAATGGGGATTGGAAACAGATCTGGACCGACCGCCTCCCCGATCAGTTCCCCGATGCACTGATCAACCAGCGGTGAGAGAGGAATGGATAACTGGATTACGCCAGTATCCCTATTGACATCCCCTTCAAGCGGACGACCCAGCCCTTGCGCCAAACACGCCAGGCAGTAGGCCCGCGCCCGCAGTGACCGTCCGGCGAACACCCTCGGATGCAACGCGCCCGCATTCTTCAACCGTTGCAAATGAGCGCGGATGTTCTGTTCCATGATGTCGGTCAGGCACTCCACGGACGTACGGCCGAATATCTTCAAATCCCGAGCATACCCCTTAGCCGCGGCGTGCAGATCATTGTAGACGCTACGGAGCATGTATTCGATCGGCGCCGCGCTGTTGACGATCCTGCCGTTCATCCTCATGATCACCGCCCCGCGTTCGTCGACCGTGGCGCTGTAATCCACGAGTGGAAGCAGCCCTGGAAATGACTTGCCGCTTAAACGTCCGGCAATGACCCTCTGATCGATGACCGGGGTTGAGCGCAGGCGCAGTTGCCCCTCGGATACATATGTCATGGTGAGGCTCACGGCCACCTGTTCGCCGTCGAGATTGAGCTCCGCGCGAGCGGCCTCTGGCACGAACGAAAGAATGGGAAAACGATCTGTCAGCATGACGTCTCCTGTTTCCTCTTAGATTATGATACCGCCGACGGATGATCCTAACAAAAACCCCCGCCCTTGGCAATCCCAGACGATTACGCGACAGACCCTTTATAATCCGCCACGATGCAGTACAATATTCCTGCTTATGCATATCCGACGTCTCTCCAGCCAATCCTTAACCCGCGTCGCCCTTGGGACAGTCTTTTTCCTCCTTGGCCTCTGGCGCCTGATCTTCGGTCATGGCTTTCACGGCCACCCATTTTTAGCGTTCATAAACGAATGGGGACTGATGATCCTCGGCCTACTCATGCTCCTCGGCGTTTTTACTCGTTTTAGCAAAACACTCTTCCTTTTATTTGGCGCGCTCATCTTTGGACTTCTTATCGAGGAAGACGTCCTGACTCCTCTCTACGCCCAGCGCGTTGCCACCGTGGTGGTGATGTCCCTGATCGGCTACTTTTTCTACAAACTTTTCCGCGTTACTTTTTTAACGCGCCAAGACACGACTAAACGTCGACGACAATACTGATTTTAATATTTTCTGTTATACTATCGATATCTATGGTCGACGCCTTCTTCTTTGATGTCTTCCTCGCCATCGTCTGGCTGTTCTTCTTTTTGCGCCGTCGCGAGACCCGCCAAGAGATGGTAATCATCGGCATCGTCGCTCTCCTTTTCTCCCCTTTATTCCTCTTCCTTGGCCGCCAAGAAACGGCCGGGACGGTGGCGATCAGCGACTTGGCTTTTTCCTTCTTCTTGGCCGGTATCGCCGCCGTCATCTTTGAGGCTGTCTTTGGCCAGCACTACCGCATCGGCCATCACGCCCGCTTATCACTAAAAAACTCCACCGAACGATGGTTCCTGCGGCTGATGCTCATGGCCATCGTCTGGGCTTGGCTCTCGATCATCTTATTGTTGGTGATGGGCACCGATGCCTTACAGAGCCTCGGCGCCGCTGGTCTAGTGATTGGGAGCTATATGATCGCCAGCCGTCACGATCTCCTCTGGAACGCCCTTTGGAGCGGCTTGCTGATGGCCATTGTTTTTTTCTTTGTCTACCTCCTCGCCTTTATCGCCAGCCTGCCCACAACTACCCAATTTTTCCTGACCTCCATCCCGGCCGATGCCGTCACCTGGGCCATTACCCTAGGCTTGGTCTTTGGGCCCATGTACGAATTCGTCCGTGGTTTCCGACTTAGACATTAACAAAGTTTATGCTCGTTACTGATCATGCCTTAGACCAAGAAGCTTGGATTCAACCAGACGAAGGCCAGCTTTCGGTTGATGTCATTGAGACTTATGAGTCGGTAATCATTCGAGCGGCTATCGCCGGAGTCAGCGTCGAAGACGTAGACATTTACATCGCCGAAGACGTGGTCACAGTGCGCGGCAATCGCCACCTTGATCAAAAAGAAGAAGTCGGGAGTACTTATCATTTTCGTGAATGTTATTGGGGAGGATTTTCACGAACCATTGTCTTGCCGGCCCACGTGCGCCCCGACGGCGCCGACGCGCTGATGAAAAATGGCGTCTTGACCATCACCTTGCCCAAGGCGGTGGTTGAAACCAAAATTCCTATTCGCTTTGAGGAGTAGAAATTGGGAAATAGTGTATGGAAGTTGGAAATAGAAATTGGAGATTAGGGAATGGAGCGCGAAAAATTTTGTTTTATGGTGTCCTTCCAGGAGTCATGATAGTCAGTCTGACTGTCAGCATTGGCGCTACATACGCCCAAAGTTACAATAATAAAATTTTTCCAGGAGTCTCAATCGGCCCGATCGACGTTGGCGGATTAACCCATGAAAAAGCGGCGGCCAAACTCGCCACCGCCACCAACGCGGCGATCAAAGACGGACTGACAGTAACAATCGATGGTCTGACTCAAACCATTCCTCTCTTGAACGAAGGAGTCAGCGATCCTGACACTTCGGTTGAACTGGTCAACTGGAAAATAGACGCGGCGGTCGAAACCGCCTTGGCTGTTGGCCGACAAAATTCTTTGGCGAGCATTGTCGTCCCCCTAGTCGTCCGCGTCAATCATCGAACAGTGGGCCTGGCCCCGAACATTGACCAAGACCGTTTGCTGTCCGAGCTGGCGCAAGCGTTTCCCCAAGCCCATCAGCCGGCAGTTGAACCAGCGTTTCTGATTAAAAAAATCAACGGGGCGTGGCAAGCGCTGGTGAGCGTCGGCTCGTCTGGCACGATCGTCGATCATGAGGAACTTCTGGCCAAAATGGAACAAAGCCTGCGGACTGAATTATTTCTTCCGGTTCTCTCCGCCAAAACAAACGAGCAACAACCGCGCGTCAGTCAAGAGGCGGCTGAAGGTTTGGTCGACGAAGTCGTCACCATCATGCAAGCCGCGCCGTACACCCTGACCTACGCCGACGAATATGGCGAGTATGAGTGGTCGCTGGACGAAGAGATGCTGGCCTCGGCCTTGGCTCCGATCCTAGAAAATAACGCGGCCGTGGTTGGTTTCGTCAGCACATTTTCCGATACCATGCGCACCTTGACCTCGGACGTGCTGACTCCGGCGCAAGACGCCAAACTTGTCATCGAAAACGGCAAGGTCAAAGAATTTCAAACCAGCAAAGCCGGCGCCGAATTGAACATGGATGAAACACTGGCGGCCATCACCGCGGTTTGGGGACAAGCTGATCAAACCATCGAGCTGGCGGTAACCACCACCGCGCCGAGCGTCGACGTTGGCGATGTCAACGATCTGGGGATCAACGAAATCCTCGGGGTAGGTACTTCAAACTTCTCCGGTTCGCCAACCAACCGCATTAAGAATATTAAAAACGGCGCGCGTTTATTAAACGGCACCTTGATCAAACCCGGCGAAACCTTTTCCTTGCTCAATACCCTGAAACCATTCACCACTGACAACGGCTACCTGCCCGAACTGGTAATTAAGGGTGATAAAATCCAACCAGAACTTGGCGGAGGACTGTGTCAAATTGGCACAACTATCTTTCGAGCGGCGATGAACTCCGGGATGCCTATCGTGGAACGTCGCAGCCATTCGCTGGCGGTGAGTTACTACTTTGATCCTGAAAACGGCAACCCGGGAACCGACGCCACCATTTATGAACCCTCGCCTGACTTTAAATTTCTGAACGACACCGGGTATTACATTTTGATCGCCACTGACGTCAACACTATCAATGGTCAATTAACATTTACGCTCTGGGGGACGTCTGACGGCCGCCAAGGTTCGTACAGCGCGCCCGTAGTCAGCTCGTGGATCAGCCCTGGGGAAACACGTAATATTGAAACGCTAGACTTAGAACCTGGCAAAATTCAGTGTCAGCACGCCTACCCTGGCGCCAACGCTTCTTTCACCTACACCATCAAACGCTCTGAAGATGAGATCGAGGAGCAAATCTTCACTTCCAGCTATCGGGCTCTGCCGGAAATCTGTTTAGTCGGCGTGGCCGAGCTAACGCCGACTGAGCCGACTGTAGAGGATCCGTCGTCGTCAGAAACGACTAACGACCCGCCGCTAATGGAATAAAAAAGTCACCCGGAAAAGCCTGCAGGCAAGAATTTTCAAGGGTGGAATGGTCGAGCCGGAGCCTGAACATACCGCCTTTTGAAAACCCATGCTTGTCGTGCCTGCAGACTGCTCAAGGCGACGTTAACTAACAGGCTAGAGTATCAAGAGCCCAAGGTTCTGTCAAGGGGACAAACTGCGGAAAAGCTGTGATTTGCCTAGGAATTTATAGCAAAAAAACCGCCCTGAGGCGGTTTTTTTCTACATTATCATGAGATAACCTTATCGATCAGGCCGTAAGTTACGGCATCGGGGGCGTCCAAAAAATTGTCGCGTTCAGTGTCCTCTTCCACCTTAGCCTTCTTTTGACCAGTGGCTTTGGCCAAAATGTCATTCAAACGATCTTTAATTTTGAGGATCCGTTCAGCGTGGATTTTAATATCAGTCGCTTGACCTTGCATACCGCCCATCACCTGATGGATCATAATCTCCGAATTTGGCAAAGCAAAGCGTTTGCCTTTTTTGCCAACGGCGAGCAGAACCGCGGCCATGGAAGCGGCCATGCCCACGCAAATGGTGGAGACGTCCGGTTTAACGTAATTCATGGCGTCAAGAATGGCCAAACCCGAAGTCACTGATCCGCCCGGAGAGTTGATGTAGATTTTAATGTCTTTAGTTTTGTCTTGCGATTCGAGAAAGAGGAGCTGTGCGATAACAGTGTTGGCTACTCCGTCATCAATAGCGCTCCCCAGAAAAATAATGCGATCTTTGAGGAGTCGTGAATAAATGTCGTAAGCCCGCTCACCGTAATTGGTTTTTTCGATAACGGTGGGGATGAGGTATTGACCGGTTGGTTCCTGTTTAGTTGACATAGTGAACGTAGATTATCACATCTTTAGCATCTCGACCACTGGCAAAAAGGCGCCGTCGGAGCGCACCACCCGCCAGCCGTGCGGCGTCTCTTCCAAGCGGGCGGCGGCGATACTAAATCCGGCGGCCTTGATGTGCCCTCCCCCGCCAAAGCGTTGAGCCATCGCGGCCACGTCGCCGTCCAAAGTACGCAAGCTGGCTTTGACTGAACCGTCATCCCGCTCGGACAAGATAGCCACGACTTTGGCCGCAGAGACCATGCCGATCAAGAAGTTGGAGATAGCCGAGGTGTCGACTTCGCTGATTCCAGCAGCGAGCTTGTCCTTAGTCAACAAATAACTAACCACAATCCCTTCCGGCAATTCCTGCAGTCGCTCAAGAACGATCCCCCAAATCCTCAACAACTCAACTGACTTGTTCATGTAAACCGCCTTGACCACATCTTGCACCCGCGCTCCGGCCAATCCGAGTTCGGCCGCCGCCTCCATGCAGACTTTGTTGGTTGATGGATTGGTAAAGAGAGTGGTGTCGGTGCAAATGGCGGTGAGCAAACAAGTGGCGATCTCTTTGTTTATAAAAACTTTGTTGGCTTTAAAAAACCGCCAAACGACTTCGCCGGTCGAGGAGGCGTCAACCAGAATTTGGTTAACGGCGCCGTAACGCGGGTTAGTGGCATGGTGGTCGAAGACGACGAGGGGAGGAAGTTGGGGATTGGTGTTTGGAAGTTGGTAATGAAAATTGGAGAATGGAGATTGGGACAAGTAGGCACCATCAGCACAGTCGAAAATCATCGCCAGGTCAAAAGCTTGACCAATGACATTCGGCTCAAAATCCACGTCCTCGTAACCCGGCAAAAAGTGATACTCATGCGACCACAGCTTAGGACTAAACACCACCACTTCTTTACCGAGAAATTTCAAATAATGAAACATGGCCAAAGTCGAGCCAGTGGTGTCACCATCAATGCGCTCGTCAGTCAATAACAAAATCCGCTTGGCGGATTGAATCAAATCAAAAATCTTTTTGTCATTCAAGGTAGCAGTCATAGAGAACAGTCACGGACTGTATCTCAACCGAGGAGGCTGGTCAAGATGGCTCAAACTCAACTATAATGACCAGCGTTATGTTTCTGCAAAAACTGGAAATCCAGGGGTTCAAAACATTTGCCAAAAAAACGGTTCTTAGCTTCCCCGGCCCCAAAGGCAAAACCAATGCCTTGACCGCGATCGTGGGGCCAAACGGCTCAGGCAAAAGCAATGCCGCCGACGCTATCCGTTGGGCGCTCGGCGAACAGTCGCTAAAAATGCTCCGCGGTAAAGATGCCGAGGACGTTATTTTTGCCGGAGCCGAGGGCAAGGCACGAGCCGGTTTCGCCGAAGTCTCTTTGAGTTTCAACAACGAAGACCGTTCCCTACCGGTAGACTTTGCCGAAGTCACTATCACCCGTCGCCTTTATCGCGACGGCACTTCGGAATATCTGTTGAACAACACGGCCAGGCGATTGTCTGATCTTCAGCTCCTGCTAGCCGAAGGCAACGTCGGCCAACGATCATATTCAGTGGTCGGCCAAGGCCACGTTGATCATATTCTGGTCGCTTCGCCTGAAGAACGCAAAGCCTTTTTTGATGACGCCACCGGTGTCAAACAATTTCAAATCAAACGCCACTCCGCCGTGCTCAAGTTAAAGCGCACTTATGAAAATTTGGAAGAGGTGGAATTGATTTTGCGCGAAATCGAACCGCGTCTGCGCACCTTGAAACGCGCCATCACCAGATTGGAACAACGCCAAGAAGTAGAAAAAGAATTACAAACCCTGCAATGGAATTATTACGGCCGACTGTGGTCGGAGTTGATGACTTCGGCCAAAGCCATCCGTCTGGACTTTGAAGCGCTAAACAAACAAGTCACCAACGAGCGCGCGCGGCTGGAGGGACTCGAGGACAAATTAGAAACTATTGCCAAAGCCGAGGTCTCCACCAAAGACGAATTTACCTCTGGCGGAGGCGAGCTACAAAACAAGTACCGCCTACTGCAACGCCAGCGTTCGACGCTCCGCGATCACGAATTTGCCGCGCAAAAAGAAATCGAGCTCGCCAAGGTCCGCGCGCAGTCCAGTTGGGCGCCGCTCCCCTTGCCGCAGATCATCGATGAAATCAAAACCTTGTTGGCGGAAAAAAGTTTGACCAACTTGTACGCCCTGGCTAAAACCCTCCTTAAAAAACTCGAACGTCCGGCGCCGGAAGAGATCAAAGCGGATAAAACTCTGCTGAAAAAATTGGACGACGTTCGGCGGGAGATTTCCGTCAAGGAAAAAGCGCTCAAGGATTTGGAGAGCGAGATCGACCGCCAAGCCGCGGTCTCCAAAAACGAACGGACAGAACTGTTCACCATTCAAAAAGACTTACGGGAGAAACAATCGGCTTTATACGCCGTGGAGCAAAAACGCAACCATGCGCAAATTGAGCTAGCCCGCCTCGAAGAACGCCAAGCCAACCTGTCGAAAGAGATCGACGTTGAGTTGAAAGATCGTTCGTCGACACTCAAATCATCATCATTCAAAGGCGGGGAAACCCCGCCCCTACAAATCCTCTCCGATACCATCTCCAAACTCAAATACAAACTGGAACTGATTGGCGGGATTGATCCGGAGTCGATCAAAGAATACGGCGAAACCAAAGAACGCTTTGAGTTTTTGGATAGTCAAGTGAGCGATCTCAGATCAGCGATCAAAGACACGGAAAAAGTCATCGACGAACTGGATGAGAAAATCCAAAAGCAATCAGCCAAGCAATTCAAAGAAATCAACAAGGAGTTTCAACGTTACTTCAAAATTCTCTTTGGCGGCGGATCGTGCTCGTTGGTGCAAATGACTGCTGAAGACGAAGCGCGCGATTTGGAAAAAATGCAAACCGCCGAAGGAGCGATCGAGGCCGTGGATCAAGAAACCTTAGAGAGCATTGGCGAACGGGTCAAAATGCGCGCCGACGCGATTGTTGGCATCGACATCAACGCCACGCCGCCTGGCAAAAGACTCAAAGCCTTAAACTTGCTCTCCGGCGGCGAACGCGCCCTGACCTCGATTGCTTTGCTTTCGGCGATCATGGCCACCAACCCTTCGCCGTGCGTCGTGCCCGACGAAGGCGACGCCGCCCTCGACGATGCCAACACCGCGCGCTTCGCCGCCATCCTCGAAGAACTGCGCACCCTGACCCAATTCATTGTCATCACCCACAACCGCGCCACCATGGAACGCGCCGACATTATTTACGGCGTCACCATGGGCAACGATGGCGTTTCTAATCTCCTCTCCGTGCGTTTGGAGGAGGTCACCAAAAACGGCACCGCTAGACGATAGGCGGATTGACAAGTGCCCCGGTTTAAGCTTACGATCAACCCAACCTGGAGTCCCCATGTCCTTTTTCCTCCCGCACGTCATCGTCAACTTCGTCGTCTCCGTCGCCATTGGCGTGGCCATTTCCCCCATCATCAGTAGTATGCCGCTTCTGAACGATGATTTCGCCATCGGCCCGCCGCCCAGTTACGTTTCCATCTCGTTAATGATGGGCTCGGTCTACCTCCTCGGCTTCCTCGGCGGCTGGTTCAACCAGACCGAGGATCACG
>ERZ1292633.3402-Hain-H41-02um-R1-3402-length-15520-cov-5_pt1 | contig 11350 bp, 11 predicted proteins | sample MGYA00564406_ERZ1292633 | MGnify/ENA primary metagenome ERZ1292633 (study PRJEB36523, sample SAMEA6512639) | groundwater metagenome | collected 2019-01-08 | study: AquaDiva: Metagenomics assemblies of 32 groundwater samples
GGGATCGAACTCCCGCGCGAGCGTGACGACGAGGATTCTTCCGTGGCGCATCGCGAGGAAGAGCGGCGCCTCTGCTACGTCGCCTTCACTCGCGCACGCGAGGAGCTGGTCACGACCTATGCCCGCGACTACGGCGGGAAGCAGAAACGGAAGGCGAGCCTCTTCCTGGCCGAGGCGTTCGACATCGGGAAGACGCCGCCGGCCCGCACGAGGCGCCGCGTGATGGACGAGATTGCCGATCAAAAGCACACCGAGACGGCGCCAGTCGCTACGGAGCGCCCCACTCCGCGCGAGCCGCTCCAGCTATCGTATAAGCGGCTGGAGGACTACGAAACCTGTCCCTACAAATACCGGCTCCTCCACGCGCTCGCGGTGAATCCGATCCTTACCGCCGATCACCGAGTGAACTTCGGCAATGCGGTGCATCAGTCCGTGGCGTTCGCGCACAAGAAGCGCCTGGACGGCGCGTTGATCTCGGAAGAGGAGCTGATTGAGGTATTCCGCTCGGTCTGGCGGAGCGAGGGATATCGGAACGAGGAGCACGAGCGGGAACGCTTCGCCCAGGGCGTGGAGGCGCTTCAAGAATTTCGCGCCCGTGAAATCGAGTCAGGCCCCGCCGCGAGCGCGGTGGAGCGCCACTTCCGCGTGAAACTGGAGGACGTGGTCATCTCCGGGAGCATGGACCGCGTGGACGAGGGCCCGGAGGGTGTCGCCCTCGTGGACTACAAGACCTCGGAGAAGGACGACGAGGAAAAGGCCGACGAGGCCTCCAGGAAGAGCCTCCAGCTCTCTGTCTACGCCTTGGCGTACCGCGAGATGTCCGGACGCCTTCCCGACCGCCTGGAACTCCGGTACGTCCTCACCGGCATCGCCGGCGTCTCCGATTGCGGCGAGGACCGGATCGCCAAGGCGCACGCCAAGATCGAGGAGATCGCCGTCGCGATCCGAGCCGAGAAGTTCGAGGCCCTCCCCGACGCCCGCAAGTGCTCCATTTGCGCTTGCCGACCGATCTGCAGGGAGTCGGCAGTCTAGCGGGGTGGTCGCATCCCCTTTCTGTGGGCGTAGCCGACGCGGGCTCGTAAACAGTAGACGGTCATCATGATATAGTGACGCTCTTCCGTTCACCGGATCGGCTCTCTCGCACTCGAAACAGGGGACATGAGTTCGCAACCAGACATCCATGTTCTAGAGCATCCGATTTCCAAAGCGCTGCTCGAATCTCTGGTCAGGGATGGATTCGTCGACATGGTGAAGTACGTGGTCGACCTGGAGAGGGAAGCGATCGCGATCGGGGGGCAACTCCATGCTGACGCGGAGGCGGTTCTCCTGGAGTCCGGGAGCCGTCAGGAAAATCTGTGGGGCGCGAACTACTATCCGGGAACATCCGAGGCAGCGTGCATCGAATTCACTTCGCTGATCAACATACGCCCGGCGCAAGCGAATCCCGGAATGGAGATCGCCAGTGCCGAGATACGCGATCGTGTCCGAGAACTCACCTACCGCCTGATCGGGCGAGGAGGGGCCCTCTGACATGAACCAGCATGCCTCGCTCTCCCCGGAACGCTGGGGCCAATTCACGCTCGATCAGCAGATCATCATGATCGGCAACGAGATGCACCGAGGTTCTAAGCTCCTGGGCATCGGTGATGGAGAGCGGCGAAAAAGCGCCTACGCGCGTATCCTCGCGCTGGCCGACCTGACCGTTCGAGTTACCACCAAGCACGGATTGCGACGGGAACTCCTGCGATGGCGCGATCTCGTCGCGCGGCTCTACATCGTGGGGCATGGAGAGCCGGAGGCCCATGCTTCGGCATTGCGCGTTCTGCTCCAGTTCACGCCCGAGGCCGCGCGACAGATTTCGCACGTCGCCGGGGACCGGGTGCTCGACCGCGAGTGAGGCCGGCGGTGCTAGAGGACGGCCAGTACTCCATCGAGCGCCGTGATGAGCTTGCTCTTCGGCACGGCGCCGACGATGGTATCGACGACCTTTCCGCCCTTGAAGATGTAGAGCGCGGGAATGCTGCGGATGTCGTACTGGGTGGCAATGCGGACGTTGTTGTCCACGTCCACCTTGGCGACCTTGACCTTGCCCTCGTACTGCTTCGCGACTTCTTCCACGACGGGGGCGATCATGCGGCAAGGGCCGCACCAGGTGGCCCAAAAGTCGACCAGCACGGGAACCTGCGACTTCAATACCTCGGCATCGAACGTGCTGTCGGTTACTTCGACTACGACCTCAGACATGATCCGGAGCTCCTTCGCAAGTAGTTGCAGTACAAATGGTTAAACATTTCCCCCTGCGTGCGTTCCCATGAAGGTACCTATTTAGACGCCATCCTTCAAGGCGAGATTCCGGCCCGCGTTGACACCCCCGCGCCACCTTTCTAGACTGAGCGTTCTTGGCCCCAGCCATCCAGGCCACGCCATCCAACGAAACGAGGGAGTTTCCTTGATCGAAGTCCAGGGACTGCGAAAGACGTTTCATGACCGGAAGAAGGGAGACATTCCCGCGGTGAAGGATGTCTCCTTCACCTGCCATCCGGGAAGGGTCTTCGGACTTCTCGGCAGAAACGGAGCCGGGAAGACCACGACGCTCCGCATGCTCGCGACGATTCTCTCGCCGACCTCCGGCACCGCGAAGGTCGCCGGATTCGACATCGTTGAAAAGCCGGCTGAGGTGCGCCGGCGCATCGGCTATCTCTCCGGCGACACAAAACTCTACGATCGCCTTACCGGACGCGAACTCCTGACCTACTTCGGAACGCTGGCGGGGATGGATCCCGCCGCGATTCCCGCGCGCATCGAGGCGCTGGCCGGGCCGTTCGGGCTTGCCGATCTTCTCGACAAGCGCGTCGGCAAGATGTCGACCGGCATGAAGCAGCGTCTCTCCATCGCCCGGGTCGTGGTGCACGATCCCGAAGTCCTGATCTTCGACGAGCCGACGTCGGGCCTCGATGTCTTCGGCGCGCGCGAAGTGCTGGCGCTGGTGCTGGAACTGAAGAAGAAGGGGCGGACGGTGATCTTTTCGACCCACATCATGACGGAGGCCGAGCGGATCTGTGACGAGATCGCCATCATCGAGAAGGGCTCGATCTTGCGACAGGGAACGCTTGCGTCGCTCGGCGTCGGTAACGGTTCGGGGAGCCTCGAGGACGTCTTCATCGAGGCCGTGAAGGGAGAACTCGATGACCGCTAAGACGATGGCCGTATTCCGGAAGGAGCTGATCGACACGCTCCGCGACGGACGGACGATCTTCGCGATCTTCGTCTTTCCGTTTCTCCTCTATCCGGCGCTCATCATGCTCATGGGTTACATCCAGACGAAGAACGACGAGGAGGCGAAGACCTTCTCGGTCCAGGTCGGCGTGGTCGGCGCGGCGCAACTTCCCATCGCCGAGGAAAAGATCGGCGCGGTCGAGGGCGTCACGGTCGTCCCGATGAAGAGCGAGCCGGCCAGTTACGACGACGCGAACGTTCAGGCGCTGCTGGTGATCCCGCCCGACCTTCGGGGGCTGATCGCGCGCGGCGACAGCGTGAAGGTGGAACTCCGGTACAAGGACGCCGACAACAAATCGTCGGAGACCGCGAAGCGCCTGAAGCCGGCGCTGGACGACGTTCGCCAGGCCCTGACCCTGGAATGGGCGAAGAGCCGAGGCGCCACCGCCGAGGCGCCTCCCGCCATCACGGTGGAGCGGAAGGACATCTCCTCCAGTAAGGAACTGGGCCGTTACGTGGCCGCGCTCATGATCCCGTACCTCCTGATCTTCATGGTGGCCGCGGGCTCCATGCAGACAGCGGTCGACGCCACGACGGGCGAAAAGGAGCGGAGCACGCTCGAAACGATTCTCGCCAGCGCTGCGACCCGCGCGGAGTTGGTGATCGGCAAGGTGCTGGCCGTGCTGGCCGCCTCGCTCACCGGCGCGGTCACCGGCATTTTCGGGCTATGGCTTTCATTCGGCGTCCTGGCTAGCCGGATTCCGGTCATGCAAGGCCAGGCGCTGGATCTCTCGATCAGCCCTGAAAAGATGCTGTTCCTCTTCCTCACCCTCCTGCCCGCGGCCATCTTCCTGAGCGCCACGCTCGTCGCCATCGGCTGCTTCGCCCGGAGCATGCGGGAAGGGCAGACTTACGCAACCTACGTCTACATGGCTTCGGTCTTCCTGGGACTCAGCTCGTTCACGCAGTCGGAGTCAGTCCCCATGAAGCAGTTCTTCATCCCCATCCTGAACACCGCGCTCCTTCAGCGGGAGATTCTCACCGACACGGTGCAGGCGTCGCACGCGTTCGCCGCCATTGGATCGAGCAGCCTCCTGGCCGCGCTCATGCTCGTCATCGCCGTGCGGCTCTTCTCGAACGAACAGGTTCTCTTCCGCACGTGAAGTCCACCATTTCGCGACCGGTAAACGCCGCTCAGGGAGACAGGCATGCGCACGGACATTGATCGGCTCTTGGCGGAGCGTGCCTACGAGGCCGCGGTCATCGTGAAGACGGAGACGCCGAACCCGACGTTTCGCTACCTTACCGGACCGGGCGCGCACCTTTCGACCGGCATCCTGGTCTGGCGCCGCGGTGGCCGTCCCCACTTGGTCCACGCCGCGATGGAACGCGACGGCGCCGCCACGACCGGATTCGAGCTGAGCACGCACGGAGATCGCGGCTACCGGAAGATCGCCGAAGAGGAGGGAAGCCCTGGCGCCACGACGGCCCGCTTTCTGGACGAGTTGCTTCGAGACCTCGGGGTCAGCGGCCGCGTGATTCTGGACGGCGAGGGGTCCGTGGGACGCTACTACCACATTCTTCGCCGGCTTCGGGAACGGCGGCCCGATCTCGATCTGGTCGAGGACGGCGATCCCAATCTCTTCATCCAGGCGCGCTTCACCAAGGACGAGGCCGAGGTCGCCGAGGTCCGAAAGGTGGGAGCCGTCTGCGCCACGGCGTACGCCCGGGTCCGCCAGGTTATCGCCGGCGGGAGGCTGGAAGGGAAGCGGCTTCGCGACGCGGAGGGATGGGTGACGATCGGCCGCCTCCGCCGGGACATCCGGACGATCTTCTTCGAGGCGGGCCTCGAGGAGCCGCATGGGAACATCGTCTCCCAGGGGCGAGACGCGGGCGTGCCGCACAACTCTGGAAACGACGCCGACGTGCTGGAAGAGGGGGCGCCGATCACGATCGACCTCTTTCCCGTGCAGCCCGGCAACGGCTACTTCTTCGATGTGACGCGCACCTATTGCGCGGGGCGCGCCTCGGACGAACTGCGCGCTCTCCACGCGTGCGTCTACGACTCGCTTCGCGATTCGATCGACGCGCTTGAGCCGCAGGCGCGCGGACGCATCTACCAGGACCGCGTCTGCGACTTCTTCGAGAAGCGCGGCCACCGGACCATCCGGCAGGATGAACGCTTGGTGGAGGGGTACGTGCACGGGCTGGGCCACGGTATCGGGCTCGACATTCACGAACGTCCGAACCTATTCGGTCCCCCGAACAATCCCGACAGGCTGGAGCCAGGCTCGCTCTTCACGATCGAGCCGGGCCTTTACTATCCCTCCCGCGGCATGGGCGTCCGCCTCGAGGACGTCATCTACGCCCGACCGGATGGAACATTTGAGAACCTCGCGGACAACATCCCGTACGAGCTCGAAATCGCGTTCGCGTCATAGCCACGAGGCGGGCGCCGTCACGGACCCCGCGCGGCTCACGGACGCTGCGAAGCCGGCGGGGCATCCCGATCGAGCCATCCTGGCCGGCCGCTCCACGCGCGGCGGAGAGCCCTCGATCACGCTCGCGGAGCTGAAACTCCTGGCCGAGACGGCGGGGGCCAAGGTCCGCGGGCAGGTCGTGCAGCGGCGCGGCTCGGTTCGCGCTTCCACTTTCCTCAGCAAGGGAAAGGTCGAGGAGATCCAGGAGCTCGCCGGTGAAGAGCTCGCCGGGCTTCTCCTGATCGATGACGATCTCTCGCCGGGGCAGCAGCGAAATCTGGAGAAGGAAACGGGGATGCGCGTCGTCGATCGGAGCGCGCTCATTCTCGACATCTTCGCCCGGCGCGCCCGCACGCGGGAGGCGCGGCTTCAGGTGGAGCTGGCGCAGCTCGAGTACCTCCTCCCCCGCCTCACACGCATGTGGGCGCATCTGGGGCGCCAGGTTGGAGGAATCGGAGCGCGCGGTCCGGGCGAGACGCAGCTGGAAGTCGATCGTCGGAAGATTCGCGAGCGGATCGCGCGCTTGAAGCGCGACCTGGAAGGGGTCGTTCGCGAGCGGAGGGTTCAGCGGAAGGCGCGAACGGGCTGTTTCAAGGTATCGCTGGTCGGCTACACGAACGCCGGAAAGTCGACCCTCTTCAACGTGCTCGCGCACGCCAAGGTCTACGTCGAGAACCAGCTCTTCGCCACGCTCGATCCAACGACGCGCGTCATCGCGTCGGAGGGGAAGGTGCAGGTCATTCTCACCGACACTGTCGGGTTCATTCGGAAGCTGCCGGCGCATCTCGTCGCCTCGTTCCGCGCGACGCTGGAAGAAGTGACCGAAGCCGACCTCCTCCTCCACGTCGTGGACGCGGCGGAGCCAGATCCCGATGCCCACATCGAGGCGGTGAACAGCGTGCTGGAGGAGCTGGGGGCGCTCCATTGCCCCCGCCTTCTCGTCTTCAACAAGATTGACGCGCTCGACGACGAGATCGCGCTCCTGGGACTCCGCGCCCAGCACCCCGGAGCGCTATTCGTCTCGGCCATGACCCGCGAGGGAATTCCGGAGCTGCGCGAGGTGATCACCGGGCGGTTCCATGGCGACGGGGAGAGGCGATGACCACGGAGGGGATCGTGGAATCTCTCGCGGCTCGAGTCGGAGCCATTCAGGAAGCGCTCCGCGAGGAGGAAATCGGCGCCTGGCTTCTCTACGACTTCCACGGCTCGAACCCGATTGCCGCGTCGGTCCTGGGGCTCGACCAGATTCCGAATCGCGGGAAGAACTCGCGCCGCTGGTTCTATCTGATCCCGTCGCGCGGCACGCCGCGGCGCATCGTGCATCGGATCGAACCACGAGCGCTCGACCCCCTTCCTGGTGAGACGACCATCTATCTTGCCTGGGGGGAGCTCGACCGGGCGATCGCCGATGCCGTGGGCTCGGTCGTGGCCACGATCGGCACCTCGGGTGGATTCGCTCCGTCGATCGCCATGGAATACTCACCGCTGGCGCGGCTTCCGTACCTGTCACGCGTGGACGGGGGGACGATCGAGCTCGTTCGAGCCGCCGGAGCGCCGGTCGTCTCCTCGGCCAACCTGGCGCAGCGCTTCGGTGGAGTTCTCTCGCCGGAGGCTCGCCTCGATCATCTGGCGACGGGGCGGAGACTCCAGGGGGTCTTCGGCGCCGCGTTCGCGCGAGTTCGAGAGGCGATCCTCGCGGACGCGCCGCTCACCGAAGTGGCGCTCCAGCGCTGGATTCTGGAGCGCTTCGACGCCGAGGGGGTTACCGCGGCCGATCCCCCCACGGTGGCCGTGAACGCGCACTCCGGCGATCCTCACTTTGACACGCGGGCCGCGACCGACGTGCCGATCCGGGAAGGTGATTTCCTCCTGATCGACGCGTGGTGCAAAGCGAAGCGGCCCGGAGCGATTTACGCCGACTACACCCAGGTCGCCTTCGTCGGCTCGAACGCTCCCGCTCGGCATCGCGAGATTTTCGAGATCGTGCGCGACGCGAGGGACGCGGCGATTCTCGCCGTGGAAGATGCCCTCCTGGCGGGGCGCGTCATCCGCGGCTGCGATGTCGACGACGCGGCCCGGGCCGTCATCGACGCGCGCGGATTCGGTGATCGGTTTCTCCACCGCACGGGCCACTCGATCGGGGAGGAGGTCCATGCGAATGGCGTCCATCTCGATAACCTCGAGACGCGCGATGAGCGACGACTCCTCGACGGAACGCTCGTTTCGGTGGAGCCGGGCATCTACCTTCCGGAATTCGGGATTCGTAGCGAGATCAATCTCCTTCTCGACGCCGGCCGCGCCGTGGTCACCACCGAGCCGATCCAGCGCGAGCTGCCGGCGCTCCTGGCCTGAGATGCGCGGCGACACTCCCTTCATCCCCCTTCGGGCGATCCGTTTTCGCACCTCCCGTGCGGGAGGGCCCGGCGGGCAGAACGTGAACAAAGTCGAAACACGCGTCGAAGCGGTTTGGGATCTGGAAGCGTCGACGCTTTCGGCCACCCAGAAGGGAGTGCTCCGCGCTCTGCTGGGAAAGCGGCTTGCTGCCGATGGCACGCTCCGCGTCGTCTCCCAGCGATTTCGCTCGCAGGCGCGAAACCGCGACGCGGCTGTGGAGCGCCTCCGGGCTCTCGTCGCGGCGGCGCTGGCGCCTCGCCGCGCCCGCCGCCCCACGGCCCCGACCAGCTCCTCCCGCCATGCCCGCATCGAGTCGAAGAAGCGCCGTGGCGCCGCCAAGCGGGAGCGGCGCTGGCAGGGGGACGACTAACCTCCATAACTGATTTAATAGAAGGCTATTACGATTCCGCACTGACGAGCTCCTCAGGCTCCGCCGCCCCCCGAATGATGTAAAGGTAGCCGCCTCCGAATCCGATCTATTGTCGAGATGGGCGTCATGTGGAGCAAATGGGGGGGGAGAGCGGCCGCGCTTGGCGCGGTGCTGCTCCTATTGTTGGCGGTCGCGCTGCCGAGCGTCTGGCGTCATCACCAGGCCGCCGGCGGCCTGGCGGGGCCGACGACAGGCGCCAGGACGACGTCCGTGGCGCCCACGTTCTCGGCAGGGCCAAACGTCTTCCGCTTCTATCAGGAATTCCCGCACACCCTCGATCCCGCGCGCGCCGCCGATGCCTACTCCTCCGAAGTCGTGGCGCAGCTCTACAGCCCGCTCATTGGAATGACGTCCGATCTGGAGCCGACGCCGCAACTGGCCGAGAGCTGGACCATCTCGAAGGATGGACTTCGCTACGTCTTCCGCCTTCGTCCGGGGGTTCACTTCCACAATGGGCGCGAGGTGACCGCGCAAGACTTCGCCTTCAGCCTGACGCGCGTCTTTCAGGAGCCGTTCCGCTCCGAGGGACTCGCCGCGAACTACCTTGACGCGATCGCCGGCGTCTCCGAATTCACGGAGGGGAAGGCTAAGGAGATCCGGGGAATTCGTGTGATTGACCGCTACCAGCTCGAGATCACGCTGAGCCGCCCCTACCCGTCGCTCCTCTACTCGCTGGCGCTCGATCAAACGAGCGCGGTCCCGCGCGAACTGCTCGACGCGGGGGGGCCGCACGCGCTCGAAACCAATCCCATCGGCACCGGGCCGTTCCGCTTCGTGCGGCTTCACAACGAGCAGAGTGTCGCGCTGGCCGCGAACGAGAGCTACTTCATGGGGCGTCCCAAGCTCGACAGCCTCCTCTTCATCGCCCCGCCGGGCAACGTCGTGGAGGCGGGAGCGAATGCGCTTCTTGACGGAAGAGCGACCCTCAGCCTCCTCCCCAACAACCGGATCGAGGAATTCCGAGCGCGCCCCGGTCTGGCGGTCCTACGCTGGCAGGACCTGAGCCTCTCCTTCATCGGGATGAACGCGTCCATTCCTCCGCTCGACGATGTTCGAATCCGGCGTGCCGTGGCGCTTGCGATCGATCGCCAGTCGATGCTCGAGGCGTATCCGGAAGGGAAGACGCTGGCCCAGGGAATTCTCCCCCCTGGCATCACGGGCTATACACCGACGAACAAGGTGCCGCCGCGAAATGTGAAAGCCGCGAGAGCGCTTCTGGCGGACGCCGGTTACGGACCGGGGCGCCCGCTGCCGCCGTTCGCGCTCTGGAAGAGCATCGGCGGCGCGGACCTTCACAGGGTGGACTCGATCATGGTCGGTTCGTTGGCCGAGGCTGGAATCACGGTCCAGATCCGCTACGAGTCATGGGCGGTGCTCGACCACGCGATCACCCACCGCCAGGTGCCGATGTTCGGCCTGGCATGGATCGCCGACATCCCCGATCCCGAGACGTTCCTTCGAAGCCTGGCGTACTCCACCAGCGCATCCAACTACTTCCGCTACGACGCCGCGCGGGTCGACACCCTCCTCGACGCGGCGCGTGCCACGCTCGACGCCGACACCCGGGCCGATCTCTATCGCCGGGCGGAGGAGGCGATCATTCACGACGCTCCCTTCGTGCCGCTCTATTACACCGTCAGTTTCATTGGAATGAAGGACAACGTGGCCGGGCTCGAGATGAATCCACTCGGGATCTCGACGCTTGCCATGGAGAAGCTCCACCTCACGGAGCCCAGGGATGGCCGAGACCGCCGCGACGCATCCCGCTGAGCGCCCGATTCCGTTTTGGCGCGGGCTCCAAGCGCGGATATTCCTGACCTTTGCCGTCGTTGTCGTCGCCCTCGTGGCGGCGGCGGTGACGTTCATCGTCCGCAGCGAGTCCGAATCGCTCCAGCGCGAAACGCGAAAGCGCGGCATCGCGGTGGCGCGAAACATTGCCTGGCTCTCCACCCCATCGCTTCTCTCCTACAACTACGTTGCGCTCAACCAAGCCGCCAGCCGTTCCCAGGCGGGGAGCGAGATCGCGTACGTCGTGATCTACGACAAGGAGGGAATGGTCGCGGCGGACAGCCGAAACGAGAACTCCTTCGGCGACCCGCCGCGCGACGCGGCGGACTTCCTGGCGCACGCCACCCGGGAGGAACGCTGGAGGTTTCTCTCGCCGCTCCGGCCTCGCGATCCACGCCTGCTCGAAATCTTTCAGCCCGTATACGTTCAGGGATACGCCGTGAAGTGGGGAACCGTGCGGATCGCGGTTTCCATGGACGGCGTCGATCATGAAGTGGCGGCATTGACGCGGAACCTGATCCTGGCCGGAATCCTTGCCGCGATCCTTTGCCTCCTGGCGGCGCGCGCGGCGGCCGGTGGAATCACGCGGCCGATCCAGCGGCTCGTCACGGCGACGCACGCCATCGCGAAGGGAGACTATTCGCAGCGCGTGAATCTTCGCTCCGGGGACGAGCTGGAGACGCTTGCCTGGCACTTCGATCACATGGCCGAGGAGGTCCAGCGGCAGCAGATCGAGGTGCTGGCCAGCCGGGAGAATCTCGCGCGCCTGAACCAGTCGCTGGAAGCGGCCGTGGAGGCGAGAACGCGCGCGCTGGGAGAGTCCGAAGCGAAGTACCGCGTACTCGTCGAGAGCGCGCCGCAAGGAATTGCCATCATCCAGGCGGGAAAGGTGGTCTTCACGAATCCCGCGCTCGAACGGATGACAGGCCGCACCGCGGCGGCGCTTCGGACGCCGGATTTCGAGATGGAGTCGCTCTTCGCGCCCGAGTCGCAGGAAGCCGTGCGGCAGGCGCTCCGCGGCGGCGAGCCCGAAGGTCATCAG
>ERZ1292633.5553-Hain-H41-02um-R1-5553-length-11349-cov-4_pt1 | contig 11349 bp, 7 predicted proteins | sample MGYA00564406_ERZ1292633 | MGnify/ENA primary metagenome ERZ1292633 (study PRJEB36523, sample SAMEA6512639) | groundwater metagenome | collected 2019-01-08 | study: AquaDiva: Metagenomics assemblies of 32 groundwater samples
TCTACCAAACGCGGAATGATTATCGCAATGGATCCTAATAACGGGGAGGTTTTAGCGATGGCATCTGCTCAAACCTTTGACCCAAATGTTTTCGTTAAGGAAAGCACCACACCCGAAGGACGCAAGAAAATTGCCGCCTATTGGCAAAATGAAGAACGTCCATTGCTTAATCGTGCAATTCAAGGACGTTATCCTCCCGGTTCAACTTGGAAAATTCCGATTTCAGCCAGCGGTTTCCAGCAAGGAATTATTACCGAACAGGATAATGCCGTAGCTTGTAATGGCGGAATTACTATTGCCGGAAAATTCACCCGTTGTATGGGAAGCCACGGAACTCCACCTTTGAAATACGCAATTACCAAATCGTGTGATGGTTATTATTATCGATTGGCAATTAAGATGGGGATTGATGGATTGACCAATATGGCTGAAACATTTGGTTACGATAAGCCATCAGGCGTTGATTTACCCAACGAAAAAACACCGCAAACACCAAAGACATTTCGTGCATATAAAGAAAAAGTATATGGAAAATGGATTGATATTGAATCTGTTTATGCCGGAATCGGACAGGTAACGGTTAATGTCACGCCGATTTCGATGTTGCGGGCGGTTGCAAGTATTGCCGCCGATGGAAAAATGTTTGTTCCACATTTTCTCAAAGAATTTAAGGCGATTGGGGCAGTTGGACAACCAAGCGATGCCACCTACCGCGAGGCGAAAGATTCTTTTGGATTCCAACGCCCCGAAGCTAAAATTATCCCTCTAACTCATGGTCAGCACGATATTATTGTTCAAGGAATGATTGGCTCGGTAAATGGTGGAACATCGAAAAAAGGAGCTATCGGAGGTTTTCAAATCGCCGGAAAAACGGGAACGGCGCAAGTGGTTGCACTTGGAAAAGATACGGGTAAAAACAAAGACCATGCTTGGTTTGTTTCTTTTGCTCCGGCATCAAAACCCGAAATTGCCGTTATCGGTTTGATTGAAAATTCAGGGTTCGGTGGTGACAACGCTGCACCTGCCGTGCGGGGAGTTTATCAGGCATATTTGGCAAAGCGTGGCGTAGTGGTGGACGAAAAACAAGTGGCAATGAAGTAGGAATAAGATTCCAAAGTAGTGAAATATGGCAGCAATTCTGGAAAAAAAATCGTGGCGAGACTTTGATTGGCTAATAGCTTTTTTGGCAGTTTCGATTGTTTGTTTTGGTGTTTGGCAAATTTATAATGCCACACCAACAGAAACTTATTGGCAAAAACAAATTATCGGTTTATTTATTGCCCTATTTGCGATGATTGTAATTGCTTTAACGGATTATCGCCGAATTATTGATGCTGCTCCGCTTATTTATGGCTTTGGGCTGCTTTTATTATTTTTAGTTTTAATTCCGGGACTTGGAGTAAAAGTGAACGGACAAACAGCGTGGCTCAATGTTCCGCTTCTAGGTAGATTTCAGCCGTCTGAATTTGTTAAAATTCCGGTAGTTCTGATGTTGGCAAAATATTTCGGCGAACGCCGGATGGGACCATTGAGAATGAAGGAGTTTTTTGTTGCTGTCGGGAGTTTAGCCGCTCCTGTTTTTTTGATTATGCTAGAGCCGGATGCGGGGCAATCCATCACATATTTTCCGATTTTAGCCGCAATTTTATTTTTATCTGCAATCAAAATCCGCTGGGTTATTCTAGCAATTTTGGCGGTTATGATATTTGCTCCCGTGGCTTATTGGGTAGGGGTTCAAACAGGCAAAATCAAAGATTATCAGCAGCAGCGCATTATGGTTATTCTTGATCCTGAAAATGCTGATCCGCGAGGATACGGTTATCACACGGTTCAGTCAATTATTACAGTCGGAAAAGGCGGCTTAACGGGGATCAAGGGTGATACGGAAACTTCGCAAAGTGCTTTGAAGTTTTTACCCGAACCGCAAACGGATTTTATTTTTGCTGTAACTGCGGAAAACACGGGATTTGTTGGTTGTATATCGCTTCTTTTAGCGTATGCTTTATTATTATCGAGGTTTATCGCGGGAGCGAGGGAATCTTCCGATCGCGCCGGAATGCTTGTAATTATGGCAATCGTTGGGGGAATGACATTCCAAATTTTTATGAATATTGGAATGGCGTTAGGATTTTTACCGGTAATCGGTGTTCCGTTGCCAATGATGAGTGCGGGGCTTTCCGCAATTTTATCAACATTTATTGCAATTGGATTTGTTTTGAGTATTAGAATGAGACGTTTCGTCAATTAGGAGAGTTTTAATTATGGCGAGAAGAAAAGAAAGTATTGAAACTGTAGAAATTGAATCAGTTCCGACTAAAGCGAAAGGCTTTTGGAGCTATATTTGGTTGCCGACTGCGCTTTTGCTGGCTTTATCAGCGGGTGGAATGACGGGAGTTTTAGCTTCTTACTATTTGAACAATTCGCGGTTTGCAACTGAGGTAACGGCTCTGGCAACCTATCGCCCGCCGCAGGTAACAAAAATCTATGCGGACGATGGTGAGACGATTTTAGCCGAATTCGCGCTGGAAAAACGGATTCCGATTAAAGAAAAAGATATTCCCCAAGTGGTTGAAGATGCGCTTCTTTCTATCGAAGACATTCGTTTTTACGATCATATCGGGATTGATCCTTATCGTCTTGGCGGCGCGATTGTAAAAAATATTACAACCGGTTCAAAAGAAGGTGCTTCAACCATTACCCAGCAGCTTGCCAAAAACCTTTTCCTTTCTAAAGACCAAACTTATACACGAAAGGTTAATGAATGGGCGATGTCGCTCGAAATTGAGCGGTTTTATACCAAACGCCAAATCCTCGAAATGTATATGAACTATATTTTTCTTGGAGCAGGTTCATACGGATTTGAAGCCGGATCACGCACTTATTTCGGTAAAACTCTCAAAGAATTGAATTTAGAAGAAGCCGCTTTGCTGGCTGCAATTCCTAAATCCCCTGAATATTCGCCGACTCGAAACATCGAAAAGGCTTTAGAACGCAGAAATATTGTTCTTGACCAAATGGCGAAATACGGAAAAATTACACCGGAACAAGCATCTTCTGCCAAAGCCAAGCCAATCAAACTTGCCGATACTGCTTATTATCAATCTCAATCTAAATCAACTCCTTGGGATTATCCGGTTGAGGAAGTCCGCAAATATTTGGAAGACAAATACACAACCCGCGTAGCTCAGGGCGGACTTGAAGTTTTCACAACTATTAATATTGAAGGACAAGAACTTGCCACGAAAGTAATCCGCGAAAGACTTCGCAATTATGATAGAGGCAGAGAATGGCGTTCGGAATACGTGAATATTCTAGTTGATGAAAACAATCAAGCCCTGACCGATGAGAAACAAATTGTCAGAAAACTCGAAACTTTTAAGCATCCTGATTGGTATGGCGATGAATACGAGAAGGGTGAATATATTAAAGGTTTGGTAATGAAGGTTGATTCAGCAAGCGATGAAGCCTATGTTCGTTTTGGTAAATACAAAGCGGTTATCACTTCCAAAGATATGGGGAGAAGCGGTAAGAGACCAAAAGATGAATTGCAAGTTGGTTTCATTGCCGAATTTGAAATTGGAGAAGTTGATAAAGAAAAACAAACTTTGAAGGCTACTCTTTCGCAAGTTCCTGCGGTGCAGGCAGCAATTTTGTCCATTAATGCCAAGACAGGCGAAATTCCTGTAATGGTTGGCGGCTATGATTATCAAACCAATAAATTCAATAATGCTACGCAAGGTTTTCGTCAAACAGGTTCGTGTTTCAAGCCATTTGTCTATGCGGCAGCAGTTGAATGGGGCTTGACTAAAGATTCGATAGTCAGCGGTGCGCCGATTCGACGTGGTGGCTGGATGCCTCACAATTACGACGGTTCATTGAGTCACGGCAATGTTCCGATGAAAATTGCTTTGGCAAAATCTTATAATTTGGCGGCAGTGCATTTGCTTGATCAAGTTGGAATTCAGACCGGCTCGCAAATGGTTCGCCGTTTTGGTATCACCCATCCAATGGCTCCCGTTTTACCATCGGCACTTGGCGCAACCGAAGTCCCGCTGATTGAAATGGTTTCAGCCTATTCGGTCTTTCCAAATAAAGGGGTGAGAATTGAGCCGCATTTAATTCGGAAAGTTTTAGACCGCGACGGAAAAGTTTTAGAAGAATGGGAAAAAACTTCATATAAAGTTACCAGCGAATATGTTGCCGGAACGATGGTTGAGATGATGCAAGGCGTTGTCAGAGGCGGCGGAACTGCCACAGGAGCAAGTGCCGGCGGACATCCTTTAGCAGGTAAAACCGGAACGGTGAATGATCACACAGACGTTTGGTTTATCGGTTATACACCTACATATACAACCGGTGTTTGGATGGGAAATCCGCTTAGAAAAGAATCTTTAGGTAGAGGAATGACCGGCGGGGGGGGAGCAGTCCCGTATTTTAACGGATTTATGATTCCGTTTATGAAAGACAAACCGCGCGACACTTTCTATGCCACTCCGCCGATGCCTGCTGAGATCAAAGCTCTGACCGAACAACGTAAGCGTGAAGAAATAGAAAAACTCGAAAAAGCCGAAGCTGAGGGGCGCAATCTTGGTGTTATCTTTAGCACAGGCGGTTCGAGACGCTCTAAAACAGGCGAACCTATTTCCAGTGGCGGTGGCACCAGAGGAGAAGATAGCGGAGTTGTTATTAACCCGAATAAGCCATCTACCAGCGGAGGCGACGATGATCCGCCACCAGCTTTAAACATTACTCCGAAGCCGAATGAGGTGTCGCCGAAACCGACTGCCAAGCCGATTACCAAACCTGCGGAAACACCCAAAAAGGTAGAACCGCAGAAAACTCCTGAAGGCAATAAGAAGAAAGGCAAGAAAGGAGATGATGATCCTTAAAAATTCGAGGATTTTCAAGAAAAGTAGAAAGGACGTTTCGAGCGTCCTTTCTACTTTTTTGAAGGATAATATATTTACAAGGCAAGTTGCCGAAGTTCCCAAACAATCTTCGGCAAACTCTCAATCACAAAATCAACTTCCTCATTCGTATTAAATCTACCCAACGAAAAGCGAATTGTTCCCATTGCCTCTGTGTAGGGAATGTTCATTGCCCGTAAAACTGCGGATGTAACGTGATTTTCTGCGTTGCAGGCTGAACCCGTTGAAACACAAACTCCAATGTCGTTGAGTTTGGCTAAAATCGCTTCACCGTTGAGATTAGAAAATGCAATACTCGAAGTATTTGGCAGACGTTTTTGGCGGTCTGATGTGCCGTTAAGTTGTGTGTTGGAAATATTTTGCAAAATAAAATCTTCGAGTTTATCGCGCAAGATACTTACTTTCTGTTCAGTTTCTTTAACCATTTCTGCCGCAGTTCCGAGTCCGACAATTTGATGAACTGCTTCCGTCCCCGCGCGTCTGCCTGATTCTTGACCGCCGCCGGTGAAAAATGATGGAAGTTTTATACCTTCACGCAGATACAAAGCCCCAATTCCTTTTGGAGCGTGGAATTTATGTCCTGAAAGGGAGAATAAATCTATCGCAGTTTCCTGCAAATTGATTGGAATTTTCCCGACAGCATTTACGCCGTCAACGTGGAAGAGTGCGTCAGAATTTGCCTTAATAATTTCGGCTATTTCTTTGACGGGAAACAAAATACCGGTTTCATTATTCGCCAGCATTATGGAAACAATTGCAGTATCAGGTCGCAGAGAAGTTTTTAGTTCATCTAAATTCAATTGTCCTTGCTCATCTACTTCGAGCCAGGTTATTTCGTGACCTTTCTTTTCCAACCGCTCACAAACCTTTCGGATAGCTTCGTGTTCGACCTGTGTGGTGATGATATGTTTTTTTTCGGGATTTGCCTCAATTGCGCCTAAAATTGCCCAATTATCACTTTCTGTTCCGCAAGATGTAAAAATTATTTCGTTTGGTTCTTTTGCGCCAATTAAAGAGGCAAGTTGTTGGCGTGATTTTTCAACTATTTGTCGGGTCTCGCGTCCAAAGGTATAAGCGGATGAGGGATTTCCGTAAAAATCGGTTAAAAAAGGTTTCATTGCCTCGAAGACTTGTGGGGCAATTTGCGTGGTAGCATTATTATCGAAATAAATCATAGTTTTTCTAATTGATAATTGTTAATTGTTAATTGATAATGTCAAACATAAAAAGTGCAAAAGTGAGAAAGTGAAAAAGCAGAAATTTGCTTATCATTGCATCAATAGACATTATTGGAAATAAGAAAATGATATTTCGGTTTTTGTCGCTGAAAGTGACTAATTTAATAGCGTGGGGTAGAGCAAGTTTTGCGAGCCACACCCTACGGTTGCTAAATAAATCCTTTCGACGCTGTAAGTGTCGAACAGTCAATACTTATATTCGACTCCTTCAGAGTCGGAATGCTTTCCTCGATTTAACGTAGGGTGTCGCTGCGCTTTACCCCACGCTATTATATTTGTCCCCGTTGGGGACTTTAATGAAATTATTTTTATTTTCAATAATATCTAATAAATAAATTTTTTAGAAAAACGGCAAAACTTTTTCACTTTTCCGCATTATACCTTTTCTACTTTGACCTTGATATGGCAGACGTAAATCTAAAAATTACAGAGGTAACAGGCAAATCTTGGGAAATAAATTTGCTTCCCAAAAGCGTTTATACCATTGGCAGAGCTAAGGATAATGATATTATTCTCAATGACCAGCGAGTTTCGCGTCATCATGCACATATTCGCTCTGATGAGATTACATTTACCTTAGTTGATGGCTATTTTGTCGGCGGACAGCTCCACCGCAGCGTCAATAAAATGTTTATCAATGGTGCGCCTTTTTTAGAAAAAGTATTGATCAAGGGCGACAAGATTATGATTGGCGGAAGCCTTTTAGAATTTGAAGTCAGCGAAACTCAAGAAAAAGCTCCCGAAACTACTTTGGTTATTCCCGACAAAGTAAATTTTGAAGATCAGCCGCTCGGACAAACTCAAATGCTCATTTCGGCAAACGAAATTATTGGAAAACATTCAAAAATTTCAATGGAATCCAATTTTGCCTCGCCCGAAGAAATCAAAGAATTACGCCGTAAAGCACAGATTTTAGAACTACTTTACGAGATGAGCAAAACTATTGGCACGGTCTTTGACTTAAAAGGTATTTTTGAAAAAGCGACGGACTTAATTTTTCGCGGAACTCCGGCTGAAAGAGTGGTTGCGCTTCTTGCCGATGAGACAGTTGATGGAAAAATACTCGACTATAGTTTGCAGCCGATTGCCGTTAGAGCAAGAGATGAGCATTTAGAGGCTTTAACGGAAAAATTGACAATTTCGCGGACAATTACGCAAAAAGTGATGCGGGAAAAAATTGCGATTCTTTCGCAAGACGCAAGAAGCGATGCTCAGTTTCAAGGCTCGGAATCAATCGTTTTGCAAGGAGTTCGCTCAACAATTTGCGCTCCTTTGATAACTGAATCAAATGTTCACGGGGTTATGTATGCAGACAGGCTTGATCCGTTTGCAACATTTAGTCAGGAAGATTTGGAATTAATTTCGGCAGTTGCCGCCCAAACTGCGGTGACGGTTGAAACGGTTAAAGCGCATAAAAGACTGGCACGGGAAGAGGTTGCCAGAGCAAATTACAGCCGTTTTATGCCTGAGTATGTGGTCAAACAATTGCTTGATAATCCTGATTCGTTTAGACTGGGCGGAATCAATCAAACGATTACGGTTCTTTTTGCCGACATTCGTGGATTTACAACTCTTTCAGAACACGAAAAGCCGGAAAAAGTTGTCAGGCTCCTAAATCGTTATTTTACGGCAATGTCCGAAATAATTTTTGCATTCGGCGGAACTTTGGACAAATATATCGGTGATGGGTTGATGGCTATTTTTGGTGCGCCGACCGCAAGTGCCGATGATCCTAAAAATGCTTTGCAAAGTGCCGTAGCGATGCAAAAAAGGCTTTTAATACTGAATAATGAATTGCGGGAGGAAGGATTTCCCGATGTTAAAATAGGTATCGGACTCCATACGGGAGAAGCTACAATTGGTTATATCGGTTCGGAAAAGCGTTCTGAATATACGGCGATTGGAGATACTGTCAATTTAGCCTCACGACTTGAAGCAAATGCTAAGGGTGGACAAATTTTAATTAGTGACACAACAGCAAAATTGTGCGAAAATCTTTTTCAAATGATAGAACAAAAATCACTAACTGTAAAAAATCGCTTACAGCCTGTTTCACTATTTGAGGTAAAATGGATTTAGGGTAAAATCAAGACTGATAATAAATCGAATAATTCGCAAAAAAACTGAAAACTTCGACCTATTATGTCTATTTTAGGAATTATATAACCTCTATGATGGGTATTTCGTCATTAAGAAACTTCGTTACTGATTCAATGGCAATTGACATGGGAACTGCCAACACTATTATTGCGGTCAAAGGTCGTGATGTGGTTTTGGATGAGCCGACTCTGGTTGCCGTTAATGAATTAACTGATGAAGTCGTCGCTTACGGACAAGAAGCGTTTGATATGCTCGGACGTGAAGGTCGGGATGTGACTATAATTGCGCCTTTAAGTGGCGGTGTGGTTGCGGATTTTGAACGCACCAAAAAAATGCTTGCCTTTTTCGTCAAAAAAGCTAAATCAGGTGGTTCGCAAGTTTCTTTGCAAGCTGTGATGAGTATGCTTTCTGATGTCACACACGTTGAACAACGCGCACTTCTCCACGCTGCTGAAGAGGCTCATATAGGCAAGGTTAATATGATGGAAGAAGGGATTGCCGCCGCGTTTGGAGCAGGTGTCAGTCCCCGCGATAAACGTGCTTCGGGAGTTATTGATATTGGTGCCAGCACAACCAATATTGCTATCGTCGCTAAAGGAACAATTATTACGTCGCGTTCGGAAAGAATCGGTATCGGCGATATAAATTTAGCTTTGGCAACCCATATTCGCCGTCATCGAGGTTTACAAATCGGCGAAGAGACTACCGAAAATCTGAAAACGAAATTTTGCCAAGCGACAGTGCCTGAGGATTTGACCAAAACAATTACTATTCGTGGGCGTGATGTGCAAACGGGAAGCCCCGGAGCGGTTGACATGACTGCAGGCGAAATATATCCCGTAGTTGAAGGAATTATTCGTCGGATTGCGAATTTAATTAGTGATGCCTTGACCGAACTTCGTCCTGAAGTTGCTGCCGATATTTTTGATAGAGGGATTGTTTTAACAGGTGGCGGCGCACTCTTTAGCGGAATTGATAATTATTTGCGGGATATTGTTAATCTTCCTGTTTTGATTTCGGATGAACCACGATACGCGACAGTTCGCGGATTGCTCAAAATGTTTGATGAGCCTGAGCTTTTAGAAAAAGTTACCCGCAATGAACTTTCAATGCTGCAAAACGCTGAAATTCCTTTTGAAGCGTAAGTTTTGTAAAATACAATTTTTCAAAAAAGGCTATGTATATTAGATAGCCTTTTTTCGTTTTCGTTATTGCCTTGAATCAATCTTAGTTTCTAAAACATTCTGCACATCGGCTGGTAAAATAGTTAAAAAATTATACCCTGTTTTTTGTTCAATCTGGCGGACTGTCGTTTTATAATCGCGCCAATTTTTTTTATCAATTCCGTCAACATTTGGTATATCAACGGCAATAATTCTTGAATCTTTATTGATGTTTTCTCCGCTCGGAACAGCAATAACTATTTTCCAGTAATTAGTTGGAATCGTAACTTTGTTTTTAATTTTCCCTTTTTCACCATAGCTTCCTGCAATTATATAAAGCATCATATTTCGTCGCGCCATACTACGCGAATAGCTCTCCAATTTTTCCCAAGGTCCGGCATTCATATCGTGAGTTTGCGGAGCCATATTGGTCATTAAAAAGGTTGTGCTGTTTGCCCCGTCCGAACTCGAACGATCTGCACTGGGGCAAAGATGACCGCGATCATAGCCGCTTCCGCTGTAATCAGATGGTGTAACCTGCGTCCAACCATCAGGCAAACGATTGTCGGGACGAAAATCGTTTTGGCGTTGACTCTCGCCGAAAGAGTTTTTGCTTAAACGCCACATTACCCAATTAGGAATACCTTTGCTTCGATTGTAGGAAAGTGAAAAATATTCACCGGTCATTAAATAATTATCGGGAGCAGATTGATTAAAAACAGCATTTGAAGGATTGCCCAACGGCAAAAATTTATTGAGCGCAGCTTCATTTTCGTTTGAGACAGGTGGTTCTTTGGCAGTCGGCTGTTCAGTAGTTGGCGGATTTTCGTTGGTTGATTCATTTGCTTTATAGACAAACCAGACGCACGAAACTGCAACAATCGCAATTACAAGAACAGCTAAGAAAAACCCTGAAATTACTGTTTTTTTCATACCTTTGTGTAGTTCATTGTAGAAACTTCTCTTGATTAAAACAATCACGCGGAGTTTTTTTTATTAATATTTTACTAAATCCTTATTCGCGCTATCTCGTCTGATTTCAGAGCTTATCATTCTATGTGGTAAATTCTTTTTATGATCGTAGATGAACAGAGTTACCGCGAAAAAGTTTATGAAATAGTTCGCCAAATTCCTGAAGGAAAAATAATGACTTACGGGCAGATTGCGGATATTTTAGGCGAGGGTTATACCGCACGCACCGTCGGTTATGTAATGCACGCGGCTTCGACGCAAAATGTTCCGTGGCAACGAGTTATCAATTCGCAAGGCGGTTGCTCGACTTCAAAAATGACCACTCCGCATAATCTTCAGCAGAATTTACTTGAAGAGGAAGGCGTAGTTTTTAAGAACGAAAAATGCGATGTCAAAAAATATCGCTGGAATCCTGAAGGCTTTGAAGAACATGACGATCAGCCGAGTTTGTTTGGATGAAATGTTAAACTGTTGATTCTTAAAAGCATTTCGCAGAATTTCTCAATTTATGTAATAATCGTTCGATTAGTTGGTCAAAATGTCAAACAAAACCTTCATTCAAAACCTGGGCTTTACCCCTAAAGAAAATGCAATCGGTATATTTCAAAAAAAATATGCTGATGGATATTGCATTGAAGTTGATTTTGAAACCTCAAAAATCAACTATGGCGAATTAATTAAGTCCGAAAGTAAAACCACACAAAATTTTTCTCAGCCGGAAAATTGGGTTGTTTTGGAATGTGTAAACCGTTTATTAGAAAAAGGTTACAAGCCGAACAATATAATTTTGGAAAAAACTTATCCGCTTGGACATAACAACAGCGGACGGCTTGATGTTTTGGTTACGAAAGATGACGGGACAGTTTATTTGATGATTGAATGCAAAACTTTCGGTGCGGAATTTGATAAAGCATTCAGCAAACTCAAAAAAGACGGCGGACAACTTTT
>ERZ1292633.4919-Hain-H41-02um-R1-4919-length-12223-cov-6_pt2 | contig 11345 bp, 4 predicted proteins | sample MGYA00564406_ERZ1292633 | MGnify/ENA primary metagenome ERZ1292633 (study PRJEB36523, sample SAMEA6512639) | groundwater metagenome | collected 2019-01-08 | study: AquaDiva: Metagenomics assemblies of 32 groundwater samples
TCGCCCAACCGACCATGTCCAGGGAAATCTGCCCGAGACCGAACGCGTCCGCAACGTCCATGAACCAGAGACGTCCCGATGTGGCGCCGCTTGCTCGTTCTTCACGGGTCATGTTCTGATATAGTGCGTTCTCCTGGGCGAGCCAGTGGGTGATGACCCGGTCCAGATCAAGCTCGTTGTCGAAGTCGGCGACGGCCAGCCCCATGGCGCTACGATAATCGGCGGCCAGAGAGGACGCGCCGATGTCTTCGAAGGTGCCGTCGGCGCGGTTACGGAAGACGCCGTTGTAGGACACGTCGTTGGCCACGTAGAGGTCGGGCCAGCCGTCGTTGTCCATGTCGAACCAGGAAGCGGAAAGGCCTCTCCCTTTGGGATCATCGACGCCGGCCTGGGCCGCCACGTCGGTGAATCCCGGCGCGCTCCCGGCGCGGCCGGGACCGTTGTTGCGGAAGAGAGAGTTCGCCACTGGCGCGTATGCGTTGGGATTCAAGGTGTAGGGCTGTTCAGCGTACTCGGGATCGGGGACGGCGCGGTCGCCCTCTCGGAAGCCGAAATCGACGTAGTTGCAGACGAAGAGGTCCAGGTCGCCGTCACGATCGTAGTCCGCCCACGAGCAACCCGAGCTGAAGCGGGAGTCCTGAACGCCGCGGAGCAAGGTGACATCGCGGAATGTCCCGTCGCCAAGGTTCTCATAGAGAACGTTGCCGCCGAAGGCTGTAATGTACAGGTCGAGATCGCCGTCGTTGTCGTAATCGCCCCAGCAGGCGCCCATGCCGAAGCCGGCGAAGTGGATTCCAGCGGCCTCGGTGACGTCCTCGAAACGCTCCCCGTTCATGTTTCGATAGAGCCGCGAGCGGCCTGCCTGCGCATCGTTCCCCGCGCCGGTGACGACCGAACCAACTAGGTTGACGAGGAACAGGTCGGGATAGCCGTCGCCGTCGTAGTCCCCCCAGGCCAGTCCCGACCCCATGTCTTCCGCGATATAGGAGGCCCGCACGGCCGGAAAATGCCGGAAGTTGACGCCCACCCGGCCAGTGACGTCCTCGAACTGAATGGGGACGTCGCGGTCCTCGGCCGTTCTCTGGAGGATGCTCGTCACCCCGGCCGTTCCGGTTCCCGCGGGGGCAATGACCAGGCGTTCGCGGCGGCTGGCGAGGGATATAACGACCGCCAGAACGGCCGTACCGGCCACGCTCAGTCCGCCCCAGCGGACCAGGAGGTTACGGCGTCGATTGGGTCGAGGCTTGCTGCTCATGGATGACCTTGATGACGGCTTCCGTTCGGGCGACCTCCGTCACTTCGTTGCGTTGGAGGTGAAGATGATCCGACCATCAGCGTCGACATTCTGGAATCGTTTCCCCAGGTCGATTGAGGATCATGGTCCGGTGAGTCGCGCGCCCAGCTCTTGTATCTCACGCCCGCCAATCACGCCATCACGCTCCCAATCCGCGCGCTCACACGCGGGCACGAGCTCCGCGCCGGACAAGCCAAAGCAGTTCTGAAACGTGGCCACGTCGCGGAGGTCTTTGTCGCTGTCGTTGTCGAAATCGGCGAAGAGGTCGGGGAAGGCGTAGATGCGCTCTGCGTAATCGCCGATGACCACGCCGCCGCCCTCCACGAAGTCTTGCGCGTGGATGAAGGCGTCGGGGTCAGCGGGCGAGAAGCCGCCGCGGAAGTGAACCTCCAGTCGCCCCCCCAGCGTCGTCTGACCCGTGACGTGCAGCACGTCGAACTCGCCGGGATTCAGCCCGGCATACTCGATGATCAGCGCGCCGCCCGGCTGCATGTCCAGGTCGCCGTCGATGGTCAGCGTGCCTGGCGAGAGACCGGGCGAGATGTACCCCCCTGCGGAGACATGGGGGACGGCCACCGTACCAGTCCCGGTCAGGCTGCCGTTCTTGTTCACAACGATGTTGCCGGTCCCCTCGATCCTCGCGTCCACGAGGGCCACCACTCCCCCGCCGGGACCGCCATTGGGGTTGCCGATGGTCATCGTCCCGTTGATAGCCAGACGGGCCTCGGGATCCGCAAGGAGAATTTCGCCGTGACCGGCGCCAACGCCCACTTGCGCGTTCCCATCCACCGTCAAGTACGAAAAGAAAGTTCCCACGATGATTCCCGTCGCCCCAAACGAGTTCCCGCCGACCAACAGCGTATCGGAACGAACGGCCGACCCGGAGAGAATGTTCAGCAAACCAATCCCGGACGCGCCCACGGAGAGCACTCCGTTCACGCGGAGATATGAGCCGTCGGCCAAGTTGACCAACCCGCTGGGATTGTCCGCCCCCAGGCCGATCTTCATGTCGCCGTTGGTTTCCATGTTTGCGCCGGCGTCGAGTTGCACAATGCCCGCAGCGCCGATGCCGACCTGCGTTTCGCCGGTCACCGCCAGCGACGATGTCGGCTGCGGTGGTGCAGCCGGTCCGGATACGATGACGATCCCCTGTCCCCCCGCCCCGACGTACAGACCGTTGTTCAGTTCCGCCCGCGCCCCGGCTTGGATGTTGAGCTGGCCCGGAACAACCTCCCCAACAAATGTCCCCGCGCCCCCGCCGCCTGCTACTCCCACGGTCAGCGTGGGAAAACTTCCGCTCGCGCCACGGAGGGTGACATCTGCGGTCCCCGGTCGAATCTGACGGTTGCCGATGAAGAGGTCGTTGGTGGTGAGCCGACCGCCGTTCTGAACCAGAACCTCGCGCAGCTCCGTGGCGTTGACAAACGTGCCCCCCAGAACATCCAGCGTACTGACCCCGCCCTGCCCATCGACGACCACTTCGCCGGCGGCGTTCGCACCGTGATTCACCTCGAGGTCTGGGTCGATGCTGACATGTCCGCCGCGTTCCACGTTCAGACGACCGCTCGCTCCGTTCCCGACGACCAGGGAGTTGTCCACCTGAAAACGTCCGTACGAGCTGAGGCTCGAGTCATCGCCGCGGACCGTCACCGTACCCGTGGCGGACTTGCCGATCTGTGGGGTCAGGGTAACCGGCGTAACGTGGAACAAGCCCTTGTCGATCTCCAGCGTCCCGGCGGTCGTGTCCCCCACGACAAGCACATCATCCACTGTGAAACTGGAAGCGTCGCCGGTTACGTGCACCGTACCTGGACCGTTTCCCGAGCCGATAGTCAATGCTTTCGTAGAGGCCGTGCCGCCGTCCAGCACATCCACGCTGCCCCCTCCGATCCAAGCCGAGCCCGAGTTCGTCCACGAGCTCCCGCTCTTGACCTCCAGGTTGGAGTTCGTCGTGCCGATGGCGACGACAGAGGTATGAACCGAATTCAGGGAAGCGCCGCCGGCCAAGCGAAGCTGCCCGCCCTGTTGGACACCTAACGATGGGTTGCTCTCAGAGGTCGAGAACACTTGCCCGCTTCCGCTGAACGCGATCGGACAGCCGTTGGTGACCACCCACTGATTGGCCGTGGCCCCCGAACCGCTCACGGGAATGAACGTCGCGCTCGGAAGGTTAAAGTAAGCGGTGTCGCTGCGCTGTCCATCGTGCACGGGCGGACAGTCCGGATTCCAGTTTCCGGCGTCATGGTATGAACCGCCTGCGGGATTGATCCAGCTACGAGTGCCGCCCGGCGCCTCCGGCGTGCATGAAACGGTCAGCGTGCAGGTCACCTCGCCGGACGCCCATGCGCCGGCTGCCCCTACCACGTTGGCCTCACACCAGTTCGGAGAGAAATCGGGGCTAAGAATGAGCGGCGATCCTGGGGCTAGATTCACTTCCGTGTGCGAAGGCCACTCAGTCACTACTCCCCCATCGACACTCTTCCGAACTCCATCGACGGTGCAGCGTACGAGACCATCCAGCACCGTGGCCTCGACGCTTGCCTGGGCCCAGGCCACAAGATTATCAGCACCCGACTCTCGCCGGACCATGGCATGGGTGGTGATGACATAACCATTTGCCGAAGTAGTGACGTTGAAATCGGCCTGGGACCCAGGGCATAGGGTACACCCGAGATTTGAGCAGTCGCAACGAGTGTCACACTCGACGTGACCGGTCGCGCTGGTGAACCTTTCGTCTCTCACGCAAGTATAGTCAAGTCCCCTCGCGTAGAGTCTCGCGGATATCCGGAAGTTCCCCAGATGTCCGTCGAGGCAATCCGCCCGAACCTCGCCGGTCAGCAACCGCGCCGTTAGAATGACAACTGTTGCGATACTTGTTCTCGCGCTCATGTTTGCTCCTCCGACACTTCTTGCCATCGTTCCGATCTCCAGGTTAGCAGCCGATTCTCGATCCTCCGAGACGCCTTCTTCCGTCGTCCGCCAGAACGCCCGTGCCGGCCACGCTCAATCCGCCCCAACGGACCAGGAGGTTACGGCGTCAGTTCGGCCGAGGCTTGCTCTTCAAGAATGACCTTGATGACGGCTTCCGCTCGGGCGACCTCCGTCACCTCGCTGCGTTGTTTGGCTTCTTCACCGAAGAGACGATCGAGGAAAGGGGCGCTGAACTTGCAATACCAGACTACGGCGGAAACCTTCAGCTCGCGGGCCGGGGCGCCGGCAAGCCGGCTGGCCGGCGCGGGGAGCACGAATGTGTGGGTCTCCTGCGGTTTGACGGCAGCGCCGACCGCGGTCGGCGTCCCCATTCCCGGACAATTAAACGTGAAAGTCGTCGCGTCCGTCAATCCCGGAAAGAGGACCCGCTTGAACTTCGCTCCGACCAGCCGCCACAACTCGTGCCGACCGATGAGTTCGCCGAGCCGATCGATCAACTCGGCCTTGAAGACGATCTGCGGGTTGATGAGATATCCGCGATCGTCGGCGCGCGAGGATGTGAAGACGATCCGATCGTCGGCGTCGGTGACGGTGACCTCGACCCAGCCCTCGATCATGTCCATCGGCCCGGTGGGAAAGTCGTGACCGGCCTTATTGTTGGTGACCAGCGTCTGGATGTTAACCGGCTCGCCCGGCCGCACGACCTCCGGCACGACGACGGAAATCCGCACGACTGGGCCGCTGGTCCAGCGGTCGGCGATCTCCGGGACCTGATACTCGCCGCGCAGCCACTTCTCAGTCAACTCGCAGTGTTCCTCGGCCCCCGGAAGCTTGTGAAACCGCGGGACAAACTGATTGGCGCCGAGGAAGCGATGGCTGCGATGCTTCCCGTCGTTCGGGCGGCGATGGGGATCATCGCGGTCGCCGGCTGCCGGATCGGTGCTGTCCACCAGAGGCATGTGGCACTCGCGGCAACTGATGGTGTTGGCGACATCGCCCTCCTTGTGCCAGCGACTCTTTCGCCAACTATCGTATTGGTTCTGACCTTGCACCCAGCCGAAGTCGTTTAATTCCGCGTCGACGAATTGTTTATGGCAGGCGCCGCAGGCCTCCGCGGTCTTGTAGAGCGGGCGCGAATAGGCGTCCACATGCCGGCGCGGATACGCGCGAATCAAAAAGTCGCTCACCCTCTGCGCGACCGGCCCGTCATCGAACTCGTAGACGTACCGCTCGCCCGGATCCAGCGTAAAATCGCCGTTCCCGCGTACGTCGGTCTGAACGATGTTGTGACACGCCAGACACGACACGCCCTCGTCGGCGCCTTCCACACTCAAAGTCTCGTTCCCGACGTTCTTCGCCCCGCTGAACAGGGAGATGGGGTCGTGACAGCCGGCACAGTAGCGTGTGGCCTCCGGAGCGAGGTCCTTCGCCATGTCCTCCTGGACCTTTTGAAAAACGAAGTCCATCGACGCGTAACGGTGGGCGCTCGGCAGCCATTCCTTGACGATTTGTTCGTGGCACCGCCCGCAGCCTTCAGAGCCTGCCAGACGCTTCGGGTCGATCGCCCCGGACTCGGCGTAGGCTGCTCGGGCCTCCTCGAACGCGGTGTGAAGTTCGGCACGTTGCGGCTCGGCCAAAGGAAGCTCCTCGCAGAGTTTCTCGGCCACGGTGACAAAGCCGACGTGCTTTGTGGGATCGGGCTTGAGGCTGGCCAGAACGACCGCAGATTGTTCGCGACCGATGATCCGCTCGATCTGTGTAATGGCCTCCTTCTCGACCGCGGTCATGTCTTTTCGCGCCAGGCTGGGAGCGTAGGGTCGGTCTTTTCCGTACTTGAAGCTGTAACCCGGCGGGAACGAGTCGTTGAGCGGGGCATGCCGGTACGTCGCCGCGAGTACGACGCACGCCAGCGTCGGGACGGCGCCCCAGACGGTGGACTGGATGAAGCACGAAAACTGTGCCCAACGCAACGCGCGGCGCGGCGCGTCCTGGTTCACGCGACGCAGCACGAGCGTCAGCAGATGCGCGGACATCGCCCCGATGAAGACGAATCCCGTAATGACGTGTACCAGGTCCCATACCGGACTGATGCGTTGGCCGAACATCGCCTGCCACCCCAGGACGAAGCCGCTGACAAAGAGAGCGATCAGGGCGGCCAGCGAAACGTAGCCCAAAAGCTGATAGTGGCTGAAATTCCCCCGGAACCGCCGCCACCAGTGCTCGGCGAGGTACCAGCCGGCGGGGAAGAGCATCGCCGCTCCGAGGAGCGTGTGCACCAGCACCGAGAACTGGTTGAACTTAGAAAAGGGCAGGAAGTAAATCGTCAGACCTGTGACGGTCTCGAACAGCAGCAGGCCCAGGACCGCGCCGGTCAGGGGCCTTCGCCACTCCGCGGCGGTGTTGACTCGCCCACGCACCGCCTCGCCTGCACCGTTCACGCCGTTCGCCATGAGAACGCCTCCTTTTTCTCCCAATCGTTTGGCTGACCAATGGCCGCACGCGCTAGCAAAACCGGCGAGGATTCCGCCAACACTGGTCCGCTCAACTTCGCCTGTGCACTTGGGCCGGCCCGACGCACGATCGCTTGCAACATCTATATGTCTAGGGTTATATGTATAACACACAGGCGAAAGGGATGCAAGGCGTTCCCGGATCAGCCCGCTGGAAAACGATCGGATACTTCCACGAGCGCAAAGTCGCGCTTCAGGGGCTATACTTCATGCGTTTTGATGGACCATCGTTTTTCAACGGACCATCGGGGGTTAGAGACATGCGATTTCGACAGCGTGGGACGGGACTTTCGTCGCGGCAGCCGATCCGACCGCACGGGTCAAACCGATGCGAATCCGGCCCCTCCCGACGACCGGGAGTGGTCTTCGCTGCCGGAGCCGCAGTGCTCCTGGTATCATTATCGGGCTGCAAACGGCACGATCCCATCCCGCAGACTCAGTCCCGGCGCGCCGGGATTCACGCGAAGGAGTTTTCGGAGGTCGCATCGGAAATCGGCATCAATCACCGGCATGAAAAGCCGGTTCTCGACCACCAACTCGACAACATCATGTCCTGGGTATGCAGCGTGGGGGCGGCGGTAGCGGCGGGTGACTTCAACAACGACGGATGGATCGACCTCTACGTCACCAACTCCGACCAGGGCAAACCCAACTTCCTGTATCGCAACAACGGGGACGGAACATTCACGGATGTAGCCGCGAAAGCCGGGCTTGCGAACCTGAACGGCGAAGACGGCGTGAGCATGGACTGTCTATGGGGCGACTACGACAACGACGGCTGGGGCGACCTCTACCTGGTTCGTTGGGGACGCAACAGCCTCTTCCGCAATAACGGCGATGGCACCTTCACGGAGGTTACGGCGAAGTGCTTCCGCCGCAAAGACGGATCGCCCGGCACCGACTGGGCCAATGGAAACGCAGCCGTCTTCCTGGACTACAACCTCGACGGGCGGCTCGACCTGTACGTGGGTAATTACTTCGACGAAATCGATCTATGGCATTTGACCACCACGCAAATCATGCACGACAGCTTCGAACGGGCCCGCAACGCAGGGCGCAACTTCCTGTTTCGGCAGGAACCGGACGGGACGTTTCGTGAAGTCGCGGCGGAGGCCGGCGTGGACGATCGCGGATGGACGCTGGCCGTCGGCGCCGCCGATGTGGACAACGACGGCTGGCCGGACCTGTACAGTGCGGACGATTTCGGCCCCGACCAGTTATTCATCAACCGACATGACGGAACCTTTGAGAATGTCACGGAATACGCGCTGGGATTGGATACGAAGAAGGGCATGAACGTCGACTTCGGAGATTTCGACAACGACGGCTGGCTCGACATCTACGTGGCGAACATCACCACGGCGGAATATCTCCAGGAAGGAAACATGCTCTGGCATAACAACGGTCTGGACGCCGAGGGTCGGCTGACGTTCGTCGATGTCTCGCTGGAGACGGGCGTCTATGACGGAGGATGGGGCTGGGGGGCGAAGTTCTTCGACTTCGACAACGACGGAGACCTCGACATCTACGCGGTCAACGGGTTCATCAGCGCGGGTGAGGGGAATTACTGGTACGACCTGGCCTCATGGACCGTGACCGGCCAGGACCCGGCCGACGCGAAGAACTGGCCCACCATCGGCACTCGATCCTTCTCCGGATACGAGCGGAACCGGTTCTGGCGCAACGACGGTCTGGGGCGGTTTACGGAGCGGGCGGCGGAAGTCGGGCTGGACAGCGATCGTGACGGGCGCGGCGTGGCCTGCATCGACTACGACAACGACGGCGACATCGACCTTTTCGTCGCCAATCAGGGGCAGCCGCAGCAGCTCTTCCGCCACAACGGCAGCCCGACCAACCATTGGCTGGAGCTTGCACTGGAAGCCGACGGGCACACGGTGAACCGCGACGCGATCGGAACGCGCGTGACGGTGGTGACCTCCGCCGGGCGACAGATCCGCGAGCGGGACGGTGGAAACGGGTTCTCCGGGCAAAGCGATCCGCGGCTCCATTTCGGTCTGGGAGCCGATACTCGCGCGAAGTTGATCGAGGTTCGCTGGCCGGATGGCGGATTGCAGTACCTTGAAGATGTGCCCGCCGACCGGATTCTCCACGTCCGGCAGGATGCCGCCCGCTATACGACTACGCTGGCACTCGATCGCGGGGCGGCGAAAGTCTGGTCGCGCCCGGAAAAACCCACGACTCCGGCGCCGCCGAAGCTGACGCCGGACGAGCTGGATCGAATGCTAAAAGAGATGGAAGAGAAGCTGCTTGCCGCCCGAGCCCCGGCGTTCACGCCGGGCGGCACAAGCAGCGTTCCCTACGCGCTCGCCAGCCCCTATCGGGCGCGATGCGCCGCCTACAAGCGGCACGATCGATCGATCGAGTTCTTCCGTCGTCTGGCGGCGCAGCGCCCGGACGACGCGCGGACTAGGATCGAACTCGCCTGCGCGTTCATCGACAAGATTCCGACGTGCGGCGGAATGGCGGCCATCGTTTCCAAGGGAACCCTCGCCCGACAATCACTCGACGAACTCGACCGGGTGATCGCGGAGAACCCTGATCTCTGGGTCGCCTACTATTGCCGGGGGATGAACCACCTGCACTGGCCGCGGGCGTTGAGGCATTCCGACGCCGCCGCCGCGGACTTTCGGGAGTGTCTGCGGATTCAGCGGAGGGCGAGCCCGAATGAGGGGAATCGCGGTTCCGGCGCCGCGACGGCCCCCCCGCAAGCCCTGCTCCCCCCCTTGCAAAGGGGGGGCCCGGGGGGGTCGGTGCAAATGGGGAGCTTCGAGCGGACCTTCGTCGGGCTAGGCGACTCGTACGTCAAGGCCGGCGCGGCGGACAAGGCTCGCGACGCCTGGCGCGAAGGACTCCGGGAGTTCTCCGACTCCGCGGCTCTCAAGGAGCGCTTGGCCATCGGCGATAACGCCGCGCTCCTGAAGTTTGTGGAGGCGCATCGCAGCCTGGATCAGCCGATCGATACCGATCTGTCGTTCCTGGAGCGCGAACCGTGAGGCTCTGCGTCGTTCGTTCGGGCAGGTTGAACCTTGTTGGGTCGATGACCCGACCTACGCAACTTCCCCTATTCCACGACCGCGTCGGCCTCGAACTCCACGAGCCAATCCGGATCGATGAAACGGACCACCTGCATCACGGTGTTTGTGGGACGGATGTCCTTGAAGAACTCGCCGTGGACCGCGCCGACGGCTTCCCAATCTTCGATGTGGAGCAGAAGGGTGCGCGTGCGGATCACGTCGGCAAGGCTCGCACCGGCTTGGGCGAGGGCGTCGCGGATGATTTCGAGGCAACGTCGCGCCTGTCGCGCCGCGTCGCCGCGCGCTATCGTCCGACCGTCGGGCCCGAGAGGCGCGGTACCGGAAACGGAGATGATCCTCCCGGCCCGTACGGCGCGGGAGATGCCGAGACGCGGCTCAAAGGGCGAACCACTGGACACTCGTTGACGGAACGGCTGCGTCATCATCGTTTGTCTTACCGTCACGGACCTGCGGGATCAAACCCATTCGCCCGTCGTAGTGTACCGAATTTTGGAGTAACCGTTGGAAAAACGATAGGCTCACGGCCTTTCAAGGAATCGAAGCAAGGAGAGTGAGTCCCGGCGCGCCGACCCCCCAATGATACGGGGAACTATACCCAAAAAGCCGCGGGCATGTCCTGCCCCGCTGGGTGGCGGTACGGGCGTTCCGAGAGGTTCCCCGGACGGGTCGGGTGCCTCTTCGATTGGATCGGGAACGGACCCCCCCGAGCCCCCCCTTTGCAAGGGGGGGATCAACGGCGGATTCGGTGTTACTTCGGCGATTGAAAGCGGTCTTTCGGCATCCAGCGGGTGTTGTAACGGAGTCGCCAGTCCGCGGGATCGGCTTCGAAATCCGCCGGTCCGGGCGGGCCCTCGGAGGGAAGCGGCTCCACAGTGTTGCCATCGACCACGTTCGCATCCGCGTCCTTGTCCCAACCGACCGAGTAGAAAAAGAACGTGCGCGTAAAACCCTTCGGCGGCGGAGGGAATCCCGGCGCGTCGGGACCGACCTCCCCGAGCCCCCCCTTTGCAAGGGGGGGGGCAAATCGCAGCGTCATGGAGTCGCCGCCGTTAACGATGGCGAGCCGACCATCGCGTGCGGCCACCAATTCGAGCACGTTGCCGTATCGGGTGCACCACCCCTCGAGCGTGCCTCGCCACGGCGGGTTGGCAAACACGACGTCGTAGTCGGGCGTCGTGGGATGTCCCTCGGCGCGTGATTTGATTTCCGAGAACCCCCGCCACTGGAGATCAGCCGCGGCGAGTGGAAGCTCGATGACCCGTTCGGGCGGAAGCGTTCGCCGCTCGAACAGGGCCGCACGATCCCACCGGATCTCAAAGGTGTTGTTCAATCGGAGCCGACGAGCGCCGGCTGGAAGCTTGCCGGTAAGGTCGCAGAGAATCGTCTTCGTCTTCCCCGCCGGCATGCCGACGGGGACATTCACGGGGACCCAGGCGCCGTCCGCCGCTTCCACCTCCAGGAACGGAGGAATGACCTCGACCCGCGAACTTTGCGACAAAGCGATGTTGGTGCTGGCCTGGCCGTACTGGAGCCAGCCGGTCAGCGCCAGCACGA
>ERZ1292633.5555-Hain-H41-02um-R1-5555-length-11345-cov-7_pt1 | contig 11345 bp, 4 predicted proteins | sample MGYA00564406_ERZ1292633 | MGnify/ENA primary metagenome ERZ1292633 (study PRJEB36523, sample SAMEA6512639) | groundwater metagenome | collected 2019-01-08 | study: AquaDiva: Metagenomics assemblies of 32 groundwater samples
CCGTTGTTGATCCCCCCCCCCCACCCACTTCTCCTTTCTCTTTTTCATCAGCGCTTCGTGATGAAACATATGAAATGGTGGCAGTCCACCCGAGCAATCGGACTCCGGAACTCTACGTCCTCAAGGAATTTTCCCGGGTGGCCCGAGACGGGCACGGCATGCACTTGGTCCAAGAGCGACTTCACGAGCGCGTTCAGCGTCGTCGGGCTTGTGCAATTCGGCCGCCGCGTGCCACCATAGCGTGTCTTGAAGGAGGTGTTGATGTCCTCGATAATGTAGACACCGCCGCGTTTGAGCCGGTGCCACAGCACGTGGAACGACGTCTGCTGCTGCACCATGGAGTGCCCGCCGTCGTCGATAATGACATCATACAACATCACTGCCGACGACGACGACGACGAGGAGGATGACGCGACCACGGCGGCGGCAGGCGAAGAGGCCGCCCCGGCACTCTTCGCGACGGAGGACCATGTAGACAACGAGCCTTTGTGTTTGGTCCACCATAAATCCTCAGAGGTGAGCATTCGTTGAAGATCCGCGCGCTTGGCTTGGTCGCCGTAGAAGATGCTGAACCCACCCGCGGGTCCAACGGCAGCGGCGGATGCCGCAAACGACCATCCATAAACGTTCTCGACGTTGCTCACGTACGACGCCACCTCCGCAGGTCCCTTGCGCCTTTGTTCCCCTTCGGAAACCCATTTACGACCGCAGGCTTCATCGTACTCGAAAGTGGTCAGCCGCGCGAAAGGGACGTATTCCGACCACAGGGCCACTGAGGCGCCGATACGAATTTGATCGCACCCGAGGCCGATTTCCAAGATGGAGAAAAGAGGAGGCGGGGGCGGTGGGGGAGCAGTGGAATCCGTGGCCGGTTGACTACTACGACTGCCACGGCGCGATGAAGAGAAGAGGAGCACCCCTCGCTGTTGGTATAAACGACGGACGGGGTCCAAATAGAGACCGTAAGCGGCGTCGTACCGATGCCGAAAAGATTTGTCGTCCTTGTGGCGATCGCTGATTTCCTTGAAGGTGGGTAAGCGAACGGCTGAGTGCGAAACGGTAGGTCTTTTTTCATCCACCATGGGGCAAAGCCACGCGTGTTGACATAGAAGCGGAACGGAGAGGGACGCGACGTCCGACGAGATGTCTCCCAACGCGCCATTGCGGCTGGCGGCTGCTGTTGCCCTCCCGCCATGATCATCGTCGTCGTCATCGCTTTCGTCTCGAACAGTACGACGATTCAGCATCCCCTTGCGGTCCTGGTGGGAATGACGCGCCACTCCTCCTGGGTTATCACCGCGGGGATGCGAAAGGGTCGGGAGACGATCCACATCGTCGTGCGACATGTCAATGAGGCGACTCGGGGAGGTGCCTTTTGGCGGCATTAGCTGAGCGAGCGGCTGGTTCGAGACCGAGGAGGAGGACGACGAACCGACCGCCTCGCGGTGAAAACTCACAAGGTAGCCCAAAAAGAGGCCTACGACGCCGGCGAGCAGCCGTCCGTCCCGCAGCGTGGCCATGAAAAATCGGCGTGTGCGGTAAGGAAGCTTTCCGTCACTGACTGCCCTCGCGCGCCCCGAAGGAACACTCGTTATGTATTTTTTTAAAAAAAGAAACCACGTTGTAAAGAAACCAGTGTGAAGCGTTCCGTCACAGTCAGTGACACTGCCTGTTCTGAGTACCGTTTGTACAGTCCGTTTCATTGGCACATTGAACGTTAGTCCGTACCCATCCGACCATGAAAAAGCAACAACAACGTATCAGTCCGCCATTTTATTCTCAGTTGAGAGCCAGCCAGCCGTTCGACACAATGTTAGAAGAAACACGTACGAAGTCGGCCCTCCCGTTCACGACTGGGGGATCCAAACAAAAAATTCAAAAAAGGATGTGTCATATCACAGTCCGGGAATCAGCCCAGACATCCATTGTAAGACCGCCGAGTCGGACACGAAGCGTGACACTTCTTGGAATGTGCAACTCGTCGTACGAGAGGCGAATTCCACCTGAATAATTTGCGCGTACCATGATGTGCCGAAGATGGCGATGCCGTAGTAATATCGATAGATGAACAATAGAGTGTAGTTGAGGCAAGTCTGGCACGACACGGTGAGGAAAAGCAGGGGCAGAAACCTCGCGAAAAGCAGCCGCTTGACCAATTCGACGTGCGTTCCTGGCATGAGCACGACATCCACGTCGACAGGCGCCAAAGCGTCAGCATCAGAAATCCCGGCACGAGTCGTTGGAGAGGAGATGGTGTGAGCAGGGGAGGAGTGTTCATTCTCCTCCGGGACAGTGGACCCAGGGTGATTGTCGCCATCGCTCAACGCGTCCTGCCGACTGGAAGCCAGCATCAGATTCACAGCCGTATTGGCGGGGGCGGCCGGAGGAGGCTGTGTTAAAAGTGACTCCGTGTCGAACTGGTCATCATCATCTCGCATCCGTTGGTTGCCGGTTGCATCTCCACCGAGGCGAGCAGTCGTGACGGGCACCCCGTTCCTACCAGCATGATGACCTCCGTCAAATGCGGCTCGAAGAAGGTCATCACGCGTGGGCATCGGGGCCGTGGCCGACACAATGTATCCTAGAGGGCCGTTGCGCTGAGTAACGCGTTGATACGTCGTGGAAAACGACAGCCATTGTGAAACGTTTTGCAACAGCGTCGGAGGCTTGGGGCGGCGAAATGGGGACGACAACGCAGTCGCCGTCGCTGTTGTGGAGGAGGCGTCGGCGACGACGATGTCGTCCTGATACCGCCTCACCGTCAGAAGCCGATGCATGCCATAAAGAACCAAGAGGCATGACACCGGCAACCAAGGGAAGAAGAAGGCGCCAATCAGCGAAGCCCAATAGAACGGCACCATCAACGCCACGAAAAACAGCACCATCCCGTTCACCAATTTATTTTGTCGATGGCGCGTGGCAAGAACGACGTCCCAGAAGCAAAATGCGCGACCCGTCAATCGAAGTGACTTGCTCAGACGGATGTAGCTGTAGTAGCTGTTAAAAGCCTGCCAAACGGTGAGTAACGTGGTAGAGCAAATACCGCTATTCACGTACCGGAAACCAACCAATAGAATGCCTGGTGTGAATCCGAGGATCGGCGAGTACGCAGGGGCATTGGACGTGATCTTCGCGACATCCACGATGGCGAAAATAAGAAACGCCACCGCGCCGGCGCCGTAGACGAGCAAAACGAATGTGAATGGCAGATCGTCGAGGGAGGAAGTAGCACGGAGTAACCAGTGCCGCGAACTCGTGATGAACGCCGGGCGCTCCTTCGCGTGTTTGACCGCCACAAGGTAGTCCCAGGCCTCCTCCACGTCGATCGTCACTTGACCCATGCGAACCTGAACGTTCACGACCGCCTGCGTGTGTTGTTGTTGTTGTTGTTGTTGTTGTAGATCGGCGGCTTGACGACGGCGGGAACCCGTTTCCTCGGGTTGCCCTTCGGTAAGACGAGCGGCGTCGTTTTCCTCCATCACCTCCTCATCGTTGATAAGCAACATTGTGTGTGTGGTCGCCATCCGCACGGCAAGTTGCACCGAAAGCGCGTTGCGGAATGCCTCGAGCGGAGTGGCCGCGACACCCCCGGTTGGGCGACCCGAGGGGGTAAGCAAGGGCGATCCGTCACTCGCCCCGGGAACAGATCGTGCGCCGCCCCCTACACCTTGAATGTTGCCAGTGCCAGGATACATCCTCCCGACTTCAGCGGCCGCATTTTCGAACGCTTGCGCCGGTACTGCGTCCACGACGAGGTTGGAAAGCTCGTAACAATGCGTTTCAAAGTCCCATTGTCGCCTCTTCTGCCCAGGCAACAACTTCGTACCTCCGTCATGGTTCGTAAGGTCGTCGCCTTGGGCTCCCGAGTGTGGGTGGCCTGGCAACCACTTATCTGAAGCGTAAACGACAACGATGTCGTTCAGCGGCACGTGCCGCCAATATCGCCATTTCGCCATTCGCCGTCCGATCGGAACGGTGAAGATGGCCACGACCAACACCGTTCCCACCGATTTGAGAACGCTCACGACAATTAGCCAATAAGGAAGAGGATAAAATCCCGGGGCCACATAGGCGAAGCAAGCGCCGCAAGCGTCGTAGTCGAAGCAACCAATGCCGCAGGATTGACAGTTCACGTCGCGAACGGACGGCAACGACGACGCCCATGAGGCGGCCGGGAAGAGATGACGACTGCGGCTGCCGTTCGGAGACGCTGTTGTTGTTGACGTATATTCTTCGACTACCTCGTGCGCTTGAGTACATTGATCGCCCGTTGTATAAGAGTCACACTGAGGACACGTACTCGTGCCGTTGAAGGAATGGCAGTTCGCGCCGCACCAGGTGCAATTGAACCCCACATTCGACGGATCCGCCGCAACCGCGCAATGCAGCTGGTCGGTGTGCCGAAAGCAGTTGCAGAAGCGTGCTTCCGTGCACTCATTGGCACACCACACGCACGGTCCCTCAGGCGTTCCGCCGGCCTGACCCGTGCATGTATCTGCCGTCGTGTAGGCCTCGCAAACGGGACAAGTCACCGCCCATTGGCATGTGCGGTTGCACCAAGCGCAGTGGCTGTAGCCGCTCGTGCCGCCACCGCTCTGAGGGTCGATGTGCCCGTCGCAGACGGCTTCCCCTTTCAATGTTAGTGAGGCGCACGTCGCACACGCTGACAGGGACGCTGCGCACTGTCCAGCCCCACACCACGAGCAATTCACGCCAGCGACGAAAGCTGTGGGAGACGCAGCGAACTGGCAAGCCACCGCGCTGGAATCATACGACTCGCAGGAAGGGCAGTCTTGCACAGATCGGCAAGGGCCTGTCGGGGAGCACCATGCGCAGGCGCCTCGCGACCCACTTGATCCAGAACAAGCGTCCGGTGTAAGATTGAGCTCGCAGGACGAATTCGACCCGGCGCATTGTTGCACCGACACGACGCAACTTCCCGGGACAGTCGCATTGGACGGGGTGCACCAAACGCAACCGCCTGGGACGCCAGCGGCGACAAGGCACGCCGACTTATTGGTCCACGTTCCACACTGCACGGTGCCGCATGAGGGAGGCGGCCCGGGGGTCCAGACGCACGGAGGCACGTTGCCGCTTTGACCACAGTCATCCTCGTTGGTTATTTCGTAGCAAGCTGCGCAAAGCGTCGATGAACCGCAACTTCGCGTTGACGTTCCGTTGACAAACAAGTAAGGATAGCAAAACGTGCAATTCGCGGAAGGATCATCCGGATCCACGTTCCCGCTGTCACATGATTCCCGGGTCGTGAACGTCGAACACGGCGGGCAGTTCCAAAAATCTTGGCGAGAACACGTCGACGAGGGACTTGGCCCCCCGTGAGTCAGAAACGCCGATGATGAGCCCACTGACTCACGATAAGGATGGCGTGGTTGTGTTGTTGGCGCCGCCGCGGTGCCCTCGTCGGATTTAGACGCACCCACCACCATCACCAACATCAGGGCAACGATGCGAACGGTCATTCGAGAACGTCTAGTCCGGCGATCGCTGCGAAAAAAATGGCAAAAGCGTCAAATTATTTCGGTCTGTGGGGGGGGTAACACATCACGCTAGGACTGGCTTTGCGGGCGTTCCAGACCCGCTGGATGGACTCCCGGACGAAACGTCACGCCGCGTACCGCCAGCGACCGTCCAGACTGACAGCGACAAATTCTCTGAGCCGCAGCGCCTCCAAGACAGATGATAATTGTGACACTGTGGGCGGTAAATTCATGTGTTGGCAAGGAAGAGGAGGACTATCTCTCACTCGCTTGCTCACCAGACTTAGAAGCTCGTCGACCGTCGTCCCTTCACGTTCGCCGACTCGCTTCAAGACGCCTACCACGTGGCACTCGAGCACGAAGCGTTGCTCTTTGGGCAGTCGTGGAGCATCCCCCTCCATGGCGACGCCGTCTGTCGTTTGGACACCACGCCGGCCTCCTTTATCATTTACACGAGACATCATCAATCTCTGGCGTGCATTGGCGGCGGGATCCGCGAAGTCAGGGGCACGGAAGTCAGGAAAGCAGCGGCTTACGGCGAACCAACTCCCACCATTCCACGACTGCGGCAGCGAAAACGGCGTCCCTCCTTTCTCCGCGGCGGCAGTGGCGGCGGCGGCAGTCCGTGGTGGGGGCGCCGACACGGGAAAGGCCCCATCTTGGATGGTATAACGACACTGGCCGTTGTTGGCACCCTGGTGATGGCCGTCATCCGGGATGAGGAGGCCACGTTGAACGAGGGAGGCGACCGCACGTTGTGCCGTGCTGTTGTAGACGGCTCCTGCTCCTGCTCCGCCAGTCGTCGTGATGGTGGTGGCCGGTCCGGATGAGTGTGCCATCATCATCACTGTCGATAGCGTGGCGTCGGCTTCGGACGTTAAATCGCCATGGCGTATCGCCTGCGGCCACTTGGCTGCCGCTCGCCAGAGCACGATGAGCTCGGGGAGGCAAAGGAGAACCCCGCCTTCGCCGACGACGAACACGGCGGTCCGAGGCAACAACGTTACCGTTTGAGGCGCACCTGTTTGCGGGCATACTCGCTTGCCACTCAGGACGGGCGACTGAAGCAGCGATACCACCGTCTGTGTGATGGAGTCCAGCGCCGATCTTGAAGATAACAGTTTTTCCAGGTCGCGACCGCTTTTGTCCGGGGCGCGCACCGAATGCGTTGCCTGCGCTTGACTTGGCGGCAAGAAGGTCTCTCCCCGTTCGGCGACGACTCCTTCCAGCCAACCGAACCGAGCAAGCGACGCGGGCCAATCATAGCTGCTGCAATAGAGCAATCGACAAAAGGACGACGACGACGACACGTTCCCGTTGCTGCCGCTGCTTTGTTCCCGGCGATGTTCGTCGAGCACAGACAGTGGCGGCGCAACGACGTCGAGAATCCCTCGACGGAGCTGGGGTACCATGCGCGCCTCAAGCGATCGGTACATCGCGCGTGTGAGTAGACCCCCCGCCGCGCAGGCCTCGATGACGGCCGCTTCGATGCGTAGTACCTCCATCATCGGAAGCGCAGTCGTCGTCGTTGTCGTCGTCATCGCGGCCCACGTCCAGCATGCCAACAGCCGCGCCGTGGTGAATTCCATCATGTACTGCCCTGCGCACGGCAGCGACACCAGTCGCTCCGCCGAGACCTCGTCGTCGTCGTCGCCGCCGTGCTCATTGATGTCCCCCCTTGGTGGTGGTGTCCGCTCACCAATAGAGGAGACTGTCGCGGCGACCCTTTTCAGTGCCCTCGAGATGGAGAGGAGACCATCGTCATTGACACCGACGGCGTTAGGCGTCAACCGTCGCAGTGTCACATCAAGATCGCCAAGCCCGGCGAGAATCGACACGGACGTGCGTTCCGATTCGGCAATAGCTACCGGGGCGCCGGATTCGTCATCCCACAGAGCCGTCGCAAGCGACGTGGCGTCACACCAGGCACGGTGCAGGACGCCACCGGTGACTCCCCAAGTTGCTGCCTCATCGTCGACGCGTTCCAGCGTACAATTTGCGGTGGTAGAAAAGCAGGAGGCTAGCCACACGGCTCGAAACAGACGACGCCACAGCCGTAGTGTGGCGGCTGGCGACTCTGCGACACATCCCAACGCCAACGAGCTCAGCCATCGCTCGAGGGCGTCGTACCACTGGCCCACGGCGCCGCTTCCACCACCCTCCGCATCCGGAGCCGTCGTCGAGCCGATGCCACCGCGCAAGAGGACCAAGGCGCGAAGCAACAGTATCCCGTCCACTGGGGCGGCGGCAGCGTCTTCGGCTTTCGACGGGCGGGGCGGGGCCCGAGGAACGACGAGCATCGCAGCGGCCACGTGGGCCAACAAGCAAACGATGCGGTTGCGACACACTCGCATTATCGCCACGCGACGCGGGTGGTGGTTCCACACCTTTGTGGGGCCGTGGATTTCTTCTACACCTGCGGAATGGCAATTGCGATTGCATTCGATTTCAACTTGCTCGTCCAGATACATGGCGAGTCGGGCCAAACGTTGCAGTCCACGGAGGTCGCTGGATTGACCAGCACCCCCGTTGCTGGAAGAGGAGGAGTCAAATTCAGCGGATCCCCTGGCTACCGCGTCGAAAAACGCCGCGTCCCACGTGTCTAGCGACACCCGCGCCAACACCCTATGTCGATCATCGAGCATGCTGGCCGCGAGGACCACAGAATGTAGGGCCGATGACGATGATCCTGGCTGTGGGGATAAGCGGAGCTTCAGGGAGGAGGCCCCCGCGTCGCCGCCATCGGCAGCGTTGTGGTCTCCTGCGGCAGCAGCAGGTGCTGTGCCGATAACAACGGGCTTCTCTGTTCGATGCGTTATCGCCCTCAGCGCGCAGGTACAGCAGCTCAACCCGTCATATGACCCACCACCATCACGCGGAAAGCAGCAATGAGATATCCATGATTCAAAATCGGAGGTGCCCCATGTCGCCATCGCGCATAACGTTTTGGGGGGCACAAGACGTCACCGTAATAATGCGATGCGTCTTCGCGATTCAACTTTTGACGCGAAAAGGGGAAAGGAAACTACAAACCGCATGAAAAGGGTGCTTAGAGCGAAAGACCCCCACACACTGCGACTCACAGCCCACATGAGACGCAAACTGGATGTTCCAACTCGGGTTCGGGTGAGAATGAACGATACAACCTACTACGGGGGCTTCCTCCACGATGCATAAATTTCTCATTGACGACCGATGAATGCAGCCTCTCCTCCTCTACTCTTTTGTTTTCTAACGACGAACGTCCAGCGACAGCAAGGCTTTCGGCGCACCCGACTGCTTTCTCAATTCTTCGACTTGTTTCCGCAGCTCGACGACTTCCGCTTGCTGCCGTTCCCGCACCTCCGCTCGTTCCCTTGCCTTCATCTTGATCGTGCATGCCGTGAGTGACACGAAGGTCAGGACGATGGTCGCACAGACACTAATGAGGGCGACTTCCCACTTTCCTATGTCCGCGAGCGAGGTTCCATCGTCGGCGGGAGCATCCGTGGTGCCACACGGAACCTGCTGCCCCGTGCTGTTGCGGCATACCACCGAAGGAGCTGGCGTAGGCCCGCTGGAAGACGACGTGGAGGCAGGAGGAGACGGCGAAGGGGAAACGACGGACGACGTCGAGGGAGTGCCAGCCGAGGTGGTGGTGGCGGTGGGGGTCGTCGGCCGCGGAGTGGTGGTGGCGGTGGTCTGACCGACGGCGCCGATCACTGACCATAGCAGCACCGTTGGCGGCGCCACCATGGTGTTGCCGTCGTCCTCAATCTCAATGCCACAGCCCAGTGGTCGCATCGGGGCTCTCATGGACGTTAGCAAGGTGCACACGGTGACCAGCAGCACAACGTACGTTGATGGGGCGCCGACCATGACGAGTCCACCGGTCCTTCGTTTCTTGGAAATCTTCCGCTATGTTTCCCCCCAAATAAAAAGCTTTTAATGATTCAAATCGACTTTCTGAAAACAAAAAAAACGTTTTCAAGTCAGGTTACCTCCCTCCCCGGAAATGGGTCACTAAGGCAACCGAGAGTGATCTCGCTTCACTTTCACGTGTCGCTCATCGCGTGGACGATTTGGCCCTGTGTTCGGCGCTGAAGTCGCGTTCTTGAGTCCCCGTGGAAGCCGAGGCGTTCCCATGCTGTTGTGTGGCTTGCAGGTACTTGACCCACAGACTTGCCATCCCCGCAATGTCTCCCGCCTGCAGCTCCAGAGGCGACATCGCCCCATCGACGCGCGCTTCGCGAAGCACGTAATGGGCCACCTCCATGGGCATCGTGCGCTCCAGGGCCATCAACGTAGTCCGGCGCCGTTGTGACGGCTTCAACAACAAGTCGACGAACGAAGCCAACACGTTGCCGTCGACGTCTACGAGCGGGGTGACCCTGGGAATCAAGGTCACCAAAGCCCCGAGCACTTCCGTCCGTGGAAAATATGTCATTTCTTGAAACGTTTTGCTCACCGTGACGGCGAAGTAGTTTTGCAGGATGACCGTCAACCGGCCATATTCTCGCGTCCCCGGCGTCGCAATCGCCCGTTCGGCGACTTCCTTTTGAAAGAAAAGATGAGTTGGAATGCGACCAAATTGGAACAAATTACGTCGACGTGAGCAATCGATGGCGTACCGCACGGAAAGCGCAGGCGCGATGGCGAAGGGCAGGTTGCCGATCACCTCCAACGGAGGATCCAGGCGCCATGCGGCGGACGCCCCCCCTCCGTTCGTCGTCTGAGCGCCGTCATCGTCGACGGTGCCTGTAGGAGGCTGCCCCATGCGCAACTTTTCTCGACGCTTTTCCCTGGTTTCTCGCTTCGCCTTGGCTTGCCATTGCAGATCGGCGTTGTTCAATTGGTCCTGTTTCTGAATCGCTCGCTCGCAGTGACGATAAAACTCCGGACACACTTTTTTGACCAGATCCACCTCGTCAACATTTAGGACATCGGCGTTGCACCAGTAAAACCGTGGGGTGGTGGCTGACGACAGACCAGTCGTCGTGCCAGCATCTTCACTGCTCGCAACGTTGAGGTTTTGCTGCTGACTACATTCTTCCCGAATCGACTCCAAATGCGCGTTGTAGCGCGAGTCGATTTCAATGCCCAGCACGCCACGGGTTCCTGGCATCGCTAAGAGGGTGCGCGTGAGCGCCCCGGCGCCAGGTCCGAGCTCGATGAACAGCTTCCCCGCGGCGTCTGATTTATTAAACAGATGCGCAATAGAGTGTGTCAATCGTAAGTTCAGCACGAATCGATGATCCAGGTTGGCGAGGACCGTTCCGCTGGGGACGAGATAAAGCCTTTTGAGGTCGAACGCCGACAGTCGCGGCCCACCTGGGCACAGTAGGCGCGGTCGGTGAGCCAACTCGGACGCGGCAGCGGCCGCCTCTTCCTCGCCGATGGCCCCCTGTTGTTGTCGCGTCAACTTCTTTGCTGGTTGTGGTGCTGACGTACCAACCCCCTCGGATCCGGACTTGTGGTGGCGCACGCCTGACCGAAAGCGCTGAGTGGATGGGTTGCGAGTCCGAGGTCGTGAAGGACCGATGACGGTCTCTTCTTGCACAACCGACGCCGTGCCGGCGGACATCGTCGCCGTCGCGATGAACATCGTCGACTGGTGACAACCACGTTGCGGATGACACCGTCGGAAGTCCGTTGGCGACAACAACACGAGCCGCCGCAGAGACGAAGGGCTATCACAGCGTCGCCAACAGTCGCAGTGACCGAGAATGCGGCCACAAGCTCGTCGTCCAACATCGATGCGCAAAGTCATAAATCCCTCCAGAAAGGGAAAAAAAATTGACGATTTTTTCATGTACGGAGTAAACACAAACACCGCCGCCGGTATGTTCGTCCCTGCCTCGTGGACGA
>ERZ1292633.5558-Hain-H41-02um-R1-5558-length-11341-cov-5_pt1 | contig 11341 bp, 7 predicted proteins | sample MGYA00564406_ERZ1292633 | MGnify/ENA primary metagenome ERZ1292633 (study PRJEB36523, sample SAMEA6512639) | groundwater metagenome | collected 2019-01-08 | study: AquaDiva: Metagenomics assemblies of 32 groundwater samples
TTTTCTTTCTATAGCTATTCTTTCTTTTAAGATTATATTTTTCTTGTTTTAATCATTTAAAATTTTTTAATTGATTTAAAATTTAAAATTTAAAATTTTTTCTTTGATATTTGGTTTTTGCTCTTTGGTTTTTAACAAAACCATTTTCCGATACTACAAGTTACTTTCAGCTTATCAAATTTTTTTAAAAAAACAACCCTGATATGCACAATATATTTCTTAAGGTAAATATTTTTCTGGATCAACTACGTTGCCATTAAGATAAATTTCGAAATGCAAATGCGGACCAGTGGAAAATTTACCAGCTCCCGGGGTTCCGGGCATTCCTCCGGTAATCCCGATAATTTGCCCTTGATCTACACGATCTCCGTCTTTAACATAAATTTTTGAAACATGCCCATAAACAGTAGAAAATCCATTATTGTGAATAATTAATATATAACTATATCCCATGCCAGCATTCTTGGCTCTGCCAATATAACCAGAGGCTGCTGCGACAATTGAACTTCCTTGTTTGGCGCGAATGTCTACAGCATTATGTTCAAAATATTTTTTAAAAAGATAAGTAGGGTCGTGAAATTTAGCTGTAATAATATTTTTTGGAACAGGCCAAATAAAAATTGTTTCTTTTTCTTTTGCTAATTCTTTTTTTAATTTTTCTCTAAGCTCTTTTTCTAAACTTACAATTTCCGCGTTAGCTTGTTCTTGTTCTTTTTTAACTGCCAAAAGTAACGCTTGAAATTTTGATTCAGAATTTTTCGTTTCTTTTAGAAAAACCTCTTTTATTGTTTCTTGTTCTTCTAAATCCATTCGCGTTTCTTTGTGTTCTTTTTTTAAATTTTCTAATTTTAATTCTTGATCTTCAAGATTTTTTTTCTCTTGTTCTGATATTTGTTTGGTTATTTGAAGCTTGTCTAAAATGCCTTGCATTTGATATTCTAAAGTTTTGACAAATTTCACCTGATTGAAATAATCTGATATTGAATCATTTACAATTAAAATCTCTAAAGGACTTTTTTGATCTAAATAATTAATTATCCTTATAAATTCCGCCACTTTCTCTTTTTGATCTTCTATTTTTGCTCCTTGCCTTAAAATTTTTAATTCTGCGTCTTGAATTTCAAGATTAACTTGTTTAATCTTTAATCCGGTTCTTTCAAGCGCGTTATTAACAACGTCAATTTTAGTGCCCAATATATCTAATTCGCCATTTAATGTGATTTGCTGCATTTTTTTTATTTCAATATTTCTTTTATAAACTTCGTTTTGTTTTTCTAATTCTTTTATTTTATCCGCCCTATCTTTTATTTGTTGTTCTATTGTTAAAATTTCTTCACTTTTATTTTGTTCTTGAGTAATTGGTGATTTATTAATTTGTTCATTGTTTTCAGATAAAACAAAAATAGGAAAAATTAAAAATAAAAACAAAATAATAATAAAATAAGATTGTTTAATTTGTTTAGACATAAAAATATTTTAACATAAAAATATAAAAACAAAAAACATTTAAGTTGTTCACTTTATTGCGGGAAATTGCCGATGCCCCCATCTTGCGCAAATTTTTGACTTTTATTAAGAGATGTGATAAATTAAATAAATTCAAATATTAAATTTTGAATTGTAATTTTGCATTTTTCTGCCTTCGGTAGATCCCTGCCTGCCGTAGGCACGGTACCGTAGGCAGAGATTTTTGCATTTTGAATTTATTTGTTATTTGGATTTATTCTTTTATATTTTTGTTATTTGCCTTCGGCAAATTGTACTCGTTACTCGTGACTGGTTACTCGTTACTTTTATCTATTTTTATATTTATATTATTCTAAATATTATAATGTTATAATATTAGAATGCTTTTTATGTTTGAAGAAAAAAATGCTGATTTAATTCAAAAATTTGAGTTAGAAATTGGTGAAAGAAATTTAATTATTAAAATTAATGAATTTGCCAATCAAGCTAATGGAAGTTGTACTGTTCAGTGTGGCGGAACAGTGATTTTGGCAACAACGGTGATGTCAAAAAACACAAGAGAAGGAATTGATTTTTTCCCGCTTGTGGTTGACTTTGAAGAAAAATTTTACGCTGCCGGAAAAATGAAAGGCTCGAGATTTATTAAAAGAGAAGGTCGCGCTTCCGATGAAGCTATTTTATCTTCGCGTTTAATTGATCGCGCAATCAGACCTCTTTTTGACGATCAAATGAAAAATGACGTGCAAATTGTTTTAACAATACTTTCTTTTGATAAAATCAATGACCCTGATGTTCTTTCTTTAATTGCCGCTTCAATCGCCCTTTGTGTTTCAGATATTCCTTGGAACGGTCCAATTGCTGGAATACGATTAGGAATGATTGATAATAAATGGATTATTAATCCAACTTACGAAGAGAGAGAAAAAAGTTGTTTAGATTTAGTTGTTGCCGGAAATAATAATAAAGTGACAATGTTAGAAGGAGACGCAGAAGAAGTTAAAGAAGAACAAATTATTTCAGGCATTGAATTTAGCCAAAAACATATTTCTAAAATTAACAATTTAATTCAAAAAATTCAAAAAAAAATAGGCAAGCCAAAAAATTTAGAAATTTTAAAAGAGAATGAAGAAAAAAAAATAGAAAAACAAGAATTAAAAGAAAAAATACAAAAATTTTTAAATAAAGAATTAGAAAAAAATCTTTTTGATCAAAAAATTAATAATAAAGAAGGCCGCAAAGAAACAATTTGTTTTTTAAAGGAAAAATTTGACAAAGAATTAGAAAATCAAGAAATTAGCAAAGAAAAAAGATTAAAAGCGATGGAAATGATGCTAAAAATAATTGAAAAAGAAATTTCAAAAATTATTTTAGAAAAAGAAAAAAGAGTTGACGGTCGAAAATTAACAGACATCAGACCGCTTGAAGCAAAAACAGGTTTGCTTCCTTTTACTCATGGTTCTGGATTATTTAGAAGAGGTCAAACGGAAATTCTTGCTGTAGTCACTTTGGGATCGCCCGGCGCGGAACAATTTATAGACACAATGGAACAAGAAGCAAGAAAAAGATTTATGCTTCATTATAATTTTCCTCCTTTTTCAGTTGGAGAAATTTCTCCATTAAGAGGTCCGGGTCGCCGGGATATTGGCCATGGCGCTTTGGCTGAAAAAGCTTTATTGCCGGTTATTCCAAACAAAGAAGAATTTCCTTACACAATTAGAATAGTTTCGGAAGTTTTAGGTTCAAATGGTTCTTCTTCAATGGGATCTGTTTGCGGGGCTTCTTTAGCTTTAATGGACGCAGGAATTCCAATAAAAAAAGCGGTTGCCGGAATTGCAATGGGCATGGCGTCAGAAGAAGAAAATAAAGAAATAAAAAAATATAAAATAATTACAGACTTGCAAGATTTAGAAGATGGAAAAGGCGGAATGGATTTTAAAATTGCGGGAACAAAAGACGGAATAACAGCCATTCAAATGGATACAAAAACTCATGGATTAACTCAAGAAATAATTGAAAAAACTTTTGCGCAAGCATTAGAGGCGCGATTAAAAATTTTAGAAGTAATGAATAATAATATTAATTCTTCTCGTTCAGATCTTTCTCCTTACGCTCCTCGCGTTATTAGTTTTAAAATCAATCCGGATAAAATTAGAGATGTCATTGGTTCTGGCGGCAAAGTTATTAATGAAATTATTAAAGAAACAGGAGCGACCATTGATATTGAAGACGATGGCACAATATTTATTGCTTCTTCGGATAAAGAATCAATAGAAAAAGCGGTAAAATGGGTTAAATCTTTGACTTATGAGCCCAAAGTCGGAGAAGTTTTTAAAGGAAAAGTAACGCGAATTTTAAATTTTGGCGCTTTTGTTGAAATCTTGCCAAAGCAAGAAGGATTGGTGCACATTTCAGAATTAGCTCCTTTCAGAGTCGCAAAAGTTGAGGATGTGGTTAATGTTGGAGATATTATTTCTGTTGAAATTATTGGAATTGACGAGCAAGGAAGAATTAATTTGTCGCATAAGAGAATGATGAAAAGAAAATAATAAAAATGCAAAGCAAAAATGTAAAATTATAAATCTAAATATTTATTTGCTAAATAGCAAATAAATCCAAAATCCCAATATCAAATATCAAAATAAATTTCAAATCGCAATATCAAATATCAAAAAAATAATTTTTAATTTTGGGATTTGGGATTTGAAATTTTATTTGTCATTTGGATTTTGATATTTAGATTTAGTTTAATTTGGATTTGAGATTTTATTTTTATTTTTAAATTTTTTTAAATTTTTACTTTTTCCTTTTTTTATGCATATAAATAATTTATTTCAAATCGCTTGCGATAATAATGCGTCTGATCTTCATTTAATGGTGGGGCAGCATCCCATTTTAAGAATTAATGGGAATTTAAAAAGAGTAAAAGAACAGGTTATTTTAGATAAAAAAGAAATAGAAAATTTAATTTTTTCTTTTTTATCTCTAAGTCAAAAAGAAAAAATTATCAAAAATCGCGAATTAGATATTTCTTACGAAGTAAAAGATATCGGGCGCTTTAGGGTTAATTTACATTTTGAAAAAAATAATATTAGTTTGGCGGCCAGAGTAATTCCTTCAAAAATTCCAACAATGGAAGATATTTCACTGCCTCCGATAGCTTATGAATTAACTCGATTTTCAAAAGGATTAGTTTTAGTTACAGGACCAACTGGTTGCGGAAAATCTACCACTTTAGCGGCAATGGTTGATTCAATTAATCAGGAACGAGTTTGTAATATTATTACTTTGGAAGATCCAATTGAATTTTTATTTGAATCAAAAAAAAGCATTGTAAGACAAAGACAATTAGGCAGCGATATGTTAAGTTTTCATACCGCATTAAAACACACATTAAGACAAGATCCTGATGTTATTATGATCGGAGAAATGAGAGATCTGGAAACTATTGCAGCCACAATAACATTGGCTGAAACAGGACATTTGGTTTTAGGAACTTTGCACACTTATAACGCGGCTCAAACTGTTGATAGAATTATTGATATATTTCCACCGCATCAACAAGGACAAATTCGCGCTCAATTATCAATGGTTTTAGCCGCAGTTATTTCACAACGTCTTTTGCCAACGCTTGATAATAAAAAACAAATAGCCGCTAGAGAAATTTTAATTAACACGCCGGCGGTGGCAAATTTAATTAGAGAAAATAAAATTGCTCAAATTAAAACAGTTATTCAAACCAGCGCCAAGGATCAAATGATTAGTTTGGATCAAGATTTAAAACGCTTATATCAAGGTGGTCTTATTTCTAAAGAAATAGCTAAAATATACATGGAAAATCCGGAATTTTAATGAGCTAATATTACAATGCTGCTGTGTAAAATATTAGAATATTTTTTGCGCCTGTAGCTCAGCGAATAGAGCGTGTGGCTTCGGACCACAAGGTCGTGGGTTTGAATCCTACCAGGCGCGCTAACTAATTTCAAATTTCAAATTTCAAATTTCAAATTGTAAATTGTAAATATTAATAGTATCTAAAAGTGAATATTGATCATAAATGTTTAAAAATTGATTTTTGCATTTTGTACAAACTCTTGACATTTTAAAGTTATACTTTAAAATGGTAGATATGTATATAAAACGTTTAATTGAAAAAACTTTAAAAGAAGCTGTAAAATCTTTCCCTGCTGTTTTTATTGGCGGGCCAAGAAGATCGGGAAAAACTACTTTGGCAAAAAATTTTTTCAAAAGATATAATTATGTTCTTCTTGATGAAATAGATGTAAAATCGATGGCAATTGAAGATCCACGCGGTTTTTTAGAAAAATATTCACCACCAGTAATTATTGACGAAATTCAAAATGCGCCAGAACTTTTATCATATATAAAAGCTCGTATTGAAAATGATAAAAAACCAGGTCAATGGATTTTAACTGGTTCTCAACAATGGACTTTAATGAAAGGAATTAGCGAAACCTTGGCTGGCCGTATTGCTATTTTGCATTTATTCCCTTTTTCCCTGGAAGAAGAGCAAAAAAATACGCGGGTTCATTTAAACAAAGCAGATGAATTTATAAACGAACTTTTTCAAACAAAAAAATTTCCAAACAAAATTATACCGTATGGCAAATGGATTTTACAAGGCGGATACCCTGAAATAGTCCTTAATAGTAAAATGTCCCGCAAGCTATGGTTTTCCAGTTATTTACAAACTTACATAAACAGAGATGTTCGCGGATATATAAAACAATCAAATTTGCACGATTTTGAAAGATTTGTAAAACTTTTAGCCAGCCGCACAGCGCAAGAACTTAATTGCTCTAATTTATCGCGAGATATTGGAGTTTCTGTTCCAACTATTAAATCATGGCTTACTCTTATGGAGGCAAGCGGCCTTATATTTTTTTTAATGCCATATTATAAAAATTTTGGCAAAAGAATTATTAAAGCTCCAAAATGTTATTTTATTGATACTGGTATTGTTTCATACCTTGTTGGTTTGCAAAATGAAGAGCACGCGCTTTCTGGTCCAATGGCCGGAGCTTTATTTGAAACAGCGTGCGTTATTCAATTTTATAAACGATTTTCAGCTTTCGCAGACCCATGCTCGCTTTATTATTATCGCAGCGCGGATGGATTAGAAGTAGATCTTTTGATTGAAACTGGCAAAATTATTTATCCTGTTGAAATAAAATTATCTTCAACAATTGATTATAGTAGAGTAAGCGCTTTGATAAAATGGATACAAATTTCACACGCGAAAAATATTCGCGGTTTAGTTGTTTCTACATCCAAAGAGTTAGGAAATATAGGGAATAATATAGTGAATTGTCATTATTCCTTGATTTAATTTTTGAAAAAAGAGACTGTCCCTTAAAAATATCCTTGTATCGGAAAGTGAATATTTATTAAATATTTAGAAAATTAAATCATTAAAAATTATTTAAAAATTATCTCCCTTCGGGAGATCCCTGCCTGCCGAAGGCATGGTGCCGTAGGCAGAAAAATTACAAAATTTGTGAAACAAATTTTGCTTATTTTATGATTATTCTTGGCATTGATCCTGGTCTTGCTATCACTGGTTATGGAATTATAAATGAAACAAAACAAGGAATAAATTTGATTGCTTATGGATGTATAAACACGAGTTCAAAGTTTTCGGCCATTGAACGTTTAGAAAAAATTTATCAAGAATTAAGAAAAATTATAAAAAAATATAATCCTGAAAAAATTGGGGTAGAAAAATTATTTTTTGCCAAAAACGCAAAAACAGCATTAATGGTCGGAGAGGCAAGAGGCGTTATTCTATTAACAATTAAACAAGCAAAAGTTCCTTTTTTTGAATTCACTCCGCTTCAAGTGAAACAAGCTATTACAACATATGGACGCGCTTCAAAACAACAAATTCAAAAAATGATTAAACTTATATTAAATTTAAAAGAAATTCCAAAACCAGACGATGCCGCTGACGCTTTAGCTATTGCCATTACTTGCAGTCAGACGAAAATTAACTTATAGCTTTTTAGCTTGTAGCCTTGTAGATTTTGAAAAAAAATATTATTCATAAATAATGTAACCAGTAACTCGTAACGAGTAACGAGTACAATCCCGCTTTGCGGGATTATAAATTAATTACTGGTTACGGGTTACTCGTTACAGGTTACTCATTTATTAGATTAGAAATTTGATATTAAAATCAATTACCATTTGCAATTTGCAATTCTTTACAATTTGCAATCTTATTTTTTGTGCATAAAAAAATAAAAAAATTAATAGCGCTTTCAAAAAAAGTTATTAAAGATGTTGCATTAGAAAATGGAGCGATTGTAGCGGCCAATATAGATAAACCTTATTATTCCAGGGAAGCGGCAAATTATCGTTGGGTTTGGCCAAGAGACGCGGCTTTTATTTGTGTTGCGGCTGATATTTTAAAAATTCCTATTCAAAAGCCATTTTTTAACTGGCTTGATAATAGACCTCAGGATTTTAAAAAATATAAATGTTTATACGCCAATTATGCTACCAATGGTAGATTTGGAAGCATGGGAAATGCGTTTCAAGCCGATCAAATGGGAACTGTTCTTTGGGCTATTTATTTTCATTATAAAAATAATTTAAAACTTGCTTTAAAATTTAAAGATTTAATTCAAAGATTATCTGATGGATTATGTTCTAATTGGGGAGGAAAATTTTTTATTCCAAACACAGTTGATGTTTGGGAAGAAAATAGACGACAAACATCCACAAGGATAGAAAATAATCATACTTACACTTTGGCTGCTTGCGCAAAAGGACTTTTATTGGCTAATAAAATTATTCCGACTAAAATTTGGGAAAAAACAGCGATGCAAATGCTTTCTGAAATTCAAGAATCTTATGATAAAAGAAATAAATATCTTTATCGAAATCATGGAAAAATAAGCGATTTAAATATTGACGCCTCTTTGCTTGGTTTAGTCTGGCCATTTGAAATTTATAAAGCAAATGATGAAAAAATAATTAATACAATTAAAAAAATAGAAGAAAAAATTGTCATCAATTATGGCGTTCATCGTTTTGAATATGATTATTATGACAGCGAGGGTTCTGCTCAGGAAGGCGGCGGAGTTTGGCCTTTATTAAATTTTTGGATATCAATATATTGGAGTATTAAAGGAGATAAAAAAAAAGCGGAGAAATATTATAATTGGGTTTTAGATAGAATAGATAAATTTGAAAATTATTTACCTGAACAAATTTTTTCTGATTTTAGAATGGGTGTTTATCCTTTGGCTTGGAGTCACGCAATGTTTATTATCGCAAGTCAATATTTGGGGTATTTAAAAAAATAAAAGTATTTTTTATAGATTTAATATAACGTTTGTGTTAATAAAAAATTGACTTTTTATAATAATACGATTAATATTAAAAATATTTTAATAAATATCGCATTGTTATGAAAAATATTCAAACAAATCAATATTTTTATAGATCTATTTTAGAAAAATTAAAAAAATGGATAGATAGAAAAGAAATTTTTATTATAAAAGGTCCTCGTCAATCTGGTAAAACCACTATTCTAAAAATACTTAAAGATTGGCTTATATCAGAAAAAAATGTAAAAGAAAAAAATATTATTTTTATTACTTTTGAAGAAAGAGATATTTTAGACAAATTTTCTTTAGACCCAAAAGAATATATAAAAAGTTTTATTGGAAATAAAAATAATGAAAAATTGTATTTTTTTATAGATGAATTTCAGTATCTAAAAAATAGCGGACAAATTTTAAAAATGCTGTATGATATTTTTGAAAATATAAAATTTATTATTACTGGATCATCTTCATTGGAACTTACTGATAAAACTGATAAATTTTTAGTAGGAAGAGTTTTTTCTTTTTATCTTTGGCAATTAAATTTTGAAGAATTTGTTAAAATAAAATCAGAACAGCTTTATAATGTTTATAAAGAAAAAACAACGCGCATTAATAATTTTATTATACACAATAAAAATTTCTCTTTTGCAAAAAAGGATATTTTTGAATCGGATTTTGAAAAACTTTTTCAAGAATATATAATTTATGGCGGTTATCCAGAAGTAGTAAAATCTTACGATAGAGAAACTAAAAAAGTTATACTTAAAAATATTTATAATACCTATATTACTAAAGATATAATTGAACTTTTAAAAATTACTGATTATTCAAAATTTAAAATTTTAGTCTCTATTTTATCTGCCCAAATTGGAAATATAATAAATTATAATAATCTTTCTCAAGATACTCAAATTTATTTTAAAGAACTAAAACGTTATTTATCGATTTTAGAAGAAACATATATTATTTCTTTTTTAACCCCATTTTTTACTAATAAAATTTCGGAATTAAAAAAGAATCCAAAGATTTATTTTATTGATATTGGTTTAAGAAATTATATCAGCAGCATGTTAGATGACAATATAATTTCTAGATCAGATCTTGGGGCTATTGTAGAAAATACAATTTTTTGCCAACTTAAATTAAAAGAAAAAGAAGAAGATTTATATTTAGTAAAATATTGGCGTACTTCGGGAAGAGCTGAGATAGATTTTATTTTACAAAAATCAAAACAAATGATTCCTATTGAAGTAAAATATTCTTTATTTAATTCTCCAAAAATTTCCAGAGGATTTAGAAATTTTATTAAGGAATATAAACCAGAAAAAGCCCTGGTTTTAACTAAAAATTATTATGATGAAATTAAAATTAATTCTACTTTAGTAAAATTTGCGCCTTTATGGTATTTGTAAATTTTTCTGCCTACGGCACCATGCCTTCGGCAGGCAGGGATCTCCCGAAGGGAGATAATTTTTAAATATTTTAGAACATACACGGGTTCGACCCGCGCACATTTATATGAAGTCTTTTTTAAAACAAAAAATAATATTAATTTCTTTTTTTTCTATTGTTATTTTTTTATTGCCTGTTTTTAATGTTCAGGCAATTGAAAAAAAACCGCTTTATCAGGCTATTTTAGTAAAACAAAATTTTTCTAATATAGAACTTGACGCAAATAAAGATGTTTCTTTTGAAGTTACATTTAAAAATATTGGACAAGCAACATGGTATAATAATGGCGCCAATTATCTTGCCTTAAACACAACTGGTCCGGGAGAAAGACAAAGCGTTTTTACTCATTCATCTTGGCCGTATTTTTATCAATCAACAAAAATGCAAGAAAAAAAAGTCAAGCCGGGAGAAATTGGAACTTTTAAATTTATTCTTCATAGCCCAAATATTTCTGAATCAAAAAAATATATTGAAAAATTTAGATTAGTTGCTAATAATTTAACTTTGGTTGAAGGCAAAGGAGTAATAGCAATCTCTATTAATGTTAAGGGAATTCCTATTAAATCTGAAATTTTACCTCCGCAATCAAATGTTAAAATTAGTTTGTCTTCCAAAATTAAATTAGAAAATAAAAAACAAACAATTAAAATAATTTCAAACGAAGGTTACAAAATTAAAAATCAGAATGATTATTTATTAATAAATCAAATGAGTGGAAATGAAACTGAAATTGGTTTTGATAATCAAACTAAAAAATATTTTTTAAACATCAATGGTCAAAATATTATTAACACAGATAATTATTTAAAAATTTATCCAAAAAAAAATTCCGAAGGAATATTAGAAATTACAAATTATGTTGATTTTTCTAAGTCAATTGAAAATGCCAATAATCGTTTTCAGGGGATGTTAGAAATAAAATACGATTTAAATACAGAACAATTTTTAATAAGCAATGAACTTCCTGTCACGCAAAAAGCCGCTGTTTTTAATCCAAATGAATTAATTTCTGATTCTGATTTTACAAATTATAATTCAATGACTCTTCAAGAAATTCAAAAATTTTTAGA
>ERZ1292633.5559-Hain-H41-02um-R1-5559-length-11341-cov-5_pt1 | contig 11341 bp, 12 predicted proteins | sample MGYA00564406_ERZ1292633 | MGnify/ENA primary metagenome ERZ1292633 (study PRJEB36523, sample SAMEA6512639) | groundwater metagenome | collected 2019-01-08 | study: AquaDiva: Metagenomics assemblies of 32 groundwater samples
CCGTCGCGCATCTGGCGGATCGCCTCGATTTCGCCGGGCGTGCGGCCGTGCATTTCCTTGGCTTCGGTGCCGACGGCGCGGACGATCTTGCGCCCGCCCCGCGTTTCGATGGCGACGACGGACGGCTCGTTGATGACGATGCCGCGCCCCTTCACATAGACGAGCGTGTTCGCCGTCCCGAGGTCGATCGCCATGTCCGAAGACAGCATGCCGAAGAGCGTTGAAAGCATGAACAATTCCTATCGCCGGTTCTGATCCCGGGAAGTTATTTAACCTTAATGGGTTCCGAAATCGTCAACAAAACCCGCCCAAGGTCCGGTAGAGTCTTATTTCCTGCGGTTCATAGTCGGATTCTAGCGGCAAAGACAAAAATATTGCGTCCAGCGCCGGTTTATTCGCTGCGGCCCTGCCCGCGCATGCGCTCGTAGAACCAGCGCACCAACAGCAAAAAACCGAGCCAGACGACAATGACCGCTGCGATCAGCGCGAGATCGCGCGGCTCCCGGCTGATGAAGAATTCGTAAACGCCCCTGATGCCCGCCGTCGCCGTGTGATCGTCGGGCGCCAGCGTCGACAGCACGGCGACGACCAATATTTTGGGGACAATCCCGATGCTCGTCCCCGCCCAATATTTCCAAAGGGGGATGTGCGCGGCGCCAGCGGCTGCGTTGACGACGATGAAGGGGGCCGAGGGCACCACCCGGATGAGGCCGCTCGCCAGAATTCCATGCCGGCCGATGACATCAATCGTCGCCTGCGCCCGCTCGCCGCCGAAACGTCGGACAAACCGGCCCCCGAACCAGTGGCCGAGCCCAAAAGTGAGGGTCGCGCTGATCATCGTGGCGAGCCAGGAAAAGAACGCGCCATCCACAGCGCCGAAGGTGAGGACCGTTGCGGTGATCAACAGAATTTGCGGAAAGCCTGTGAGGGCGAGAATGACGAACACCGAAACGACTATCGGCACGGCCCACGCCGACTGCGAGGCCCGGAAAAGGACGCGTTTCAACTCGCCTCGTCGTCCAGATTGAGCCATTGCTGGCCGAAGATGAACATCAAGAAGACAAAAGTCAGCAAAACGACCGAGACAAAAAGCGACGTCGCCGCCTTGGCGTCCATCGAGGTCAAAAAGCGACCCAACTCGCGAAACAGCCCCATTCGGCCTCTACCAAGTCGAAATATAAGCGCCGGCGCCCCTTCGGGCCGTCGGCGCGATTCCCTAGCGCTGCAAGGCCCCGCTGGCAACGAAGAGGGCGTCAGCCGCCTGCGCCGCCGACCCGGCGCGCGGCCACAGGCGCGCCTGATTGCGGAACCAGGTGAGCTGGCGCTTGGCGAAGCGCCGGGAATTTTGCCGGGCGAGATCTATCGCCTCCTCAAGGGAGAAGGCGCCCCTGAGGTTGGCCATCAACTCCGCCGCGCCGACCGCCTTCATGACCGGCAGATCCGGCGAGAGGCGGCGATCGAACAGCCTTTGCGCCTCGGCAAGGGCGCCTTCCGCGATCATGCGGTCAAACCGCGCGTCAATTGCTGCGTAAAGCGCCGTGCGCGGCGGTTCGATGACGACCCGCGCGTCAGGGTTCTCGATGATCGGCGCGCCCGGCCTTTGCTGCAGCTCGGACAATGGCGCGCCGCAGGCCTTGAAGACTTCCCACGCCCTGATGTGCCGTTGGCGATCCGCAGGCGCGAGCCGCGCCATCGCCGGATCGAAGCTCAACACTTCCTTCCGGAATGCGTCAGCGCCGATCGCCTCAAACCGCGCGGCCGCTGCAGCCCGCACGTCATCGGGGATCGGCGGCGCTTCAGAAAGTCCCGTTTCAATCGCGCGGAAATAAAGCCCCGTGCCGCCGGTAAGGATCGCCGCTTTTCCCCGCCGATGAATGTCGGCGACGGCGAGCGCGGCCGCGCGCGACCATTCGCCTGCGGAATATCTGACGGCGCCGTCGACATGGCCGTAGAGATGGTGCGCCGCTTGCGCTTCGCCCGTCGCAGCAGGGCGCGCTGAGAGGATATTGAGGTCTTTATAGACTTGGAGGGCATCGGCGTTGACGATCTCGCCGCCGATTTTTGCGGCAAGCATAAGCGCCGCCGCCGACTTGCCGCTTGCCGTCGGTCCTGCAATAAGGATCGTCGTTTTTCTCATTTTCTCCGGCATCAGAATGTCTGTTACCGCAATCACGCTCGTTTGCAATCCGGAAGAAGAAGCGCTTGGCGACGATCTCGTCGATGAGATAGCGCTTTGCCTGCTCGACTACGGCGACGGCGCCGACATCATGCGGCGGACGCTTGCGGAAAACGTCGCGGAAGACTTTCTGGTCGACTGGCCGATTGACCGGAACGCCGCAGAAGCCATGCTCGCCGATGTGATCGCCGGCGCGCCGGTCGATATCATCGTCCAGCCGGCGGAACATCGCCGCAAACGGCTATTGATCGCCGATATGGATTCGACGATCATCGGTCAGGAGTGCATCGACGAGCTTGCAGATTTCGCCGGGCTCAAAGCTGAAATTTCCGCGATCACCGAACGCGCGATGCGCGGCGAGCTAGATTTTGAAGCGGCGCTGACCCAGCGCGTCGGCATGCTGAAAGGGTTGCCGGAAAGCGTCCTTGAAGAAGCCTTCAGCACGCGCATCACCCTCAATCCTGGCGCAAAAACGCTGATTGAAACCATGAACGCTCTGGGCGCCAGAACTGTTCTCGTCTCCGGCGGCTTTACGTATTTTGTCGAGCGCATCGCGAGGCTTGCGGGCTTTCAACATTTCCAGGCGAACGAGCTTTTGACCAGAGATGGCGCTCTCACCGGAAAGGTCCGTATGCCGATCCTCGGCCGGGCGGCGAAGGAAGCGGCGCTTCGACAATTTTCAACCGATTACTCGATCGCGCTAGGCGCAACGCTCGCCGTCGGCGACGGCGCCAATGATCTCGACATGATCGGCGCGGCGGGTCTTGGCGTCGCGTTCCACGCCAAGCCGAAAGTTGCGGCGGCGGCGGACGCAGCGATCCGGTACGCCGACCTGACGGCGCTGCTTTACGCGCAAGGAATACCAGCGAGTGAGTTCAAAGGCTGACCGCGATTATTGCGGCAAAAAGCCCTCGACGAGGTAGACGCGCGAGGTCGCATTCTTCTGCCGCAACGGCAAAATCGCCTGATATTCAGCCGACTCATAAAACGCGCGCGCCGCCGCGAGGCTGCCAAATTCGAGAATGACGATGCGGCCGGCCGGAGCATCGCCCTCTTTGGGGACCGTCTCGCCGGCCCGCACAATATAAGCGCCGCCATACTTCGCGACCAACGGCGTCACCGCCGCCACATAGTCCTTATAGGCGACCGGGTTCGTCACCAAAATTTCGGCGACCGCATAGCCTTTTGGAACGAGCGGCTCGCCGGAGGAAGCGCTGGCGAGACAAGCGAAGAGGACGGCAGTTCCGATTATAACGGCGCGCAAAAACGACCTCCCTTGGTCCGGTTAAATCCGCCGAAGTTACGGCCTCAGCGATTCATAGAACAACAACTCGCCGCGTTGGACGTAGATCTGCACCGGCCCGGAATTCAGATTGCGCAATTTGTCGAGCTTGGTCGCAGCAGCTTCCGGGCGCGTCATGCGCTCCCAGCCGATTTCGAGAATGATATCGCCCGGCTGCAACACGATCGCCGCCTGACTTTCCGGATCGACCGCCGTCACCACGACGCCTTCGGTGTCCGGCGCGAGGCCGAACGCTTCAACGACATCTCTCGTCGGGCGCTCCAGCGTCAGACCGGAGGCCTTGAGGCCGCCTTGCAGTTGCGGTCCCGGCGAGCTTGCAAGAACCCGCGTTTCGCGGCGATCGACGGTGACGCGCAAGATGACGCGTTTGCCGTCGCGCAGGACCGTCATCGGCACTGTCGATCCGACGGGGGTGTCGGCGACGGCGCGCGTCAGATCGCGCACGGTGTTCACCGGGCGCTTGTTGAAATCGAGGATAATGTCGTTTGGCTGCACGCCGGCCGAGAGTGCCGGGCTGTTCGGCCGGACGACTGAAACGACGGCGCCGCGCGGGCGGTCAAAGCCAAGTTCGGTTGCAAGTTTCGGCGTCATCTCGTCAATCGAAACGCCGAGCCACCCGCGACGCGTCTCGCCATTGGTCAGCAACTGGTCGACAACGACGCTCGCGAGGTCTGAGGGAACGGCGAAGCCGACCCCGACCGATCCGCCGGTCTGCGAATAGATCGCCGTGTTGATGCCGATCACTTTGCCGGCCATGTCGAACAGCGGGCCGCCCGAATTGCCGCGATTGATGGCGGCGTCGGTCTGGATGAAATCATCAAAATTGCCGGCGTCGATATCGCGGTTGCGCGCCGAGATGATGCCGACCGTCACCGTGCCGCCAAGACCGAACGGATTGCCGATCGCCAGCACCCAGTCGCCGACGCGCGCCACATTCGAGTCGCCGAAATTCACGAAGGGAAGTTTCGCCGGCGGCGCATCAAGCTGAAGAACGGCGATGTCGGTTTCACGGTCGACCGCGCGGATCGTCGCTTTGAATTCGCGTCCGTCATGCATGGTCACCGTCACCTGATCGGCGTTGTCGATGACATGGTTATTGGTGACGACGATGCCTTTGGGATCGACGATAAAGCCCGAGCCCAGCGAAACGGCTTGCGGGCTGAATTTTTTCTGCAGCTGTGAATTGTCGCCGGAGGGTTTGGCGCCGCCCGGCGCCTTTTGCGCCGAAGAGATATTCACGACGGCCGGCGACAATCGCTCGGCGAGATCGGCGAAGCTGTCAGGGGTTCCGCGCGGGGCGGCCTGCGCCGCCGCCGATGCAATCATAACCACGGCGGCAGCCGCCGATATCAGGAATTTCAACGCCATACCCTCGCCTATTACGCCGCCTCGGAAGGACAAACCTCCGGGCGGTCCCCGCTTGATGCCAAGCGAAGGTTACCGGAAATCAGCCGGGCGGCAAAGCCGTTATCCGCAGGCTACCGCTGTCCTTGCAGGTTATTGAGATACCGCAGGAATTCGCTGTCGGGAGAGAGCAAAATCGTCGAATTCCCCTTCTTCAGCGCCTCTTCATAGGCGAGCATCGAGCGGTAAAAGGCGAAAAACTCGGCCCGCTGGGGATCGCGCGTCGCGGGACCTTCAGCGAACCGGCAGGTGATGCCGACCCCATAATTGGTCGCGCCCGCCGCTGTCTCGGCGGCGGTCGTCTGCGACTTGACGCTTTCCACAAGGACCGGAAGCCCGTCATAGGCGCCGGCGAAGATGCAGTTTCGCGTCGCGTCGGCCTGGCCGGTGATTTCCAGCGAGACGCGGTTGGCGTCAGCTAGAATTTCGGCGCGCTTGCGATTCGCCTCGGCCTGGATCCTCGTGCTGTCGCGCTTTCCTTCGGCGCGGATCAATTCCGCTTCTTCGGTTCTCGCCGAGCTCATCTGATCATAGACCGTCTGCGCGATATCGGCCGGATAATCGGCGCGCCGAATTTTGACGTCGATGATTTCGACGCCGAATTTGCGCGCTTCGCTTTCCATCCGCTTGGCGATCCGATGCATGAGCTCAGCGCGTTGCGTGGTGACGATATCTTCGATGCTGACTTCGCCCAAGGTCTGCCGCAGCGAGTTCTGCATGATGCGCTCGATGCCTTCCTGGCTTGCCCGTTGCAGGCCCGCAGCATCGCCCGCGCCGGTCTTGAAGTTTTGATAATAAACAAGCGGATCGATGATCCGGTAACGCGCGAAGGCGTCAACCGTCAGCCGTTCCTGATTGACGTCCGTGATCTCCATGGCGCGCCCGAGGTCGTATTCTTGGTTGCGCTTGTCGATCTTGACGATATCGGCCCACGGAAGTTTCAGATACAACCCCGCAGTCGAGATGACGCCTTTGGGGCTGCCAAGCTCGATGACGATGGCGGTTTCGGTTTCTTTGACGACGAACGTGCACGCTCTCGCCACAAACAGCAGCGCGACAATCGAAGCGGCGACTGCGATCAGAAGTCTGTTTTGCGCCATGTTCAATTGCCTTGCTGGGGGTTCGGTTTGAGCTCGTTCAAGGGGAGATACGGCACGACGCCGCCGCTCGCTTTCTTGTCGATGATGATTTTGTTCATGTCGCCGAGAACGGACTCGACCGTTTCAAGATACATGCGCTGGCGAGTCACTTGCGGCGCGCGGCGGTATTCTTCGTAGATTTTATTGAACCGCTCCGCCTGTCCGACCGAATCGGCTTCAACGCGCGCGGAATAAGCGCGCGCTTCCTGGATGATTTTCAGGGCGTCGCCTTGCGCGACCGGAATGATCTGGTTTGAGGTTCTCTGCGCTTCGTTGACCATACGGTCTTTTTCGTTGCGCGCCTTGATGACGTCGGCGAAGGCGTCGCGAACGGCGCCTGGTACTTCGGGTTTTTCCATGTTGACGCGCACAACTTCGATGCCGCTGTTGTAAAAATCCAGAGTTTCCTGAATGCGCAAACGGGTCTGCTCGACGACATCGGCCTGCCCGCTGGTGATGATCGGCTCGAGCTCCTTGGCGCCGATGGTCTCGCGCATCGCAGCTTCAGCGACCGCCTTCACCATTTCTTCCGGCTCTTCGATATTGAAGATGAATTTCGCTGCGTTCGGCAGCTCACCTTCCGGCGTCGGCGCGCGGCTGATTTTCCAATCGACCGTGAAGCTGATGTCGACGATATTCCGGTCGCTCGTCAGCATCAGGTTTTCTTGCGCGTTCGTCCCCGATGAAACTTCGCCGTTGATCGTCGCCGTCTGCTGCTTGTCGACGGGTACGAGCTTTACGCCCTGAATCATCGGCGCACGCCAGTGCAGTCCCGGCCCCGTCAGCCCGGCGTATTTGCCGAAGGTCGTCGTGACGCCCTGCTCTTGCGGGCCGACCTGATAGATCCCTGAGATCGCCCACAGCGCCAAAAGACCGGCGCCGGCGAAGGCGCCCATCTGGGGCGACCATTGCAGCCCCGGCCCGCCGCGGCCACCGCCGCCGCCCGGAAAAGCGCGTTTCAGACGCTGCTTGGAGGCGCGGAGAAGCTCATCGAGGTCCGGCGGTTCGCCGCCCCGGCCCGGGCCCCTGCCGCCGCCATTGTTACCGCCGCCATTATCGCCGCCGCCAGGCTGTTTGGGCGTTTGGCCCCAAGGTCCGCGCACAGGCCCGCGCCCGCCGCCTTTTCCAGAATTATCCTGCCAGGGCATTCATCGTCCTTCCCGCCAATGGGGCGTGTTCGCAAAAATGAGCGGCCGGTGCGGGCTCGCCAAAAGAGTGAGCCGTATATATGTCAACGCTTTCCGCAGGCGCAATGAGACCGGCGGATTTTTAGCGATTTCCATCAGAGGCTTGGATCGGGCACTTTAAATGAGCGACGCGAGGCTATTGATGAAGGTCCGCTCCGCATTAAAGGCGGTCTTGCTTCCCGGCGGGGGAGATGTCGTCGCCAGCGGGGCGATTGAAGGGCTGAGCGCCACCACGCAAGGGGTCGTCCGCTTCACCTTGAACGCATCGAAAGCCGGCGGCGACACTGACAGAATTCTGGCGGCGGCAAGGCGTGCCGCCGAATCGGTTGAAGGCGTCGCCCGGGTGGCCGCGATCGCAACCGGCCCCGCTGGCGCGGAGGCCGCGCCAAAAGCAGGCGGTCACGACAATCCGTTCGGGCTCAACAAGACGTCAAAAATCGAAGCTGCGGGCAAAGAGCTCAAAGACGTCAAAAACGTCATCGCTGTCGCCAGCGGCAAAGGCGGCGTCGGCAAATCGACCATCGCCGCCAATCTCGCGGTCGCCTTCGCCGAGCAAGGGTTGAAAGTCGGCCTCCTCGACGCCGACATTTACGGGCCGTCTTTGCCGACTTTGTTCGGCCTTTCCGGGCGCCCTGAGATTATCGACGGCAAAATCATTCCCGTTGAAAAATTCGGCGTCAAATCGATGTCGATCGGTTTGCTGGTCGATGAAAATCAGGCGCTCGCGTGGCGCGGGCCGCTCGTCATGGGCGCGCTGCGCCAGCTGATCGCCGATGTCGAGTGGGGCGCGCTTGATGTGCTTGTCATCGACACGCCTCCCGGCACGGGAGACGCGCATCTCTCGCTCGCCCAATCAAAGCGCCTCACCGGCGCGGTGATCGTTTCAACGCCGCAGGAAATGGCGCTCGCAGACGTGCGTCGCGGCGTTGAATTCTTCCGCAAGGTCAATGTGCCGATCATCGGCATCATTGAAAACATGGCGTGGCTTGACGGCGCCGGCGGCGAGAAAATGTTTCTCTTCGGCAAAGACGGCGCCAAGAACGCCGCAAAAGATCTCGGCGCCCCGTTCCTTGGCGCGTTGCCGATTTTCCCCGACCTCAGGATCGCGTCGGACGAAGGGATACCGCTGGCGGCGCGAGATTCTGATGCGGCGCCGGCTCTGATCTTCAAGCAGCTTGCGGAGAAGATTGCCGAGAGCTTCAGGGCTTAAGCGCGGCGTCCGCGACGCGCGTGTCCTGGACGATACGCCAGCGCCCATCAATCTGTTTCATGACGAGCGTCAGCACGCCGGTTGCGTCAGCGCCGCCGCGCGCCAGCGCGTAACGTCCGATAACGGTCGCAACTTCCGGCGACGTCAACGTGACATCGATGTCCGTGAAAGTGAGCCGCCCCATGCCGCCATGCGCGGCTATGTCCTGCTCATAGGATTTCCGGATGTCGCGCCAGCCGGTGGTGACCAGCGTGTTCTTCACCAGCAACACATCAGCGCCGGTCTGATAGCCGCCCATGAACGCTTCGAGATTTCCTTCATTCCAGGCGGCCGCATTTGCGGCAAGAACGCCGCGAATAATCTCGCTCGCCGCCCGGCCGGGCTGCGCGATTTCGCCAGAGGCTTGCGCTGGTTTCGGGGAGGCGTTCGGCGCGGTTGAAGCATCGATAATGTCTTCGATCGACGGCTGCGCGCCTACGAGGCGGCCGGGTCCTTTGGCTTTCGGCGGTTTGGGCGCGCGATATTCACTGATGCGCGCATCGGCGGCGAGCTGAACGGGTTCAGCGGGCGCGGGTCGCTCGAACGCCGGCGCCGCTGGCTCTGCGGCTGTTTCCGGCGCTGCGACTTCCGCCGTTATGATCGCTTGCGGTTGCTCCAGCGCTTCTTCCGGCTCACGCGTTGCGACGGCTTCCGGTTCATTCTCCAAAGGCGCCAGCTCAGTATCGGCGAGCGGCTCAATCGGCGTCGCCGCGTCCGCGATTTCGAGTTGCTTTAGCTGCGCGTCGAGCGGCGCGTCCGCCGGAACTACAGCCGCATCGGCGCCCGCATCAGCAACCGTATCCGCACCGGGGGCGCCGCCTGCGAGCGACGCCTCTACCGATTGGGAAGCAGAGGTCGAGCAGTCAAAACCATCCGCCGCCAAACTCGCGGCGAGTTCGGCCGCGCGCGCCCGGCAGAAATCCTTATCGACATTTGCGTTGTAGGGGACAGCGACATTGGCGCCGCCGTCGCGCGCATAAACGACATCGCACGCGAGCCCGACCGTTCCCGGCGAAATAACTTCGATCGTCCGGACGTCAGCGTCTTTTCGGCAGGTTTCAGCGCGCAGACTTTCCGCAGACGCAGCCTGCGTTACAAAGACGCTCGCCGCCAGCAAGCAAATATTCCTCATGCCCCCTCCCTATCGTGCAGCAGCGCCTTAGCGTTGTTCCGGCGCGGCCGGAAGAGCGGCCCATTTTCGCAGGCGCATCGTAACTGCCGGCTTATAGGGGACCGGCGAAGTTTACGTAAATTTTCTCTACTATAGCCAAGTATTTTCAATGGCTTATCGCCGGTCCAAGATGAAATAATCGCAAGCGTGCTCATTCCTGTCCGATTTTTCAGCCCGGCCCGCCGGACGCTTGTCCCATTGCGCCTCGTCGAGCGGCGGAAACCGGACATCGCCATCGACGACAGCGTCTACTTCCGTGAGATAGATCCGGTCTGCCGCCGGCAGCGTTTTTTCGTAAAGATCCGCCCCGCCGATCACAAATATTTCGCCGACCTCAAGGTCTGCTGCGGCCGATCTCGCCGCCTCGATCGCGTCAGAGATCGACCGCGCCACGATGACGCCGTCGCGGTCTTTCATTTTCCGGCTGACGACAATGTTGATCCGGTTCGGCAAGGGCTTTCCGATTGAGTCGAATGTCTTGCGGCCCATGATAACCGGATGGCCGGTCGTCACCTCTTTGAAGCGCTTCAGATCGTCTGATATTTTCCAGGCGAGAGCGCCCTCGCGGCCGATGACGCCATTGCGCGCGACCGCGACGATGAGCGAGAGCCGCATCACTTGCCGGCCAGTCCTGAAAGCGCGTCGCCGGTCAAGCGATAGATCGTCCATTCATCCATCGCGACAGCGCCGAGCGATTTGTAAAACTCGATTGCCGGCGCGTTCCAGTCGAGCACCGACCATTCAAGCCGGCCGCAATCGTTTTCCCGGGCGATTTGCGCGAGGCGAACAAGCAGCGCCTTGCCGATCCCTTTGCCGCGATATTTTTCCGGCACGAAAAGATCTTCGAGATAAACGCCGTGCTTGCCGAGAAATGTCGAGAAATTGAAAAAATAAAGCGCGAGGCCGCAGGGTTTTCCCTCCCATTCGGCGATCAGAGCGAAGGCTTTGGGATTGGCGCAAAAGAGCGCGCGATCAATATCGGCAGCGCTCGCGACGGCCGCATCAGCAAGTTTTTCATAGGCTGCAAGATCGCTTATGAACTGAAGAATGACGGGTGCGTCGCCGGTGACGGCCGAGCGGAGTGTCAAATTCATACAGCTATCGGCGCCTTGATTGTCGGCGCGGCCGCATAGCCCAGAAATGCGATATCGCCATAGGTGAAATCAAAAATGCTTTTGATATCGGGGTTAAGCTGCAATCGCGGCAATTGCCCCGGCTGACGCGAGAGCTGTTCTTTCGCCTGATCGAAATGATTGTGATAAAGATGCGCGTCGCCGAGCGTGTGCACGAAGTCCCCGGGCTTTAGTCCCGCCGTCTGCGCCACCATCTGCGTCAGCAGGGCGTAGGACGCGATGTTGAACGGCACGCCGAGAAAGACATCGGCCGAGCGCTGATAGAGCTGACAGGAAAGCCGCCCCTTCGACACGAAGAACTGAAAGAGACAATGACAGGGCGGCAAAGCCATGTCGGCGATTTCAGCCGGGTTCCATGCGCTGACGACGAGCCGGCGCGACGAGGGATTTTTCTTCAGCTCGTCGATCACCCAGGAGAGCTGATCGATAGTCCCGCCGTCTGGCGCCGGCCATGACCGCCATTGGCGGCCATAGACGGGACCAAGCTCGCCGTTCGCATCGGCCCACTCGTCCCAGATGGTGACGCCGTGCCGGTTCAGATAGGCGATGTTGGTGTCGCCGGCGATGAACCACAAAAGC
>ERZ1292633.5560-Hain-H41-02um-R1-5560-length-11340-cov-15_pt1 | contig 11340 bp, 11 predicted proteins | sample MGYA00564406_ERZ1292633 | MGnify/ENA primary metagenome ERZ1292633 (study PRJEB36523, sample SAMEA6512639) | groundwater metagenome | collected 2019-01-08 | study: AquaDiva: Metagenomics assemblies of 32 groundwater samples
TATGAGGTATTCTATCAGCTAACAGGTGTTGCACTTCAGGGTTGAATGTACCTTTGGTGCGATTGACAAGTTTTACGAAACCGTTATACGCACTAACGATCCACAGAATAATGACCGCAAGAACCCCTAGAACAATGTATGTGATTTCCATAATGATAATTTATAAACTAATAATCTTACTGATTGCTACAAGTATAGCATTTAAGCTAAATATTCCAACCTATCAGTTGCACCATAATGAGCCCATTGAAATCCTGATTCGATTGTAATTTTTTCCAATAATCAATTAAAGAGCCGCTACATGCAGTAATATTTTTGCCATCTCCAAACAATTTATTTGCAAATGAATCTTGTTTTGTATTCATTGGAATTTTACATATCATCTCGTTGCCATCCTTCGGAAGTTCTGTGCTTGATATTTTAACAACGCAATCATTGCCTACCTTTGATTGTATTTCGTACAAAAATCTTAATTTATAAGGATTGATTGGTGTCCTTGCTGACGACACAGCACAAGTAGCTAAGTTTTTAAAAAAAGAATTCCTGGCAGATAAAAATTGACCTGCGATACACTTTTCATCTGTTCCGCAATCCTTTTCCTGAGCAACTTCATTTATTTTAATTACCGTGACACTTTTTGATAATGATTTTAATGGTTCTATATTATCAATTTTGCCATTATCGATATCCTCAAAACTAAATTTACAATTGTTTTTACCTAATGTTTTTTCAATTGTTACACAATCATAAACTGAAATAGAATAAGTATAGATTCCCGCTTCACCAAAAGAATCAATGGATGATCTGTACGCTCCTTGAGCGTTCAACTCAAATGCCTTTATTGGAATTACTCTATCAGCTACCTTGTCAGGATTATCAAGGCTTACAACACTGCTCGTATCTCCACTTCTTATTTCATATTTTTTCTTATTAACACCCTCTCTTGATTCAGAGAGCAGTATTATTCCACCAAAAGGACGCCCGCTATACCTGAATAAATAACTTCCTTTAAAATTCTCTCCTACTTTTATTTCTTGTGGAATATTCACACTAAGTTCTATCCCATTTCTATCGATAACATTTCGAGAAATGACTGATTGCGATACCTCTATGTTAGCCACACTTGCTTCCTCATTTTTCACCTGCTGCCATGCCCAGATAGCCCTCCCCGTAATAGCGACCAAAACAACTCCGCCGATGATAAGAAAAATTTTCTTCATTATTAAATTTAGTTTATTAGTTTAGATATTAAAAGACCTCAATTAGTATAGCCCCCCAAGTGAGTGTCAATGGGAAAGCGCACTTGCAAACGCGTTACTTCACATTCGAAACCTTCCCCAGAAACTCCTCAATATCATTCACCCCCTCATGGATGGCTTTGTAAACGATATCGTAGTTTATTTTACCATAGTCGTGAGCGATAACATTTCTAAAACCGGTCATTTTCACCAATTTCTCTGTCATCGTCGCATCGATAATCGCCCCTTCGTTCAAGATATGGAACGAATCGCTGAGCGTCGTCGGCTTGCGCAAATTTTTATAAGCAATCACCGCTTCGGCAAGATCGATCGTTGCCTGCGCCGCAAGATACAGGTAGCGCTCAACCGCCCCTTTGATATCAATATCATTTACGATCTCTTCCTTGGAATACTTTTTGTACCGCTCCAAAATATTCAGATACTTTCTGATATCGCTTAATTTGTTTTCAATTATATAAATATTTGTCATCGATTTTTTGTTAGATTGTACCGTAAAAGCACGCTGCGAAAATCAAAATAGTCGTTCAGTATTCTCGGCTCAACGACGACCTTGAACGGCTCCCTCTCAAAAATAAGCTTGCCATTTTTTATCACATCGTATTTGAATTCCGGACTCTCCGTCAAATTCAAGATTACCATATCGACCTTGTCCGTTTTTAATTCTCGGCCTATCTCATCATTCAATTTGAATTTGATCTCAAACATTTTCTCCGTGTCCTTTTCGTCCAAATAAATGGCAAAGTCATAATCGCTCAAAGGACCGCTTGTTCCTGTCGCTTTTGACCCGAAAAAATACGCCAATTTGACGCTTGGATATTTTTCAAAGATATTTTTTATATTTTCCAGTTCAGTCTCTTCCATAACCTCCCCATTATAGCACAAGGAAATAACCAATGCTGGTACAATAAAGGTCAGACTTTTGGTGCAAACTCGTATTCGGTCAAATGTCAGTAGTCACTTGTTAGATGTTCCCCATGCGGTTTTTCCTTTTCTGGCTCATCCGTCACCGCAACCTCTGTCGTCAAAAGTATTGCTGCTGCGGATGCCGCGCGCTCTACACCGCTTCGGGTCACTTTCACGGGGTCGATGATGCCTGCCGCGAGCATGTCGGGGACTATTGCGTCTGCGACGGCATCATAGCCGGCGTTGCCTTTTGCGGTGCGGACTTTTTCCACGATTACCGCGCCGTCGTCTTTGCCTGCGTTGATAGCAATCTGGCGAAGCGGTGCCTCGAGGGCCTTGAGGAGAATCTCCCAGCCCACTTTGTACTCCGCGTCAAAATTTCCACCGTTCGATTTTTTCATCATCTTGCCTCGTGCAACTTCCGCAACCTTGATGAGCGCCGTGCCGCCACCCGCGACGATACCCTCATCAATCGCCGCCTTGGTAGCATTCACCGCGTCCTCGATCTTCAGTTTCAAATACTTCATCTCGGTCTCGGTCGCCGCGCCGACTTTGATGACCGCCACTCCTCCACTAAGCTTCGCGATGCGCTCTTCGAGTTTTTCAATATCGTATTTATTCTCCGACTGCTTCAACTGCGCTTTGAGTGTCGCCACGCGCGCATCAATCTCCGCTTTCTTTCCTTTTCCTCCGGCAATAATAGTTTTGTCTTTTGTTGAAATCACTTTGGCAACTTTCCCTAACAACGAAAGATCTGCGGTCTCAAGCTTCAGTCCAAGCTCTTCGGAGATCACCGTCGCGCCCGTCGTCACCGCAATGTCCTCGAGCATTTCTTTCTTGCGGTCGCCATAGCCGGGGGCTTTTATCGCAAGGACATTGAAACCGCCGCGGAGTTTGTTCACCACAAAAGTCGCGAGCGCCTCGCCCTCAACATCGTCAGCAATGATCACCAAATCTTTCTTTCCACTCTGCGCGAGCTTTTCAAGAAGTGGAACGATATCTTTGATACTCGAGATCTTCGCATCGGTAAGCAAGATTGCCGTATCGCGATACTCCGCCTCCATACGGTCAGGGTTCGTGATCATATACGGTGACACATAGCCGCGATCAAATTCAAAACCCATCACGATCTCGCGCTCGACGCCAAACGACTGCGACTCCTCCACGGTCACCACGCCGTCCTTGCCCACCTTATCAATAGTGTCAGCAATAATCCGCCCAAGCTCGGCAGACTCCGCAGAGATTGTCGCCACCTGCATTATTTCTTCTTTACTTTTTATCGGCTTCGCGAGGTCTTTGAGCGCGGCGACCACTGCGGTCTTTGCCGCGTCGATACCGAGCTTGATACCCATCGCATTGACCCCCATCGTCGTCTGCTTCACCCCCTCGGACACAATCGCTTGCATCAAAACAACAGCCGTCGTCGTACCATCACCGGCAGTTTCATTGGTCTTCGTCGCGACTTCTTTGATAATCTCCGCGCCCATATTTTCAAATTTGTTCGGGAGCGTGATGTCCTTTGCGATGGATACGCCGTCGTTCGTGATGGTCGGCGCGCCGTATCCGCGGTCGAGCACCACATTGCGCCCGCGCGGTCCGAGCGTGATCTTCACCGCATCCGCAACCTTGTCGATGCCCGCCTTGAGCGCCATCCGCGCATCTGCATTAAAAAGAATTTGTTTTGCCATGTTTTTGAAAGTTGCTAGTCATTAGTCCATAGTCATTAGTGAATTCACTATAAACTACAGACTATCAACTATAGACTATTTTTTATGATTGCTAAAATATTCGACTCGCTCAATATATAGTATTCCTCTCCGTCGACCTTAATTTCATCTAATTGATATTTCGAGAAAATAACAGTGTCCCCGACCTTCACCTTCGGCGCGATAGTTTTACCCTCGTCGGTCACGCGTCCCGCTCCTACCGCGACAACCACTCCTTGCTCGGGTCGTTCTTTGCTTGCCGTGTCGGGAATAATGATCCCGCTTTTTGTTTTTGTCTCCGCCGCGACGATACTCACCAATACGCGGTCGGCAAGCGGGATGATTCTTCTTTTTGTGCTCATAGATATGTTCAAAATTAAAGCTAGTAATGTTCCTCTAGTATAGTCATCGCGCGCACACTTGCAAGAACGAAATCGTACACAAAAAAAGTCCCCACCGCAATCGATGGGGACTTAAACTCTGGTACTACATTCTTAAAAAGGCTACGACTATTACCCCAATGGCTACCACAATACCCAATGCCAACGAGATTATAGTTTGTTTTGGAACCACATTCTCAAATTTCATATCCCCCTCCTTTTTTTCATTCAGTCAAGACTGACCCAATTAAGACTACCCGCAAAACAGCTATCAACAAACCGAATGCAACCACTCCGTAAATCACCACCACCAGTGCCTCCAGCATACCGCACCTCCCGCTCTTTAAAGTCTCGCGACTGATTTTTAAAATGTTCTTATTCTCTTTTAATTAAAGCACGGATTATATTTTTTAGCAAGCAAAAAAATACCCCTCCCAAAAAAATGAGAGGGGCTGGTTGCCAAAAGGCGCGGGATTTGCCTATTTGCCACCACAACCACAAACACCATCAATCCTCAACATATTCAATCACCCCCTTCCGTTCTGGATTTACTGCTTACTTTTCTATTTACAGTATAGCACACACTGTCAAGTGCTCTCGCGGACATGTTGCATCTTGTTCTCCTTTCTGCTATATTACTGCTTATGGAATTTCTGGTTACGGTTCTGCCATGGGTGCAGATCATACTGTCTATCATACTCACTGCGACGATCCTCCTCCAGCAAACGGGAGCGGGCGTTGGCGGTGCGTTTGGCGGTGGGGACGATTCGATTCGTTACACGCGTCGCGGTATGGAGAAGGTACTATTTTACCTTTCGATTATCGTTGCGATTTTGTTCGCCCTTTCGGCGTTCGCAATGATCATTCTCCGCGCATAGGCATCTTCTGGAAATCCGACACTACTCGTCGTGAAGAACTTTTTTTTACATCTCTCTCAAAAATTGAATTCTCAATTAACCTTTCCTTTTGAAGGGCGTTTTGCGCTGGTGCTCAAGGCATTTTCCGACCGTGAAAAACAGGTGTTCTTTGCCTCGATGGGGGTGCTCGTGGGAACGACAATCATCCTCCTTTTGGGAGTAAACCAACTATTTATGGTAAAGATTCCCGCATCGGGCGGGACACTCGTCGAGGGCGTGCTCAATACGCCGGCGCACATCAACCCGCTCCTCGCCACGGGAGAGATCGGCTCCGAAGCGGACCGCGACCTTTCGGCACTCATCTATTCAGGGCTCTTGCGTGCAGACGGCAAAGGCGGATTCATTCCCGACCTCGCGCAAAGCTATACCGTGTCCCCCGACGGACTCACCTATACCTTCACCCTAAAGCCCGAGCTCACATGGCACGATGGCGAAAAGATTACCGCGAGCGATGTCGTCTTCACGATAAAAACGGCGCAAGACAGCCGAATGAAAAGCCCCAAGCGCGCGAGCTGGGACAGCGTCGGTGTCGAGCAAGAAGGCGACCTCGTGGTGCGCTTCACGCTCAACAAGCCCTACGCGCCATTTCTCGAAAACGCCACGATGGGCATCCTCCCCGAACACATCTGGAAAACGATCGAGCCCAATCGCTTTGACACCAACAAATACAATCGCGAGCCGATAGGATCCGGCCTGTACAAATTTGACGGAATAAAAACAACGACAAAAGACGGCGATGAGATCCCCGCTTCGTACACACTCAAGGCATTCGGTTCGTTCGCTCTGGGCAAGCCGTATATCAACGCCATAAAAGTCATCTTTTATCGCAACGATGAAGAGCTCGTACAGGCGCTCGAGTCGGGAGAAGTCGATGCGATAAATTCCATCTCGCCGGAAAGAGCGCAGGAGCTCACCGCGCACGGATACCGCATTCTCCATACGCCGCTCCCGCGCGTCCTTGCGGTATTTTTGAATCAAAGCCAAGCTCCCATTTTTGCCGAGCTTGCAGTTCGCAAAGCACTCGCGCTCGCTGTCGACAAAAAAGCGGTCATCAACAAAGTGCTTGCAGGGTACGGCGTCGCGCTTGATTCTGCCATTCCGCCCGGGACTATCGGGTACGAAGCGGCACAAAAAGAGCTCCCCCGTGAAGAGCGCCTTGCCGCCGCGCGCGGACTGCTTGAAAAAGCAGGATGGAAATTTGATGATGCAACCAAGAGCTGGAACAAGAAAGTAAAAAAGGAAACGCAGACCATCCGGTTCGACCTCGCGACATCGGAAGCGACCGAGCTCAAAAATGTCGCGCAGGAGCTCAAAGCTTCGTGGGAAGAGCTTGGGGCGCAGGTGACGGTGAATGTCTTTGCGACGGGCGATTTGAAAGAAACGCTCGTGCGCCCGCGCAAATTTGACGCGCTCTTTTTCGGACAAGTCATCGGGCAGGGTGGCGACCCATATCCGTTTTGGCATTCGAGTCAGCGCCTCGACCCGGGACTCAACATCGCATCGTATGCGAACACCCGCGTCGACAAGATCCTTGATGATGCGCGTGCGGAAACCAATACGGCAAAACGCGCAAATTTATACGAGAAATTCAGCGACGAAATAGGAAAAGACCTACCCGCAATATTTATGTACGCTCCTGAATTTTTATATGTCGTTCCCGAAAAAGTGTACGGCCTTTCCATCGGATCGATCGCGATCCCATCGGAACGCTTTTTGAATATTTATGAATGGTATATCAACACAGACAGTGTGTGGAAGATATTCACGAGATAAGTGGCGGGATGACTAATGTCAAATTTAAAATTTTTAAATAATTCCTAAAATTAATATTGGGACTTGTTTAGAAATTTGAAATTAAACATTAGAAATTTCGAAAGATTATTGGATTTAATAGTTAGCAATAAATAAACAAATGAACGAAGAACAGAAAAAACCAACAGAAGGAACAGGGGGAGACAACAAGGGCGGCTACAGCGCGCGCCGTTTTCCGCGCAAGGACAGCAATGCGCGCGGACCTCGAAGCGCAGTGACGCGCTCGGCAAACCGTGCTTCATACGGGAACCGCCCACGCACGCAGGGAGAAGTTGGCGCAAGCCCTCGCCACGGAGAAGCATCGTCAACTCCTCGTCCGCCGATGCAAGGTCAGCAATTTCGCGGACCGCGCCCAATGGGCGCACCGAGCACCTCAATGCGCATCAAGCATTCGACCGGCCGCGAAAAAGCGGAATCCCGCCGTATGATGGCGCCCTACCCTGCAAAAGACATCGAGAACACGATCATCCCACCGCTCAAAGACGGCGACATTCGCGTCATTCCGCTCGGCGGTGTCGAGGAGATCGGTCGCAATATGACCATGGTCGAATACAAAGACTCCATCGTCATCATTGACGCAGGACTCCAGTTTCGCGACGACAACACTCCCGGCGTCGACTACATCCTCGCCAATACAAAGTACCTCGAGGATCGCAAAAGTAAAGTAAAGGCGGTCATCATCACGCACGGACACCTCGACCATACGGGCGGTATCCCCTACTTGATGGGCAAGATCGGCAACCCACCCATCTACTCGCGCAGTCTTACCACAATGATGATCCAGAAGCGCCAAGAAGAATTTTCACACCTGCCTCCGCTCGATATCCGCATCGTCGAAAAAAGCGATCGCGTCACGATGGGCGACTTCAAAGTCAGCTTCTTTTCGGTGACCCACACGATTCCCGATGCGATGGGAGTTATTCTCGAAACACCTTACGGTAATATTATCCACACCGGCGATCTCAAACTCGACCATGTCGACGGCGTCCCCACGATGGAAGAAGAGGACGAGTTTGATAATATCACCAAGAAAGCGCCGACACTCCTCCTCATGGCGGACTCGACCAATGTCGAACGCCCCGGCTATTCATTCCCCGAGCGCACCGTGCTCAAAAACATCGAGGAGATCATCCGCACCACGGAAGGGCGCATCATCGTTGCCACCTTTGCCTCGCTCCTTGAGCGCTTGGTGAAGATCATCGATGTCGCAGAGGTCCTCGGCAAAAAGATCGTTCTCGACGGCCGCAGTATGAAAAACAATGTCGACATTGCGCGCCAAGCGGGGCTCCTGAAAGCAAAATTGGAAACATTCATTCCTATCGAGGATATGGACAAGTTCCCGCCCGACCGCGTCATCCTCCTCGTCACGGGAGCGCAAGGCGATGAGTTTGCATCGCTCATGCGCGCCGCCAACAAATCGCATAAATATTTGAAGATCAACAAACGCGACACCATTCTTCTTTCGTCTTCGACGGTGCCGGGCAATGAACGCAGTGTGCAAAAGCTCAAGGACAATCTTTCTCGTCAAGGCGCGCACCTCATCCACTATGAAAATGCAAAAGTGCATTCTTCGGGACACGCGCATCACGATGAGACACTCTGGATACACAAGCGACTCGCACCGAAATTCTTTATTCCAATCCACGGCTACCACTATATGCTCCGCGTCCATAGCGATATCGCGCGCGAAGCGGGTCTCACCGATGAACGCATCGTCATCCCCGACGACGGTATGATCATCGAGATCCAAGAAGGCGGACAAAAGATCGTAACCCTCAAAGAGAGTGCTCCGCGCGGACTCGTCCTCGTCGACGGATTCTCCGTCGGCAATATGCAGGAAGTCGTCCTCCGCGACCGCCAAATGCTTTCGCAGGACGGTATCTTTGTCGTCATCGCCACACTCGACCTCTCGACGAGAAAAGTAACCAAGTCCCCCGATGTCATCTCGCGCGGTTTCGTCTACCTCCGCGAGTCCCAAGACCTCCTCCGCAACGCCCGCTTCCTCGCCAAAAAAACCATCGAGGATATGGTCGGCGGTTCAAAGCAAGTCGACTTCGACTATGTCAAAGACCATGTCACCGACGCCGTCGCCCGCCTCCTCTTCCAAGAGACGGCAAAAAGACCAATCGTGATTCCGGTGATTCTCTCGATTTAAACAAAAACAAAAAGCCACGCCATTTTATAATGGCGTGGCTTTTTGTTTTGCAAAACTAGAGTGTCTTCTCCAGAGTTATATCGTAATCCTCAAATCCCTCTTTTTTATAAAAATCGATTGCTTTGGTATTTTTAGAAGAAACGACGACTTTCATTCTCTCTATTCCCTTGGCTTTACACCAATCAATGAATTCCTGAAACAATTTTCCACCTATTCCAAAACTTCTATACTCCTCAAGTACATACATATTTTCTGCTTCTGCAATTTTGGAAATATTCCGATAATCACTTGCCTCGGATATGCCGCCAATTAAATAACCCACAATTTTATTATCAACATCCGCAACCAAAGCATAGCCGTTCTCTATCCGTTCTTTAAAATATTCTTCACCATCCTTTTGAATCGGATAATTTTCGTTAATTGTCTGATCAAACTCTTTAACTTCTTTTATACAGAGCTGATGATTTAATTCTTGAATATCTTTTAAATTAGAAATTGCAGCAACTTTAATTTCTATTTGTTTCTCTTTCCCTCCAGTCTGAATTTGAAATTTTTTATTCATCTATCGAATGATATCATCCAAAAACCAGAACAACAAGAACACTTCTCCACGGCTCACTTCCGCCCATTTGAGCCGTTGTGGCATCTTGTTCAAAATAAAGGACCGCCCTTTATTTTGGGCTAACCCTGTTGTTATGCTAGAATTGTCAGTAATGAAAAAAGATTTTGACGACATAAGAAAAACCGTCAAAGACATGCTTTAACGGTTTTTCTACTTTTTGCCTCTTTCGAGGCGAGGCCGAAGCCACTTGTATCACAAGCATACAGAATCATTACCAAAAAGTCAACAGCCAATTCTAAGTTCAATATTTCACTCATATGCCACGCCCATTATCTAAAAAAGTCCTATTCCTGCTCGTATATTTGGTGAGCTTTTTGTACTCGTTTCACTATGCGCTCCCACTCTATATTGACTCGTCGTTCGTTGCGCAATTCTTGCCTACTGAAGCGACCGTGGGTATCGTCTTTTCTGTTGCGGCGCTCTTTTCGGCGATCATTACATTTCTCTATCCGCGAATCTTGAGGCGATGGGGCAACTACCGCACCGCGGTCACGACGATGGGGCTTGAGGTCGTTGTTCTCATTGCTCTCGCAGTCTTCTCAAAAATCTTTCCAAATCCGGTAGCGATCATTGCCATTTTTGTATTTCACCAGATCCTCGTCAACAGCATCTACCTCAACCTCGACACATTCGTTGAATCATTTTCGGAAGACAGCAAGACAGGCGGTATCCGCGGTATCTTTATGACCATACTCAGCATCGCTGTCGCGGTGGCGCCATTTATGGCGGGCCTCATGCTCACCGACCATGACTTCTGGAAGATCTATCTTGCTTCCGCGGTATTTATGGCGATTGGCACGCTCATCATTGCAAAAAACTTCCGCAGTCAAAATGAGACACCATGCATCGTCCCTACATTCAAAGAAACATTGCGCTTGATCGCGGGGAGCCACGACCTCCACTCGATCATCTTTATGCATTTCCTGCTCGCCTTTTTCTTTGCGTGGATGATCATCTATACACCCATCTACCTCAACAAACATATGGGCATCGCGATGAATGACATCCTGAGCATCATCACGCCCATCGCGCTCCTCCCGTTCATCTTCTTCGAGGTTTTTCTCGGCAAACTCGCCGACACAAAGCTTGGAGAAAAAGAGATACTGACGGTAGGATTTATTTTGATGGCAGTATCTACCGCGGGGCTTTCACTCATTACGACAAGCAGTGTCGCCGTATGGGCTGCCGCACTTTTTGTCACTCGCACGGGAGCAAGCGCGGTGGAGGTGATGACCGAAAGTTATTTTTACAAGCATGTCGGTCCGTGCGACATACACATCATTACCTTTATGCGCATGATTCGCTCGACCGCATATATGGTGGGACCGCTCATCGGATCACTCGTCCTCTATTTTGCCGGCGATGATTATCGCTACCTCTTCCTCGCACTCGGAGTCATCATGCTCACCGCGCTCCCTTATAGCTTTACGATCAAAGATACGCGGTAGGGGAATAGGATGAATATAGAATATCGAATATGGAATGTAGAATAAATTCAGGGGAAATTCAAAAAAGAATGGCTTGTACTTTGTGGCTTAATGGTACTTTTGTGAGGCTAAATGATACACTTAGCCTTTAACAGTAAG
>ERZ1292633.5562-Hain-H41-02um-R1-5562-length-11338-cov-5_pt1 | contig 11338 bp, 6 predicted proteins | sample MGYA00564406_ERZ1292633 | MGnify/ENA primary metagenome ERZ1292633 (study PRJEB36523, sample SAMEA6512639) | groundwater metagenome | collected 2019-01-08 | study: AquaDiva: Metagenomics assemblies of 32 groundwater samples
CCTTCTATTTTATGCATCAGTCATACTTTCAAGCCACGTCCTAATCCCGAAACTGGACACAAAAATCTTACACTTACAGGAAAAGCATCTACACTCCAAATGGCTGACCTTGCCATCTATGAGGCTGAATCCGGACTTGGTCGGTGGTGGTCTGCGGTTTCCATTAACAAGCCAGACCCAACGCTACCTGCAGTATCTAAAAGCCGCCATACGGGCGCACTACAAACCCAAGGGCGACTATATTTGTCCTGCGGAATGGCGCACTAGCCAAAGGTTCAAAGACAAATTAGCCAATGCTTGGCTGTCATTTTTGAAGTTACAAATGAAGATGGTAGCGCCCATTCCGACTGGGATCCGAATTCGGAAACTACCGGAGTTAGGCAGGGTCGTCGCCTTGCTCGATGGGATCCCTCCCTTTCTTGTCGCCATCTTGTCGGGGCATCCCGAAGGGGCAGTCGATCCGATGACGCAGCTAAGTTTTGGCAGAGTCTTTACGCCGAGCACCATTTCGAGGAGCGGGAGGTCAATGCCGCCTCCCCCTCGATCTAATGGGAAGCTGCGGAACCGTGCTATCGGTAATTCCGAACTGTTTAATTTAGTGGAACAGGCTCGCAAGGGTATCAGGCGGGACATGTCCCGCGTTCACCGGCTAGAAATTGCCAGTGCTTTGGAAAGGCAACTTGGAACAAACAGGCCCACAATAGGCTCCAGCGGGATATCTTGTCGCAATGCGTGGTGCTATGGGCAATGGGTCATCAGCATGCTACGCGCGCCTCATCGTCCGGGCACGGTCATGACCTGGAGCTCTGCGATCGCAGCGGCATTTTTCCCAATGTTTGCCAATCATGACCTCTCATCCTGGAGTGCCGCAACGTGGGTTAGTCAGACCCAAGCCGCCATGCGCGACCATGAGACTTCCGCAGCAAAGAAAGCAATTAGAGAATTCTATGCTTTCCTTGTCGAAGAGGGCTTTACCCCTCTGCACAAAGATGTGGGATGGGACTCGGAAGATCTTCGGAAGCACAAAATGCGACATCCGATGCCACTTATCGGATTTCAGGAATTCAGGAACGCCATGTCCTATTGTGAGCGAGAGGACTTCCCGCGACCACTTGTTCCTGTCCTGCGCACGAAGCTCATCCTTGGATTTCTGCTTGGACTGCGAAGTATGGAGGCAACCTGGCTCCGATTATCGGACCTAGAGCTGACACCTGATCCTATTCTCAGGATCGAACACACCAAGACGGAACATGGCATTCGAACGTTGCATCTGGGGATGTTATTGCCACAGCAGTTTCTCGATGAATTACGAGCGTTCCATTTGGCTCGCCTAATAGAAGCCGGCGGTAACCCTGATGCACCGCTTCTGGCCACAAAAGAGCACCCTTCACGGTACGATAGTAGTTACCTGGCATCTTTGGCAGGAATTCCACTTCGCCGCGCTGTCCAAGAACCGGTCTGCTTTCACCACCTTCGACATGCGTTCGCTTCCTGGATATTGATACGGCTACTGGCGGCGGCAGGAGCAATAACGTTGGACACGCAGAGACTTCCATTCGCACAAGAAAGCCTATTCCAAACCGAGGCTCTCAAGGCGTTGAAGCCGCTGTTGTTTGGATTTGGCCCTCAGAAGCAAGGTCAAGAGTGGATGTCACATGCGCTCATTGTCATGTGTCGGTTACTGGGACATAGCAACCCAGCCACTTCTTTAACCTCTTACGTACATAGCACCGAAATACTTCTGTCAATTTTCAATAGGCGACAACTCGTACCCCGTAGGAAAAACGCCGCAGCATGAGGGAAGGCTGACCGCCTTTCTGGTCGACCTCTCCAAAGAAAGCAGATTCCGTATGGCTGACCTTCTCCCTGAAAACTAGACCATTGGCTTGGAAGTTCGCCAGTAGGTGTGACCCACCCCGCAACTGTAGCCGTTCGGCCCATTCGGAAAGAATTCGAACCCTAGTAGCCATTCCTTTTGACGTTATCTTTGTCGATACAGGAACTTTGCCAACATACCAAGATATCGCTCCAAAGGTTCTAAGACTACGCGAACTTAAGATGACTCATAGGGCCATCGCAGAACACTTAGGTGTGGCCGTCCTAATCGTGCAACGTACTCTCGACTGGATTCAGAAGAAACCGCTAAAACAGTGAAGAAAGGAGAGTTTGGAGAATAGACGTCCTTCTTGCTTTGAGACCTGTGTGTTTCTCGGAATCTACGAAACCACATGCGCCTGCCCAACTCTTCAGTCATGTTCGGGAGCGTGGCATTCGGAACAGCGGTCCGTGCAATGACATAATCGCCATCTCGTTGAGACTGTTATGCCTTTCCGCGATTCCCTTGGCGGTTTCATTATTCCCTTCCATACTGAAAATAGACTGGAGATCACACGGGTAACTGGCTTAATGCCAGCATCGTTGCTACATCAGACTTTCTTGTTCTACTGTAAATCCAGCTTTCACGATGGCCTCCCCAAGCTCCTGCCAACCGGCCGAAGAAGTACACTGACGGATCCGCTCCAGAGTATGCGCGGAAGCCGTGCGGCGCAAATCCTCGGGAACATCTTTCGGATGCATCTTCCATGGCTTAAGTGTGTGCCCGGCACTTAATGCATCTCGAGCAAGCGTCGTGGCGATCCGGAACCCGCCCTCATCAACATCACCCCAATGGTAGACCGGGACATCCTTCGGCAAGCTGTCTAACAGCCTGGCGTACATAGCACGCCAAGCAGGTGACGGCATTCCAGCGGTATAGATAAGGAGTACGTGCTCATCGCAACGGCGCCGTGCTTCGCTATGGAATGTGGTCAAGTTCTCGATGGTCATCACCATGCTGGGGTTGCTGGCAAGCCCTCGCACTGTTGCTGCGGGGAATCCCGTGTACGGCCGATCGAGACAGGCCCTCACCCGATCACGCTCAATCACAACATCGCCGGCTAGCAACACGGGATGCTCCTCGCGGACAAGCCCCAGTTCCTGCAGTACGCTCGACTCCTGTCGAACGTCGCCTTCAATATTCCCTGACAACAGGATGTCCAGCGGTCCGATGAGCTTTTCCACACGTTTGCTGTCCTTGAACAACCGCGCGCTGAATTCCCGCACCGGCAGAGACAGAGGCTGTGCAGATGAAGCTGACCGACACCCGGCAATCGTGTGGACCGCATCGATCCAGTCAGGGTGGCTTTCCGGCCCCAGTCCACGACATTTGCGCAAGGACAACCAGCGTTCCAGCACCTCTTCGAGCACCGGATAGGCTTGGATATGCGCCTGCAGGTGCGCCCTGGCTTCCGCCACTTGATCTTTTATCAGGCGCAGGCCCAGAAAACGGGCCAGCGCCTTGGCATCAAGCAGATTGATCCGCTTGATAAACCCCTCGCCCTCCCGCCCGCCGTCCCAGAGCAGTTCCACTGCACCTTCCGCACGCGCGGCACGCATCGTTTGCTCAAACGCATCCTTCTTCTGCAGAGAGGTGAGATTGCGGTATTCCGCTAACTTTGTCGCAGTCAGCGCTGGGTGCAAGATGCGCAATCCCGCGGAAGCTCGCTCACCGGCAGTCAGCAGTTTCTCTAGGCCGGTGCGCGCAAGGACATCCATTATTCCGTTCCTGCCTTAGAACTACGCTGCGCGCGCAATGTAGCTACTTCCTGTGTGACAAGCTCAGGGTTGAATTCAGGCAAGTCTGCCCTAAAGAGCGCCCGGATGCCCTCTGAGACCGAATGTCCTTCAAACATCACGGTATTGTTTTCAGGATCACGCAGGATGTCGTAATAGCGGTGCAGGAATGCGGTCAGCGTCCCGAGGTTTTCCCCTGGGCTCGCCATCAACACCTGCAGACCGAGTTCTTCCAGATACCGCATGGTGGCAATGATGTTGGTCATGTCCATCTTGTTGAACGCCTCGTCCAGCAACATCAGACGCAAACCGTCACGATGCCCTCGATCTAGCCTGTATGCGGAAGCTAGGGCTGCCCCAGCGATCACATATAGCGGAGCACGGTGTTCGCCGCCTGATCCCGGCCCCAGTCGTTTACTCAAATGGCCCACCACTTTGAGGTCCTTGCTGACCAGGTCTTCACGCAGGATCTCAATGTCGAAATCGAAAAATTCACGGTAGTCATCCAGAGGGCTGCGCTGGCTGCCGGCACCGGGCATCACCTTGTCGTCCAGTAGCGCCTTGAATGCTTCCGGGATTTCTCCGGCGCCGCCAAACAAGTTCTGGGTAGGTCCGTAGGCGGCGACATCCTTGATGAATTTGAGCAGCGATTCTAAATGAGGCCGCACAGTACGCCGGAAGCGGTACCGCTCCCCATTCGAGAAGGTCGGGCACGTGCGCAATACGATATTCAGTCGGTCCATGGTCTCTCCCAGCCATTCCAGGTTGGTGTAGAGCGCCATCGCCACATCGTTGCGGAAAGTCTCCTGCGAAGTACGATACGCAGCGTCCATTTCCGTCTTGAAGCCGGCCAGTTCTGTTTTGTCTAGACGTTCCAATGTTTCGGTCAGCCAGACATATGCTTTACGCCAGTCCGTGGCCGTATCCATCAGTATTTGCTCGTGATATTTCTGCAAAAATACTCCGAAGTCACGCATGCCACGGTTAATGGCGTCCTTCATGCGGGCCTCGGCTCGATCGCGATGCAATTCGCAGTGTTCTACCTGCTCTTTTGGTTTACCATCAAAAGACTCCAGTACACGGTCCCATTGAGATAACCCGTAGTCGTGATCATATTCGGGGTGAGTCTTGGCTTGGGCGGCGATTTCTGATGCCACCACTACCTCTTCCTGTGCGCGGGCTTCAGCCTGTTGTAGTGCCTCCAGTCGGGTCTCTGACCTACCTACCTCGCGATTAATGACATCACGCTCGACTCCAAGAGTTTTAGCGACATCCACCCACTGTTGTTCTTGCTGTCCTAACAGAACGTATGCTTCATCGGCCCTGCCCGCTAGCACAGAGCTCTTGGAGGTCGCTTCCTGATCAGCCCGTTCGATTTCAGTCAAGTTATCCATGATGGACTTTTTGACCAGCGCCTCGTGTGAAAAATATTGCAGACTGGATACAAGCTGTCTAAGTTTTCCAGCCGAGCGGTTGCGCTCGATGATTTCGTTTTTGATGATGTCAATTTGCCGTTCGAGGGTGCGCCGGTGGACTTCGCTGTCAGCTCCGATCATAAAGCGAGCGGCCAGCACCGGGCGCAGGCGTTCAATTTCTCCACCGGACACTAACATGCCGTCCTGTGTCAAAGTTCGTTTGCCGGCCAATGCCTCACCGTCCGTGGACACACGTTGGATATCGCCTAGTAATCGACGCAAGAACGCCACTGCGGCTGGACTGGTGCCTTCGATTAATTCGGCGACGGAGCCCTGTTCAACAGGACGTCCGATCTGCTGGCGGCTCTCACGGGCCAGCTTCGCACCATAGACAGCACGAGGCCCAGTAAGGCTGCGGTAAATTCGGAAGGCTTCTGCTTCTTCAGCGTTCGATACAAGTAATGCTTGCAGGTTAATCCCCAAGTAGGATTCGATAGAGGACTGCCAATCTGTATCATTAATTGTTACAAGATCACATATCGGTGTCGGGTGAAGCCCATGATCCTTCAGCTCGGTCATTAGCCGCTGGACATGGTCGGCCAGGGGGGCGCGACCGTCTTTGACGCGTGCCAGTGAGGCCTTTGCGTCACGCAAACGCTCCTCGGCCTCCTTTATTTGCTGCTTCAGGGTTGTGTCTTGTTCGTACAGGGCAGCATAGGCTTGTTCCGCCAGCTGTAGCGCTGGGCTAAGTATCTTATCGACATCGTTACGCGTCAGTTCGACGCTGCCCTGCAAATGCGACTCCAGGGGAGCAAGCATCTGGGGTAGCTGAGAGGATAGCAATTGCAAAAAGGTCGACTGGACCGCTTCTCTCAGGCTGTTGCATAACAACCGCAGCCCTTTTTTCAATTCTTCGGCTTTATCTCCTCTCCGCTGCTGGGCTGCCTGAATTTCTGATTGTAGGGCGCCATAATCTTTGTGTGAGGCATGCGCCTCCTTGGCCATCCGGAAATTTAAAGACTTGTCGTTGGCTAGAGTGATCTGATTGTCCAGAGTCGCCAACGTGTTTCGCTTGGTGCTGAGAGTCTCCTCCTCCTGTTCACGGGCAAGGCAGGCCTGGTTGAATGCATCATTGGCCACTTCGACTGCGGCCATGCGCCCCATGGCGTCCCAGGTTGCCGTACGGCGAGATTCCTCGGCTGCCTTAGCGAAGTGCCCTTCGACACTCCGGCCATTGGTGAGTTTCTCTTCCACCTGTGCGACCAGCTCGGCCAAGCGCTTGAAAGAGTCGGTCACTTCGCGGAAGCGCTTGATATTGGTCGGACGCGCCTCAAGCACATCGTGACGGACAATCTGGTCAACGGACTTGTCAAACCGCATGCGCAGTGCAAATCGGAACGCGCGGGTGAATGAGTCATAATGAGGCACTCCCTCAGAACCTCGCAATACAAGCAGCACAGCATTGATGTAGCGTTGCGCGTCATGAAACAGGACTTCGTTTCCGCTGACATGCCCGCGTTCCATGATCTGGTGGCGGAATGTTGCCCATTCACGCGGGCGCTCCTGGCCGTCAAGAGTCTCAAGGTGATCATTCATGTGCAGTTCATATTGGGGGAGCAGGTATCGGCCTACTACTTCATGGCCGTTACGGTCAGCAGACACTTCGATGCATACCCCCATAGTGAGGGGCTCATTGGTTTCAGTATCCCGCCAGATAAGTGTAATGTAGGTGGTTGCGTTGTTGCGTACCCGGTCTTCAGGCGACTCGCCATACTGTCCTAGGCAGTAGGCCCGCAGAGTGCGGGTGGTCCGCTGCTCCTCATCCGCTTGGGCATTGAGGGCTGTCAGTCGGGTGTTGCCGCCAAACATTGCAATCTGTACGGCATCCAGCATGGAACTTTTGCCACTGGCATTGGGGCCGAAGATGCCGGTGATCTCGTCTAGCAGAAGCTCTTGCTTCTCGAATAGGAAGAACTGGACGACGCAGATTTTTTCAAGCCGTTTCATTCAGCCACCTCTGAAGGGTCTTGGGAAGAGTCATTGGTCATATCGTTATTGATGGCTTCTGCGGTGATCCATTGGGCGAGTCGTAGCAGTGCGGTTTCCCCGAGAATGTCGGCAATAGCTGGGCGAATAACAACGACCCCAAGGCCTCCTGAGTCGATCTCTCCTGATCCCTCCCCTGAGTCATCGGATTTCTTAGCAATCCCCCAGCGTTTCATCGCGCGCATGAGTGCAGCGAACTCACCTTTGCTGGGCAGTTCGAGACCGGTCATCAGGCGGTACTTTTCCCCGAGTTCCACGAATTCGCACACTACTTCGCCGTCGTCAGTGAATTGACCTAGACGGGCGGATTCGTCATAGATAGCTCGCAATACCAATGCCAGCCTGGTCTGGGCGACCGATGCCGTCCCTGCCTTGATGTGTTGGGGTTTTGCATAGACATACCGCTTTTGGTTATTGACCTCAATCGTTACACCCAGCGGGGCCAGTGCTTGCTTAAAGTCGCGCTCGTATTGGGAGATGAGCCCGTAAGCCACCCGACTGTGGCGATCGGTATAATACAGAACCTGCTCGGTGACCAGTCGGTAGGCTGCGGATTCAAAATCCTCCACGGTTACAACTCCATCGGTCTTAGCGGCGGCGTGTTCCCAGAATTGATTGCTCATGATACTGACTCCGATGTTCCGGTGGGGGCGTGAGTGGATTCGATGGTGAAGGGTCGACCGGATATGCCCTTGCCCTCAACTTCGGTGTTTTCTCCCTGCGTCACGCGAAAGCCCCGCGCAACAGTCTTGGCTGACAGCAAGAGCCGTCGACTTCCTGCGCTCATAGCCATCCCGATGGTCGCCAAGATCTGGTAACTGCGCACATCACTCACCGAATCGAGTTGTAATGAATTGTGGGGCGCTCTCCCCTGCGCGCCGATCTGCCTGTAAACATACTCCGCCAGCTTCGGCGGGGTGATCGTCCGTGCATCCCGCGCTCTCAAGATAACCCGAGACTTTGCCAGCTCATCATCTGATGGCGCCTGGCGCCGCAGGCTTGACGGGGCCGGACGCTCAATAGGTTTGCGTGGTTCAGCCAATCCTTCTTCGCTCATCAAACCGATCGCGGGGAATGGATCACCCATGAGGGGATGCTGGCCTGTAGCCAAGACTTCAAGTATCTGCTTGATCATGTGATCCACTGGACGCAGAGAGCGCAATCGATAATCTAGGTAGGCTTGAGCACGGCGGTTGGCCAAACGGATTTCATCGTCCAGACGTTCGAGATATTCGTCGATCCGGCGCAGATCGAACAGCTTCCGGATATCCTTCTCAAAGAGCAATTCGGCGCGACGTCGGTCTCCTGCGCTACGTTTGGATTGGTACCAGCTAATTAGTCGTTCACGGTGGTGCACGGAGTCTTGCAGTTCTTCGACGGCTCGGATGATTTGAGGTCGGCGTGATAACGGATGTTCTTGGGTACGTAACTCCCGATAATCGCCAATAAATACTTGCTCGATGTATTGGCTAAAAAACAAGCGGACGTACTGGGATGTGGCCGTTTCCTTGGACAACGCTTCCATGATGTCGCGGACATTGGTCCCCGTATTCCGAACGTGTTCCAGCAGGTTTCTGGCTTGCTCTGCCGTTTCGGCAAGCGTATCCCCGGCGGCTTTTCCTTCCACCACTTCCTGAATGTTAAGCTCGATGGAGCGGATCTTTCCGGACACAAATACGGGCCCTGTTTCGGCAAAAGCCATCATGAATGTCAGGAACTTGCTCACAGCCGGTCGCATTGTGACCCGCTTCTCGAGCCCGAAGGTTTCCATGCGGAACCAGCCACTGTCGATCAGGCGAGTGAGCACCATGTTCGCGCGGATCCCTATGGGTGTTTCCGGAGTTTGACCTTCTTCGCTTTCCCACCGGTCCTGGGTCTGCAGCTCATCAACGATATCTTGCGTGATGTCCTTGACCGAAAATCCGTTGCTCGGAGGCAACGGTGCCTCCGGGCCGAACCGTGTTGAATGCAGATCGCACAACAACGCCCAGTACCGATGACGATTAAGCGACGCTAATGGCCCAAATAATCTGTCAGGCAGCCGTTCGAAGAGCATGCTTGCCGCCGATGTGGCTCTGGAATGAGTAGCCGCCATCATTTTCCCAGGAACAGCCATGGCCTAATGTCATCTATATTCGATACCGCCAGCTGATATTCTGGTGGCTTCTGGGTTGTGATATCCGTGGCAGCTCTGACATCTTGGATGTAGTAGTGGACCAAGGCGCCACGGCAGGTATCGAGACGGGCTGATGTATTGTTGAAGTATTCGAAGCGAATCACTGTCTCCTGATCTTCTGTCAGTGCAGGATGGGCAATGAGGCGAACATGGACTTTTGCCATCCAGGCCTCGTCATCTCCCTCGTGTTTTTCTGAAGGTGCATCGAGCAACTTGGCCGATACAATTCGGCCCAGCGCATAATCCCGAAACTGCTTTCGTCCTGCGCTGAAGGCTCGCGTATGCCAGCGTCGTCCTGCTTGGATCAGGCTATGAGGGGAAATTACTCGCTGGTAGGGCGTAGGCTCGCCCATAGACATGTAAGTAATCTGCACTGAGCGGCGTACCCGAATGGCTTCGGATAATGTCGAATAAATGCGCGGTGCAGGGACGTAGATATCCGGGAAAGCTGCCCATGCGCCACGGCGTTGTGTTGGATCCAAAGAGGTATGAGGCAGGCCTACTAAGGCCAAATACTGTGCATGGGAAGCACCCACGCCAATTTTCCCTTCACCGATGGTTGGTCCGGAACGGTAGGCCTCCTCGGTGGCATGGAAGCTTTTCGTGACGCTATTCCACGCGGTCCAGTCTGGATGGTGCTCGCGGAATTCACGGATCATTTCGCTGGCACGAACACCCTTGATCTCGAACAGCTCCCGCAGCCGCGCATTGTTTAGCCGACCTTCCCAAAGAAGAATCGACTCAAGTAGTGTTAAGGAGGGGCGCTGAGTTTGATCAGGCTTTACCATACGCTAAACTGTATCATGCGTTTTTACATATGGTAAAGGCTTGCGTGGCGGATATATGACTTTGCCCTATGCTTGGAGCAGTGCGCTCTAAAATAATCACAGCTCGGGCATCGGTGAGGCTGGCCTACTGCCGGTTTAAATTGACACCATACTACGCTCCTGTAGCCTGCCGTTCGAACTCGTGGCCGATATCCTGAAATACAGCCAAGCCGTGCGTATCGAGTCATCGAACTATCAGACCTGATGCATTTGAGCTGATGGAGCATTTCAGCAAGGAATCCCAGCAGATTAATGGCTTATATGGCCCATCAGCATGCAGATCGGCTTGATCCACTGACGCCGAATAATTCTCTAATTGCGCCAACTTTGAATTCCTTACCTCCTAAGCCGTGGTGATTTCTGGTGGGGAAAGGGGTATTCTGCGGCGGCTAATAGGCATTCCTTAACAATGGGTTCTGAATTGACGGACCTTACTCCCTACCACTCCAAATTCTTCGCCCACGAACTCACAAAGCGTTGCCCATCCGATAGCATCGAAAAGCTCGCAAGCGCGCTCGTAGATGCACAAGTCGATCTCAATCCCCATCAGATCGAAGCTGCGCTATTTGCCTTCCGATCGCCTCTCTCGAAAGGCGCCCTTCTCGCAGATGAAGTTGGTCTGGGTAAGACTATTGAAGCTGGCCTCGTGCTATCCCAGAAGTGGGCGGAGCGAAAACGGCGGATCCTGGTCATTACTCCGTCCAACCTCCGCAAACAGTGGCATCAGGAACTTCTGGAGAAGTTTTTTCTGCCCTGCTGCATTCTGGAGACGAAATCCTACAACGATACGGTTCGCCAAGGGCATGTCCGGCCGTTCGAGTGTGATGACATCATCATCTGCTCCTACCAGTTTGCCCGTACCAAAGCTGCGGAGATCAGTCTTATGCGGTGGGACCTCGTGGTGATCGATGAAGCCCATCGCTTACGGAACGTCTATAAGCCGACGAACGTTATTGCTAACACCATCAAACACGCCCTCAAGGACGCACCGAAGCTGCTTCTTACGGCCACGCCACTGCAGAATTCGTTGCTCGAACTGTATGGACTGGTCAGTGTGGTGGACGACCGTATCTTTGGTGACCTCAAGAGTTTCAAAGAGCAGTTTGCGAACCTGCACAACCAAGCCACGTTCGAAACCCTGAAGGCCCGTCTGCAGCCGCTCTGCAAGCGCACGCTTCGCCGCCAAGTATTGCCGTATGTGCGCTACACCAAGCGCTTACCGATGATGCAGCCCTTTACGCCGGCTGAAAATGAAGATCGGC
>ERZ1292633.5564-Hain-H41-02um-R1-5564-length-11333-cov-6_pt1 | contig 11333 bp, 2 predicted proteins | sample MGYA00564406_ERZ1292633 | MGnify/ENA primary metagenome ERZ1292633 (study PRJEB36523, sample SAMEA6512639) | groundwater metagenome | collected 2019-01-08 | study: AquaDiva: Metagenomics assemblies of 32 groundwater samples
GCGCCCTTAGCTCAGCTGGATAGAGCGTCAGCCTCCGACGCTGAAGGTCAGAGGTTCGAATCCTCTAGGGCGCGCCATATAAAAACAAAAGCCCCCTTTACGGGGCTTTTGTTTTTTACGTGGGGTTTCTTGCAGATAGTCGAATCTCTAACCGGCCATAAGCCAGAGGTTACACAATATTATCTGAGGTCTCCTCTCAGGTATTCCTGCCTTCGTTCACGTTCAATAATCCGAGCACAAATGTTTATCGATAAAAAATTACATAAAGATCCATCAATCACCCATTTTCAGTAGTACACCGCCGTATTTGCTGACTATAATCATCCCTGCAAGTCAGAGTTCCAGCTTCACCGGTAACAACAAGAAGCAAGCCGTAGCAGATGGTTAACCTGTTTTTAAGGGGTCGTACCTTCAATTTCAAAACGGCTGATAAAAACGGTGGTTGCACAGTATTGCCCGTTCCCTCGCCCAGCGCGGGGCAGTTTTTCGTCGCCGGTTGACAATGAGCGCCGCTGACGAAAAACGCCCGCCCCTGCACGAAGCCACGCTGCGCCTGCTGAGCCTGCTGGCCACGTCCCAGATGGAAAAAGATCTGCTGCAGAAGGGCATCGAGGCGCTCGCCGCCGTCCTCCAGGCCCGCTACGGCGCCATCGGGCTGGTCGACGACGCCGGCAAGCTCCGGCAATTCGTCTATACCGGTATCGGTCCCGAAGAAGCCGCGCGCATAGGCAAACTCCCGGAAGGTCGCGGGCTGCTCGGCGTCACCACTCCCCTGCGGTTGACGGACATGTCGCGCGAGCCGCGATCCGTCGGCTTCCCGCCCAACCATCCGCCAATGAAGAGCCTGTTGTCGGTCACCTTCTCTCACGAGGGTCACCATTACGGGCGGGTGTATCTGAGCGAGAAACTCGACGGATCGGACTTCGGCAAGGAAGACGAACAGCTGCTGTCCCATTTTGCCAGCGTGTTCGCCATGATGCTGGCCTTTCACCGCGCGCAAATCGAGCGTGAACGCAGCGCCGAAGCATTGCTGGAAATTTCTCATGCCCTGTCGGCCATCACCGGTGAGCCGTTCTTCCGCGAGCTGGTAATGAATGTGACCAAGGTGCTGGGCGTGGCCTACGCCTTCGTGGGCGAGGTCACCGATGCCAGCCGGCGCGCCATCCATACCGTAGCCGTGTGCGCGGATGGCAAGCTGGCCGACAACTTTATCTACGATCTCCCCGGCACGCCCTGCGAGAATGTCATCGACAAGAAAATATGCTCCTACGAACACGGCGTGCAACAGATGTTTCCCGACGACCGCATGCTGGCCGAAATGGGAATCGAAAGTTACCTCGGCGGTCCGCTGCTCGACTCCGCCGGGAAAGCGCTCGGGATTCTCGTGTTGCTCGACAGAAAACCCCTCGCCGACCCGCAATATGCACAGGCCATTCTGAAAATCTGCGCCGCGCGCGCGGCGGCGGAGATGGAACGCCTGCGATCCGAACGGGCGTTGCGCGATAACGAACAGCGTTTTCGCCAACTGGCGGAGAACATCCGGGAGGTCTTCTGGATGACGGACCCTTCCAAGAACCAGATGCTTTACGTCAGCCCGGCGTACGAGAAAATCTGGGGTCGCAGCTGTGCCAGTCTCTACGAGAACCCGACCGCCTGGCTCGAAGCGATCCACCCGGAGGACCGCGAACGCGTGCGGCACGCCGCGCTGATGAAACAGACCAGCGACGAATACGACGAGGAATATCGCATTGTGCGCCCGGACGGCACCCAGCGCTGGATACGGGACCGCGCCTTCCCGATCCGGGATGCGTCCGGGAAGATGTACCGCGTGACCGGCCTTGCCGAAGACATCACCGAGCGCAAACAGGCCGAGACCGAGACGCGCAAGCTCTCCAGCGTGGTCGAGCAGACGGCGGATATCGTGGTGATCACCGACCGCGACGGCATCATCCAGTACGTCAACCCGGCCTATGAGACGATCACGGGCTACACACGGGCAGAAACGCTGGGAAAGAAGACCAGCATTGTCAAATCCGACAAGCATGACAAGGAATTTTACAAACGACTCTGGAGCATCATTCTGCGCGGCGAGGTCTTCCGCGAGCGGCTCATCAACCGCAAAAAGGACGGTACGCTGTACCACGAGGAAAAAACCATCACGCCGCTCAAGAACGCGCGCGGCGAAATTACGCATTTCGTTTCCACCGGCAAGGACATCACGCGGCGCGTGGAGGTGGAGAACGAGAACCGGCGCATGCAAACGTTTCTCGATTCCGTCATCGAGAACCTGCCCAGCATGATTTTCGTCAAGGACGCCAAACAGCTGCGGTTCGTGCGTTTCAACCGGGCCGCGGAAGAGTTGCTCGGCTATTCCCGGCGGGACATGCTGGGCAAAAACGATCATGACTTCTTCCCCAGGGAAGAGGCGGACTTTTTCAACGCCAAGGACCGCGAAGTCCTCCGCAGCGGCCAGCTCCACGATATCCCCGAAGAGCCCATCCACACCCTTCACCGGGGCGTGCGGATCCTGCACACCAGGAAAATCCCGATACGGGACGGCGACGGCCATCCGCTCTATCTGCTCGGCATCTCGGAAGACATCACCGAGCGCAAACAGGCGGAAAGGAAATTGCGCGAGAACAACGAAATCCTGGAGCGGATTTTCGACAGCACGCATTTCTGCCTGGCTTATCTCGACCGGGACTTCAACTTCATCCGCGTGAACCGGGCTTACGCGAAAGCCTGCGGACTTCCACCCGAACACTTTCCGGGAAAGAACCATTTCCACCTGTATCCGCACGAGGAAAACGAGGCCATCTTCCGTCATGTGGTGCAAACCGGCGTACCGTTCACGATCGCGGCCAAGCCGTTCGAGTTTCCTGATCATCCTGAATGGGGCGTAACTTACTGGGACTGGACGCTGCACCCCCTGAAAGATGCCGCGGGCAAGGTCGAAGCCCTGCTGTTTGTTTTGCTGGACGTCACGGAACGCCGGCGCACCGAGGAACAGCTGAATACGCTGGCCTACTATGACGTCCTGACCGGTCTGCCCAATCGCCAGCAGGTCAACGACAGTCTTGACCGTGCCATGCTCGAGGCCGCCAGCCGCGAGCGCCTGGTCGCCGTCATGTTCCTCGATCTCGACCGCTTCAAGAACATCAACGATACCCTCGGGCATGACGTGGGCGACGCGCTGCTGAAAGAAGTCGCGGTGCGCTTGAAGGCCAGCTTGCGTCCCGGCGATTCCATCTCACGACTGGGCGGGGACGAGTTCATCCTGATACTGGGCAATATCGCGCATATTAACGACGTGACGCGCGTGGCGCAGAAAATTCTGGATCAATTCATACCGCCGTTTCGCATCGCCGGCCGGGATCTGTTCATCAGCCCCTCCGTCGGCATCACGCTTTATCCCTTCGACGACGACAATCCGGAGAACCTGTTGAGGAACGCCGATATCGCGATGTATCGCGCCAAGGAACTGGGGCGAAACAACTTTCAGTTCTACACCCCGGAACTCAACGTTCGCGCGGCGCGGCGGCTGGAACTCGAGACCGGGCTGCGGCGCGCCCTGGAAAACGAGGAGTTTATCCTGCACTACCAGCCGCTCGTGAACATGCAGACCGGGAAGATTACCGGCATGGAGGCGTTGCTGCGCTGGCAGCATCCGGAATTCGGCCTGATTCCGCCCATGGATTTCATCCCGCTCGCGGAGGAAACCGGCCTGATCGTTCCGATCGGCGAGTGGGTGCTGCGCACGGCCTGCACCCAGATCAAGGCCTGGCACGGTACCGGTTTCCCGGCCATGCACGTGGCGGTGAACCTGTCCAGCGTTCAGCTGCAGCAGAAAAATTTTGCGGAATCCGTCAAACGGGCCCTCCGGGAAACCGGCCTGGAGCCCCAGTATCTCGATCTCGAACTGACCGAAAGCCTGCTGATGCATGACATGGAGGCGGTGGAGAAGATACTGAAGGAACTGAAGGCGCTGGGCGTGCTGTTCTCCCTGGACGACTTCGGCACCGGCTATTCCTCGCTGAGTTATCTCAAGCGTTTCCCGATCGATTTCCTCAAAATCGACCGCAGCTTCGTGAATGACATCAACCAGGACCGCTACGGCGCGGGCATCGTGTACGCCATCATCGTCATGGCCCACACGCTCGGTATCAAGGTGATCGCCGAGGGCGTGGAAACCGCCGCACAGCTGGAGTTCCTGCGCGCGCAGGGATGCGACATCACCCAGGGCTATTTCTGCAGCGAACCGCTGGCGGTGGAAACGTTCACTGAACTACTGAAGGACTGGCAAGATATACGCATGGGAAAATGCAGCAACAATAAGCCCGTCCGGAAATTGCGCAAAAAACAAATCAGACACTCGCGCCGTCCGCGCCCCTAAATCCCGCCTTTGCCACAAACGCCCCCTAGCTCTTCCTTTCCTCTGGAATACCGCCAATTTGCAGGCGGATGGCACAAAATGTGCAGGTTCTATAATACCATTAACTAAATTTATCAATCTTACAATAGACTTTATTTTGATAAGGCTTTTCGCAGCGGCTCAAGAAGAAAAAGGTCAACGCATGCCATGAGCCCTTAAAACTTCCACAGAACAGCGGAGAAGATGACCTCAATCAACAAACCGCATTCGTTACGCGATGCGACGCCATCACGTCTGCAGCAATTGCACGAAGCGACGCTGCGCCTGCTGGAACTGCTCGCCACCCACAAGCTCGAAGAAGACCTGCTGCAAAAGAGCATCGAGGCCCTGACCACGCTCATCGAGGCGCGTTACGGTGCGATCGGCATCCTGGATGAAAGCGGCCAACTGAAACAGTTTGTCTACACCGGCATCACACCGGAGGAAGCGGAGCGCATCGGCCGCCTCCCGGAAGGATGCGGGCTTCTCGGGGCCGTGGTCCACGAAGACCAAGTGCTGCGCCTCGATGACATGTCCAAGGATCCGCGCTCGGCCGGTTTCCCGCCGAACCATCCGCCCATGAAAAGCCTGCTGGCCGCGCCGATCTCCCATCAGGGCCGGGTTTACGGGCGCGTTTACCTGAGCGAGAAAACCGGTGGGGAGCCATTCAACGATAGCGACGAAATCCTGACCAAACACTACGCCGATGCGCTCGCCCTGGTCCTGGCCCATCACCGCAGCCAGACCGAACGCAGGCGCGCGGAGGAAATGCTGCGGGAGACCGCCCAGGCTTTGTCGGCCGCCTCCGGCGATGAATTTTTTTCGAATCTGGTGCTGACCCTGTCGAGGATACTGGGCGTGGATTACGCCCTCGTCGGCGAAATCAAGCCGGGGCAACCCGACACCGTCCGCACCATCGCCTTCTGCAACCGCGATCGGATCATCAGCAACATCGACTACCACGTGGCCCCCGACACTCCGTGTGGCAGCGTGGAATGCCAGGCGGTGTGCCATTTCCCCGAAGACGCCCACAAGCTCTTTCCGGAAGACGATCTGATTTACCGGTACGGCATCGAAGCCTTCATCGGCCATCCTTTGCTCGACTCCACCGGCCGTGTGATCGGGCTGCTGGTGGCGATGCACGAGAAGCCGATCGCCGACAAGGAACATATTCAATCACTCCTTCAAATTTGCGCTGCGCGCGCGGCGGCGGAACTTGAACGCCGGCGCACCGAGGAAACGATGCGCGAAAGCGAGGAACGTTTCCGCGCGACATTCAGCCAGGCGGCCGTGGGCATCGCGCACGTCGCTCCGGACGGACGCTGGCTGCGAGTCAACCAGAAGCTCTGCGAGATTGTCGGATATACCGAACCGGAGTTGCTCTCGCGCACTTTCCAGGACATCACTCATCCCGACGATCTGGAAGCTGACCTTGAATACGTCCAGCAAATGCTTGCCGGAGCAATCCAGATGTACTCGATGGAAAAACGTTACTTCCGCAAGGACCGATCCATCGTCTGGATCTATCTGACCGTCTCCCTCGTGCGGGATGAGCAGGGCAACCCGAAATACTTCATCTCCGTTGTGGAAGACATCAGTGCGCGCAAGCAGGCCGAAGAGGCGCGGCGGCGCGGCGAGGAGAATCTGCGGGCACTGGCCGAAAACGCCAACGACGGCATCCTGGTGAACAGCGGGGGCCGGCATGTGTTCGCCAACCCGCGGCTGGCCGACATGCTTGGTTACAGCCTCGAACAACTGCAGGCAACCGGCCTCAAGGACCTGGTTCATCCTGACGAATACGCGAAGGTGGCGGGCCGGTTCCAGGAACGGATGGCGGGCAAGACGGTGCCCTTCCAGTACGAGACTGTTTTCGTCTCGAAGAGCGGCGTCGCTATTCCGGTGGAGCTCAGCGCCACGAAAACGTTCTGGCATGGGCAACCCGCGGGGCTGGTGTTCATCCGCGATATCAGCGCGCGCAAGCAATCGGAAGCGCAGATGCTCAAGCTGTCCAGCGTGGTCGAGCAGACGGCGGACTCCGTGTTGATCACCGACCGCGACGGCGTCATCCAGTACGTGAACCCGGCCTATGAAGCAATCACGGGGTATACGTGGGAAGACGCGGTGGGCAAGAAACCCGACATCGTCAAGTCCGGCAAGCACGACCAGGAATTTTACCGACGACTCTGGAGCATCATTCTGCGCGGTGAGGTCTTCCGCGGCCGGATCATCAACCGCAGAAAGGACGGCTCGCTGTACCACGAGGAAAAAACCATCACGCCGCTCAAGGACGGCCAGGGCAGCATCACCCATTTCGTCTCCACCGGCAAGGACATCACCGAGCGCGTGCAGACGGAGGACCTGCTCGCACGTCTGGGCCGGATTCTGGACAATTCTTCCAACGAAGTTTACGTGTTCTGCGCGGACAGCCTGCGCTTCATACAGGTTAATCAAGGCGCACGGCAGAACCTTGGCTACACCCTGGAAGAACTGAAAGCGCTCACGCCGCTCGATCTGAAGCCGGAATTCACCAAGCAAGAATTTGAAGCCCTCATTGCACCGCTGCGCCGCGGCGAACAGGGCACGATGACGTTTGAAACCGTGCACAAGCGCAAGGATGGCAGCCTGTATCCGGTTGAAGTGCGGCTGCAACTTTCCCGCAATGAAACCCCGCCGGTGTTCTTCGCCGTCATTCAGGACATCACCGAGCGCATGCGGGCAACCAAGGCGCTGCGCGCCAGCGCGACGAGCCTGGCAAACGCCCAGCGCATCGCGCACCTCGGCAACTGGGACTGGAACATCGTCACCAACGATCTGCGCTGGTCGGATGAAATCTACCGCATCTTCGGTTTGACGCCGCAGCAGTTCGGCGCGACCTACGAAGCGTTTCTCAACTCGGTGCATCCGGACGACCGGCAATCCGTCACGGAGGCGGTCAACAAAGCCCTGTACGAAAAGGAGCCCTACAGCATCGATCATCGCATCGTCCTGCCCGACGGCACGGAGCGCATCGTACACGAACAGGCCGAGGTCACTTTCGATGAAAACGGCAAGCCGATCCGCATGGTCGGCACCGTCCAGGACGTCACCGAGCGCAAGCAGGCGCAGGAGCGCCTGAATTACCTGGCGTACTACGACACGCTGACCGGCCTGCCCAACCGCGTGCTGCTGCAGGACCGCCTGAACCTCGCCATGTTCGAAGCCGACCGGCGCGACCGCCTGGTGGCGGTCATGTTCCTCGATCTCGACCGCTTCAAGATCATCAACGACACGCTCGGCCATGACGTGGGCGATGTGCTGCTGAAAGCGGTGGCCGAGCGCCTGATGACCTGCGTGCGCGCGGGCGATACCATCTCGCGCCTCGGCGGCGACGAGTTCACCGTCATCCTCGCCAACGTCGCGCACGTGGACGACGTCGCGCGCGTGGCGCAGAAGATCATCGACAGCTTCACGCCTCCGTTCAATATTGACGGGCGCGAGCTGTTCGTCAGCACCTCAATCGGCATCACGTTGTATCCGTTAGATGACAACAACCTGGGTAGCCTGCTGCGCAACGCCGACGCCGCCATGTATCACGCCAAGGAAATGGGCCGCAATGCATTCCAGTTTTATACCGCGGAACTCAACCGGCGCACCGCCAAGCGCTTGCGGCTCGAAACCGCGCTGCGCCATGCGCTCGAACGCAACGAGCTGTTGCTGCATTACCAGCCGCAGGTGAATCTGAAAACGGGCAAAATTATCGGCGCCGAGGCGCTGCTGCGCTGGCAGCATCCCGAGATGGGCCTGATCCTGCCGCTGGATTTCATCCCGCTGGCGGAGGAAACCGGCCTCATCATCCCCATCGGCGAGTGGGTGCTGCGCACCGCCTGCCGCCAGGCACAGGCGTGGCACCGGGCGGGTTTCCCCCGCTTCCAGATCGCGGTGAACCTCTCGGGGCGCCAGCTCCAGCACCGCGATCTGGCGAAGCTGGTGAAGAAAGTGCTGAAGGAAACCGGGCTGGACCCGCGTTATCTGGACCTGGAACTGACGGAAAGCCTGTTGATGCACAACACCGGCGAAACGCTCGCCGCCATGGAAGAGCTGCACACGCACGGGGCGGCCTTCTCCATGGACGATTTCGGCACCGGTTATTCGTCGCTCTCCTATCTCAAGCGCTTTCCGATCGACACGCTCAAGATCGACCAATCGTTCGTGCGCGACATCCCCACCGACCCCGACGACGCCGCCATCGCCCAGGCCATCATCGCCATGGCGCACAGCCTGGGGATCCGGGTCATCGCCGAAGGGGTGGAAACCGCCAAGCAACTTGCCTTCATGCGCGCGCACCGATGCGACGGCATGCAGGGCTACTATTTCAGCAAACCCGTTCCCGCCGAGGCGATGACCAAGCTGCTGCAGGAAGACCGCCGTCTCCCGCGACGCCGGCCGGCAAAAAACAAAAAGCGCGCGCCGCGCAGGAAAAAATGATTCCACCCGTTATGGTTCGCATCTGCTTGGAATAGGCCGGATAAAAGCTATAGTTATTCAGGCCAACAAAACCAAACAGGTGGCTCGCTAAACAAGGGGGCGGGCTTGTTCAAAAACGGGCTGCGGGGAACTTCATGTCGGGATTGACATTCTCCAGTGTGCGCACGCGGCTGATGCTGCTGGTGCTTCTCGCCGTGCTCCCGGCCGTGGGCCTCACGCTCTACCTCTCCCATCAAAGCGGCAAATTCGCCGCGCGGCATACGCTGGACGACGCCATGCGCCTGGTCCAGCTTGCCTCCGCGGATTACGAGCGTCTGGTGGAGAGCACGCGTCACCTGCTCGGCGCGCTGGCGCGGCTTCCGGATGTCCGCCGCCATAGCACCGGGGCGTGCAGCGCCTTGCTGGCCGAGATCAAGCCCGGCTACCCGCACTACGCCAATCTCGGCGCCATCCGTCCGGACGGCCGGGTGTTCTGCAGCGCCATGCCGATGAATCAGGCTGTCAACGTCTACGACCGGGATTATTTCCGCCGCACCGTGGAAACGCGCGATTTTGCCGCCGGCGATTACCAGATCGGACGCATCACCGGAAAACCCGTCATTGTTTTCGCCCATCCCGCCCACGATCCGGCGGGACAATTGCAGGCGGTGGTCTTCGCCGCCTTCGATCTGACATGGCTGAACCGGCTGGCGGCGGGGGGGCAACTGCCCGCCGGCACGACGCTGACCCTCCTCGACAGCCAGGGCACGGTCCTCAATCGCTGGCCGGATCCGGAAAAATGGATCGGAAAATCCATGGGCAACCTTCCGCTCACGCGTACTATCTTGACCAGCCAGGAGGCGGGCACCATCGAGGCGGCCGGCCTCGATGGCGTGCCGCGCCTGTATGCCTTCGCGCCGCTGTTCGCGACCTCGCCGGACCGCCGCGCCTGGATCAGCGTGGGCATCCCGCATGAAACCGCCTACGCCGAGATCAACCTGATATTAATCCGCACCCTCGCCGGCCTGGCGGTGGTGGCGGCGCTGGTGCTGCTGGCCGCGTGGTACGGCGGCGATTATTTTCTGCTGCGGAGAATCAGGGCGCTGGTCGGCGCCGCCCAGCGGTTGGGTAAAGGCGACCTCGATGCGCGCACCGGCCTGAACTACGGGTACGGCGAAATCGGGATGCTGGCGCGCAGCTTCGACGAAATGGCGGTCACACTCCACACCCGCAACACGGAAATCGGACAGGTAATGGAAACGCTGCGGGACAGCGAGGAGCGCTTCCGGACCCTGGTCGAAGCAACGAGCGACTGGATCTGGGAGGTGGACGCGCGCGGCGTTTATACCTATGCCAGCCCCAAAATCAGGGACCTTCTGGGTTACGCGCCGGAGGAAGTCGTCGGCAAAACCCCTTTCGATTTCATGCCGCCGGATGAGGCGGCGAGGATAAGGGGGCAGTTCACCGAGATCGCGGCGGCCCGCCGGCCGTTCGAGCATCTGGAAAACATAAACCTCCGCAAGGATGGCGGCCGGGTGGTGATCGAGACCAGCGGCGTCCCGATCTTCGACCGCGAAGGTCGGCTCGCGGGCTATCGCGGCATTGACCGCGACATCACCAGGCGCAAGCAGGTCGAAGCGGCGCTGTTGGAGAGCGAGGCCAAGCTGCGCACGGTTTCCGAATCCGTCCGCGACGCCATCCTCATGATCGACGACCGCGGCCAAATCACGTTCTGGAATCACGCGGCGGAAACGATGTTCGGCTATCGCCGGGAGGAAACGCTCGGCAAGGACATGGCCGAGCTCATCGTCCCGGCCAGGCTGCGGGAGATGCACAACCAGGGCCTGGGGGCATTTCAGCGCACAGGGCAAGGGCCCGCGGTCGGCAAACTACTGGAGCTCCCGGCGCGGCGGCGCGACGGCTCCGAGTTCATCGCCGAACATTCCATCTCCGCCGTGAAGCTCGAAGGAAAGTGGCACGCCGTCGGCATCGTGCGCGACATCACCGAACGCCGCCAGGCCGAAGCGGCCTATCACCAGGATCATGAGCTGCTGGAGAAAATCTTCGCCACCACGCACATCCTGATCGCCTACCTGGACACCGATTTCAACTTCGTCCGCGTCAACCGCGCCTATGCCGAGGCCGACGGGCGGCCACCTGAGTTTTTCGCCGACAAGAATCACTTCGCGCTCTATCCGGACGCGGAGGCCGAGGCGATCTTCCGGCGCGTGGTGCAGACCGGCGAGCCCTATACCGTTTATGCCCGGCCGTTCACCTATCCGGACCACCCCGAGCGCGGCGTGACCTACTGGGACTGGAGCCTGCAGCCGGTGCGCGATCCGGGCGGCAAAATCAGCGGCCTGGTGTTCAGCCTCGTCAACGTGACGGATCGCGTCCACGCCCAGGAGCAAGTTCAATACCTCGCCTACTACGACGAACTGACCGGTCTGCCCAACCGCACCCTGCTGCTGGACCGCCT
>ERZ1292633.5566-Hain-H41-02um-R1-5566-length-11331-cov-19_pt1 | contig 11331 bp, 10 predicted proteins | sample MGYA00564406_ERZ1292633 | MGnify/ENA primary metagenome ERZ1292633 (study PRJEB36523, sample SAMEA6512639) | groundwater metagenome | collected 2019-01-08 | study: AquaDiva: Metagenomics assemblies of 32 groundwater samples
TTTGGATTTATGCTTAAATTTAGGAATTAGAAATGTTATTTTATTTATGAATATTCGAAATTTTTGTATTATTGCTCATATTGATCATGGGAAATCGACACTTGCCGATCGTTTTTTGGAATTAACAAATACTGTAGATAAACTTAAAATGCATTCTCAATTTTTAGATCAAATGGATTTAGAAAAAGAAAAAGGGATTACAATTAAACTTCAGCCAGTTCAAATTAATTATAAATTACAGGATGTAAATTATAAATTAAATTTAATTGATACTCCCGGACATGTTGATTTTGGTTATGAAGTTTCAAGATCTTTGGCTGCTGTAGAAGGAGCTCTTTTATTGGTAGATGCTACCCAAGGAATTCAAGCGCAAACTTTGGCTAATTTACATTTGGCTTTAGAGCAGAATTTATTTATTATCCCAGTAATAAATAAAATTGACTTACCCAATGCTCAACCAGAGAAAATAGCTGAGGAGATAAAAACATTATTAAATCATGAAGCATCTTTAAATACTTATTGTTTGCCATGTTTTATTTCTGCAAAAACAGGACTAGGGGTTGAGCAACTTTTTCCATTAATTATTGAACATATTCCTATTCCATTAGATAATTCTAATAAACAATTTCGTGCATTAATTTTTGATTCAGTTTATGACGAATATAAAGGGGTAATTATTTATATTCGCGTCATTGACGGAAAGATAGAAAAAGGAAGTCAAATTGAATTTATGAGCACAAAAAAATATGGAGAGGTTCTAGAAATTGGAATTTTTAAACCAAATCTTTTTCCAAAAGACAAATTAGAATCTGGAGAAATTGGGTATATTGCTACAGGTTTAAAGGATATAAAAAATTGTAAGGTTGGAGATACAGTAATAGCACGAAATGCTAATAGTGATTACGCAATAGAATCTTTGCCTGGATATAAAGATGCTAAGCCAATGGTTTTTGCTGGATTGTTTTGTAAAGATGGAAGCGATTATGCAAAATTTAGAGAGGCGTTGGATAAATTAAAATTAACTGATGCTAGTTTATCTTATGAACCAGAAGTTTCGCAGGCCTTGGGATTTGGTTTTCGTTGCGGATTTTTAGGGATGTTACATTTAGAAATTATTCAGGAACGTTTACGCAGAGAATATGGATTAGATTTAATTATTACTACTCCCAGCGTGGCTTATAAAGTAATTTTAAAATAATTTTTAAATTTTTAACTATTTTTATGCAAATTTCAATAATAATTTCTATCATTATAATCATAATTTTATTAATCACTGGCTTCAGTGTATTTTTTTATTTATTAAATAAAAAATTTCAAGAATTAATAGAAAAACAAAAAAATGATCAAACACTAATTGAAAAACAAAAAAGTGAAACAATGGGATTTTTTAATCAAAATATTCAAAGTATGCAATCAAACGTGCAAAATATGCAATCAAATGTACAATCAAATATACAAAATATGCAGGCTCATATGCAATCAGAATTAAACAAAACAACTGAGGCAATTAATCAACGACTTGATAACGCAGCAAAAATTATTGGGGGAGTAAATAAAGAATTAGGTCAAATGCAGGAAGTTGGAAGACAAATGAAAGATTTACAAAATCTTTTATGTTCGCCAAAATTACGAGGAAATATTGGCGAACAGATTTTGCGAGATTTGTTAGAACAATTTTTTTCCAAGGAACATTTTGCATTACAATATAAATTTCGCGAAGGTCAAATAGTTGATGCTATTATTAAGACAGATAAAGGGATAATTCCAATTGATTCAAAATTTCCAATGGAAAATTTTCAAAAAATGGTAAAAGCGGAATCAGAAATAGAAAAAAATAATTTTTTGCGAGATTTTGTTAAAGATGTTAAAAAACATATCAATGACATTAGTAAAAAATATATTTTACCTCAAGAAGGCACGGTTGATTTTGCAGTAATGTATATTCCTTCAGAAACTATTTATTATGAAATTATTAGAGGCGATGAAAATTTAAGCGCTTATGGCCATGAAAAAAAGATTTTAATTGTTTCACCAAATAGTTTTTATTATTTTTTAAAAGTAATAATGATTGGAATGGAAGGTAAAAAAATAGAAGAAGCAAGTAAAATAATTCTTCAAACATTAAACGCAATTCAAAAAGATGCTGTTAAATTTGGGGAGAATTTAGGAGTTTTAACTACTCATGTTACTAATGCTAAATCAGCCATTGATCGAGCCAATAATGAATATTCTAAATTGTCTGGCAAAATTGATCAGATTAAATTATTAAAATCCTAAATTTCTGAATATTATTATTATTTTGAAATAATATGAAGTCATTTTTTAACGCTACATCCGTTTTGATTGGAACAATTGTTGGAGTTGGGATTTTTGCTATTCCATATGCAATTGCGCAAGTTGGTTTTGCGATTGGATTATTATATTTAATTGTATTGGGGTTAATTATTCTTTGTTTAAATCTTTGTTATGGAGAAATTGTTTTAAGAACAAAAAAAAATCATCAGTTGCCTGGTTATGCAGAAATTTATTTAGGTAAATTTGGAAAATATTTAACAATTTTTGTTACTTTTTTGGGTTTTTATGGCGCTTTGCTTGCTTATCTTGTAATGGCGGGTGATTTTTTATCTTTATTTTTAAAAAATTTTTCCTCAAATTTAACACCATTTAATTGTAGTTTGCTTTTTTTTGTTTTTGGGGTAGTCGCAATTTTTTTTGGAAAAAAAATAATTCCAAAAATAGAATCGTTAATAATTCCTTTTTTATTTGTAATTGTATTGATAATTTTTATTTTTGGTTTTCCTCAAATAAAATTTGAAAATTTGTTGACAATTAATTTGAAACATTTTTTTCTTCCTTTTGGAATTATTCTTTTTTCGTTAGGTGGAATTTCAGCAATTCCGATTATGGAGGTTGTTTTGGAAGAAAAAAAATATTTATTAAAAAAAGCAATTATTATTGGAACATTAATTCCTTTAATTTTATATATTTTATTCGGTTTAATCGGGGTCGGAGTAGTGGGCAAGACAATGCCTGAAAATGCGATTGTTGGTTTGGGAAATATTCTAGGAAATAAAATATTATTTTTAGGTTCCATTTTTGGATTTTTTGCGATTGCTTCTTCTTTTTTAAGCATTGGTCTTGCTTTAAAGCAAATTTATCATTACGATTTTAATTTAAATAAAACAATCTCAACGATTCTAGTCTGTTTTATCCCGTTAATTATTTTTTTATCTGGTTGGAGAGATTTTATTGAAATTATAGGCATTACAGGTTTGCTTCTTGGTGGTTTAGATGGGATATTAATTATTTTAATTTATTGGCAAGCAAAAAAAAGAGGAGATGATATTCCCTCATATTCTATGAATATTCCATATTTCTTTATTTGTTTCATTATTGCTATTTTTTCTCTGGGAATTCTTTATCAAATTTGGGAAATATGCAAATGAGAAAATCAAAAACTTTTCTTTTTATTTGTTTAGCTTTTATTACGGGTATTTTTATTAGTTCTTATATAAAAATTCCTTCTATTGCGTTAGAAGGTTTTTTTATTTTTGGAATTTTTTGGATAATTTTTTTATGGCCGAGAGAAAATGAAAAAATTTTTAGTTGGGATAAAAATAAAATTTTTAATAGTAAAATGACGATTATTGGTTTTTGTTTCTTGTTTTTTATTTTTGGAATTTTCTATTTGCAAAAAAGTTTTTCAAAACAATATATTTTGCAAATTTACAATGATACAAAAGAAGAATTGATTTTAAAGGGTATTGTTGTTAATGATTTGGACAGTAAGAAAAATTCTAAAAAAATTATTTTTGAAGTTCATGAAATTTTAAATCAAAATTTTAAATTTAATATTAAAGAAAAGATTTTACTTCAATTATCTTCATTTGCCACTGATTATCAGTATGGCAATGAATTAGAAATTAAAACAAAATTAACAACGCCATTTGAAATTAAAGATTTTTCTTATAAAAATTATTTATCTCAATATGACATTAATTCAATTGCTTATTATCCGAAAACAAAACTTATATCAAAAAATAAAGGAAATAATATTCAAAAAAATTTATTTTTTATTAAAAATAAATTTAAAGATAAAATTTTAAGCATTATGTCTCAACCAGAATCTTCTTTTTTGGCTGGACTTCTGATTGGATCCCGCGAAGATATTCCTTCTCAGTTAATTAATTCTTTCAATATTACAGGGACAACCCATCTAATTGCATTATCTGGGTATAATATTACAATTATTGGAATTGTTTTGATGAGTTTATTTTGCGCTTTATATTTTTCTAGGTCGTTGAGTTTTTGGTTGACAATTATTGTAATTATTTTTTTTGTATTATTAACGGGCGCCGAAGCTTCTGTTGTTCGAGCGGCAATTATGGGAGTTTTGGTTTTATTGTCCAAAAAAATTGGACGATTGGAAAATATAACAAATGCAATTGTTTTTACGGCATGTTTAATGCTTTTGTTTAATCCTAAAATTTTGCGATATGATATTAGTTTTCAATTGTCTTTTTTTGCAACCTTAGGGATTGTTTATGTTTCTCCAATTTTATTTAAAAAGGGATTTTATAAAATTCCAAATATTTTAGAGTTAAGAGAATCGTTTTTAATGACTATTTCAGCTCAAATTATGACATTCCCGATTATTATTTATAATTTTGGACAATTATCTTTGATCGCTCCAATTACAAATGTTTTAGTTCTGCCAGTTGTTCCATTGTCTATGCTTTGTGGTTTTATCGCAACAATTGTTGGTTTTTTTTGGCTTTGGCTGGGTAAATTTATTGGATTTTTTGCTTGGATATTTTTGGCTTATGAGATTAAAACAATTAAACTTTTTTCTGAAATTCCATTTGCCGCTATAAAAATAAAAATTCATTGGTTAATTGTGCTTTGGTTCTATTGTCTTATTGTTTTTTGGATTTGGAAAAATCAAAAATTTGTTTCAAACGAAAAAAAAGAAAAAAAATAATCCGTTCAGGTTTAATTTTGATAGACTTGGATTCAAGTTTTTAATGCAACACGTTAGAATTAATTAATTGATTAAAATTGTAAATTCAAAACATTTTGGATTTTGAAAATTTGAATTTGTGATTTATTTGGAATTTAATGCTTTGAATTTTGAATTTATTTTACATTTTTCGTTTTTCGTTTTGCATTTATTCTGATATTTGGATTTAATTTAATATTGCATTAGATTCTTGAATCAAAGCTGCATAGATTGTAAAAAATTTAACAAAAGAGTATTCTCTTGATATAATTATGCGTATTTTTTATGAAGCAATCCATTCATATCTTTATGTTTTACCTCGCGGCACTCTTAAAAAAGAGTTGCTTGGCTACATAGGATTATTTACTACAACAATCGTTCAAATGATGGAATTGAATTAAATGGATTGTCGCCAAAAGAGAAATTGAATCAATCGGGATTCCATAATTCTGAAGATGTTTGTAATTTCCCATGCCTCATTTAGAGGATTATTCCGATTCTTTTTTGTCTATTTTTAATCTGATTTTTAAAGTTCCAAAATCACAAAATGTATTGACATCTTACCGAACATACAGTAATAATGTGTTTAAAATCACATAATAATGGAAAAACAAAATCAACAAAATCAGGAAGACCTTGGATTATTATTAGAGAAGAGCAATATAATAATTATACTATTGCGCGAAAAAGAGAATTATTTTTAAAATCAGGTATTGGACGAGAATGGATTAATAAAATGAATATGGAAATAGACAAAAAAACACCTATCGATAGATTAAATTATTCAGGCGAACTTAGTCCAGTGGTGGACAGGATTTGTAGTGCTTATTCGATCGGTCAGTCAACGAATTTTTCTGTAATCGAAATTGGCTATGAAGATTGTAATGTAATCATTGAAACGTCAGAAAACAAATTTGTCGCTAAAATTTTTTCAAAAGAGCGAAGCCAAAAAAACATTAACCGTTATGTAACCATAATGGTGAAAGCTGTTGAAGCGGGAGTAAATCACCCGTTGTTAATAAAAACTGGCAATGGCAATATTGTTTATACTGACAATCAAGCTAATGGAATATCTTTAGTTTTAATGAAATTCATTGAAGGAAAAAATTTTTTTGAACTTGGTCGCGTTCTTAATGCAGATGAACGGCAAATGGTTATCGAGCAAGCCGTTAAAGTCAATAGCATTGATTATCACCCTTTATATTCTTTTGACTCTTGGGCAATTTTGAATATCAAAGCTATGTTTGAAAAAGTTAAAAGATTTCTACAGCCCGATGATTTGAATATGATCGAGCGAGTAATCGCTCAATACTCTGAAATTCCATTGGACGCATTACCTCATTGTTTTGTTCACGGAGATTTTACAAAAGCTAATGTTTTAAAAGGAGATGATGGGAAAATTTATATTTTGGATTTTTCAGTTTCCAACTGGTATCCAAGAATCCAGGAAATTTCTGTGATTGTTGCAAATTTGCTTTATGATAAAGATAATCCCTCAACACTTCACGAAAGAATCGGCTTAGTATTAAATGAGTATGGTAGGTTAAAACCGTTTACAGAGGAAGAAAGAAAATATATTTATCCGTATGCGCTTGCGGGTATCGCAATGGAATTTTTGGGTGCTCATCAGGAAAAATATATCAATGGCTACGACACTGAAGAAACGGATTTTTGGATGAATTTGGGACGAAACGGATTGAAAAAAGAATTTGCCACCAAAGAAAAAATTGCGGATTTAAAATAGAAATTTGTAGCATAAAATGATAGATTTAAGCGAGGAAGAAAGTAAGGTCTTGCAATCCCTTGTAAAAAACTTTTAAAAGATTTGAAATTATTACCTTTATGAAACAAAGTAAACTTAATCTTAAACAAAACCCAACACTTCGCGATTTTCAAGAATATGTCGCGCAGGCTGTAAAAGAGCGTGGTTTTGACAAAGAGACCGTGCCAGAAATGTTTATGTTGTTTCTTGAAGAATGCGGAGAAATGGCAAAAGCTGCGCGAAAGATGCAGAAAATGAAAATGGATAAAAATTCCGAACAATTTCATTTTGATCACGAAGCTGTCGATGTTTTTATTTATCTTTTGGATATTTGCAATCATTTTGGTGTGGATCTTGAAAAAGCTTTTCGAGAAAAAGAAGAAATTAATAAGAAAAGGTTTTGGGAATAGAATTTTTATAATTGAATGCCACTAAAAAAAACTTAAAATCGTCGCCTCGTTTTGTGAAGCGTAAACCACCAAAGAACATTAAAAATATAGGCAGAAGCAAGGTATTTCATAGGATAAATTTTTAAACTTGCTGATATTGTTTACAATGTAATTATCAAAATTAAATCAGGCGCAACGCCGAATCTAATAATTAAACTATAGCAAAATTGATAGCGGATTAGATGTTTCAATTGATGATTTGATAAAATAGATACAATAACCCAAGTAATGAATAGGTACTTAGAACAAGGTGTGACACAAATATTTATTAAAGATAAAGAATTTCCAGCGGGATCAGCAACTGGTGGGTACCTTGAGCTTTCAAGATTTAATTTTCTAATCTAGATAGAAATCCTAATGCAACTGCCTGGCACGAACTTGCTCATTTTTATTATAATCAATTAAGGGGCGATTTTGATCATTATTTAAAATGTAATTATTGGAAACCCTACGGAGAGAATTTGAGAATTTATTTGAGAAAGCTCTTAAAGTGTCATTTGTTGAAGGGGCTGATAAAATAAATAAACAATGGAAAGATATTAAGCCAAATTCTATAATGGAATTATTTAATTCGGCAAAATATCGTGAAGGTGAAAACCCAAGCCATGGACATCCTCAAAATCATGCTGGAGAATTATTTGCTTATAGTTCAGAGATATTATTATTTTATCCCGATAAATTTAATCGTAGATTGTCGTGGCTCAAAGACGATGAAGAAAGAAATTTAGCTTTGCAGATAGCAGGTCAGATTGTTGAAAGTTACACTCAAGATGAAATTTTACCAGAGGAGTTAAAATCATTAGATCGATTTAGAATGAAAAAATAATTGCCACAAAAAAACCGTTTGAATTATTTACATTAAATATAGACTATTATGTTAAGAATACATTTTAATAGCAATTTAGAAGTTGCTCGCAAAAGACAGGCTGTCAAACATGGTTTGCCAGAAGATGCTACATGGGAGCAGATTAACAAAATAGATTTAGAAGTTGCTCGCAAAAGACAGGCTGCTGAATTTGACTTAGAAAAAGATGCTACATGGGAGCAGATTAAAAATATAAAATTTAAAAAATAAACTATCAAAAATATAAAAAAGAAATTTTTGTTTTCATCGCAAAACAGTATGTTTTTTGGTAAAATATAAGTGTTATTTATATATCTCATTTTTGCAACAATTTTTAATTTTTATGTAGCAAAAAGATCAATTGCTACCAGCTAAAACAAAAAAAATATGAAAAACGATAAAAAGAAAATATCAGGAATGCTTTATATATTTTTTTCCTTTATTCCATGGATTGTTTATTGGACATTGTGTGGTGTTGGAAAAGAAACAGAAATCATTATTTTAAATGCGCTCGGCATTATTATTCCTTTTGTTGTCTCTTTGTCGCTTGTTGCTTTTCAAATTCGCAAAAAAGATTTTAATTTAATGGATATTGTTTCAGCTTTTTATTTTGGAATTGCTACAATAGGTACTTTTATTTTGAATTCAAATATTTTTATTGAAAAAAATGGATTCTTGGGTTATTTTGTTTTATTTTTAATGGCATTATTTTCCTTATTAATTAAACAGCCATATACTTTGCAAGTTTCAAAAAAAGATTATCCAGAATTTTTTTGGAAAGATAAATTGTTTTTAACTATAAATAACATCATTGCCATAGTCTGGTCTGGTATTTTTTTATTAAACGCAATAATATTTTTATTTTTTACTTTTCCTTTAACAGTTATTTTCTCTAATATTTTGATTGGTTTTGGCATTGTGTTTTCAATTATTTTTCCTTTAAAAGCCCCTGCTTATTTTACTTCAAAAGAATTTAAAAAATATGATTGGAAGGTTGAAGTAAATCCACAAAAACAAAAAGATGAGAACGAATACGATGTTATTATTGTTGGTTCTGGAATAGGCGGTTTAACTTGTGGTGCATTGCTTTCAAAAAGAGGTTATAAAGTTTTGATTTTAGAACAGCATTATCAAGTTGGCGGCTATTGTACCTCATTTAAAAGAGGAGCTTTCACATTTACAGCTGGCGTTGAAGATGTGAGCGGATTATGGGAAAAAGGACCGATTAATTTTCTTCTCAAAGAGCTCGGGTTCAAAAAAGATGATTTATTTGTTAAAAATACAAAAGAATATATTTTAAAAGATAAAAGAATTAAAGAGCCAGTTAACTTAGAGGAATTTCCAGATTTGCTTTCAAAAATATTTCCATCTGAAAAAGAAAATATTCAAGCTTTTTTTTGTGAAGTACAAAAAGTTTATGAAGAAGAATACAGAGATGCTGAAATTTTTGGCACGCCTTTGCCATCAGAATTAATTGTAAAAGCTTTTGGCGAGAAAAAAATAGCTAATTTCCCAAAGGAAAAATCAAATTTTTACGATTGGATGGAAACGGGAAAAATATATAAACAAAAATTAGACGAGTATTTTAAAGATGAAGATTTAAAACAATTGCTTAGTGTTTATTCTCCACATATTGGCGTGACCCCAGATAAAGCTTTTACAAAAGATGTTCTTGGTCCTTGCGTTTCTTATTTTTTTTATGGAGGTTATTTCCCAAAAGGAGGACCGCAAAAATTTGCGGATAGCTTAAAGGATTATATAGAAAATCATAACGGGAAAGTTTTGGTTAATCATTTGGTGGATAAAATTTTGATTAAAAATAATGAAGTTAATGGGGTAAAAGTTAGAGATCAAATTTTTAAAAGTTCAATTATTGCGTCTAATGCAAATGCTAAAAATACATTTTTAAAACTTATTGAAAAAGACAGTTTAAATAAAAAATTTGTTAAAAATATAAAAGAATTAAAAATGGCTCCTTCTTGTTTTGCGGTTTTTTTAGGGGTAGATATGGATCTTTCTAATTATTCATCGCATATTATAGATGTAGACGAGGCTTTATGGATTGTTATTAGTTCAAATGTTGATTCAAGTTTAGCGCCAAAAGGTAAGGCAAATATTATATTAATAGGCGATGCTAATTATTCTGATTTTCCAGAAAGAGGAACTAAAGAATATTTACAAAAGAAAAAAGAAATTACTGAAATATTAATCAAAAAAGCAGAAAAAATAATTCCAGATTTAAGCAAGCGTATAATTGTTCAAGATGCGGCAACGCCAAAAACATTTGAAAGATATACGCTTACGCAGGAAGGCGCTATTTATTCTTTTGATCAATCAATTGAAACCAAAAGACCATGTTTTAAAACTCCAATAAAAGGTTTGTACTTGGTTGGCGCTTCAACTTTTCCTGGTGGCGGGATTGAGGCAGTTGTGATGTCAGGAATGATTTGCGCAAATGATATATGCGATTGGAAAAGATTATAATCTTTTGAGTTATTTATTATAAATTATTTATGAATATAGAAAGTGAAATTCTAGACAATTATACAGAAATTACAGTAAAAATTTTAATATCATAAATACGAAAATAATTTGTATAAAAACAAGTTATGTGAAATAGCCAGAAATTTTTTGGCAATTTATTTTAGGTCGAACATAGCTTATGATATAATAATTCAATATTAATAATTAATAAAAATTATGAAAAACAAATTAGTTATTTTTTATTCATTAAGTGGAAATACCAAATTTATTGCCGAAGTTATAGCCAAGGCGGTAGATGCTGATATTTTAGAATTAAAAACAAAATGCGAGCTGATCAAAAAAGATGGCTTTATGAAATATTTTTGGGGAGGGAAAAGGGTAATGATGAAAGAAAAACCGAAACTTATACCATTAGAGAAAAATCCAGCGGATTATGATATTATTTTCATTGGCACTCCTGTTTGGGCATGGAATTATACTCCGCCGCTTCGTTCTTTTTTTTCGCAGGTAAAATTAAATGGTAAGAAAATTGCTCTTTTTTGTACTCATGGGGGACAAAAAGGCAAAACTTTTGAAAATATGAAAATGGAAATTAAAAATAATGAGTTTATAGGAGAGATTGATTTTTTTGAACCTTTGAAAAACAACAAAAAGGAAGAATGTGTCAAAAAGGTTAAACAATGGGCGGATGTAATTAACAAGAAATTTATTTTTTAATAAAAAATAAATAAATAGAAAATAAAATTAATTTATACAGCAAAAAGATCAATCGCCGTTGGCTGATAGAATGCGA
>ERZ1292633.5569-Hain-H41-02um-R1-5569-length-11327-cov-4_pt1 | contig 11327 bp, 13 predicted proteins | sample MGYA00564406_ERZ1292633 | MGnify/ENA primary metagenome ERZ1292633 (study PRJEB36523, sample SAMEA6512639) | groundwater metagenome | collected 2019-01-08 | study: AquaDiva: Metagenomics assemblies of 32 groundwater samples
CGACTGGGAAGTCTGGCGCAAGAAGGCCGCCGACGACTGGGCGCAAATCGGCGCGCTCCCCGGTCCGTGGGGGTATTCAGAACCGCAGGATCAGGCGGGAATCAAAGAGCGCGACCGTGTTCGCGCGCTGAACGGCGGGAAGTGGCTCGCCAATCATTGCAGCATTCTTTTGCGTCTTGCTTTGCCGCCCGACGCGATGGCGATGATTGAAGAGGCGGCAACGAAATCGCCGACTGTTGTTACCGATCAATTCATTGTCGAAGACGGCTCGCAAGCCGTAATTGAGGCATCTAGCCAAGTCACGGAACGTGCGCGCCGAGAGCCAATTTACGGCGGATACACCGTCGACGCAGCCTTCCAGGAGGTTGAGGGGACTCAATTGAGCCCCCCAGCCGTTGGCTCAGTTCCAAGGGATAGGAGCACCCATCATCACGGTTTTCGCGAAACCTATCCTCGCGTCTCTTATGATGAGCCTCCATACAACTATGAGCGACCGGACAAGAAGGGATCGGTAAGTCAGGTTTTGATTGGCGCGGAATGGCGTGGATTTTCTGGTTGTGGCAATCTTTCCGGGCTTCGCAGTCCGTCCTCTATCCAAGAGTCAAATCAAAGTTGGCGACTTGCCGTCGACCAAACAGCCGCGCCGTATAGTGTCTGGGCGCTCTATCGAAATAATCAGCTCCTGTTCGGCAATACACTCGAATTGACGCATGCGAGAGTTAATCCGCGCTTGTTTGAGCGAACTGGATATCGGTGGATTCTCACCGGCGTCCCCTAAAGATTCTAAACGACCTGTTCGTTGGCTTGAAAGGATGATTGCATTATGATCGAGAATTGGGCCTACGCGGCGCTCGCAGAGCATATCTATCGTCGCAATCAGTCTACGGATCAGGCCATACTTGAGATCGACTTGCAAAATAAGGGCGGCCTAATAAACGCCCCTGGCGTCCTTTTCGATTTTGGGCCTCAAAACGCAAATCTAATTCCTGAGCTCACCGCCCGCGGCTTTTTCATCAGCGAAGACCGCTACATCTACAATCCGGCGACGGGGTTTGAAGCGACCATCGCGCAAGGGGCCGCCGGCGAATTCGTCATCGTCTTCCGCGGAACCGACTTGATACTGCCATTGTTCAATGATGACGGTGACGATCTCAAAAATGACTTCATGCTTGGAAGGGCGACCGATCTCAAATTCAACGTCGATGACTCGCAATGGGTCGACGTCAAGAATTTGATGGCGTTCGCCCTCACGACGCTGGCGCCGGGGCGGAGCGACCTTGTCTCCGTCACCGGCCAATCGCTCGGCGGCATGAGGGGGAAGAAGTTCGTGCATCATACTGATGGCGAGTTGCCCTAACCGAGATCGTTAGGTCCGCGAGAGCGCTGCCGAGCAAGAGAGCTGCGTCACTTCCGGCGTATCAGACGGGCTTAGTCTCCCGGCGCCGGGCGCCCCCTTGCATTAGATATAAGGATATCCTTATATGCCCACCCAGAAAGAGGATGCCCATGCCCGCCAAGGACCCATTTCCCGGCCGCCCGGCGCGGATTGATGCTCTTAAGGCGGCGCTTGCCGAGCGGATTGTCGTGCTCGACGGCGCGGCGGGGACGTTTATTCAGTCCTACGCCCTCGACGAGGCGGGCTATCGCGGCGAGCGATTCGCGAACTGGGCGTCCGATGTTCGCGGCAACAATGATCTGTTGATCCTGTCGCGCCCGGAGATCGTTTCCGAGATGCACCGCGCCTATCTCTCGGCCGGCGCCGAGATGATCGAGACCAACACTTTCTCCTCCACCACGATCGCGCAGTCCGATTACGGCATGGAGGCGCTCGCCTTCGAGATGAATGTCGAAGGCGCGCGCCTTGCGCGGCAAGCGGCTGACGATGCGGCGTCGCCGAACCGTCCGCGTTTTGTCGCCGGCGCCATCGGGCCGACCAACCGCACCTGCTCGATTTCGCCGGACGTCAACGACCCCGGCGCGCGCAATGTCGATTTCGATGCGCTTGTCGCCTCCTATGGCGAAGCGGCGCGGGGGCTCATCAAAGGCGGCGCCGATACCATCCTCATCGAGACGATCTTCGACACGCTGAACGCCAAGGCGGCGATCTTCGCGGTGCAGGAAGCCTTCGACGATCTCGGCTTTGAAATTCCGGTCATGCTGTCGGTGACGATCACCGACCAGTCGGGGCGCACATTGTCCGGCCAGACGGCTGAGGCCTTCTGGCATTCTGTGCGTCACGCCAAGCCCTTGTCGGTCGGCATCAACTGCGCGCTCGGGCCCGATCTGATGCGCCCATTTGTTGTTGAACTCTCGCGCGTCGCCGATTGCGCGTTGTCGGCCTATCCCAATGCCGGGCTCCCCAACGCTTTTGGCGGCTATGACGAAACGCCCTCGTCGATGGCGAAACACCTCTCGGAATGGGCGAAATCCGGGCTACTGAACATCGTCGGCGGCTGCTGCGGCACGACGCCCGATCACATCAACGCCTTCGCGAGGGCGGTGAAAGGCGTCGCGCCCCGGGTGATACAAGCGGCCCCCGCCGGCATGCGCCTTTCAGGGCTGGAGCCGTTTTTTCTGGCGCGCGAAGCGTCGTGACAACCGGCCTCTTCTGCGTTAGCCCGATCAGGCTCGCGCTTGCAGGAGAGTTGATTGTCTGAAGCTGCTGATATCGCCCCCCAGATCGCCCCCCAGATCGCATGGCTCGCCCGCCTTGTCGCGCATGACACCACCTCGTCAAAGTCGAACCTCAATCTCATTGACGACATCGAACCCTATCTGAAGGAGCACGGCGCCGAGACGCATCGCGTCTGGAACGCCGACCGCACCAAGGCCAATCTCTACGCGATCGTGGGGCCGAAGGTTGAAGGCGGCGTCATTTTGTCCGGTCACACCGATGTCGTGCCGGTCGAAGGGCAGGATTGGGCGACCGATCCCTTTACGCTGACCGCGAAAGGCGGAAAGCTCTACGGGCGCGGCACGTGCGACATGAAATCCTTTTCGGCGATCGCGCTCTCTCTGCTGCCTGAAATGGCGAAAGCGGGATTGAAGCGTCCGGTCATTTTCGCGCTCTCTTATGACGAGGAAATCGGGCTCCTCGGCGCGCCGCACATGATCGCGGAAATCAAGGACAAATTGCCGGCGCCGTCGGCGGTTATCGTCGGCGAGCCGACCTTGATGAAGGTGATCGACGGCCACAAAGGCATCGCATCGTTTAAAACGGCGGTCACCGGCTTTACGACGCATTCAAGCCAGACAGATCGCGGCGTCTCAGCGGTTGAAGCCGCCGCAAAACTGATCGCGAAACTCTCCGACATGCGCGAGCGCCGGGCCGCAACAGCGGACAAGGATTGCCCGTTCACGCCGCCTTATTCGACGATGACCGTCAATGTCGTGAGGGGCGGGACGCAGCTCAACATCATGGCGGGGCACTGCGAATTCAACTGGGATTGCCGCGTCATTCCGGGCGACAGCGCGGCCGGCGTCCTTGCTGAGTTTAACGATTACGCGCGCGAAGTTGAAGCGCAGATGCGCCGGAAAGCTCCGGACTGCCGCATTGAAACGAGCCCGATGACGGATGCTCCGCCGCTCGCGCCGTCGCCCGACAACCCCGCCGCCGATCTCGCGAAGGCGATCACCGGGCTCAACTCGACCGACGTCGTTTCTTATTGCGCAGAGGCCGGCCAGTTTCAGGAAGCGGGCTTTTCAACTGTCATTTGCGGTCCCGGCTCGATTGACCAGGCGCACCAACCGAATGAATATGTGTCGATCGATCAGCTCGCTGAGGGTACCGTGTTCATTCGAAAGCTGATTTCACGCCTCGCCGTTTAACCCTCCTGGAGCCACCCCCATGACCCCCATTCAAGCGGCCGCCCTTTGGATCGGCCTCAACGCCATTTTTCTGATCTATGTGAGCTATCGCGTCGGCCAGGTCCGCATCAAGACAAAGACCAATCTCGGCGACGGCGGCAATGACGACATGGTGAAAGCGATCCGCACGCAGGGAAATTACATTGAATACGCGCCGGCCGCGCTGCTCGGGCTTTTCGTTCTCGCAAGCCTTGGCCTCGCTACGACATGGATCCACGCGCTCGGCGCCGTATTCCTCTTTGCACGGATTTCTCACCTGCTGGGCCTTGGCATGGGCGTCTGGCCCAAAGGCCGCTTCGTCGGCACGCTCGGCACCATGCTGACTTTGCTCGCGACGGGGCTGCTTCTGATATGGAAAGCCTTTTCGTAATCCTTTACGCGCGTTAAGGATGATTGCTAAAACCTTGCATCCGCAGGTGACAATTCTTTACGACGAATTTACCCTGACCTGAGACGCTTCGCCCTCAAGATCGAAGGACCAAAAGGGCGGGTTGAAGTGAAGCGTATCAGTCATTGCCGTGCGTGCGGGTCGGCCGCGCTTTCTCCTGCATTTTCTCTCGAAGGCGTCGGCGCTGAGCCTGCGCGAAAAGGCCTGCTTGGCCGCGGGAAATCCGAAAGCGTCGAGTTTGTTCTGTGCGATCCCTCGCAAGACGTTCACGCTTGCGGTTTGTTGCAAAACGCCTATGCGGCCGACGCGCCGAGAAAGCGCCTTGCTCCATCCGGCGCCTTTCGCACGGTTCGGTCAAGTCTTCGCTCGCTCGCGACCGAGGGGCTTGAGCTGATTTCCGGGCGCGACTGCGCCGCGCTCGATATAGGCTGTTCCGACGGCACGCTCCTCTCGTTTTATCCTCGCTGGGTCGATCGCTACGGCGTCGATCCTGCTGACGACGCCGATCAGATCGGCGATTGGGCGTGGTCGGCGAAAGCGGCGTTCCCCTCTGCCGATCTCGATCGCGCCTTTGCGGGCAAGAAATTCGACATCATCACGGCGTCGTCGGTGCTTGAAGAAATCAACGAGCCGCGCGCGTTTTTCGCCCGCGTCAAATCGCTGTTGACCGAAGACGGCGTCTTCGCGCTTGAAACGCTGTATTCGGCGATGATGTTGACGCGAACCGCCGCCGGCGCCTTCGCGAGCGGCGTTGCGGCTGTCTATTCGATCAGCGTTCTCGAGCGCATTTTGCGCGACTGCGAATTAAAGATTTTCCGCGGCGCGCTGACCGAAAAGGAAGGCGGCTCGATCCGCCTCTTCATCACGCACGCCGAGTCGTCGGATTATGATTTCGACCCGTGGTTTGAGCGTCTTGCTCAATTCTGGGACGAGGAAAACGCGCTGTCGCTGCGGACCCGCGCGCCCTATCAGGCGTTTGAACATCGCGCCGACGATGCGCGCCGCGCCTTTGGCGAATTGATGGCGGGGCTTTGCGCGAGAGACGAGAAGGCGCATCTTTTCGGCGCCGATGCCGGCGCCGCGATGACCTATGCGTGGGCGGGCCGGCATGGAAAAGCGATTGAGGCCGTTATCGGCGTCGGCGACATCGAAGCCGGCGCGCGCCTTGTGACCGGCGGACCGGCGATCATTTCAGAAAATGAATCGCGCGCGATCGAACCGGATTACATCATCGCACCCTCCGCCTTGAAGCGCGAAATCCTCGAGCGCTGGCGCGACCCGATTTTGCGCGGCGCCAAAGCGATCTTTGCAACGCCTTATCCGCATATCGTTCATGCCGGCAATTACGCCGCCGAATTCGGCAAGTCGTTGTCGGGCGCGGATGGCGCCGGAGGCGCTGACAATCTGAGAGCGATCTTGAGCGCGGCGGGCGGCCTACGCCTTGTCGCCGATTCAACCCGCAAAAGCGCTTAAAACCTTCCCGTTGAAATAAAGCGCCGCGTCGTTCCTTCAAGAACGACGGCGGTCAGCGCGTCGGACCAGACGGCGCCGGTGTCGACGTCGATGCGCCAGCCGGCGTCGAGCGGCTTTTTCACCGGATGATGGCCGTGGACGACGACCTTATCCGGCCGCGCTTCAGGGGCGGCGTTGTGAAACTCGCTGCGGATCCACAGGCAATCATCCTGCGTCTGATCGCCCAAAGGAACGCCCGGCTTGAACCCGGCGTGGACGAAGGCGTAATCGCCGCACAAGGTCCAGAGATCGAGCGCGCCCAGAAATTCGCGATGCGAAGAGGGAAGCGCGGCCGCAAGATCGCGCGCGACATCTTCCGGATGACGCTTCCAGATACCGGCGACGCCGTAACTTTCGAGCGTCTTGTCGCCGCCCCAGTGCAGCCATTCCTCGCCTCGTTCGGGCGCCTCAAGGAAGTCGAGCATCGCCTGTTCGTGATTGCCTTTAAGGAAGACTGGCTCCGGCCGCTCCGCTTTCAGGGTCAACAGCAAGTCAATGACAGCGCGCGATCCCGGTCCGCGATCGACATAATCGCCGAGCAGAATGAGGCGCGAATTTGCGCCTGCGCCATCCTTGTCGATGAGCGCAAGGAGGGCGGCCAAAAGACCGTCGCAGCCGTGAACGTCGCCTATGGCATAGACCCGCTCGCCATCAGGGATGGCGGCGACCGGACCCTTGCCCCCGAAAAGTTTACCGATCATCAGTTCAATCTAAGGTTCAACTCATATTATAATAGTGAAATTTGGCGAAATTAGGTAAATGACGCGTCTGTTTCTGAAAACCGCGTTGCCGCGTTCTCGCGCTGAAGGAGACGCATCGTGACTGTCCTCGTCACCGGCGGCGCCGGCTATATCGGCGCTCATATGTTGATCGCCCTCGCTGAGGCGGGGGAGGCGGCGGTTGCGCTCGACGATCTGTCGAACGGAGCGCGCTGGCTGGTCCCGGACCCGAAGCGGCTGATCGTAGCCGATGTCGGCGACCGCGAGCTCGTCATCCGCCTGATGCGCGATTACGGCGTTCGGGAAGTCATCCATTTCGCCGGCTCGATCCTCGTCCCTCAGTCGCTGCAAAAGCCGCTGCATTACTATTGGAACAATACGGCGAAGACGGTTGCGTTGCTGGAGGCGTCGGTCGCCTGCAATGTCGAGCGGTTCATTTTTTCATCGACCGCCGCCGTTTACGGCATGCCGGATCATTCGCCGGTGAATGAAAATTCCGGGGTCCATTCGATTTCGCCTTATGGCGCGTCGATGGCGATGAGCGAGCGCATCCTTGAAGACGCGGCGAAAGCGCATGGATTTTCTTATACGACGCTGCGATATTTCAATGTCGCGGGCGCCGACCCGAAGGGTCGGGCCGGCCAGATCGGAAAGCCGACGCACCTCATTCGCGTCGCGGCGCAGATCGCCGCCGGCGCGCGAAAAGAAAAACTGCAGATTTACGGCGCCGACTATGCGACGCCGGACGGCACCGCCATTCGCGATTACGTTCACGTCTCCGATCTCGCCGATGCGCACCTTGCGGCGCTGGCGCGACTTCGGCGCGGCGGCGCGTCGGAAACGCTGAATGTCGGCTATGGGCGCGGCTATTCCGTGTCGGAAGTGATCGACGCTTTTGAGCGCGTCACCGGCAAGCTCTTGCCGCATGAAATCGGCCCGCGGCGCCCCGGCGATCCGCCGCAGCTGATTGCCGACACGGCCGCTATTCGCACCGAACTCGACTGGCGCCCGCGCTATGACGAGATCGATTTCATCGTCAAAACGGCGATTGAGTGGGAACGCCAGCTCGCAAACCGGCCCCAAGAGCCTGTCGCATGACGTTCAAAACGTTCTGGCGCGGCGTGTTCGCGCTGCTGCTCTTGTTCGTCACATGGCAGACGTTAACGCCCGACCCCGACAATACGGAGCCGAGCATTGCGATTGCGCGCTTCATCGCGGAGTTGCTGTTTCACGATGAGCGCCTTGGCGACAAGGTCGCGCATTTCCTCGCTTATTCAGCGCTCGGCGGCTCGGCCGCGTTCGCGCATGTAGAGCTGGCGAACCGGCGCTGGCTGACGATAGCAGCGCTCGCCGCTTACGGCGTGCTGCTTGAATTCTTGCAAGGTGTTGGCGGCGTGCGCATGCCGGAATTCGCCGATGCGCTCGCCAATTCGAGCGGCGCTCTCGCCGCTTATCCCGCCGCTTTGTTCATCGAACGCGCGTTATCAAGGGTGAGGGCGGCATGAAGGTCGCAATCGTTATTCCTGCCCGCCTGCAGTCGACCCGGCTTTCCCGCAAGCTGCTTCTCGATCTTGGCGGCAAGAGCATTTTGCGCCGGACCTATGAGCAGGCGTCTAAAGCCCGGCGCGCGGACAGCGTCGCGATAGCGACGGACGCGGAGGAAATACTCGAAGCCGCGCGCGCTTTCGGCGCGCGGGCGATCCTGACGCGCACGGATCACCAGTCTGGAACCGAGCGGATCGCGGAAGCCGCGCGATCGATTGACGCCGACGCCTTTATCAACATTCAGGGCGATGAGCCCGAAATCGATCCTCGTCACATCGACGCGCTGATCGAGGCCCACCTTAAATCGAACCGCTTTGCGGCAACGCTCGCCTGTCCGTTTCCGGGCGATATCGATCCCTCCTACCCGGCGGCGGTCAAGGCGTCGCTCGGCGGCGTCATCGACCGCGATCTTGATATTTATGAAGCGAAAGATTTCTCCCGCACGCCGCCCGCAGAAGCGCCGTTATTTCTGCACGTCGGCGCCTACGCCTACAGCCGGGAAAGCCTGGAGCAGTTCGTCGCCGCGCCGCGCGGCAAGCGCGAACAAGCCGAGAGCCTTGAACAGCTGCGAATTCTGGAGATGGGCGAGACGATCGCCATACGGATCGTCGATCGCGCGGCGCGCGGCATTGACACCGAGCAGGATCTCACGAGCGCGCGGTCGCGCTTTGCCGCGAAAAAATGAGCGGCGCCTGGGAGGAGGGCCTCCCGGCGCCGCTACTTATTTGCGTGATCAGGTCTGGTCGTTCGCCTGCGTGAAATCGCATACCCGCGCTTAAGCAAACGAAACGAACGTGTAGACTGCCGGGAAGAGCGCTGCAAAAATCAACGCAGTCGCCGTGGTGATCGAAACGAATTTGGCCATTTTCTCTCTCCTTTTTTGTCGCCTCTATGTCTGAGGCTTTGGCGTCGCCGCCGATGATTGGGAGATGGGAATGCCCGGCCGAAATGGAATGATTAACGCCGCGATTTCGCCGCAATTGCGCGTCGTCTCGGCGCAAACCCCTCGGCGCCGCTCGACTCGGCTCGCCGGGGCCTCAACTCGTCGCAAATGTCGCATGCTCGAAGGCCGTCAGAGCGCCGGGTGCAGTATCGGCAACGGCTCGCGCGGCCCATCCTTCGAGACGCATTCCTTCGGAATGCTCCTCAGGATGAGGTTTTAAACCGATAAAAGAAGTAGTGTCCTCATCCTGAGGAGCGCGCTTCTTCGCGCGCGTCTCGAAGGATGCGGCGCGCGAATAACTCTCAATTGAACTTCCGGCGCTGGGTTCAATCCTTCAGCGCGCGGGACAATGGCGGCTTCATATCGACGCCAAGGCTGATCGGTCCGATCCAGTCTTCAATAAGTTTCAATTCGCTGTTGAACTGCGACCCGATCGCCTCGTTTTCAGCTTTGCGCTTTTGTGCGTCATATTGCTCGCCCGCAAACTTTGCGTGCGTTTGAAAAACCGGGCCGCGCGCCGCGTTTTCAATTTGACCCTCGCTCAGCGGCAACGACAAATGACTGACAGCCGCTCGTAAAACGGCGCCCGGGCTCGCCGTCAGTCGCTCAAAATTGAGGGACGCGGCGTTAGGCGACGGTTTCAACAAGCGCTCAAATTCTTCGAGCTGATGGCGCCAGACCAGAGCGGCGACTTGCAGATCGGTGAAACTCATCGCTTGTCTCGGCTCAATCTGGGAAAGGCCGGTGCGGTCGAGCGCAAAAATATTATATTGATGACGTATGAACGCCCGCGCCGGCTCGCCCTTCTTCAGCAGCGAAATCAGGAAGTCGCGAAGATCGCCATAGAGGAATATCGCCTTCATGCCCTGGGCGTTGGTGTAGGCCGCGAGCGGGCTGACGGAATTCGTGGGCTTTATCAGCACGCGCTCGCCGTTCGCCCGCGGCCGCGCGAGAAGTGCGAGAATTGTTCCCGCGATCTCGTCGAAACGATTTCCGGTTTGAAGCGCCGGCGACACGCGCCGCGCGTTGACAAGGTCAAGCAGGATATTGGGCTCTTTCAGCGACAAAACGGCGCCGGGGACGTCGAGCGCGCGGGCAAGCAAGGTCGATCCGCAAAAAGCCGAATGATAGACGAAAGCAGGGGCGGGCGATTTTGGGACGTGGGGCGCGATGTCATCGACCCTGCAATCCGCCCAGGCGGTCACGGATTTGTTTTTTCGCTGGTCAAGGAACGCCTCAGCCGATAGAGCGTCTCTCGTCATCCGCGAGAAACGGATGACGCCCTTCGAGGCGTCGAGGGCGTCCGGAAACCAGGCCGGGTCGGTCGCTAGTGTCATTGCGTCGCGCATGGCGCTATTTATGGACGCTCGATCAGGAATGCGCTAGGTCGTCCGACGCTGAAATGGAGGCCCCATGGACAAGATTAAAAAGGACGCGCGAGCCGCTCTCGACGGCGTGTTGTTTGACGGCATGACGATCATGGCCGGGGGCTTTGGCCTCTGCGGCATTCCGGAAAACCTCATATTTGCGATCCGCGAGTCGGGCGTCAAAGGTCTCACTGTCATTTCGAACAACGCCGGCGTCGACGGCTTCGGGCTCGGCATGCTGTTGAACACGCGGCAGGTGAAAAAGATGATCTCGTCCTATGTCGGCGAGAACAAGGAATTCGAGCGGCAATATCTCTCGGGCGAGCTCGAGCTTGAATTCAATCCGCAAGGAACATTGGCTGAGCGCTGCCGCGCGGGCGGCGCGGGCATCCCCGCCTTTTACACCAAGACCGGCGTCGGCACGCTGATCGCCGACGGGAAAGAGCACAAAGTCTTCAACGGCGAGACCTATATCATGGAGACGGGGCTCGTCGCCGACCTCGCAATCGTCAAGGCGTGGAAGGGCGACGCAGAGGGAAACCTCGTCTATAGAATGACCGCGCGCAATTTTAACCCGATGATGGCGACGGCCGGCAAAATCACGGTCGCGGAGGTCGAGGAAATCGTCCCGACCGGCGCGCTCGATTCGGGCGGAATCCACACGCCGGGAATTTTCGTTCAGCGCCTCATCAAGGGCCAGCACGAGAAGCGCATCGAACAGCGCACCGTGCGCAAGCGGGAGACTGCATAATGGCGTGGGACAGGGACCAGATGGCGGCGCGCGCCGCGAAAGAACTGAAAGACGGGTTCTACGTCAATCTCGGCATCGGCATTCCGACGCTGGTTGCGAATTACATTCCTGAAGGCGTTGACGTGACGCTCCAATCGGAAAACGGGATGCTCGGCATGGGGCCGTTTCCCTATGACGATGAAGTCGATCCCGACCTCATCAACGCCGGCAAGCAGACGATCACCGAGCTTGACCG
>ERZ1292633.5570-Hain-H41-02um-R1-5570-length-11322-cov-8_pt1 | contig 11322 bp, 5 predicted proteins | sample MGYA00564406_ERZ1292633 | MGnify/ENA primary metagenome ERZ1292633 (study PRJEB36523, sample SAMEA6512639) | groundwater metagenome | collected 2019-01-08 | study: AquaDiva: Metagenomics assemblies of 32 groundwater samples
GAGGTTCTGGCGAATGACGCCCTCGCCAACGCCGACGCCGTCCGGTACGAACATGATTGCAATCACATACGGGGTGGGCACGCCTCCGCCGTAGACCGTCCCTGGCACCGCCGTTGGGCCCCCAGGAGCGCAGTCGACCGCGAAGAACCGAAGGGACGCGTCCTCGACGTTGAGCAACGGGCCGAGTGACTGCCGTAACCAGCGGCCAGTGGCCGTGTAGCGATGGGCGATGGCGGAAAGGTTGTCCTCGTCGCCGGGCAGCGACGTGACCGCCAACAGGGGCAGCAAGCTGCCCGCGTCGTAAAGGTACAGCTCGTCGGCGCCGCACGCGTCCATCAGGTCCATGGAGAGGCTGCCGAGCGGTCGGGTCAGCTGCGACGGCATGGCGCGCATCAGGCAAGGCGCAATGAGCTCGAGGAGGTCGTCCCCGCAAGTGAGCCGGTGGTACTCCAGGCGATCGAACGCCGCCGCCGCATGGCCGCGCTGGGTGGCTTGATGAAAAGACTGGAACTTCGTGATGGCGTCGTACAAGTCGAGGCGCGGCGGCGCTGGCTGCGACTGGGCTGCGGTGGGCAGCGCAGCGGCCGCTCCTCCTCCTCCTCGCGAAGGGTTGTGGTGGTGTTGCCCTCCGTGGTGATGCTGGGGGGCGGCCTGCGGAAGGGGAGCCACTGACCCTCCTCCGCCTCCGGGGTGGTCGACGCCGGAGGGCCCCCCCTCCCCGGCAGCCGCGGATGAATCATCGGAGGGATCGATAACTTCGCACAAACAAATTCGAGCTTCTGGCGCGGCCTTCATCGCGTCCGGCAAGCATTTGGAAAAACGCTCCACGAGCCCTTGCGGGGTTTTATCGAGCGCGTGGTTCAAGAAATACACCACGGCGATGTGCTTCGACTGCGCCCCGAGGACCGTCGAAATGCGCTCCCCAGTGACCGACGAGCCGTCCCACCGAACGATCGAGACCTGAATGCTGCGAAGGATGCGCCAGTCGGACTCGCTAAGGTCCAGGCCGAGCAGCGCCGGCGGAGCGCCGATCAACAGAACGCTCAGTCGAAACGAGTCGGACAGGCTCGGCGGGGAGACGCGAGGGGGATAGCGCCCCGTGGGTGCGGATGACGATGCCCCCATGGCAAAAAAGGCAGAACGAGAAGAAACAGTCCGGACTGATTTCTCTGCTTTCTTTTTTTTGGTAATACGAACGACGTGAAAACAAAATAACGAAACTTTAAAACAACACAAAACGACGGAAAACCAGCTTGTCACGGCACCGACGATACCTTATCGCGGCTCCTGCCGAGGTGTAAAACGTGACGGCATCTAAGAAAAATCAAATCCACCGCCCAGGTGATCACAAAATGGGCGGCTACGCCCGCACGCCATACTTGGCCAGAATTTCCGCTTTCCGTCGCTCGAGTTCCTCAGCCGAGAGCACCCCCCCTCGTGGCGCACCGGCGGCGCCAGAGGCGGCACTGCTGTTGGACCCCCCCGCGGCAGACGGCGGCCCGCGAGTAAACGGTACTCCTGCGGCGGTTGGTTGCCCTCCTGGGAAGCCCGCCGCCGCCGCCGTCCCATGCTGATGGGAGTGGTGGGGCATCAGCGCGGTGCCGTCGGAGGACCCACCGCCTCCGACATCGGCATGGGAGGCAAAGTTGGTGCCAAATGTCGTTGCGCTGCCAATACTGCCGGCTGGATTCGTCGTGCCCGGCGGCGGCGACGGAGGCATCTTCATCGGCGAGAACGGCGGGGGCAGGAACGCGCCGGGCGTCGAGGGGTGCAGCAACGCAGGTTGGGGTGGAGGCGCCGTGGCGGCATGGGAAGACGCCTTCCCAGAGGGGTCCGCCGCCGCCGCCGCCGCCGCCGGGGATGCGGAGGAGGACGCGGCAGGGTTAGCACCGCCAGGCACGGTGGAGGTGAATGACCGGGGCCTGAACGAGGAGGATCCACTGCCGGGTGCTCCTCCTGGCGGTTGACGGGCGGGCGGTGGCGGCAACTTGCTTCCTTCCGTTCGGCCCTGCACGAACGAAATGACGTCCACGATGTACTGCTCCATCTCCTGCCGCTCGCGCGCCCATTGATGCGAAAGGGCGTCCATGTCCGCCGAGGCGGCGGTGATTTCTTTTCCGTGTTGAGCCCATTCACGCTTGGCCTCGATCCCTTCGGACTCAGCGATACGTCGAGCCTCACGATCACGCTCGGCTTCCTGCCTCGCCGTATCTAAAGCGAGCTGCAGCTCGCGGCAGCGCTCATCGCGAACGTCAATTTCGGCGCGCGATGTGCGCAGATCTGCCAAGAGGGTCTTAATTTGCTCTCTCGTTTTCTGCATGTCAACGTCGTGCTGATGCTGCGAGGCGGCATCGAGCTGTAGATGGTGATGCGTCGAGTCTTGCGCCTGCTGCTGGAGCTGGCTGACGAGCGAGGTTGCTCGACTTTCACTGAGCTGCCGTTCCGAAGGCTGCGCAACGCGGTCGTGGGCTTTGTAAACGGCATCGACGAGTTGCTGATAGAGGTCACACCGGTGTTTGAGCTGGCTGGCGACCCGCTGGTTCGCCTGAAGGGACGAACGTAGCTCCATCAGATGTTTCTCAAAGTCGGTGAACAACGATTGCGAAAGTTGCTGAGACCGCTGGGCACTGAGCTGCACGTCCTGCTTCAAGGTGTGCATCTCAGACCGAAGCAGCTGGAGTTCAAGCCGCAAGGCGCTGGACTCCTGCGACGACTGCCGCGCCATCTCTTCACTCACGCGCGCGGACGATCGCGACGCGTCGGTGAGTGCCTTTTCGGCAGCGAACTTGTGCATCGCGCATTGCCGCAGCGCGTCGGTGAGATCTTGATTCAAGGTCCGGACCGAAGCGGACGAGTGCGCGAGACGGTATTGCAGCGCAGCGAACGCGGACGCGGCACCCCAAAAGCACCGAAGCAACTCGTCCTTCGTCTCTTGGTTCAGGCTATTCGCTCCTTCGATGCACCTCAGCAACGTGCCACACGGCTCGTCGGCCGGCGCCGAACGGATGGTTGTAGAATGCGCGACCACGGCAGGGGGTCGCAGTAACTCCGCGCCGGCGTCCGCGGCGCCGTCGGACGCACCTGAAGCGAACAGTTGCCGCGCCGACGCGGCTCTATGGTAGTCTAACGCATCGCGGGCGGCGTCCAGTTCCCGTTGTAGCCGACGAATGAAGAGGTCACGCTCCAGGACGAGGTCCGAGCGAGCCGCCGCGTCGTTCTGACCCTCGACTCGCTTCATGAGCATGTTGACTTCCTCGCTTTTTCGCGCGGCGGTTTGCTTCGCGGTGTTCGTTTCCGCGACCAACTCTCTGACCTTCATGGCGAGGGCGGCCCGCTCGCCGTCCGACAGCCCGTCAACGTTGGTTGGAAGGTCGTGGGGCAACGTGGTTGCCATCGACCGAAAACCATTCAGCAGGTTGGACACGCTATTCGACAGCTCTTGAAAGTCGTGATGAACGGCCGCCGTCGTAGCCCGCTCTTGCTCGAGCTGTTCCTTGAGTTGATGGATGACGGACTGTTGCGCAACGGTCTGCTGTCGAAGCTGCGGGATGAGGGCCGTTGCTTCATGCTCGTCGACGAGTGACGCCTGAGTCGCGCTGAGAGCCGCGAGACAGCGGTCGAGCTGGGCTTGGCATTCGTGACGAAGCCGGACCATCTCCTGATTGTGTGAAAGGGTGCTCGACACCCGGCTCTGCGCCGCCGCGATGCGCAAGCCGGCTAAGTCATGCTCGCAAAGCGCCCTCGTCTGCTCGGTCAACATGAGACACCTTTCGCGCTCGAAGTTCTTTTCCGCCTCGCACAAAGCGAGGGCACTTTTCATGGCGTCCAACTCCCCGAGCAGCTGCAGCATTCTTGCCTCACCTCGGGTTTCTAATTCCGCGTCCGGCCAACCCGTGGTCGCTAGGCGCCGGCGCTGCTCCGCGGCCGCTGCGGATTTCGCTGCCGTGCGCGACGGGCTAGCCGGGTGCGATGGGGACATGCTGCGACCTGGGGCCTCATTGCCCCCTCGGACCGCGGCGCCAGCGGTCGTCGTGGTGGCCGAACGCGGCCTTCGAGCGCTAGCGTTGGCCTCCGACTGCGACGCCGTGAGCGAGTTACCGTAGGACGGAACCATCATCAGGGAACCCCCTCCTCCTCCTTGGGAAAAAGGGCCACCACCCGCTCGTCCCGCCGAGGCGCCAGACAGTTGCGGCGATGCCGCCGCCGTGACTGGCCCCCCGGGCATCCGGTAGGCCATAGCGCTGTGGCGCGCGAGACATTCTACACTGGCTGGCGATTGCAAGAAGGCAGCCAACGCTTCGTCGATCGGGTGGGCAAAGTCCGCGGAGAAGTCCTGCGATTGGACCAATCGAGATAAGAAATAGAGCATCACGAGCATGTTGTAGCAAGGGCGTTGGTGCCCAGCAGCGACGCCCTTGCGGTCACAGACGGAGAGCGGCAAGCCTGCGCTCTGCATGCCTTGTTTAAGCGCGTCCCAGTTTGCCTTGGGATTTCGCGGCGTGCCACCGCGCTGACTGCGAACGAGGCCGGGATCGACGAGCGTGGGAAACACTCGCTCGAACAGGGCTAAAAATACGAGGCCATCCTTCAAGTCGTCGTACTTTGAGCACGGAGATAAGTCGCTTGCGTCCAGCGCCCACTGAAGGAGCTCCGTGCGCCCAAGAAGCGTCGCCACTGTCATCGTTTTGTGTGCTGTTGATATTTCCTATCCCCCACCTCCCTTTCGTTGGCGATTCGATTCTTTGATTTGACTAAGGAAAGAGGGCAATACAGGCGGCGGTCGGATAACAAAAAGCAGCTGTCACGCGCCAAATGCAACGGCCTTGATTGTGAGAGAAATGAAGGGGTGGATTTCGAACACGACAAACGAGGGAGGGGAAGGTGACGGCAACATCGGAAAGCAACGTCCCTTCTCTATGTGGTGTAGTAGAAAGTAGAATAGGCCGACAGTTCCCTCCCCATCGTGGGGCAAGAAGCAGACGAGAGAGACGTTTGTTCCCGAGGGCTATACTTCCAGCCTTCGTGGCGCGGCAAGAAAAAACCCACTTCTTCCCAAAATCTATGCAAAGCCGACGGAATGATAATGTGGCGCGAACGGCGCGGTCAGCTCGATGATCTTGCGAATCGCCGCCAGGTAGCTGATGACGGTCGGCGGGTCGGCGTCGACTTCCTTGACGACCTCCCCGTTGGCCCAGACCTGAGATTTCGAAAGCCCCGTCTCCGCGAAGCGGTACAATCCCGGACCGTCCTTGCGATCGTCCTTGTACATGCCGACGTAAAATTCCGTTTCTTGAGGATTGAAGAAGTACACGCCCCAGCCATTCATCTTCCCATCGCCCCACTGACCGACATACTTCTTGCCGCTCTTACCCGTGACGTAGACGCCCCATCCGCTATGGCGGTTGTCCTCGAAGGTCCCCTCGTAGCTGTCCCCCTCGGGATGGAGCCAGTAGCCCTGTCCGTGCTTTTTCGTGCCGCTAAACTGGCCCGAATACGTCGCTCCGGAGGGGAATCGGAAGGTCTTGACATCGAGGCGCTGAGGCACTTCACCCAACTCCTTGGGAGCCACCGCGCGCACTTTGCTAAACAGTTCGCGCAGCTTGTACGCGCATTCAATGCGCTGAGAGGGCGAGGCGTCGGTTTCCGCTTGCAGGTCACCGCCTGCCCATTTCTGAACCGTCATGACGCCATTCTCGTACATGTAGTACCCGTCCCCGTGCTTCTTGTCGTGCTTGTAGCCACCGACATAGTACGTCTGCTGCCGCGCGCCAAAGTAATAAATGCCTTCACCGCTCATTTCACCGTTTTCCCACTGTCCATAATACCGTTTTCCGGTGTTGCCGAAGATGTAGACGCCAAACCCATGCTGTTTGTTCTCGCTGTACTCGCCTTCGTACACCTCACCTTCAGGGTGACGCCAGTGACCCTGGCCGTGTCGCTTGGTGCCCTTGAAGGTGCCCTCGTACACGGCACCCGACTGATACGTGTACGCCTTGAGGCTGAGCGGACCGCCATCGCTCGTGCCGCCGGTCGGTGCAGCGGCCGCTAGGGCGGATGAGGATGACGCCGTCATGAAAGAAAAAAAGTAGCAATGACTTTGCTTTGGATTCACTGGCGGCTGTCGCGCCTGTTAGTAGTCGCGATGCGTCTTTTCCTGTTCACGCTACGAGTCAGAAGGCGGAGGCGGAGGGAGGTGCTGCAGTAACAACCAACAGATATCCCACATCAGGAAAAAATGCGGTCTGAATTCATAATGGCGCCAAGAGAATTTAAGTCTTCTTCCCAAAAATCGCGTCCGACCCTGTCGCGCCTCTGATCTCTTCATCGGGGAAGAGGAAAACGAGAGAAAGAGAGACAGCCGAAAGACCCGGACTCGCTTCCGGGAAGGAGAAAACATTGGAAGGGGAAAACCGAACAAAACACGAGAGAGCGAAACACCGAAGCGCCGAAATAAAAAATGAAATTCTTGCACTTCTTCATTTCCTCTCTTCCCGAACCTTCCATTTCACATAGCAAAAAATATTTCCCAAAACCTTCGACAAGAGAGAGATGCATCTAGAGAGGGACGAGGTGAGGAGATGCTGGACTCACTCTTTTCTCTTTGTCTCCGGTTGCCATCCACTTTAAGCGGACGCGGCGGCGAACTCGGCCGCGGTCTTGGTCTCGAAGGTGCCGGAGACGACGAAGCACTGCGACTGCATGGACGCCTGGACCTTCGGGTTCTTGAACACCATCACGCTATTGTCAGCCTTGAAGAAGGCTGCCTCGTCGATTTCCTGCAGGGGGGTGACGCCCAGCTTCTTGAGGGTACCCTGGACCTTCTTGTCCTCACCCGTCGTGCCGCGGTGCTGAGCCTTGACCGTGCGGCGCACCGTGCCTGGACCGCCGGTGCGGACCATCGCGGCACGCTTCTCGAGCATCTCCTTCGTGATCTTTGGGGCAGCGGCGGCAGCCATGCTGATTGTGTGTGATGTGCTTTCTCGAAGGAAAGGGGTTCTGCGTCGGAACGTGACGAGAAGGGGCAACACAACGGTTCATTTTGCGGACCAACCCCCCCCTCCTCCCCAGCAAAGCCGAGAGAGCTCTTTTTTTGGTTTTGAAACAAACGGCTTTGGTTCACCCACGGTGGCAACCTTTGCACGAGCCTACGGGGATGGGGTGGGTCTCTCGATAAAACAGCTCTGAAAAAGGGGGTCGGCGACACGGACATCCGCCAAGGGACGGTGTTTGCCTTCCAAATCGCTTGTTTTCCCCTCTTTTTCTTGGTTCGAGTGAAAAATAAAGAGTCACGTTCTCCGTGTGTACTGCTCGACCGAGGAAGCGTAACAAAAGTGAAAGAAAACTTGGGTAAAAAAAGATGGGATGGAAAAAGAGAGTCCCCGCGCGGGTGACCTCTGTTGTTTTCCGTTTCTGCGCGTTCCAATCGCTCATCAGTAGATGCGCTGAGGCTTGCCCATCGACGTCTTGATGTACGCCGACTTCAGGTTCTGCCAGCCCTTCTTCAGCAGCGAGACGAGGAAGTTGAGCGCCAGGACGGTGTTCTGGCGGATCTCCTCCTCCTTCATCTCCTCGTGGCCGATGCAGCAGCCCAGGCAGAGCACCTTCTTCAGCTGGAACTTGACCGTCGACTGAATCTCGGACACCTTGTCCGTCAGGTTGTCGGCAAGCGCAACCGCCGTGGGGAACTTGTTGGCACGGTTCATGTGGGGGCCAACGACACGAGGAATCGTCTTGATGATCGAGTCCGACGCCAAGAACGCGTCGGCACCCGCGCAGTACTTCTTCACCAGTTTCTTGTTCTTGTTCAGCTTCTTGAGGTCTTCCATGTTCGAGACCGTGAGACCGGCCTTCTTAGCCGACTCCTCGTGCGCCAAGTCGCAGATGACTGTCACCTTCAGTCGCGGGCGGCACACGTTGGGCAGGCGCAGGGAGCCCGAGAAACGCTTGTCCTTGTTGACATCGTAGTTCTTCAGGTTCACCTGGAGGTCGACCGACTCCTTGAAGTTGCGCTTCTTGCGTTCACCAAGGACTAGCTTGATGGCGTCCGCCAGCTGGCTCGGAGGGATCTTGGACATGGTTCGTACGCGACCTGTGCAGTTCGTGTGGCTGTGACGCGATATTGAGCAAACAAAGAACAACAACACACAGTGCAGGGATTCAACTGGCGTCATGTCGCAGCGATAGCCTAACAAAAAAAGGGGAGATCGCTGACAGGTCATCTGCCCCCGCATATCCGTGGGGATTCAATGTTAAACGCAGCTCGGTCCTCTCTTCGTTTCCTTCCGTTCTTTCTCTGTCGTTGCGTCTTCTCTAGAGCCGCCAATGTTTGCAATTGCGACTCCAAAAAGCTGCAAAGACAAGCTATCGACGAGAGAGGATCGAGAAAAAGAATAAAAGGAATGAGAGAGCGAGAGAGAGGGGGTGCCAAAACAACGAGAGGATGGTTTGAGGGTAGGGGCTTGGAGGGGGGAAAACAGGAGTGGTAAAATGTTGCTTGCTGCGCATATCGAGGCCCCCGAGCAGTATGAACCGACCGCGGCGGAGGTGCTCGAATTTTCTCGTGTGGATAGATCCAATTTTCCCCGTTTTCCGTTCTCTGAATTGCAGCTGGCCCTCTCGCCCATCTGCTCCGCTTTCCGTCCAACCTTTTCCTCTCTGCTTTCTTCCGTCCACCCCCGTGCTCGTCACACGCGTCGCCCCTTTTCGACAACCAAAGGCGATCGACAAATGGTCAGAAGCGTGACATCACACACGCACTTACACGTTTCCGCGTGTTCATGAGCGTGGTGGGCAAATGTAGGGGACAAAGGTAAGAAGGAGAAAAAAAATCGAAAGAAAAACCTCGTCGCCCAGAATCTGCGCTGCCGACGAACGGCAGCTGTGGACAGCAAAACGACGAGTGGCGTTTTCCAGAAGTTAAAGAAAACCAAAAAAGAAAGAAAGGGAACAAAACGAAAGGGGGGAAAACAACCGACGAAAGATGTAAAGGAAGGAATCATCCGGAGAGAGAGAGAGAGCCGTTCATGCTCCAATCGCTCATCAGTAGATGCGCTGAGGCTTGCCCATCGACGTCTTGATGTACGCCGACTTCAGGTTCTGCCAGCCCTTCTTCAGCAGCGAGACGAGGAAGTTGAGCGCCAGGACGGTGTTCTGGCGGATCTCCTCCTCCTTCATCTCCTCGTGGCCGATGCAGCAGCCCAGGCAGAGCACCTTCTTCAGCTGGAACTTGACCGTCGACTGAATCTCGGACACCTTGTCCGTCAGGTTGTCGGCAAGCGCAACCGCCGTGGGGAACTTGTTGGCACGGTTCATGTGGGGGCCAACGACACGAGGAATCGTCTTGATGATCGAGTCCGACGCCAAGAACGCGTCGGCACCCGCGCAGTACTTCTTCACCAGTTTCTTGTTCTTGTTCAGCTTCTTGAGGTCTTCCATGTTCGAGACCGTGAGACCGGCCTTCTTAGCCGACTCCTCGTGCGCCAAGTCGCAGATGACTGTCACCTTCAGTCGCGGGCGGCACACGTTGGGCAGGCGCAGGGAGCCCGAGAAACGCTTGTCCTTGTTGACATCGTAGTTCTTCAGGTTCACCTGGAGGTCGACCGACTCCTTGAAGTTGCGCTTCTTGCGTTCACCAAGGACTAGCTTGATGGCGTCCGCCAGCTGGCTCGGAGGGATCTTGGACATGGTGGGTTTTGGTTGAGGGTGTTAACGTGTGACGGTGGGTCGGAGGACGAAAGAACCAAGGAGGTCGAAAAGCGAGTAGAGAACGGAAGCGGAGAAAAACCGGAAGAGAGAAGTGCGAGCAACTTGACAGACAGGGTTGAACGAACAGGGTTGAACAAACAAACTCATTCAATGACCAACATCATTTTTCGATGTAACGCATGTCATTCGTCGAACACGAATAGTAAGTCGTCCTCCCACGCTCCTCCATGTTCCGCTACGTTCCCTTTCTCTTGCCCGATGGTGACAAAAAAATCGGGAAAAATAGGGCCCAGGGGGAAGTGGGGTGAAGTGACAAACAGTGCAAAAAATGGTGAGGAAAAGGGGAACCCCCCGCGTTTTTCGAACGTGTGTGCCAAAGAAACCAAAGTCGTCGAAAAAAAGCGAAGGGTTTTGCGATAGAGAGGTCAGGGGGAGGTGACACTGCGACGAAAAGAATGGCCCACGGTGCGATTTTTGATTGAACTTGTGACCATCAACGATCGCGCCGTTTACTTTGCCCTTTCCTCTCGAGCGATGAGGGCCTTCACGCCCCCCAAATCACCCCTCTCTCTCCGCCTTCTCATGGTCTTGGTGGTGCCTTAGTGATCGGGCTTCTTGCGGAAGGAGCAGCCCTCCGTCAACTTCGCCTTGCCGCCGGTGGGGCGAGACAGCACGGTGCTGCAGCCAGTGCAGCCGACCTGGGTCGAGGCGTGGCTGTAGACTTGCGTGATGTTGAAGCAAGAGGGGCAGCGCACGTCCATGAAGAAGGCGTTGGGGCCCTGGACGAGGCGGCGGCGCTTGTGGGCAGCGCGCTCCGTGCGGAGAGACGGGTTGCGGAGGTCGGAGTCGAAAAAGCCCATGTTGATTGCAAGAGTGTGCAGAACAATGCAAGAGAAAGACCTTTCTGGTTGAGAAGCACCGTGACACTAGAATGATTAAGTTTTTGTCTTCGAGCCGCCGCTGGCTGTCCTGTTTGCTGTGAACATGTGAGGCTACAGAAGGCGTACTTTGGACACGCAGCCAAGTCCGGATGCGTGTAAGGAGTTCAGATTACCCCTTTGGTAGGGGGACTGATCGATAGGTCATTCACAGGGGACCAAAGAGACCCATTCAGGGAAAGCATGAGATGAGGTCATCAAAGGGCTGACGAGGCATTGTTGTAGAGAGCGCGCGAGGCACCGAGGGAATGAGATGAGGTCATCAAAGGTTGACGAAAGCGAAAACAAGAGCTGACCCTTTTGGCAGAGGGCGGACGTCGCAGTCCACGGGCACAGCACCAATGCCGTGCGACAGGTCGGATCGTTGGTGCGGTGAGACTCGTCAGACTGAAAGATTGTCATCAGGGCGGCGGGGGAAGAAGGCACTCGTCAGACTGGGGCGACAATTCCAATTTCAGCGGGTGCGTCAAAGTCTGTGATGATGTCATGGTCATCCCGGTGCGATCCGTGTCAATGGAAACCCCTCACTATGTCTGCGCTTCGCCAAAGAGCGACTGCGCCACGAGACACGTGCGGCAGCTGCTTGGATACGACGCGTCTGTCCAGGAGCAAGAGAGACGGAAGCGTGGATGTGTGATGCATGGTTGAATGCTGGCTCGTCAACGCCGCGAGGGCTCGA
>ERZ1292633.5571-Hain-H41-02um-R1-5571-length-11319-cov-6_pt1 | contig 11319 bp, 12 predicted proteins | sample MGYA00564406_ERZ1292633 | MGnify/ENA primary metagenome ERZ1292633 (study PRJEB36523, sample SAMEA6512639) | groundwater metagenome | collected 2019-01-08 | study: AquaDiva: Metagenomics assemblies of 32 groundwater samples
GTTGTTCTTTATCCATTAGCTCAATGCACACATGGTCAAAGACAAAAGGACCCTTCGCGGGTCTTCCCGGGTCTTTATCAGGCACAGGCTCTACTTCCGGCCATTCAAAGAAAGATATCAGGACATTTTCTGAGAGCTCAAAAAAATACTGCCGGTTGCCTCGTTTGCCAAGACCTGCAACAAGCCTCATCCCGAGTAAGTCTCTCCAGAAACGGATAGTGCGGTCCATATCCCCGGTTGCCAGTGCAATATGATTAATTCCTTTGTACTGTATCATCAGACCCCTCCTTCATCGCAAAGAGCTTAGTGCAAAACGAAAAAGCAATGAGACAGAAAATCATAGGGCACCCCTTGAAGTCCATAAGGCAGTGGACTACGGGGCAGGTAGCGTAAAGAACTCATACAAGTATAACACATGGCGTTTTAGGTGTTGGAATACAAAATATATTTTGTAAATATTATTGCTGATAAGGTAAAATTTAAATATTTCATCTTAGGAGGATAGTAGAATGTATATAGTTGATGTTAATAAGGGAAAATGCGATGGGTGTGAAGAGTGCGTGAATATCTGCCCTTCGGAAGTTTTTAAGATAGCTGACGGGAAATCTGATCCTCACCAGGCGTCAGAATGTGCTTACTGTCTGAGTTGTGTAGAGGCATGTCCCAACGGCTCTATTACTGTAACTGAAATGTAAGTAAAGAATAAGGCATAAAAAAGGGCGGTCGATTCGACCGCCCTTTTTTTAGTTTTTACTAATAACAAATAACTGATAACTTTTCTACGGCTTCTTAATGTAAAGCTCCCAGTAACCTTTATCCTCAAGTTTAACTACCTCAAGTTCAAACCCTTGTTTTTCACAGAATTTGGGGATTGTGTCCTCTACAGATGCAGGAGCATCACAAATCACCTTGAGTACAGCGCCAGATGGTAATTTCTCCATGGATTTTTTTGTAAAAACAAGCGGATAGGGACAAACCCTTCCCAGTACATCTAATGTTTGTGCGGGTGTCTGAGACTTTAAATCAGCCATAATTACTCCTTCCTCTGCCTTAATATTATTAAGTTCAATTTATCGTTAGAAGAAAAGGACATGGTTTGCGGTTTCCATCTCCCTTTGTATTTTTTCAAACGGGACTACCTGTATTTTTTTATCAGCCCCCATATCTTCAGCATCTACAAGTCTGTCTTCAGCAATTCCAAATCGCTCCAGGTCTTCTTTACAAACAAGAACATCTAAGTCTACAAGAAGGGCATTTTTAAGATGTGACTCTGTGCTTGTTATCCCGTAAGATTCCATTGCTTTCTGCTCCTTCAAGCACCCAAGCACCCCTTCGCCTATAAAACAAAGAGTAGGAACAACAGTTTCCCCTTCATCAAGCAATATATCAACAATTTGATAAGCTATAGCATGTGTTATGGTGAGTTTTGGGTTTTCACTCTTATAAGGTGGTCTCTGCAACACGAAAGCTAACTTTGTCTGTGCCATCTTATTCGCCTCCTATCTGTAATACCCTGTCACTTGTATGTATCTTTGCCAAATACCAGTGCATCGCATTCCACTGTATTCCCTCAATAGAATCAGTCTTTTGAATTCCCCTTGCCAATGTACATGCCTCGCATGTACACACTTCAACCCCCTTTTCCAACAACGCCTTTAGCGGTTTTTCTCCTGTAGAATAATCTTTCATGTGTTTCTGATTGCTTTTTACTGCACATGTTGAATTCCCTGAAAACCATATATTAACCTTATGCCCTTTATTTACTGCTGTTTCTGACAATTTGAGGGCGAAATCAAAATTCATAGAGCCAATGACTGAAGAAAAAATACCAATTGTAAGTGTCCCCATTATAGTCCTCCTATAACCACGCTAATTTTTCATAGTCGTTAAATATCAGATCAACTACATCATTGTAGTTTACTACCTTGACATTATTGGCAACATTTAAATTACTCAAGCCTCTTGTTGCAAGGTCTTCAGAAAGCACATAAAAGTTAGCAGATTTTTTAAGAAGGGAGGAATGAGCCCCCTTTTCTTTGATTACCGCATGGAAAACGCCGTTTTCTACGAGTATTATGCCAAGTTTTTCAGCTGTTAGCCTCTCAAGCGTATCAACCGTACTTTTAAAATCACTCACAAAGACAGCTAATTTCATATGTGTTCCTCCTTAGCCGGGGATAAAAACAGGTAATGCAAAAGTCTACATTTTATACACAGTTTTTGTCAAGAAATAATGGAATTAAATTTTTTTTATATCTTTTTAATTTATTATAATTGAACCATCTAAAACCTATACATTATTTCAGCCATTAAGATATTTATGTTTTTGTTTGCTCCCTGAATGTTATCAAGATTTTTTATTTTACCATAGCTATAAGCTGTTTTAAGGGTTATCGCTTTTTTGACAGGTAAATTAATTTTTATAGCGAACTCCTCGGTAGTTTCTTTGATCTCCCGAGAGAGATGTTTTTCTAAATCATAGGAGACTGCTATCCTTCCGTTATTCATTTTTGGCAGGAAATACCGGGCTTCAAGAAATATATCTCTTGAGTCAGTCCCCATATGATGCCCTATTATTTTGCCTTTAAATGTATAGCCGGTGTATATGTGATGAGAATACCAGACATTTGGATGACCATTTACATGGGTAGTTGCATATTCAGTTCTGAAATCAAGCCTCTCAAGGTTAAGTATCCTCGGCAAATACATACCCGTAAGGTATGCCCAGTGGCTCGGTAGCCCCCCTGCCTCATCTTCTCCCTCTGCTTCTGCATATAGTTGCAGTGGCTGCCGAGCGAAGGGCAGTGTTAATTTTAAGTCTAGCCCTGCCCTCTGGTCACCTGCCTCACCAGGCTTATTTTCTCCTTTGCCTGTAAAACTTTTCCACCATGTGTTAAAATCCTCAGGACGACCTTCTCCGCCTAAAATGGCAGTTCTCTGAAGCCCTAACTCAATATATGGGGCAGGCTTAAAATTAAAACGCATCCCCCATAGATACGGATTGGGTATCTTTCTCTCCTCCCCAAGCCTTGTTACAAAGAAAGTAAATCTAAATAACCCGAGGTGCTTAAATACAGACGGCAGGATAACAGGTTGAGAATGGTTGATCTTAAGTATTGTTAATGGCTCAGGATTATTTGAGAGGAGTATAGCTCCGTGATACCCTGGCCCCCACCATTGTGAATCCTTTCCTAACTCCAGCTCTAATACTGAAAAACTGAGGATACCATATGCCTTTTTCATTATCATATCTGTATCGCTATCAGAATACCTGATCTCAGGATGGATATAGAGATATAACCAATCCCATTCTGCCCTTGATGAAAAGCCTAATCTTAAATTAGATCCTTTTTCATAACTGTCGCCATTGCTGTTATAGGTCAAATCTTCTGAATTATCTGAATCAGAATATATATATCTACCATATGTAATATCCACCGGCTTTATATATTTTGCAGAGGCAATCTCATCCTTAAATCTCTCTTTCAGGGATTTAATAATCTGCCGTATAAATAGACTTTTATCTTCGGAATTTCTCTCTGCCTCAAGTATAAGTCTGATAGCCTCCTTCCTGCTTAATGGTCTTGTTGTAAGTAATCCACTCTGTATAACACCCTCTGCCTCAAGGCGTAATAGTAAATCATAGGTATCACTCCCTACTTCAACATTGGTAGAGGCAGATGCTGTGGGGATAATTACTAATATGATTATAATGAGGGATATCCACTTAGTATAGTGCAATAGTCACCCCGGCAGTCACTGCAATCTGGTAGAGTATCTGGGTTATATCTTTGATATTCCGCATCCATGCAATCTTCTCCAACTTTTCAGGGACCACTATTGTATCACCTGACTCTATATCTTGACTTCCAAGCTCCCACCCGTTAGAATCCTTGCTCCATGATATACCAAGAAAACCCCCACCCGGTCTTGTAGCAGTCCCATCAACCTTCAGGATATATACCCTTTTCTTATCAGCGCCTTCTGTGTAACCGCCGGCTAAATCAATATAGTCAGCAGAAGAGCTTTTGTCTTTATCATAGACAAAGGCGGTCTGATTATACACAGAACCTATTACCTGCACACTCTCAGGATTTGATGGGATGAATAAACTGTCACCATCTGTGAGATCTATATCATAAGTGGTTTCTCTCAGGATCTCAGGTTGATTTATCGCTATACTCACCCTCCCTTTTGCCTTGATAGTCTTTAGCTTTGCTACAAAATCCTTTTTTTGAGTAATTTCATATTCTTTAATCTTAGCCTCTTCAGGTGTAAGTGCAGCACTTATCTCCGCAATGTCTGTCCCTAAGAGGTCTCTCTCAAGCCTCTCAACCATCTCATCTATCTGCCTCTGCTGTAATTCCCGCACACCTTCTCGTGTAAACACCGCACCTCTTAAATACGCCTTATCTGTATAGCCTCCTGACCTCTCAATGAGTGAGGATAATCTCTCACCGTTTATGAAGGTATAGGTACCGGGGAATTTGACCTTGCCTTGAATGGTAACTGTCTGATAAAGTCTCCATTCCGGAACAGTGCGGACAAAGAAATAGTCATTTTCCTTAAGGGAGATATTACTCTCCTGCTCCCCAGCTAATGCCTTTTGGAGATTAATCATAATCTTCTCGGTTCTCGGTCCTTTATCTGTAACATATACCCTTGTCAGTTCAGCCTCTTTATCATATGCATAATACTTAAGCCCGCCTGCCATCAAGATTAAATCTTTGGCAGTCATGCCGGAACTGAAACCATAATCACCTTCTCTCTGCACCGCACCAGAGAGCCTTACTATTTTTTTGTCCTGAACAATCTGGAAAATCTTCACCACATCACCTGATTGAAGTGTAGTACTTTTATCCCTTATATCATCTAAATTAGACTCAAACACTACTTGTCGGCTATTATTAATAATTCGTTCTATCTGTATCCTGCCTTTAAAGGCAACAGTATTTAATCCTCCTGCCATCTCTATCAATTGAGAAATCGTAGCCTCCCCTTTAAGCTCATATATGGCAGGATTATTGACACTGCCTGCAATGGCAGCAACAGGGCCTATTGGTGGTATAAATATCACATCCTCAGGCATTAGCCTTACATCCTTTGTTTTGTCGCCTTTTAAAAGAAAATCATACATGTCAAAATGGGTTATGGTTTTACCATTTCTTTTTAGTTGTATATCTCTCATAGTGCCAGTCTTGTTCGGACCACCTGCCTCAAATAGGGCATTGATAAGTGTTGACAGGGAAGAAACGGTATATGTCCCTGGCCTCTCAGCATTACCTACTACATAAATCCTGATAGTCCTCAACGAGCCCATGCTAACATTCATCTCAAAACCTGTGTAATACTTTGAGAGTTCCTTATAAAGAATATCCTTCAATTCCCTAAATGTAAGTCCTGTAACACCAAGGATGCCAACCTTTGGCAGGCTGATATTTCCGTCTCTATCAACAACAAGATTCCACTGCCCTTCAATTTTTCCCCATACGGTAATCCTTATCTCATCTCCAGGACCAAGCACGTAATCAGGACCAACCGGCACATTTTCAACAGGTGCAAAGGTTGAAGGAGGCTGCCTGAAGAGGTCGTAGCCGAACTGTTTCACGGTAATAGTCAGCGGAAATGAGCTTTTTATCCCTATAAGCTTAAATCCATCCGATATGGCGTCAGTAGAGCCAATTAAATATCCTGCATCCGTGATTACCACATTTTTATCGCTGAGCTCCAATATTTTTATTTCCTGTTTCTGTTGTTTCAGTTTATCTATTTCCTCGCTGCCTTTGTCTATCTGCTACCTTTCCACACGCTTAGTGATTTTGACTATCCTGATCGGTATTGCAATCTTTCCGGGAGGCAAGGCCCTGGCAGTATACTGAAAGTCAATCCCTTCCAATTTCTTTAAGATTTCGAATTGAAATTCGTCAATATCTATTGCCCCTCCTGAAATATACTGTTCGAATTCGGATGGCTTTTCTATGGAAGGCTGTTGAAAGGTTGATGGTTGCTGAGATGGAGGTGGTGTTTGTTGAGGCTGCTGCAAATATGGTTGTCCCTGTAAAAATGGGGTAGAAACTGTAGGTGTCTGCTGCCATGGCGATACAGGAACAATCTGAGTCTGCTGAGCTAACACAATTCCAGAAAGAAGTTGAACACATATTAAGGTAAGGATAAAATTAAGAAAAGCCCTCTTTTTTTTCATAAAAACATCCCTCCCTTTTTTAAATAGCTATATACAGCGTCAAAAGTCATTGCGCATTAGCTGTCATTCCCGCTTGTCGGGAATCTTTCTTCAAAGAAGGATGCCGGACAAGCCGGCATGACGGAGTTTGCAATGCCCCCGAAAGATGCGCAAAAATATTTGACGTTATGTATAATTGCAAAATTACTTAAACCTCAAAGTATAACCTACCTCTTGAATCGAAAATTAGCATATCTCATGAGGGTTTCAAATCTCTCTTTATTGTTAGGGTCGTTGGAGGATTTTTCTATAAACTCTATAAAGAATGCAGCAACTACCGAGAAAAAGAAACCCGTAATCCCTGCAATTATAACCATCTGCCTTCTTTTTGGCTTCGCCCTCTTTTCTGGAGGTACAGCCTTCTCTATTATCTGTATTATTGAGGCATTCCCTGCTTCATCAAGTTTTGCTGCCTCATACTGCCTTAGCAATATCTCATAAAGTACCTCGTTGTATTTAAATTCCCTCATTTTTCTTATATATTCTGTACCAACTGCTGGTAACCTACCTGCGGGCATCAAGGGGTCTGGATTATGTCCGTTACCGCTCTTCTCAAGCTTTTGGAGTTGATCTCTCATCCCCCTGATCTCCTCCTCTATTCTCTGGATATCAGGATTCTGCGGGGTTGCGTAAGTTTTCATCACCTTAAGCTGCACCTCTTTTGCAGCAATCTCGGCCCTCAATTGAGCAATGCTCACTATCATTGCCTTTACCTGCTCATCTATCTTGATAGCACCTGTTCTCTCCTGGAATCCTTTCATAGACTCTTCTGCTTTTATAAGGGCTTCTTTTGCGTTCTTTAATTGCTCTTCAAAGAAAAGCCTCCTCTGACCCGCCTCTGTTACAGCAAGTTCTTTATTCAGATTTCTAAGCTCTTCTACAAAGGCATTTGCAATTTCAGCAGCCCTTTTAGGGTCTTTATCCTTAATACCGAGGGTTACAATACCACTCTTTTTATCATCCTTAACATTTAATACATTCACGAGGGCGACCCTTGTATCCTCTCTGGTTTTCGTCTTATAAAGCTCCATAAGCCTGAATCTGTCTATAATATTGTCAAGCACAGGTCTTGATTTTAATAAGTCAATATAAAGGTCATTCGGTGTTTTTATAGGAGATATATTTATTAAACCTGCTGAACCTATAATGCCCCCAAACTGGTTTAAAAGTTGTGCCGCCGTGCTACTCTGCTGCTGTGGAGGAAGTATTTTTGTCTCAGCCTTATATATAGGTAGCATGATAAGGCTTATGATGAGGGTGATTATGGCGGCGCCTAATGTAATGCTGATTATCAGTCCTTTGTGCTTTGCAAGGATAATAAGATAGTCAACGAGATTTATCTCCTCATCATCGTGTTGTATTTGTCTTTCTTCCAATGTTTTCTCCTATCAGGCCCTATTTTTCTCTCCACTCGATCTCATAATTTTCGTCAGACATCTTTATGAGTCGTTATCCGTTAATTCGTTATTCGTAATTGGCTTTTGTTTCTAATACGTAGAAAATTGCTATAAACGATTAAATAATCAGTTGTTTTTTTATTCTTTCGATGTTGGATTTCCCATAGTTCATTCTTGAAGGATTCATTGTAACACTTTGCTCAGGCACATTCAATATACTGGCATGGTTATAGGATGGATTGTATGTTGGAACAAAATCCAGTAATAGATTACTTATCCATGCCCACTGTTTTTTCCGTATGATGTCTTCAAACACCATGAGGTTTCCAAGTATGTGCTCATTATTGTTGGTCATATCCTTTCCTACAAAAATTTTAGGGTGCTCTGTAGGCTTGGTCTCTTCTGTGTTAGTGAAAAGTTCCTCGAAGAGCTTTTCTCCGGGTCTAATGCCGGTAAAAACAATCGGGATGTCAACATCTGGCTCAAACCCATTTAGACGAATCATTTCCCTTGCCATGTCTACAATCTTTATTTGATCTCCCATATCCAGCAGGAAAACCTCCCCCCCATTTCCCATGGCTGCAGCCTGCAAAATAAGAATACATGCCTCTGGAATACTCATAAAATAACGTTTCATGTCCTGATGGGTGACGGTTACAGGACCGCCCCTTCGGATTTGCTCCTCAAATATCGGAATCACGCTTCCACGACTGCCAATAACATTCCCGAACCGCACTGAGATGAATCTGGTTTTTCCAAACGAATTAAGCTCCCTTACGATTTTTTCCGCAACTCGCTTTGTGGCGCCCATGATGTTTGTTGGTCTGATAGCTTTGTCTGTAGAGACCAGTACAAACTTCTCGGTTCCACAGGCAATGGCTGTTTCTGCCACTATCTTTGTCCCGAAAATATTGACCCTGACAGCCTCCTCAGGATATTTTTCCATCATGGAAACATGTTTGTACGCCGCAGCATGAAAGACCACATCCGGAAGATATTCATTAAAAACAGTCTCTATTTTATGCCTATCACGAACATCAGCAACCACAGAAACTAATTCAAAGTTTCCATGCCGGCTGAGTTCCAGTTCAATTTGATGTAGCTCAGTTTCATCAATATCAAGGGCAATAATCTTTTTTGGTTTAAAAGTCAATACCTGCCGCACCAGTTCAGAACCGATTGATCCGCCAGCCCCTGTAATCAATACCGTTTTCCCTTGGATAAACCCGGTTACAACCTTTTTATTAATGGATACCTGTTCTCTTCCGATAATATCTTCAATCTGTATCTCCTTGAGATCGGACAAAGATACGTTACGCGATACCAATTCATTAAGCCCCGGAATGGTTTTAATCTCTTTCACCGAAGATTTTCGTATATGAGAGAGAATATCCCGTATATCACGTGAAGAAACAGAGGGAATAGCGAGAAGAATGATATCCACATTCAATTTCTCCACTATGCGTGAAATATCTTCTCTATTCCCGTGGACTTTAACGCCTTGAATATAAATGCCGTGCTTCATAACATCATCGTCAATGAACCCCACAGGCGTGTAAGGACTATTTTCCTGTCTTTGCATGTCCCGCACAATTTGCTCCCCTGCATTACCTGCTCCAATTACAAGAGTTTGCTTGGTATCACTACGATTATTTCTATTTCTTGTTTGTATATAAAACCTTTTGGATGTTCTAAACATAACAATCAACATAATGGAGATTCCGTAATCAATAAGAGGAATAGAACGTGGAAACCCCTCAAACAAACTGTGAGACCAAAGCATAAAGATAATCCCTAAAAGTAGAAAAAGACTGATTGTATTAGCTTTTAAAATATCAAATAATTCATAAAACCCTACATAAGACCAGCTCATGTGGTAAAGGCGAAACATGGCGAAGACAATGTATTTTACTGATAAAAATACCAGCAAATAATTTAAAAATTTGTTTATATATTGAGGTTCTATATTGCCGTCAAATCTTAGGTAGAAAGAAAGATATAACGAGAGTGTAAGTAAAATCCCATCCACTAATACAAAAAAGACAGTACGTTGAAATTTTGTTCTTTTTAAAAAGAGTAAGTTTATTAATTCTTTGTACTTATTCATAAATTAATTAAGATAGTTTTTTTATTTAAAACCTAAGGCATATATTACTTTATACTCACGATTAGGAAAGTCATATGTAATAGGCGCTGGCGCTGTGTATTCTGACATCCCGTCTTCCACCTCCTGGGGTAAAGGTGTCAATTTACCAAAGAATATCCTTTTTAAAATCTCTTTGCCCTTCATCGTTCCCGGGATACAGTGAAAGGCAGCCGCGGTTCTTAAATTATAGCAGATATGCATTTATCTTTAACCGTATCAGTTTTTGCCGGACTGTCGCCAAATACGGCTATGTTCGTAAATCCATGTTGACTGAGAATTTTAAACAATTCTGGGGTAGAAAAATATTTATGACTATAAGGGCTTGGGTTAAATCCAGCCCAGTCTTTATTGGCTGTGCAAATAATCATGATTCCATTATTTCTCAATACTCTGTAAGTCTCAGCTACAAACTTTTCCGGCTCGGAGAGATAATAGATGGCCTCGTATAAAATCACGACATCAAAATTGTTGTCTTTAAACTGCAGATTATGTGCGTCTAACCACCTGATTTCAATATTTTTACGACCATTGGAATGTTTAAGAGCGAGATTTAAATTGTTTTCATCTATATCTCCCCCAACTACTCGTTTTGCTTTTTTTGCCAAGCAACCCGGTCCTTGACCTGAGCACATGCGGACTCCAATACTTCTTTGTCATCACATAATTCTGAGGCAAAACGATATCTTGCATATATTATCTGCAACTGCTCAGAGGTCACATTGCAACCCGTTATCTCTGTCACAGAAGTATAATCAAACCCCATCAACTGTCTCCTTACAGGTAAATGGTTTTAAGTAAGACCTACAACCTACAACTCATAACCCATAACCTATCACCTGTTTTTAGTCAAAGTAACTTTTGACCGCATCGATAACCATTCCTACTTCTTCGTCAGTAAGCTCTGGATACATGGGTAAAGATATAACTTCTGCTGATATCCGTTCCGTCATCGGCAAATGGAAATGGTCTAATCCCAAGGTTTTTTGTTTATGTAATGGTTTAGACCATGAAATCAAAACTTCTACTCCTGAATCTCGGAGATGCTTTACCAGTACGTCTCTATGTTTGGTTCTGATTACATAGTTTTGATATACATCAAAATAATCATTATTAAAACGTGGATGAGTAATAATATCTCCTACCCCACTGAGACCTTCATCATATAGTTTAGCAATTTCTCTACGGCGTTTTATCCATTTATCAAAATAATTAAATTTCACATTAAGTATAGCCGCATGTAGATTATCAAGCCGACTGCACCAGCCAAAACATTCAATTGCCTCTATTGTTTCTACCCTTCCATTATCGCGAAAGGCCCTAATCTTCCTTGCTAATACATCATCATTAGTATACACCATACCTCCATCTCCTGGTGCACCTAACATCTTTGCCGGGTAAAAACTAACGATACCAATGTCGCCAAAAGAGCCACAACGTCTGCCCCTAAATTCTGCACCCAGAGCCTGAGCAGCATCTTCTATAATTTTCAGGTTATGTTTAGCTGAGATTTTCAGGATCCTGTCCATGTTACAAGC
>ERZ1292633.3688-Hain-H41-02um-R1-3688-length-14706-cov-4_pt1 | contig 11318 bp, 14 predicted proteins | sample MGYA00564406_ERZ1292633 | MGnify/ENA primary metagenome ERZ1292633 (study PRJEB36523, sample SAMEA6512639) | groundwater metagenome | collected 2019-01-08 | study: AquaDiva: Metagenomics assemblies of 32 groundwater samples
ATCAATTCCAGTGGACAACTTAATTCTACAATTTGTCACTTTTTTAACATACAAGACGCAGAGACGCGGAGGATTTTGATTGAGTAACAATAAGATTTAGTAGAATTATCAACTAAAATTAATTGTTTTTACTCTGCGTCTCCGCGTCTCGGCGGTTTAATTTTCGCAAGTCTGTTTGATTGAGACGTTCATCCAAAGTATGAAAAAAATACTATCCCTAATCGTTTTTAGTCTTTTCCTAGCTATCCAAATCTTCGCCAATGACGGCGTTTTTTATGCCAAAGGCGATACGCTTTTTCCATTGCAGGAAACTCAGATTGAGTTGAAGAAGGAGATTTTGAAGTTTTATGTAGTTGACCATAATTACGCGAAAGTTGATGTTTATTTTGAGTTTTATAATCCTTCAAATTCTAAAACCGTGACAGTTGGATTTGTAACTCCTCCCGCTGAAGGCGACGTTACAGACGAAGCCGCGAAAGTTCCATTCATTAAGAATTTTACGGTTAATGTAAACGGAAAAAATCTGCCGTATAAAATTAAACGTCTGAAAGAAACCACATTTAAGTTGGAAAAGGCGGAAGAAGAGAGTAGTAAAGATGACTATTTTGTTTATTATTTCCCCGTCACTTTCAAAAAAGGATTGAATATTATTCGCCATACTTATCGCTATCAAGGCGGCGAAAGCACCGAACTTCAACGTGATTTTGATTATCAGATAACGACGGGAAAGACTTGGGCAAATAAACAGATTGATGATTTTGAACTCCAGATCCATCTTGATAATGGAATTTTTGCTGTTCCTGCCAGATTTATTAAGCCGAACATTGATCCGGCTTTGGGAATGGATAAAGAGTTGGCGGATTGGAAAATTATTGGAAATGGGGCAATGGAATCAGCGTCGCGTAAATGGTTTAATGTGGACGCATCGCAATATGTCAGAATGGTTCATTTGAATCGCGGGTATCTTTCTTTCAAAGCCAAGAATTTCAAGCCTGATTACGATATTTCTTTTGGCGAATATAATTGGGCAGCGGGTTGGGCGAGTGTCTGGTGTGAATTCGGGCAAGAATGCGTTGAGCAAGAATCGCTGGAAAGAGTTACGCGTTATTTTAATTTACAACCTTACGGAGAATTTGAAAGTATTGATTTTGATGAATTTACAGCGAAAGACTTTAAATATTTGCGAAACTATTTTTACGCAGTTCGGGGAATGGATTTTAAGGATGAACCGGTTCGTAAATTCTACTCACAGTTTTTTTGGTATAAACCGATTAAGGGTTTAACGGCTGAAAAAATCAAATTAACGAAAGCAGAAGATGATTTTTTGAAGGGACTCAAAAAGGTTGAGGCTAAGAAGAAGAAATAAAATAAACCGATTGAGCCGCAGCAGACTTGAATATCAAGAAAAGTTGATAAATATTTGACCTACTTTTATGGTAAATCTTGCGATTTATAGTGAGCGACGATAAATCGCAAGTTTCTTTTTTACAATTTACAATTTTTAGAGGAAAAAGTTATGAAAAAAATAGCACTTATGATTTGCGGTTTGTTAATCTTTGCAAATGTTGCATCTGCTCAAAAATCAAAGTTTACGGGCAAATGGGAATATTGGTGGAATAAAGAAGCGAGTAAAGGATTTGTCGTTGAATTAAAAGAGAAAAATGGCAAAGTGAGCGGAACGGGAAGCGGTTTTATTCCGCATTTATATGATGCTGAAATTAAACCTACTAAAGTAATCGGCAATAGTTTTACTGCCAAAATTGCTGATGATTGGGGCTATACAGGAACAGTTAAAATTACTATCAGTGGTAATAAACTCTATTGGCGGGTTTTGAAAAGCAAACGAAAGGGAAGTTTCACTTTTCCCGATAAACTCGATCTGAAAAAGGTTAAATAAATCAAAATTTTGGTGCGAAGAAATCTAATGAAAAATTTAGTTAAGATGTTTTCTTTGGTCGTTGCAATTTCGCTGTCGGCAATTATCGTATCTGCCCAACGGCTGCATCCTGCCGAAGAAAATAAAACGGCGCGGACTGTCATTAGCAATTTTTCGACGACAATTGAATTTCGCAACGACAGCAATAAAACCGTTAAAATATATTGGCTCGATGAAGCGGGAAAGCGAAAGTTTTCAGTCACTTTAGCACCCAAGCAGAACAATGAAATTAAAACTTTTCTTGCAGAACCCTGGCTAGTTACTGATGAACGGGACAATGCTCTTTCACTTTATTATCCAGATGCCCAGCCACGGATAATTTATATTCGGGATAACGATTTAAGCGTATCAGAACGAGACGATGAAGACGACTACGCTTCAAGACCTGCAAAAGATTTTAACCCGATAAAAATTTGTTCTAATCAGCAAATTCCGCGCGGGTTTTTAATTATTGAGGCTGGCAGCGATTGGAATTGCCCAAACTGGACGGCAACAGGAAAAAATAGTTACACCATTAAACGCCCCAGTCCTAGCGAACCGACCAAAGTTTGTAGTAGTCAAAATATTCCGCGTAGCTTTGTGATTACTGCTACTTCATCTGAATGGGGATGCCCAAATTGGACTGCAACCGGGAAAAATGCTTACACCATTACCCGACCCAAAAACGAACAATCAATGTGTGCTGTCTCTGAAGTGCCTCGCGGATTTGTCATAATTTCAACTTACAACGACTGGAACTGTCCGAATTGGACGGCAACGGGTTCAAATGCCAGAAAAATTAGACGGGTTCAATAAATTGACCTGCGAATTATATAATTCCTGCGAGTATAAATACGTAGGTTTTTTAACATTATGAAAAAATCAATCAAAATTAACCAAATCAATATTTTATGTGTGGTTTTACTTTTATTCTCAACTGCAATTCTTGCCCAAAAAGTAAAACCAACTCCGAAACCAAAGTCTAAAACTACGCAAACTAAACCAAAAACGACAGTCAAAACCGCGCCTAAAACCACACCCAAAACTACCGATTTGGAAGACCCATTTAGTTTTGAACTAAACAAAAATCTTCAGGAATTGACTTCACCCGAATATGTTGCCAAACAGCAAAAAGCTGAAGAACTTTACAAAAAAGGTTTGGCGCACTGGAAAAACTTGGATATTCAGCCGGCAATAGATGCTTTTACCGAAGCGATAAAAATTTATCCGAATTACATTGCGGCTTTAGGCGAGCGCGGAACTGTCAATTTTATGATAAACAAGCCCGAACTCGCTTTACCTGATTTTGATGCAGTGTTAAAACTTGAGGCGGAAAATGCGAAGTTTTTAACTCTGCGCGGGCAAACCTTGACGAAGATTGCGTTGAAAATCAAAGAAACTCAGATTGATTACAAACCTGCCGCCGATAATGCCCAAAAAGCATTAGCAGATTTTAATAAAGCTCTCGAAATTGAGCCGAATAATTCCAACTATTACAGCTATCGCGGTAATCTTTTGCTGGAGTTTGATTTTGTTAAGGAATCCATTGCAGATTTTAAAAAAGCCATCGAACTAAACCCTACAAATGATTACGCATACAGGTATCTCGGCTATGCAAAATTTTTGGCGGATGATGGAATGGGCGTGACCGAACTTGGGAAGGCGATTGAATTGAGTCCCAAAAATCCTGAATCATATTATCTTCGTGGACAGGTTAATCGAGGGTTAGGATTGCTTGACGAAGCACTCAAAGATTTTTCTAAAGCTATTGAACTCAGCAAATATAATTCAGAATATTACAATGCTCGTGGAATGATTTATTTTCGCAAGCAAGATGGAAATGCGGCAGTTAAAGATTTTAGCAAAGCAATTGATGAACGGCGAGATTATGGAACTGCCTATTTTAATCGGGCGATGACTTACAAAAAATTTCCGTATAGCGTCAGCACTGATGAAAATATTAATCCGTTTGCCAAACTTGGGATGCAGCACCGTAAAATGATGGAAGATTTTAGTTCTGCCATCAAATTTAAGCCAAATATGGCTGATGCCTATATTCAACGCGGTTTACTTAATTCAACTTCAATGGAAATCAACATTGGTGGAAAACTCGACCAAGAAACGATTACCGAGCTAAACACCGCTCTGGCTGATTTTCAGCAAGCTATCAAAATTGACTCAAAATCTGCCGAAGCCTATAACGGACGGGCTAGTTGTTATGACCAACTCGGCAAAAAAGATTTAGCCTTAGCCGATTATTCCAAGGCTATCGAACTCGACCCCGAAATTGTTACTGCTTATATGGGCAGAATGGGAATTTATTGCGAAATGGGCAAAAAAGAACTTTCGATTATTGATGAAAAGAAAATTAAAGAATTGGGTTTTGCGACGATAAATGTCTGTAATTTAGGTAGATAAAATTTTTTCAAAAAAAATGACCTCTCTTTTCCGAATTTTATGCGATTTGGATTAGAGAGGTTAATTATTATGAAAAAACTTAGTTTAGCAATTACGATTCTTTTAGCTTTAGCAACATTTTCCTTTGGGCAAACTGCTCAGGAATTTCTAAATCGCGGTATTCAAAATTATAAAAATAAACAATACACGGAAGCGATTACAAATTTTAATCAGGCAATCAAATTAAGTCCAAATGCGCCAACTCCTTGGTTTAATCGTGGACAGGCATATTTTTATTCGGGAAGAATTGATTTAGCAATTGCCGATTATTCGCAAGTTATCAAATTAGACTCCAAATATCTTGATGCTTTGTTTCAGCGCGGATTGGCGTATAACCGAACCAAAAATCACGATTTGGCGATTGCCGATTATTCAAATGGAATCAGTTTAGCTCCAAATGATTCACAGTTTTGGTATAACCGTGGGATTGCCCAATATGACAAAGGAAATCTGGAGTATGCTTTTGCTGATTATAATCAGGCAATTAAACTCAATCCGAATTATATGAAAGCATACGTTAATCGCGGATCGGTTTATTACAAACAGAAAAAATATGATTTAGCGATTGCTGATCTTAATTCTGCGCTTAAACTCGATTCCAATAACCCGGAGGCGTGGGGAAATCGCGGAATGTGTTATTCAGCATTAAATCAAATTGATTTGGCAATTGCGGATTTTAATCAGGCAATTAAGGTTGATGCCAGCTATGCCAAAGGATATTTAGATCGTGGAATTGCTTATAACAAAAAGAAACAAAACGATTTAGCGATTGCCGATTTGAATCAAGCTATCAAAATAAACCCTAATTATATGGGAGCTTATTTGATGCGCGGAGCAATTTATTTCGATTCAAAAAGATATGATCTTGCCAAAATTGATATGGAAAAGGTTTTACAACTTTCGCCAAACCAGAAATTAGCGACAGATGTTTTGGCGAAAATCGCAGTTTTACCGAAATAATTTTTAGATTCAATGTTTCGGAGAACTATGCGAAAATTTTTGGTGTCTCAATTTTGAGGTGGATTTCTATGAAAAAAAATGGATTATTGATAATTCTTTTAGCCAGTTTAGCTGTTTTTTCTTTTGGGCAAACGAGTGAACTTAATTTGCTAAACAATCGTCGTTTGGCAATTGCTGCTTTTGCCAAAGGTGATTATCAAGAAGCAATCAAATATTTTACCGAAGTAATCAAGGAAAAGCCTGAACACGTTGCGTATCGTCTGCGATCAATTTCTTTTGGTAAGATGAAAAATTACAAAAATGAATCAGCAGATTTTTACGAAGCCTGGAAGTATCGTTTTTTACGGATGCAATTAGATGAGTTTGAACCGCGAAAGGAATACGGGCTATTTGATGAATGTCAACAAATCTACGCTAAAGAAATTCCGATCGCCTTCAAACTCTCAGACGAAAAAACAATTGCTTATTTTGATAACATAATAAAAGGGTATCCACAGAATGCGGATAGCTATGTGGTGCGAGGTTGGCTTCATCATTTTAATGGTTCGGCAGATTTGGCAATTGAAGATTTTAGTCGGGCAATAGTCTTACGTCCCGATGATTTATTTGCCCATTATGCTCGCGGCAGAGCTTACCGAAAACGAGGGAGCAATGCTGAGGATGTAAAAAAAGCGATTGCTGATTTTTCCGTGTATCTCTCACGAAAGCCGGACGACATTCATGTTTTGGAATGGCGAGCCGCGACTTTTCGTGAAGCTAGAGATTTTCAAAGTGCCGTCAGCGATTACGATAAATTGATTAAACAAGCACCGAAAAATTCAGAGTATTACTATTTAAGAGGCAGTTGTTATCAGGAATTGAAAAATATAGAAAAAGCCAAAAAGGATTTTGAGACCGTCTTAAATATTTCTCCAAATTCAATTTACAAAACGACAATAGATAAATTCCTGAGTGAGAATTAAACAAAAAAAATGAACCTAAGTTCTCGAAATTTTGAGATGGCTACTGAGACAAAAGTTACAAGGAGAATTTTATGACAAGATTTATATTTTTAATCATAGTTTTATTAAGCCTAACAGTCTTTTCATTCGGTCAAACCAGTGGAAAAACTGACGCAGAAAAACGAATGGAAGTCGCTATGGATAAATATGAAAAGGCTGTTCAAGAACAAATAAGGCGAAATAAAGAGTTAATAGAGAAAGGAAATAACCGCACAACAGCAGATGATTTTAGAAAACAACTTGACGCTATTTACAAAAAACAAGCAGAAGAGAATAAAAAGAAACCTACAACCGCAAATAATACGATGTCGGATGTTGTCAAAATCTATTTTGAAAGAGGATGGTCTTCAGTAAGCACGGGTAATTTTGAGATCGCAATTTTGGAATATGATGAAGCGTTAAAACTTGCCCCAAATAATGGTCTGTTATATTTCTACCGAGCTTTCGCTTACTTAAAATTAAACAATTTGGATAGTGCCATCAAAGATTATTCCGAAGCAATCAAACTTGGAGCAAACCTGCAAGACTCATATTACAATCGCGGCACATTATATCTGAATCAGGGGAAATATAAAGAAGCTAGCGCGGATTTCGAAGCGAGTCATAAAAACGGTAAAAATAATTATGCTGTATTTTACAATCGCGGTTTAGCTCATTATATGCTTCGTGAGTATCAAATTGCTTATCTCCATCTTTTAGACAGTTACAAACTTCACCCTAAGTATAAAGACACAAATATTATGTTGGGCTATACTCTTTGCCAAATGCGAGGCTGGGAGAAAACTGCCCTTAAATATCGGGAAAATGCCATTAAACTTGGGGCAAAAATAACCAAAGGCTGTCAGTAAAATAATTTGACCTCTTTTTCTTTAGAAAACTGCGATTAGAGGTAAGAACTAAAAAACTCAAAATATTTTGACGGAGAAATTATTATGTTAGTTACAAAATGGATGACTTGGGAAGGCGGAGTAGATTTGGTCGCCTTATCAAACGAAAATATGCCGATGCCAAATGTGATTGTTCACGTGGCGCGAATGGTTCACACGCCTGTCGGCTCTGCTCCTTCGGGAATGATTTTATTGCCTGATGAAACGGGAATGCCGAAAGTAATGGGTTTTGTTTCAACTAAAAAAGAAGTCGGCGATTATTTCGGTGCAAACATTTTCGCCGGAACTCCTTTTGAATCTGCGCCAACTTTGGTTGGTGATATTTCAATCGAAAATAATGCGGATTCAGCCAAAGCCATCGTCAAAATCGAAGGTTATGAAATAGTTTTAGAACTTTCGGATTTAGGAGAATTAGTTCGCGTTAATCGCCAATCGCCAAATCTTCCATTTCACGACGACTCATTAGAAGCAAAGGCTTGGCAAACAAAACTAACCGTCAATGGCGAAGAATTGTCAGTGATTGTTCCGCCCGTAGGAATGAGTGGTGGACCTGCCGCAGTTTTCAGCGCAACAGGAACATATTCGCGTTAAAAATAATCGGGCTACCCCCCAAAAACGTCCTTCGGTTTGAGAGAATCGGGGACGTTTTTATTGGTTAATGAATTTTATCCCGAAACTTAAAACGAAAGAGAGAGTTTTGTTAAAAATATAAAGAACAAACTGCCCAATGTTATTATTTCCCTCATTCCCCAAAATGAATATCCGCCTTTGCTTGACCAAAATACCAAAAATCGTGTTTAATATTAGTTTCGTCTCAAGTTGAGATTCTAAACTGATGAGACAGTAGAAAAGGAGTATGAATATTTAGATGGCTTATATTTCAGTAAATAACAACGAAGGAATTGAAAGTGCATTACGTCGTTTTAAGCGCAAAGTAATGACAGAAGAAATTATCAAAGATTTAAAGAAACACGCGCACTTCATTCCACCCGGACAAAAAGCGAAATTAAAATCGGCAATGGCTCGCAAACGCAACAAAAAACGTAACCGTATGCGTCCGATGAATAATATGAACAATTCATCAAATAATAATCCGAATAATAATTTCAACAATAATAATACCAGTAGTTTTAATCGGGATTAGAATTTTTTGAGAACGAAATGCGTGATGTGTGATTGATAATGCGAATGAATAAAAACGCATTACTAATCAGACATCACGCTTTCTATTTTTATGAAAAAAGAAAAGCCGCGAATATTGATTACAAATGATGACGGAATTCATTCCGAAGGCATTGCCGAACTCGAAAAATCCTTAAGCGATTTAGGTGATATTTTTGTCGTCGCGCCGGCTTCGGAAATGAGCGGCGCATCACATAGTTTAACCTTGGCTCGTCCGCTCCGAATTCGGCAGATTGACGAACGCCATTGGACGGTTGACGGCACACCAACTGATTGTGTTTTATTGGCTTTGAATCAAATTTTAACCCCCGAACAAATGCCTCATATCTGTGCTTCGGGAATAAATCACGGACCAAATTTAGGCGATGATGCGAGTTATTCGGGAACCGTCGCCGGTGCGCTTGAAGCCACGATTTTAGGTGTTCCCGGATTAGCTTTTAGTTTAGCTGTTGGGCGAAGCCACGATTTTACCGAATCGGCAAAAGTTGCGAAAGAATTAACCAAAAAGGCTTTAGAAGAAGGAATTCCGCAGGGAACTTTGCTGAATGTTAATATTCCAAAAGGCATCCCGAAAGGTATAATGGTCACAAAACAGGGCTACAAAATGTCTCGTCCCATTGTTTCCGAACATATTGATCCGCGCGGAAAATTGTATTATTGGATTGGCGAACAGCGCGAAGGTTTTCACGCCAAAGGCGACACAGATTTTGAAGCGGTCGAACAAGGTTTTGTTTCGGTAACGCCGATGCGGGCGGATTTAACGAATTACAAAGCAATTGAAGAAATCCAACATTGGAGCAGATAAAAAAAGGTAAAAAGCAAACGTGAATGAATACGAAATTCCGCGAGACAGAATGGTTAAACGTCTGCGGGAACATTACCAAATCAAAGATGAGAATGTTTTGAATGTAATGTCGGTCTTGCAACGCCACTTGTTTTTACCCACTGCCTTAAAAGCTCAAGCCTATTCTGACAACGCTCTCCCGATTGCCGGAAATCAGACTATTTCTCAGCCCTACATCGTAGCAAAAATGACTGAACTACTTGAACTTACGCCGACTGCCAGAGTTTTAGAAATTGGCGCGGGTTCAGGGTATCAAACAGCGATTCTTTCTCAACTTTCACGAGCAGTTTACGCAATTGAGCGTGTTTCACAGTTGGCAACAGAAGCCCAAAATCGTTTACAACAGCTTGGAATTCATAATGTTACGCTGCGCTGTGCTGATGGAACTCTTGGCTGGGAAGTATATGCACCATTTGACGGAATTCTAGTAGCTGCCGGAGGTCCGACAATGCCTGAGCCTCTTTTGAGTCAACTGAAACTTGGCGGAAAACTGGTAATTCCAATCGGGCAAGATCAAAAGTCGCAGCGGCTAATTCGTGTTACCCGAACGGAAAAAGGTTTTCAGAGTGAAGATTTCGGTGGTTGTGCTTTTGTTCCGCTGATTGGCGAACACGGTTGGAAATAAATCGGAAATTAGGTTTTCCTTTTTAGTTTTTACTAGAATCTGTTAGGATTTAAAACTTGGCTAATTAATTAGTCAAGTCCTTTTTTTTATGGAACTAATAAAAGAATTATTTCATTACATTACACATCCTAATATTTTGATAGATACTTTGCTTGGCTGGTTTGGTATCTACACTTATTTTGCGCTTTTCTTTATCATTTTTGCCGAAACGGGATTAGCTGTCGGTTTTTTCCTTCCAGGTGATTCGCTTTTGGTCGTTTGCGGTCTTTTTGCAGCCGCAGGCAAACTAAATTTATGGGTAATGCTCGGAAGTTTGTTTGTAGCGGCGGTAGTAGGGGATGCGGTTGGCTATTATTCAGGAAGAAAGGTGGGAAAAGCCATCTTTAGTCGTCCAAAATCAAGATTTTTTAATCCTACACATCTCAAAAGAGCTCACGAATTTTACGAAAAGCACGGGGGGAAAACTATTATCCTAGCGCGTTTTGTTCCGATTGTTCGCACCTTTGCACCAATTGTTGCCGGAGCTGCTGATATGCGTTATCGGGATTTTGTGTTTTTCAATCTTCTGGGCGGATTTTTATGGGTGACGAGTATGCTCTTTGCCGGTTATTTTCTGGGCGGAGTAGTAGAAAGTGCCTTTGGGATTAAACTTGAAGAACATATTGATAAGGTTGTTATTGTCGTTGTCTTTCTTTCGATCTTGCCGATTATTTATGAATATTGGAAAGCCAGACGCGAAAAAAATGTGACTGAAACGCCCGTCATCAGCGAAAACGAAATGTAATGAAAGTTTGACTAACGAAGCGCAGTAAATTAAACTCTTTATTTACTTAGCGGGGCGTGGCTCAGCCTGGTAGAGCGCACGGTTCGGGACCGTGAGGTCGGATGTTCGAATCATCTCGCCCCGATTAGAAAAAAAGAAAAGACGGCTAAATAAACCGTCTTTTCTTTTTTTATTTATTATAAATCACCGTGACCTACATTCTTCCAGTGTTTACCCAAATTACGGACAAAAATATTTTCTCTTTTTCTTTACTACCTTTTATTTTCGGCAGGTTGGGGTAGTTTTAGCGTTAGCCACTTCAAAAAATCTGTCTTTATAGGTTTGGGCAAAAGTGGTTACGTTATAACTGATTTTTCTGACAACTGAGCAAAAGTAGTTGGTTCGCTGCACTTTATCAAGCAAATAACTCATTGCAAATGTTTCGCCCCAGTATTCACGATTTTCCCAAATCTCAACCGGAGTTCCACCCATTTGATTGGCTAAATCTAGTAATCGAGGGTCTTTTGTGTTATAGCCATTGCTCAAAAGGATTTTATTGTAATCAGGAATTAGCTTGTTTTGCTTTTGAAAAGTTGCATGATTAGTGCTGAGTGTCATATTAACATGACCGAATTCGTGCATAAATTTCGTGGCTGCCAAAGTTTCGTTGCTGATTTCGCCGGG
>ERZ1292633.5572-Hain-H41-02um-R1-5572-length-11317-cov-4_pt1 | contig 11317 bp, 10 predicted proteins | sample MGYA00564406_ERZ1292633 | MGnify/ENA primary metagenome ERZ1292633 (study PRJEB36523, sample SAMEA6512639) | groundwater metagenome | collected 2019-01-08 | study: AquaDiva: Metagenomics assemblies of 32 groundwater samples
GACTGAGGGGGCGCGCTCTATCCGCGAGCGACTCTGCTCGTGACTCCCCCCCTCCGGCCCTTCGGGCCACCTCCCCCGCAAGCGGGGGAGGAGAAGGAAGGGCGCCGTCCAAATCGCATTTCGAGTGAGACTTCAGAATGAAGAAAGTGATGCGGCGTAATTGAGACCGACTTATCGTCTCTACATCTTCTCAGGGGCGGGCATGCCGAGGATCTCGAGAATCAAATCGAGCTGGCGGCCCGTTGCGGCCGCGAGCGACATGCGTGAGGCGCGCAAGGCGGCGTCCGTTTCATCGGCGATGCGGCAGGCGGCGTAGAATTTTGAAAACGCCTGCGCCAGATTGAATGCGTGCTCGCAAAGATAATGCGGCAGGCGTTTGTCGACGGCGTCTTTGACGACCTCGCCGAACAGCAACAGCGTCAACGCAAGATCGCGTTCTTCCTTCATCTCAAGACGATAGGCGCCGGCAGCGCCGCCGGCCGCTTCGGCTTTTTTAAGGACCGAGCGCACGCGCACGCTGGCGTAGTGGAGATATGGCCCTGTTTTTCCTTCAAACGCGATGAAGCGATCGAGATCGAAGATGTAGTCGCTGGTGCGCGGGTTCGAGAGATCGGCGAATTTCAGCGCCGCAAGCCCGATCCGGCGGGCGACGTCTTTGGCTTCCGCTGCGCTGTAGCCTGCTGCAAAACCGCTCTCGTTGAGACGCTCGGCCGCCTGCGCTTCGACCATGTCGATCAGATCTCGCAGTTTCAAAACCCCGCCGGCGCGCGTTTTGAAGGGCTTCCCGTCCTTGCCGTTCATGGTGCCGAACCAGAGATGTTCAAGGCGGTCTTTCGGGTAAAGCCCGGCGATATCCGAAGCGCGAAACACCTGCTCGAAGTGGTCGCGCTGGCGCCCGTCAACGACGTAGAGCATCCGGTCCGGATGAACGCTGTCGCGGCGGTCGATGATCGTCGCAAGATCGGTCGTGCCGTACATGACCCCGCCGTCGGACTTATAAAGGATAAGCGGCGGAAATTCTTTCTTGTCGTCCTCGCGCGCGACGCGAATGACGACAGCGCCGTTATCATCGACCGCAACGCCTTGCGCGCGCAGCTTCTCGACCATCGGCGCAATCAAGTGATCGACATCGGCCTCGCCCTTCCACCAGTCGAAGGTGACGCCAAGATCTGCATATTCGCGCTCGATCGCGGCGCGCGATATGTCGACAAACTGTTTCCAGAGCGCACGGTAACCGGGCCGCCCCGATTGCAGCTCGGCCGTCGCCTGCCGCGCTTCAGCCGCGCGCGCCGGGTCGGCTTTGCAAGCGGCCGACGCTTGCGGGTAGAGCTTCTCAAGATCGTCGAGCGAGACCGGCGATTTATCGGGATAGGGCCCCGTGAACGCCGCATCGAAATAGGAAAGCGGGGGCTGTTCGAGTTTCACTTCGGTGAGGAGTTGGCCCATCGGCAAGCCCCAGTCCCCAAGATGAATATCGCCGATCACTTGATGCCCGGCGAACCGAAAGAGGCGTTTCAGGCACTCGCCGATGATCGCCGAGCGCAAATGGCCGACATGCAAGGGTTTGGCGACATTGGGCCCGCCGTAATCGAGAATAAGCGTTTCAGCGGCCGCAGCCTTCCAGCCGCCAAGCCGCGCGTCCGACGACAAATGCGACAATCGATCGTTCAGCGCTGCGCCCGTCAGCGTCAGATTGATGAAGCCCGGACCTGCGAGGCTGACGTCCGAAAAGAGAGGATTTGAGCTGAGCCGCGCGGCGATTTTCTCGCCGACCGCCCGCGGGTTCAATTTCGCCGCCTTCGCCGCCGCGAGCGCGCCGTTGCACTGGAACTGCGCCAGGTCCGGGCGATCCGACACGCGGACAGCGCCCAACGCCGGATCGAAGCCCTCAGCGGCGAACGCGGCGCCGGCGAGCGTTGAAAGCTCTTGCGTCAGCAACATCAAATATCAGGGAATTTAAGGCTCTTGCCGGAGCGATTGTAGATCACTTGCGCGGGCGTCACGACGAGGCCGACGACAATCTCGAAATTGGTGCCGGAGATTTCTTCGTCCTTGCGCGGAATAGTGATTTTGTCGATCTCATGCTGGACGCGCTCGACCGAGCCTCCGTCGTCAAATTTGACGGGGACGAGATATTCCTTTTTCTCGATCACTTCGCGATTGGTGCGCGTCACCGCAATCCAGTAAGCGAATTCGTGTTCGCGCGCGTCGCTCTTTGGCCCCTTGCCGAAGGCCAAGCTGATTTTCATCGCGGCGTCGATCGGCTTTGCTGCGACATACCGGCAGGTGAGCGAGACATTTTCAATCTCGGCCGACCAGGCGACATTTTCGAGGGCCGGATCGCCTGCGAAATCAACCCGGCGCGCTGCGTCAGAGAGCACGACGATATTGGGGCACGGCGCCGGATTGGCGAGCTTTGCCTCCTTGGTGGAGCCGCAGGCGCTGAGCGGGAGTGCGGCCAAAAGCGCAAAGGCTAACGCTTTGTTCATCAAAAAGAACCCTTATATCCAGACGCAAATTCGACCGGCGAGCGCCGGGTTTCGGCCCTGCCCCCGCCTCGATTGAGTGGTCAAACCTCGTAGCCGCTCGCGCTGCGCCGCGCAACGGTCAGGAAATATGGCGCTGGGGGTTTTCGGTGTCCGTTTGCGTCAGTTCAGTGAAAGAGGCGACAGCCCCGCCGGCGGTCATCGTCCGCCTGGCCGCGCCGCGCGGGTTTTGCGCCGGGGTCGAACGGGCGGTCCGCACGGTTGAAGAAGCGCTCTCCGCCTTTGGCGCCCCGGTCTTTGTCCGCCACGAAATCGTGCACAACGCCCATGTGGTCAACCGGCTTAAATCCATGGGCGCGGTTTTTGTCGAAGACCTCGCCGAAGTCGAGGAAGGAAGGCCGGTGATTTTCTCGGCCCACGGCGCGCCGAGAACGGCCTATGATGAAGCGAACGCAAGAGCCTTGCTCGCGATCGATGCGACCTGCCCGCTTGTTCTTAAAGTTCACAACGAAGTCCGCCGGCATGCAGCTTCCGGACGGCACGTCATTTTGATCGGTCACGCCGGTCACCCCGAAACGATCGGCACCATGGGTCATGCGCCGCGCGGCGCCGTGACGCTCATCGAAACGGTTGTGGAAGCGGAACAGATCGCGCCGCCGGGCGGCCCTCTTGCCTACGCGACGCAGACGACCTTGTCGGTGAACGACGCGGCGGCGATCATCGCCGTCTTGAAGCGGCGCTTTCCGGCGATTGAAGGACCAAGACGCTCCGACATTTGTTACGCGACGCAAAACAGGCAGGAAGCCGTCAAGCTGATCTCGCCGGGCGCCGATGTCGTGTTCGTCGTCGGCTCGCCGCAATCTTCAAATTCCGTGCGGCTGGTGGAAGCCGCTCTCAGCGCCGGGGCCGCGCATGCGCTGCTGGTCGACGATCCAGCGTTAGTCGATCTATCAAGCTTCGAGAGCGCCAAAATCATCGGCGTCACGTCCGGCGCATCGGCGCCTGAATATCTCGTCGAGGCGCTGCTGAAACGGCTAGCGGAGCGGCGCCCGATCAAAATCGAGACTGTCGAACATGTTCGCGAAGAAATTGTTTTTAAACAGCCCATGCTGATGGCGAGCTGACGTTAGACCAGCCGGTTGACGGCGGCGGCTCTGCTGCTATGGATCGCCTCTTTTCAGAAGCGAAAAAGCGGCGCCAGTCATGATTGAAGCCTTCACCGACGGCGCGTGCGCCGGAAATCCCGGCCCCGGCGGATGGGGCGCTCTCATCATCGACGGCGAGAGCCGGACCGAAATTTACGGCGGCCAGTCCGCCACCACCAATAACCGCATGGAGCTGACGGCCGCGATTGAGGCGCTGCGCGCGACCGGCGGGCCTATTCGTCTTTATACGGATAGCCAGTATGTGAAGAACGGCATCACCGTCTGGATAAACGGCTGGAAGCGCAACGGCTGGCGCACCGCAGATAAGAAGCCCGTCAAAAATCAGGATCTCTGGGTCAGTCTCGACGAAGCGATCAACGGCAGAAACGTCGACTGGCGCTGGGTCAAGGGCCATAACGGCCACCCCGAAAACGAACGGGCCGACGCGCTCGCACGCGCCGGCCTTGCGTCGATTGCGGCGTGACAGATTTAGTCCCCTCACCCCGCCCTAAATATTCAGCCCTAAAGTTTCGACAGCATGTAGTCGGCGCTAGAGACCTCAAAGGCGCCCGGCGCTTCGATGAACAATTGCTTGACGACGCCGTCTTGCAGGATCGCCGCAAAGCGCTGCGAGCGCTCGCCCATGCCAAAGCCCTTGCCGTCGAAGGAAAGTCCGAGCGCGCGGGAGAAATCGCCGTTGCCGTCCGCCATCATCTCGACCTTGCCGAGCGCGTTTTGCGCCTGACCCCAGGCCTTCATCACGAAGGCGTCGTTGACCGCCATGCAGACGATCTTATCGACGCCCTTGCCTTTCATCTCGTCGAACTTGTCGACGAAGCCCGGCAGATGCCGCGCCGAACAGGTCGGCGTGAACGCGCCCGGAACTGAAAACAGCGCGACTTTACCCTTGCCGAGAAGATCTTGCGTATTCGTCTTCTGGGGGCCTTCTGCCGTGCCGAGCATGACATCCACATTGGGGATCTTGTCGCCGACTTTGATCGTCATCTGAAATCTCCTTGCTCGGGGGTTGATTAAATTCACGGCGGACCCTTTAGCGCGCTGGCACTCCCGGCGCCACCCTTGAGGCGCTCCTTGTCAGCGGGGGTCTTGGCGCCTAACCTTTGGGAATGGCGACTCGGCGCATCAGGAAAGACGGGAAAGATGACGGCGCTGACGCCGGCGGGCGGGATTTTCTGGCCGGCAAGCTGCTGATCGCCATGCCGAACATGACCGACCCGCGTTTTGAGAAGTCGGTTCTGCTGATGGTCTCGCATGACGCGGCGCACGCCATGGGCGTCGTCCTCAACAAGCCGCTGAAAGATGTCGAACTCGGCGATCTCCTCGAACAGCTCGCGATCGATCCGCGCGAGGGCGCCGGCGGCGACCAGGTTTTTTATGGCGGCCCGGTTCAGACCGACCGCGGCCTTGTCATCCACACGCTCGATTACAAGATGCCGCAAACGATCGTCATCGGCGAGCGGTTCGGCGTCACCGCGTCGAAGGATATTCTGGTCGATATCGGCGGCCGCCGGACGACGCGCAAACCGCCGGAGAAATATCTTCTCGCCATCGGTCATGCCGGTTGGGGCGCCGGGCAATTGGAGAGTGAAATCGCCGTCAACGCCTGGTGTCATTCAGAGGCGAGCGACGCTCTCGTCTTTGGCGGCGACAAACGGGAGACGTGGAACGCGGCGCTGAAAAGCCTCGGCGTCACCGGCGCAATGCTCTCGCCCGAATGGTCGAACGCGAGGCCGGGCGACGCGCCGTTGAATTAGCGCGCCTTCGCGCCCCATCCTTCGAGACGCCGCTTCGCGGCTCCTCAGGATGAGGAATCTTCTGTTTCAAATTGCCTAAATCCTCATCCTGAGGAGCATTCCGAAGGAATGCGTCTCGAAGGATGGCCCACGCGAGTCGTCGAAAATTTCGAGACCCCGCGCTACCGCAAGCCGCCCGAAAACAGACGGCGGCGAATTTTCCCCGAGGCTGGCTTGGCCGCTTCAAGGCTTTTATCGAGAACGAGAACGTCGGCGTCGGGCGTTATCGCAGCAGCTTCCGGGTCGCTCGAGAGAGCCACCGCGGGAGCGGCTTCCGCCGCCGCGTCGGCGCGCACTTCCGGCGTGCCGAGGTGATAGCCCTGCCCCATCCGGCAGCCGATCGCCTTGGCGGTTTCAGCCGCATCGGCTGTCTCGATGCCTTCGGCGATGACGATCATGCCGAAATCGCGGCCAAGTCGGGCGAGCGCCCCGACGATTTTCTTCTTGCCGCCATTGGCGACGATATCGTCGATGAAGGACTTGTCGATTTTCAGATAATCGAAATCGTATTTATGGAGATTGCTGAGCGACGAAAATCCTGCGCCGAAATCGTCATAGGCGAGCGACGCGCCGGCCGCCCGCAGTTTTTTGAACGTGTCGTTGATCCTGGGCGTATCGCCGAGATGTTCGCCTTCCGTCAGCTCCAGGACGAGCGCGCCTTTGGGGAGCTTGCGCTCGGCGATGGCGGCTTTCACTTCTTCGACAAAGCCGGGCTCTCGAACCTGCGACAGCGAGACGTTGAACGCGCCGAAGAAGTCTTTTTCTCCCGCTGCGACTTTTTCCGCGAGATGATCGGCCGTCGCCTTCATCATGATCGCGGAGAGCTTGCCGCCTTTGCCGGCTTGCTGGGCTTCGCGCACGATTTCTTCGGTCGTCAGCGTCTTGCCGTTTTTACCTTCGCCCGCCGGCCAGCGCAGCAGCGCTTCCGCGCCGCAGACTTTGCCGGTGTCGAAACAGACGATCGGCTGGAACGCCGCAACGAGTTCGCCGCGATCGATCGCCTCAACGACGGAATAATTGGCGAGCTTTGCGGGCGCGGGCGCGGCGAGCTCGCTCTTTTCGAGCTTTAACGCGCGGACGTCATTGGCGGCAGCTTTGGCGACAGTCGCCGCCGCGCCGGTCAGCGAGGCGGCCGCCATTTTCAGCGCTTCGTTTTTCTGAGGAGACGCCGCGCCCGTTGCGGGCGTTGCTGCGGCCTCATCGAGGAAGACGACGATGCGTTCGAGCGCGCCGCTTTGATCGACCGCGCGCGCGCCGCGCAAGCGGACGCTCTTGCCGTTGTGCAGCTTCAAAACTTCATCATAGCCGCCGTCGCCAGCTTCGGCGCCGTAAACTTTTTCGTCAAAGCGCGCGCGGTCATCGGCATGGATGAACTCGCGAAAGGCCTCGGGCGTGAAGGCGGCGTTGCTGTCGGCGCCCATTTGCGCGGCGAAGCTTTCGGTCTGATGCGCGTCGCTGCGGCTCCAGTCCCAGACGGCGATCCCTGAATAGTCGAGCACTTGCGCCAGCTGATTTTCAGAAACGCGCAGAGCTTTCTCGCGCGCGTAGTCCGCCCGGTGATCGGGCGCATGATCGGCGCCGCTGAAATGCGCGACTGCGTCCGGCGAAAACTGCGTCGACGCCGCAGCGCCCTTGAAGTCCGCAACCGCAACGAGGCTCGCGAGCAAAATCCCGACCGCGAAAACCGCCTGCGGCGCGAGCGCCGTAAGGCCGCCGCCGCCGAGGCCGAAGAGCAAAGGCGCCGCCGCTGCGAGCGCGGCGCCCGGCAAAATAAAGCGCGCCGCCACATCGCCGCGCGCGCCAGCGTAGAGCGAAAGGCCGATGGCGATGACGGCGACAGCGGCAAGGCCGAAGCGCAAGAGACCCGAGGCTTCGCCGGCGAGCACCGCGTTGATGACGCCGATGCCGACCATCGACAGCGCGCCCGCGAACAGCAATCCGCCGAGCAGCTGATTGCGCCCGGCGACGCCGATGGTCGCTGAAAGAAAAATAAGGGCCGACGCCGCGAAGACGCCTTGCAGCAGCATCATCAAGGTCGGCGCGAGTTCTGGAATGACGCCGAGCCAGATCGCCTGCATCGCGCCGCCGGCGCACAGCATGAAAAGCCCGCTCCACGCGGCCGGGCTCCGTCTTAAGACCGCCATTCCGGCGAGAAACGCGGCGCCGACAATCAAGGCGCCGATGATCGCGCCTTTTCCAAGTTCAGGTCCGGCGATTTGAGCGGCGCTAGCGGCTGATCCGAAAATTACCCCGTCGATCATCACAATGAACACCCCTGCCCAAACGCCTACAGGAGCAGGAAATAGCCAACTTGGCCGCTCCCGCTCGCCCCGGAGACATACTCACGAATGCGGCAAGGACTGGCAAGGGGCTCAGCGACGAATCGCCCGGATTTTAGTGGTTAATCGGGCAATCCGGCTCAGACCAACGCGGGCGCCCCGCTATAATCGCGCGCAGTCGCCGCAAAGAGGAGATGATCCCGCCACCCGCCATTGATGAAGAGATAGTCCCTCGCGAGCCCTTCTTCCTTGAATCCGGCCTTTGAAAGCAGCGCGCGCGAGGCGGTATTGCCGGGCTGGCACGCGGCCTCGACGCGATTGAGCCGCTTTTCGCCAAATGCGTGCGCGAGCGTTAGTTGCACCGCCGCAAGACCTCGCCCCTGCCGCAAGTGCCCCTCGCCGATCCAGTAGCCGATCGTGGCGGAATGCGAGGCATGAAGCCGGATATCGGACAGGGTGACGCCGCCGATCACGTCGCCGCCGGGCTTCAGGCAGACGAGAAGCGAGAGCGCCGCGCCCGAGCGATGCAGCCGGTCGTGCAGGCGCAGCCGGGTTCTGAAAGCCTCCAGCGTCGCGTCCTTGTCCTGCCAGTCCGGTTCCCAGCGTGTGAGATGCGCGCGGCTCCGTTCGCGCAGCGCCGCCCAGGATGAGTGATCGGTCAATTGCCCCGCGCGCAGAACGATGTCGCCCTGCTCCAGAGTCGGCGGTCGCTGTTGTCTGACGAAATCGAGGCTGATCATGGGCGCGTCAAACTCTGTTTTTCGTATTCCGTCTTAGTTTAGCGCAGCCCGAACGGCTGCGAAATCTGCCGGGCCGACAATCGCCAGCGACGGGACGCCGGAAAGCGCCTTGGCGGCGACCGCCCTCACCTGATCGAGCGTCACCGCGTCGAGGCGGCTCGCGATTTCGGCCGCCGGTATCAGGCGCCCATGCGAGAACAATTGCCACGCGGCAGTGTCGGCGCGCGTCGCAGGACTTTCGAGCGCCATCAGCATGGTCGATTTCAGCATCGCCCGCGCGCGGTCGATTTCCTTCTTCGTCGCCCCGTCCGCCATCGCGGCGATTTCCTTGGCGATGAGCGCGACCGCCTCGGCCGCGTTCTCGCCGTCGGTTCCGACATAAGCGCCGATCGATCCGAGCTCGTCATAAGTGTCCGTGTAGGAATAGACAGAATATGCGAGCCCCCGGTCTTCGCGCACCGACTGGAATATCCGCGACGACATCCCGCCGCCGAGCGCTTCGGCGAAAATGCGGGTCGCGAAATAATCGGGGTCGTGGAGGCCGGCGCCCGGAAAAGCGAGCGCGATATGCGTTTGCTCTATGTCGCGCGGGTCGTGCTCGCCGCCGCCAACATAGGCGGGCTTTAGCGTGCGCGGCGCGTTCGGGACGGCTTTTCGGGCGCCGAAAAAGCCTTCCGCCAGTTTTGCAAGATGATCGGCGTCAATGCCGCCGGAAGCGGATATCACGAGCTCGCCCGGCTTGTAATGCCGCGCCATGAACGCCGCGAGCCGCTCGCTCGTGTGGCTGCTGACGCTCTCGACGGTGCCGAGGATCGGGCGGCCGAGCGCGTTATCGCCGTAGCAAAGGCGCTGCAGCATATCCATGACGGCGTCGTCCGGGATGTCGGCCGCTTCGCCGATTTCCTGAATGACGACCTGACGTTCCTTGTCGAGCTCGCCGGCGTCGAACAGCGGGTTCGTCAAAATGTCGGCGAGAATTTCAAGCGCTGTTCCGACATCGCCGCTGAGGACGCGCGCGTAATAGCCGGTGCGGCTGTAACCGGTGCTGGCGTTCAGATAGCCGCCGATATTTTCGATCTCTTCAGCGATCGCTTTCGCCGTGCGCGAGGTCGTTCCCTTGAACGCCATATGTTCAAGAAGGTGCGCGATCCCTTGCTCCTCGTGCGTTTCATCGATGGCGCCGGCCTTGAACCAGACGCCGACGGACGCCGATTCAAGTCCCGGCATCGGGTCGGCGACGATCCTGACGCCGTTTTCTAAGGTGATGATTTCAGGCATGGGTCCTCTAAGGCTTAGCCGAACAGGCTATGATTGAGAATGATGGTGCGGATGGCGCTCGCCTTCGCCGGCGCGCTGATCATTTGTTCCTCGCGCGCGAAGAGATCGGCGTAACGCATGGGGAGCTCTGGATGTTTGCCGCTCGCGGCTTTGACGGCGCCGGGGAATTTCGCGGGATGCGCTGTCGCAAGACTGATTGCGGGTCCGGTGATCTCTCCCGACGCGCGCAGCTTCTCAAGCCCCGCGAGGCCCACCGCCGTATGCGGATCGATCAGCATGCCCGTGGAGGCGAGTACTCCTCGAATTTTGGCCGCGACCTCGTCTTCGCTGGCGCTCGCCGCGCAAAAATCCGCTTCGATAAAGCGACGACCGCCCTCGGAAAGGACCATGCGCCCTTCCTTTTCAAAGCCGCCCATGAGAGCGCGCAGCGCGTCCGCGTCTCGCCCCACGGCTTCATAAAGGAGCCGCTCGAAATTCGAAGCGATCTGAATGTCCATCGAGGGCGAGGACGTCGCCTGCGCCGAAGACGGCTCGTAAACGCCGGAGACAATCGCCCGGCGCATGATGTCGTTTGAATTGACCGCAACGCCGAGGCGCGCGACCTTCGCCCCCATCTTCTTGGCGGCGTAGCCCGCGAACACATCGCCGAAATTGCCGGTCGGCACGACGAACGACACGGGTCCCTCAACCCTCGCGCAGGCGGTGAAATAATAAACCGTCTGCACCGCAAGGCGAACAAAATTGATTGAGTTGACGCCGCCGAGATCATGCGCCGACGTCAACAGCGGATCGGCGAACAAGGTTTTGACGATGCTCTGACAGTCGTCGAATGTTCCCTCGACCGCGATGTTGACGATATTTTTCGCTTTGACCGTCGTCATCATCCGGCGCTGCACATCCGAAATCCGCCCCTGCGGATGCAGCATGAAAACTTCCGCCTTCGTTGACCCGGCGAAAGCGTGGATCGCCGCGCCCCCGGTGTCGCCCGATGTTGCGCCGATAATCGTCTTGCCGCGCGCCGAGCCTTCGAGCGCCCAATCGTAGAGCTGCGCGAGCATCCGCATCGCGACATCCTTGAAGGCGAGCGTCGGCCCGTGAAACAATTCCAATAGATAATCATCGCCGCCAAGATCGACGACCGGCGCGACTTCCGGCGTATCGAACGCGCCATAAGCGCGCTTGGCCATCGCGAGGAGATCGCTGCGAGAAATTTCCGCGCCCGCAAAGGCGGAAAGAATGCCGGCTGCGACTTCCGGGAACACGGCGCCTGCAAAAGCGGCGCGATCGGCTGCTGCGATCATCGGCCACGTTTCCGGCATGTAAAGCCCGCCGTCAGGCGCGAGGCCCGCGAGCGCTGCGTCGCGAAATCCGATGCCGGGCGATTGCCCGCGGGTCGAAATATACCGCATCAGCCGGGAAGATCGCAGATGAGATATTTGTCGTCGAGAAGCGAGCCGATGAGCAAGCGGCTCCCCGAAATCGCGGCGACGGTCGAGGTCGATATCGCGTTGCCGCTGTCTGAAAAGACTTCGGTCATCGGCGTCGCGACGCCTTCCTGATCGACATATCGAATGA
>ERZ1292633.5573-Hain-H41-02um-R1-5573-length-11314-cov-7_pt1 | contig 11314 bp, 12 predicted proteins | sample MGYA00564406_ERZ1292633 | MGnify/ENA primary metagenome ERZ1292633 (study PRJEB36523, sample SAMEA6512639) | groundwater metagenome | collected 2019-01-08 | study: AquaDiva: Metagenomics assemblies of 32 groundwater samples
AACTGGTCAAAACATATCTTGACCAGTGGTCTGAATTATGGGGTAAAGTATACTTTATCTGGCCGTATTCTCTTTGGTTTTTGGCAACTTTCTCTATATGTATTATTATATGATCGGATGTGCAAAACGTGAGCATGATGATATCATCAAATACGTCTTCCTCGTTCCTTTCTATTGGCTTGCCATGAGTATGGCGGCCTGGAAAGCAGTGTATGAAATCATCAGCGACCCCCACTACTGGGCCAAGACCAACCACGGTCTGCACTTAAATCATAAAAAAGCGATGAAACATGCGGCTACTGCCGTGGGAAATGAATTAATAGATCAAAAGCTGACAGCATATCCAATCGAACTGCCAGTCGCTTTTGTAAATAAATAAAAAAATGAAAACAACCAGTAATTATCAAAAACACATCAGCAAGAATCCCCTTCAAAGATTCTTAATCGAGAACTTTTATCAAACTTTACTACAAATTATTAGTGATCTTAAACCAAAGACAATTTTAGACGCTGGTTGTGGTGAGGGCTTTACTCTTGCAAGGCTTAAGAATAATAGAATTGGTGAACGTCTTGAAGGAATTGAATATTCTTTAGAAGCGATCAGTCTTGGTAAGAAAATGTATCCATCCATATCTATAAAACAAGGTGATATTTACGCACTACCGTACAATGACAATTCTTTTGATTTAGTAATTTGCAGTGAAGTCCTTGAACATTTAGAACATCCCGAAAAGGCTCTGACAGAGGTTATACGCGTATCAAAAAAATACTGTCTCCTATCTGTACCCAATGAACCATTTTTTATGATCTCAAACTTTTTAAGAGGTAAATATTTTCTACACCTCGGCAATCATCCTGAACATATCAATCACTGGTCTAAAACAGGCTTTGAAAAATTTGTAAAGGAAAGTGGACTGAATATTCGAGTCACAAAAATTCCATTTCCTTGGATTGTTACTAGTGCTGAGAAATAGATTTATGAAAATTGATATAAGAAAATTCTTCTATAAACACCTTGAAATATTTGTTTTGCTATTAACAGCAATTATAAGTGTTTCTGCTATGATTTTTTACTATACCAACAACTTAACTTTAGAATATAACGATGCAACTTCACACTTAAACATTGCAAGAAGAATAACAGATTCATTGACACCGGGGTTAGTTCAAATCGGTAGTAATTGGCTACCACTACTTCATTTATTGGAATTACCATTTACGCTTAATTTCTCCCTTTGGCAAAGCGGATTAGCCGGGAGCATCATATCTATGATGTCATTTCTTTTTTCATCTCTAGCGATTTTTAAGATAGTGGAGCAGATTACTAGAGACAAACTCTCCGGTTTCATAGGAGCATTAGTTTTTATATTAAATGCAAATATACTATATATGCAAACTACAGCAATGTTTGAGCCACTTTTAATTGCTACTAGTATGGGGGGGATATATTACCTCATTAAATGGAGTCAGGAACAAAAATTATCTCAACTATTATTTGGAGCTTTTTTTATTTTTTTATCAAGTCTTACTCGTTATGATGGTTGGTTTTTATTTTTATGTTCGATACCTGTGGTATTTCTAATTAGTATTAGGAAAAGGAATTATAAATACGCAGAGGGAAGGACTATTATGTTTATGGTATTAAGTAGTTTAGGGATTGTTCTCTGGTTTATATATAATAAAATAATTTTTGGTAGCGCTACCTATTTCATGTCTAGCGAATTTTCAGCTAGAGGTCAACAAGTTATCTGGGAAGAATTAGGAAAATTGCCAGCAAAGGGGAGTATATTTTTAGCCTTTTGGACATATATTAGAACAGTTATTTATAACACGGGCTTTCTACCATTTTTACTAAGTATTTTGGGTTTGATCTCTTTTTTCTTCACAAAAAGAAGTATTGTAATGAAAATTTCTTTTGTCCTGTTATTATTTATTCCCCTTATCTTTCACGTTATCTCCTTATATATTGGCCACTCGATTATTTGGTTACCTGATGTTGCACCATATGATAGTTCTTTTTTTAATGTTAGATATGGCTTGGTAATGGTTCCCACAATAGCAATACTGATTGGCGTACTAACAATGAATAAAAAATATCTGAAATTTGTAATAATTTTATTAGTATTACTGCAATCCATACTGTTTTACTTTGATAATAATGGACAATTAAATATAAAAAATATCACTGTGATGAAGGATACGAAGGCAGGAAATAGTGAAAGCGGTAATAAGACAGCTCAGTGGATTAGAAACAACTGTAAAGATGGACTGACTCTAATAAGTTCAGCTGGCTATGAAGCTGTAATTTTTCGTACTGGTTTAAGTCTAAACCATTTTATCACTGAGGGTACTGGAAAATATTGGAGGACATCGTTAATAAAACCATCAACCTATGCAGAGTGCATAATGCTTGGAAGCTCATGGTTAAATAAAATAAATGTAAGCATGGAAAATAATATAGATTTTGATAGAAATTATAAAAAAGTAGAATCTTTCGGTTCATTTCAAATGTTTAAGCGCAATAATTTAATATATGAAAAATAAAAATGCCGAACTTATTCTTTTTGAGAGTTGATTTTTGTGCTGTTGGGCAAGGGTTAGATGTGGGCTAACGTGAAAAAATTAATTGAGGCGTTTTTGATACAGCACTATTCCTTCTTTTTTTACATCAGCCAATATTGACCAATGTTTTATCGTATCAAATTCACGAGGAGTAATACCATACGCATGGATATCGTGCTCCTTAACAAGACCTTCATGAAGGTCATACAAAATATCAAACCGTTTGTCAGAGACAGTCTTGGGAAAGTGAGCAACTACTAAAAGATCAATATCGCTCCATTTCGTAGCCTCACCTCGTGCAAATGAACCAAAAAGAATTACCTTTTCTGGATCAAGCGCTTTTTTTAAACGTAAAATATATTGTTTTATTTCTATATTAATTTTTTTTCTACCCATAAGTATATATCTTGAGCCATTTTTAACAGTGGCTCAACTGCAGCTTTTGACGGATAATATTGCATACTTAAATCAGTATAACGAACTCGCGTGTACGCCTTAGATAATTCTTTCATATCTGGATTTCCGATTTCTGATACATCTAAACCAGCATCTTTTATTAATTCTTCAATCGCATGAATTCGTCGAGGCGATTTGCTCCTATTTTCTACAATATATCCTTTAATAATTTTCTCAACTGCTTGTTGAGCAAACAAAACTGCTCCTCGGTATCTTTTTTCTTTCCACATATAACTCATATCTTCAAAGTCTTCTTTTGCTAAATCTATCCATAATTTAGCCTCCTTTTTCATATGTTTATATTATAACACATAAAAAAACTTACCAATATTTTTACTTCTCCTTAATCTATACTCTCTTGAGTAAAGAGTTGCTCCATTAGCTCCAATTAACTCTTTCGTGACATCACGAAAGTGTCCTGTAGTATCTATCCCTGAGTTTAAACAAGCATTTTCAGCCTTTTTAATCACATTGAGAAAATTTTCCCATCGATCATAGCCAAGCTTTCCCATTAAATCTCGAGCTGACCATGTTTCATTTCCGTTTTCGTCGACTAATTTAATGTTTTCAAAATATTGATTTGTTTTCTGTATATCCATAGGCGTATTTTAAGAAATATATTTACATATAGCAACTAGCAATTTTAATTTTTGTCATTTAAAAGATAAAACGAGATAATCAAATAAACTTGTCATCCCCGTGAAGACGGGGATCCAAGTCTATAATTACATTTTTAAAAATAAATAAGGTTATTTTAGTCTGGATTCCCGCCGGAGCCTGCCCTCGATTCCGATCGGGGGGCGGGAATGACACAAGACAGATACCCAGTGCTTGCCAGGGGAGCATGTTATTTACTGGTTTTTATATTTAGCAAGGTTAGTCTAAGTAACATTTGGCAGGTGTTGATAACTTTTTAAATAATTTATCTATGCGACGGCCGTCGTTAAGATAAATTCCTGCAAACAAAATTGACCCGAAAATTATCTATTGACAAAAAGAATATTTTTACTATACTTATTTATGTTTTACACTACTCCGTCTCAAAGACGGAGGTTTTTTTTGGTTATTCCTTTTTATTTCATCTTTGATATCTTCTAAAAAGACATATTGATTTGCATTTAGTTTAAGCTCCCAAGATAACATTTTTCTAGACGAATAAACTACTACGTATTTTCCTAGATCCTTTAATTTTTTAATTAAATAATTAAAATCTGAATCACCGGTAAAAAGAATAATTTTATCTAGTAATATTCTATCCAGAAGTACATCGGTAGTCATCTCTACATCAAAATTTGATTTAAAGATATTTCCATTACTCGTTTTAATTATTTTTATTGGTTTGGTTACGGTCGTTATACCTACCTTGTCAAAATAATTTAAATATTTAGACATTTTTACATCATTATTTTTAACTCCCGTATAATACCGCATTTCTACAATTTCAGATTTTTTTTCTAAATATTTTTTGACTTTTTTCCAATCAATATTCCAACCGATTTGTTTTTGGGTATAAAAGATATTTGCTCCATCAATATATATTTTAGCTTTTGGTTTATCCATAAATAGATTTTAGAAAGTCTAGAATTCTTGTCAACCGCTTATAACCTACAAAATACGTATTTCGGACTGTTAAAACAGGATATTTTCTTCGATATAACATAATTTCACGTGAGGCTACAGTCTGGCAAAGTAAGAAAATAAAATTGTACAAACTGTCTAGTCGATTAATGAATTTCTTTAGGTTAAAATATAATATATGCCTATAGATCCAACACCAGAAAAAAGACCAACAGGTGTTCCTGAGATTATTACGCCTGTGGGGGGGCAAATGATCCTACTCCATGGAATTTAGAGAGACAAAAGCAGGCTAAAGAAGAATCGGCAAAATTAAAAGCTCAAATACCAATAGAAAAGCAAAAAACAAAGGCACTTTTAATTAAAATAAGAAATTATTTTTATAATTTAATTCATAGAAATTAAATAGTATGAAAAATAAAAATTTCCAACTCGTTCTTTTTGGCACTGGTCGGCTAATTCTCTCTGGTTTCCCACTTTCAGAACTTCAAAATTAATAGGTTGATTTAACAAGTAAAACCGCACTACGATGAATGACAAAGCAAAGTGTTAATCGGAGCTAATTGGTCTACTGTTTATTTAATTCCAGATGAGCGATTCTTGCTTCGTGATTATCTATTATTTCATCATGTACACTTAACCTTTCAATAGACTTTTCCGTCTGGTCAAAACCTGACGTTATAAGCTCCACCAGTTCATTTGTTAAACTTTGAATTTCTTCTTTAGTTGTAAACTTATCGAGATCCTCCTTAGTAGCAAACTTCACAAGGTCTTCTTTCGTTACCATTTTTGCCTCCAAAGTCTTTAAATCCTCTTTTGTCTCTTTTCTTGACGAATCAAACATGCCCTGAATTGCTGAAAGATCACTTTTAGTTAACATAGGGTAATAATAAAATAATAATATAAAAAAGTCTACACCTTTATTTTTCCTTTGTCAGTAGGTTATAGCCAACAAAATATATGTTTTGGACTGTTAGGACAGAAGATTTTCTTCGATATACCTCCCGCCGGATCCTGCCCTCGAGTTTCGTCGGGGGCGGGAATGACAATATGATATAGATTTTATGCAAAGATTTTATCTTCGATTTTGTCAAGACGACGTTCGTGATTTTCGATTATTTCATCATGATCACTTATCATTCTAATAGCCTTTTCCGTTCTGTCAAAACCTGACGTTATAAGCTCAATAAGATCCTCAGTGTTTTGTCGTTGGCTATTTGAAAGACTATCAATTCTTTTATCCATAGCCTTCAAATCCTCTTTCGTAGCAAAGACTGCCTTCATTTTTTTGATATCCGCATCGGTAATCATAGTTTTATAATTTAAACAAATAAATAATAATAAATCAATCATAAATTACTATAAAACTGGTGTCAACCGCTTACTTGTCCTGAGTTCATCGAAGGATAACCTACAAAACATATTATTTAGATTGTTAGAAGAATGCAAACATTTTGAATGTTATAATTGAATAATTATGAGGATAAGATTTGTTTGGATCTCGGCCATTATTACCTCAATTATTGCCTGGTTTTTTTCCTTTACTAATGGTTATGTCCTGACTTATAATGACGCCGCCTCGCATTTAAATATTGCTCGAAGAATTGTTGACAATCTTACACCGGGGCTGGCACAAATTGGTACCGTTTGGCTTCCCCTGCCTCATCTTTTAATGTTGATATTTGCTTGGAGTGATTTCATGTGGCACACGGCTTTAGCAGGCAGTATAGTTTCGATGACCGCATATGTAGTGACAGTTCTATTTACTTACAAACTTATTCTCCTTTTGACGGAAAATAACAAGCCTGCCGCAACAGTAGGAACGCTGATACTTGGGCTTAATCCTAATTTTCTTTATCTATCAACGACTCCGATGACCGAGCCTGTACTTATTGCCAGCTTCACTTTATCTGTCTTTTTTCTTGCCAAATATATTAAAACCAAAGAAATACTCAACCTGATTTTGGGAGGAATATTTGTTATGGCCTCGACTCTCGTAAGATATGACGGGTGGTTTCTGTTTATATGTTTGACTCTACTCTTGTTGGTATGGAGCTTGATAGCACTTAGAAAGAAAAAGGCAGAAGGGATAGTTCTTCTTTTCATAAGTATAGGCGGTTTTGGGATAGTACTTTGGTTATTATGGAATTTGACTATTTTTGGCGATGCTTTGTATTTTATTCGGGGTCCTTATTCTGCTTATGTCCAACAAAAGGTTTTACGAAGCGTTGGCCAATTGCCAACTGAAGGAAACATCCTCTTATCTCTCAGTTATTATATCTGGTCTGTGATTGAAAACAACGGTTTTATTATTGCACTATTATCACTTGCTGGATTCACTGCCACTCCTTTTATTATTAAGTCAAAGCAACAGATTGTTGTCTTGCTGGCGGTTCTTTCTCCTTTTGTATTTAATGTTCTGGCCTTATATTTAGGCCAATCGGCCATGAATGTGCCTCAGGAGGCAAAAGATCCCGGACTTTTCAATATCCGTTACGGGGTGTTAATGCTTCCGGCTTTGGCCCTTAGCTTGGGAATATTGGCTTCACGGAAAAAATTATTTTGGTTTATTTCTTTGGTATTTATTATTCAATGTTTTATTTTTATTTCACAAGGAAAACCAGTGACTTTGATTGATGGATTAAGAGGTTTGGAAAACACACGTTATACCGTTGAGGCGAGTAGTTGGCTTATGAAGAATTATAAAGGAGGATTAATCCTGACGAGCCTAGCTTCTCACGACGCATTTGTAGCCCGCGCACAACTACCGATGAAATTTTATATCCATGAAGGAACACGAGAGTATTGGCAGAATGCTTTAAATAAACCCTCGCTTAGCAGTGAGTATATTGCCACGATGTCTTATCCGCCCGATCTGGTCTACCGTTCACTTAAAAACAAACCTGATTTTATAAAAAATTACGTTCTTGTCCATAGCTATGGGACGTTTGGGATATACCAACGAAAATGAAAAAGAAATTTATTGCACTAATAATTTTTTTAATTACTATCGTTTCATTACTTAATTTTTCAACAAAAGAAAAAATAATTTCCCAGGAACAACCAAAATATTTATGGTCAATACGTTCAATCGATACAATGAAGACCTCCCGTGATAAGGCACGTGTCCGACTATATGATTTAAACTTTGATAAAGAGATTAATAAGGAACTTCAGGCAATCAAAAATATGGGAGCAAACTATGTAGCTATCGATACTCCGTATGATGATGAATTTTTACCCTATCTGACACGATGGATTAAATTGGCACGTAAAACAGAACTCAAAGTTTGGTTTCGCGGCAACTGGTCCAACTGGGAAGGTTGGTTTGATTACCCAAAGAATCTGACTCCGGAAAGACATCAAGCAAAGACAGCTGAGTTTATAGAGACACACCCCGATTTTTTTAAAGATGGAGATATCTTTGATCCATGTCCAGAGTGCGAAAATGCCGGATTTTGGAAACAGCCGGATGACAACGCAAAATATAACGAATTTATACAAAACCAAAGAATAGTTTTAAAAAATTCATTCAACAAAATAAATAAAAAAGTTTATACAAATATTTTTTCAATTATTGGAGGCAGGGCTAAAGAAGTCTTGGATAAAAAAACATTAGATGCTTTGGATAATGTTGTTACAATCGACCACTATGTCAAAAATCCATCATCAATGACGGAGTATATTAGCTATTTCTCGAAAAACTTTCAAACCAAAATACTGTTTGGAGAATTTGGAGCACCAATTCCGGATATAAATGGCCCGATGGACGAGAATCAACAAGCGCTATTTATAGATAAAGTTTTACGAGAGTTATATAAAAATAAAACGAATGTATTTGGGATTAACTATAATGTTTTAACTTTAGGAACGACAAAACTACTTGATGATGATGGGACGGAGCGGCAGGCAGTTGACGTGGTTAAGAATTATTTTATCCCCGGTGTAATCAAAGGGACAGTCTCCAATACGCTCGGTGATAAACTAAAAAATGTGCCAATAAAAACAAGTGATGGATTAAATAGTACAACTACAGATAGTCAAGGTCGCTACGCGATGAGCATTCCTGCAAGTACTGTCAATATCGTAATCGGCGGGAATAAATATAAAACTAAGAAACAAAAAATGATTATTACCCGAAAAGCCGAAATCACACAAAACATCATTCTTGAACCTGAAAAAATCGGATTTATTTATCGATTAAGACTTATAATAAAAGATGTCAATAAAAAATTATGAGTAATTTTATAAACAAAAATATTTGTAAACTAATTTTTTTTACTTTTTTAGTATTTTATCTTTCGGTAGGATATTATTTTACCCAGATTTTAAAGATTTATCACAACGACGCGATCGCCCGCACTGCTTTAGCATTTTTTACGATCTTTGGCAGGGATCCTCATTTGGCGGCAATTGGATTTGTTTGGCAACCATTTTTAAGTTTAGTTGAAATACCTTTGATTTTAGTTCTTCGACCTTTTGGTTTGATGATGATGGCCGGGCCGGCTATTACGGCAATCTTTGGGGCACTATCTGCTTTGCTAATCTATAAAATCGGACTTCTTGTCAATCCCCAGGGCAAACTTTCCTCTTTCATAATCAGTTTATTATTTGGCATTAACCCACTGATATTACTATATTCCTCAATAGGAACCAGCGAAGCCGTCTTTCTATTTTCTCTTATAATTTCGTCATATTTTTTTGTTAAATGGTTTTATAAAATGAACCAGCTTGACTTTCTTCAAGCCTCGTTTTTCATGTCATTTTCTTTTTGGTCAAGGTATGAGTCAGTACCGGCAATTATTGCCTTTATTTTATTATTGGTCATTCAATTAATTTTCAAACGGATAAAATACAAAAAAATAGAATCGGCCTTAATACTGTTTATTTTACCTTTTTCTTTTTCAGTAGGCTTTTGGATAGTTTTAAACTGGTTTATTATGAAAAATCCATTATATTTTTTAAATAGTGAATATTCTAATAGCGCTTTTACAACCGGCATAAAAAATAATCCTCAAGCTATTGAAAATTCATATCATTCACTCGTTGGTAGTTTCCTTTACGTAATAAAAAGATTGATCTTACTGGCCCCAATTATTGTGACTTTACCTTTTATAATTTTTGATTTTTTAGTTAATATCAAAAAAAGAGCGGAAAATTTTATTTTCTATTTATTTTTAGTGTTGCCCTATTTTTTTATATTGTTATTTCATATCTATGAGTTGTTTCAAGGACAGTCGTTTGGATGGTTGCGTTTTTACATCTACATTTTGGTAATTGGTTCTTTTACAGTAATAATCGTTGTAAATAAACAAAAATACTTAACAATTCTTTTAATTTTACTTTTACTTTTGGGTATAACGACGACGGGATACGCAATGAGTAGACCTGATATAGGTAAGGAAGAAGCGTCTTTTGTTCGAAAAGTCTTAAATAATTCCGCCAGTTTAGATTATTCGAGAACGTATGAAGATCAAAAAGCCGTTGCAAGTTTTATGGATAACTCTAGTGGGATGATACTGGTGGATACTAATAAGGGTTTTGCGATCCCCTTGTTTTCCAAAAATCCAAAAAGATATATTATTACCTCAGATATTGATTATTCCGAAGTTGTTAAAAATTATCCTTCATACGCTGATTGGCTAATTATAAATAAACCAGATTTTGATGACTTAATCAATAACAAAATTTACAAATATTATCCAAATATTTGGGATAATAATGATCCGTCAATTATTCTTTACAATCAAATTGCCGATTGGCGAATATTTAAGGTAATAAACATTCCTTATTGATTTCTTCCTTCAAGGGAATATTAATCTGTATTAATCAACTTAATTCACAAAAATTAATTAGATTTGAATACTTCTGCCTCTATTCGCCCAAATCGTTCTTCATTAGATTAAAGCCAGTAGTAATAATTTTCGATATTTCAACTGGATATCATTCGTGTTTTTTATCCCATTTCTATACCCCAATTCTGTTGACCAATGATAAAACAAAAATTTGATCTTGACAATAATAAATCATAATGTGATAATTAAAGTAATACACATCCCCCGCCAAAGCGGGGTGATTTTTTTTAAGGAACTCTCTTAATATATTCTTCTAACTTATCAAATGATAGATAAAGATTAGAAGTCTGAATAAGCTCTTTCGAAATATGACCTCTAGTTGAAATGACAATTTATAACCTACAAAATACGTATTTCGGACTGTTAGGACAGAAGATTTCCTTCGATATGCCTCATTATTTCTTCGCAGATTTTTTATTGTTTGAATTTTCCTTTGGCGTTTTTGCAGCGGTTATTTTTTAAATAACACTCGTATTGACAGGTTGGATCATCAGGATAAATTTTCGGACATTCACTTAATGTTGGAACTGCATACGGCTCACACTTACCTTCGGGATGAGGCCCGGAGGCGGGAGAACAAACATATTGAAGAGGAGTTGGCGAAGGTGTTAAAGATGGACCAGGAGACACATAAATTGTGGGGCTTGAAGTTGGGTTTATAGGAGCTTCACAATAATCTAAACCAACATTGGAACTAGAAACTCCAAAATTATATGCACAGTTAGGACCACATCCATTTTCGCAGCCTGTCATATAAATATTTGGATCTTCAGACCTTTCTAATTTTGCATAAAGTTTAAAATAAGGACTACAATTTTCACCAGTTGTGATATATGGATAAAAAGAATTATTTTTTGGGTCGCAAG
>ERZ1292633.5575-Hain-H41-02um-R1-5575-length-11311-cov-5_pt1 | contig 11311 bp, 9 predicted proteins | sample MGYA00564406_ERZ1292633 | MGnify/ENA primary metagenome ERZ1292633 (study PRJEB36523, sample SAMEA6512639) | groundwater metagenome | collected 2019-01-08 | study: AquaDiva: Metagenomics assemblies of 32 groundwater samples
GACCGGCATCGTCGGATTGGATGCTGAATAAATCCAGTTCCTTGCCCAGCCGCCTGTGGTCGCGTTTCTTGACCTCTTCCAGATGTTTCAGATGGCTGTCCAGTTCCTCTTTGGTCATGAATGCCGTACCGTAGATTCTCTGGAGCATCTTGTTCTTCTCGTTACCGCGCCAGTAGGCGCCGGTGGCCGAAAGCAGTTTGTAATGTTTGGCCAGCCCGGTCCGTTCTATATGCGGTCCCCGGCACATATCCGTGAAATTACCGTGTTTGTAAAAGGTTATTTTCTCATTCCCGACGTTCGTCGGGACGGAGTTTATCCCGCCAATAGCGGGGCTCGTCCCGCCGGGACTTCGCTTCGCCGTCAGTTCCCGGAGCATCTCCAGTTTATACGGCTCGTCCTTGAGGAGTTTTTCCGCCTCTGGCTTGGCCAGTTCCATCCGTTCAAACTTGCTGTTCTCCTTGGCAATCCTGGCCATCTCTTTTTCTATCGTTGGAAGGTCTTCCGGCAGGAATGGTTTATCAGTATCAAAATCGTAGTAGAATCCGTCTTTAATGGCCGGCCCGATGGCCAGTTTGACGGTGGGGAACAGCCGCTTGACCGCATCCGCCATTATATGCGAAATGGAATGCCTGAGCGTATCTAAATCCTGTTTGTTCTGATTACTCACGAGTCGCTATTTATTATACTCCTTATGGTTATTAAAGATGGCAGTATAATAAAAGAATGATATTAAGTCAACAAAAATGTTATAAGATGATTTATATCATCAAGCAGGGGCGTCCGCAAAGACGCCCCTACTTCTCCTTGTAACATTTGTAACCTACACTATATATCCTATAACATACGGATTAAACGTCACACTCACATTCCCGCTTATATCGGTGAATGCGTATTGGAAACTCCCGTTGACGATGGGCACAATCATCTGTCCGCCGAAGACCTGTCCGACATTTTTCGCCTCGACTCCGATAGCGTAACACTCTGCTTGTGTCGCATCGCGCCTCAAGCGGCAGTTAATCCATCCGCCGGGCGGCGGCGGCGGAATGCTCTGTTGCACCAGTTCCACCTGTAGTATTAATGCCACGGCCTCGGGCGGGATAGACGGATTTGGTGCAGTCGGCATCCAGTCCTGATTCCCGCTGACGATTAAACTGGTCAACTGAATCCGGGTCGGGAGGAAGACAATCCGGTTTCCGCCCACGCCCGGCGCTAACTTTTCCTGCGTTATTGCGCCATCCGCAATCTCTGCTGTTGCCACCTGCGGCGTTAAGGGTCTTGTTGCCGCATTTGCCCATCTGAACCACCAGTAATTAGGTCCGGTCTCGTCGTAGACCGGCACCTGTCCTGGTGTGGGCGGTGCGCCTGAAATGGTCTTGATTGACCTGGGCTCCAAGGACTGTGGTGCTATCTCAGAATAACCCACGGCGCCGGCCGCGATTTCGGATGACCCGACTGCATTGGCTGCAATCTTGGCCGCGGTTACGGAATTACTGGCTAACTTGGCTAATGTGACCGAGCCGTCAATAATCTCGGCCGTGCCAATCGTGCCGTCGGCCATCTTTTCTTTGGTGACTGCGCCGTCCCGGATTTTCTCACGGGTTACTGCGCCATCTTTAATATCCTCAGTGGCTACGGCATTAGCCGCAATGTGGTCGGTGGTTATGGCGTTGGGCGCAATCTTAGTAGCGGTAATTGCCGCGTCCTTGATTTCCGCGGTATCAAGCCCGGGTGTTAACGGCCTTGAGACTACGGCCATACTCAGTTTCTCCGGCGTGACTGCTCCGTCTTCAATCTTAATAGAGGTTACGCTCTTGTCGCCTAATTTGCCGTTGGTTACGGCCTTGGGTGCAATGTTCCCGGTTTTTACTTCTAATGGTTTTAATGACATAAAATTCTCACAATCTTGCCACCAAGACACTAAGACACGAAGTTGGGTGCCTTATCTTGTCCTGTGGCTTATTAAATCCCCCCTTCCCCCTTTGTTAAAGGGGGAGTGAGGGGGATTTTTTGCTCTACGGTGTTACTACCTGGATTTCCAGATAGATTTGACCATCGAGCATCCGATAGACGCAGAACGACTTATCAGGCAGGATGTCTGGCTGGAACTCGACATAGGTCGGTTCCTGCATCCGCTTGATGAAGTTATTGATGACCATGTTCTGTTCGTCAATCACGTCCGGGTCATACTTGGTCTGGACAATCACCACGCCTGATTGAATCAGTTGTTGGGTCAGTCCAGCCTTGAGGTTCTTCCGGAGCGATGGAGAGGTGACACTAACCGGGGCGCCTTTGATAATCACATCGCCGGCCCGAGCCAGGGCGCGACTATCATCGGTCAGCCAGAAGCCGGCCAGGACCGCCGCACCGTGTTCACGGACGTCGCCCGTGAATCGCAGTGTGGTGTCAGCCGAGCGTTCCGACCAGTGGTCAATGCTCTCATCCACCTGTTCCTTGAAGATTTTTGCCTCTATCCCGTCAATCGTGGCAAAGGGCTTAGCAAGCCGTGCTTCCCAGCGTCTGAAGGAGTTCTTCAGGTTCTCCAGTTGCCGCTTGGCGATAGTGGCCGCGTTCAAGCCGGACTTGGAGATGAAAGAACTGCCTGCCAGAAGTGCCCGATAGGCCCGGCCGGCGCGTTCAGCCAGTTTTAACTGGAAGACGCCCTCGTCCGGGATTGCCAACTGCCGTTTCTCGTTGATGCGCAGGGCGTTGGATTTTAACCCATCGCTCCACTGGTCAGCGGAAATATCCATGGCCGGCAGGACATTCGGGATGGCAAACCTTACTGCAGATATTATATCTGACATAAGATTCTCCTGTGTTCTTTCGCCCTCGCAAAAGAACTGTTTCGGTTGGTTAACGATATTGAAATCCGGCTTGGGTTACGAGGGTCGCCTAAGAGGGATTTGTCCTAAGAGCCAATCACCCATCTATTGCCCGAAGATAGGGAACGGGCAATACCTATCTTGATAGGTTATTGGCTCTATAAGAGTCCAATGAAAAAGGCTGTGTCACCCCAATCGGGTAACACAGCCCTTCTAATCCCCCTATTTCCCTCCGTACGGAGGGATTAAGGGGGATTTTAATCTGTGCAATCTGTGGTTAGACCATAACCATCTTTTCTTCCTTGATTCTCCGCCTGAAGTCGGTTAGCACCTCTTCAGTGGAAAGCATTCCGAACGAGCCGAGCGTCCGCCTGAACTTAACCGCACTCTGGTCGGTAGATGCTCCCCTGATTTGGTCAACGGCTGAAACCGCCTCGTTATAGCACTGGCTGGCTTCGTCCCATTTGTTGTGCGAGGCATAGAGCGCGCCTAACCGCGCCGCGGTCTGGTTAATCAGGTCATAATGCCTGCCGGCCCGGGCCAGCGCCAGTGATTTGTGGTAGAGTTCTATGGCGGTCTTATGACTTCTGCCGTTCTCGGCCGCCTCGGCCATATTGCTGTAGGCAATCGCCTGGGTTTCCTTATCGTCTTTGGCCTGGGCCAAAATGAGCGTCTTCTGGAACAACTCAAAGGCCTCAAGATACCTGCCCCGGACCAGTTCAATCAGCCCCAACTCATTAAAGGCGCTCATCATTACCTCTGTGAGTTTAATCTCTTCGGCTGCTTTAAGCGCCTCTTTGAGCGCCTTTTCGGACTGGTCAAACTTGTTCAGGACAAAATAGGTCATCCCCAGATGACCCAGGACGCCGGCCCGGGCCTTGGCCTGGCCTGTTTTCTGGTAGAGACCTTCTGATTTATGGAAGTTCTCAATTGCCAGGTCAAAGTCATCTTCCAGAATGGCAATCACCGCCAAGATAGAATACTCAAACCCCAGCCAAACATAGTTTTCGTGCCTCTCGTGTATGGGCATCGCTTTATTGAGCAGTTCCTTGGTTCTGGCATAATCGCTTTTACCAAAGGCATCAGCGGCCTGAGAGAGGTGGTCGTTGGCCAATTGGGCCTCTTTCCATTTCGGACTTTCCTCTTCGTAGTATTTCAGGACATTCTCCTTGATTCGGGCCCGCTGTTGATCGGTCAATTCCGGTCTGGGACCGGTTCTGGCGGACTCACCGACCTTGGTCAGCAGAACGCCCATCCGCAACTGCTCCTTTAACTCGCTCTTGGGCGCCTCCTTCTTATGGAGTTCAGCCCAGTCATTGATGGATATTTTCTCGCCCGCTTTGACCTTGACCAGATACTCATCTACCAATCTTCCTAATGCGATATGTTTAGTTTTGTTGCTCATAAAAACCTCCTCTTAGAGCCAGTAGAAGCGAAGCGCCGTACCGGCTCTTAGATCCCGCCGAATGGCGGGATATACATTTAATTATTTTCTCCTATTATGTTTTTTACTGCGATAAATATTAACTTCCTCTAACGGGTTTTCGCCCATCCGCTTGATGAGTTGAACCTTCAGTTTTTCATATCCCTCGCTCAGGCGCCAATAAACATCGTCCTCTTTGATATTGAGAAGTCCGGCAATCTCTTTAACCGGTCTGTCGTCAAAATATCTCATCTGAATTACATAGCGGTAGATACCGGGTAATTTCTCAACCTCGGCCCGGACAATCGCTTGGGTCTCCTGCCTGATGAGAATCTCCAGGGGTGATTCTGATGTATCCTCAATCACGTCCTTTAATAATAAGGTATTACCTTCATCGTCCTTACCGACCGGCGTTTCTATGGAAATAAAATGCATCTTTTTCGGCTGGGTCCTTGAAAGATGGTCCAGTTCTTCTGCGGATTGCAGGATACTGGTCTTCTTACGGATGAATTCCAGGTAATAGTTGCCGATAATGCCGGACGGTTTGCCTCCGGCATAGGCCTTACCCAAAAGCCCTTTCAGGGTATCGCCCTGGTAGGAAGGTATCTTCTGCAGGGTTCGTTTCCAGACCTCGTTGCAGAAGTCGTCCAGGTCTTCATTACTATAGAGGCATTTGCGTGCCTCGGCCTCCACATAACCGTGATAGAGTTCGTAGAGTTTGCCCAGGGCTTCCCTGCCCGGCTCGCCGCCCTGCCCGGCCAGATTTAGTATTTCCTTTTCGTTTGATTGATTGTCTTTCATAATTGTCTCCTTGATTTTTGGTTTCTCGGTTCTTGAGACCCTCGCGTCTCTCTATTATATATAGTTACTTTCATAGCATTTTTCCGAGGAGAAAAATAAAAATTATTGAGAAATTCTTTTTACCCCTGATTACCTGATATCCTAATATCCCGATACCCTTAATTTCCCCCTAATATATATAGTGACTCTCAGAGCGGTTTTCTGAGGTAAAATCGTAAGAAATTCTGCAAATATTTTAGAAACTTGCGATAACCCTCTGATTTTTAATCTGTTATAGAGGGGCATAAAACCAACAAAATCTTAGAGGGGGGTGTAGTGTATCCCTCCCCCCTGTGGTCTTTAGCCCCGGAAACAGGGCATTTATCAGGGCTAAACCTATTCCCTGACCTCAACCAACCTATCTCTTGACTCAACTCCATTTATTCGTCAAACCGACCAGGGGTATTATTAAGTTTCAGGACCAGAAGCAGAAGAAATATCTGCTCCTGCGGTCTGTCTTCAGGGGATGTAAGATTCAAGGAGCATTTGAGGTAGCCAAGATTCAACGTAACCTGAGAGGCAACCGCACGAGACAGAGCAGAAGAAATATCTGCTCCGGGTTTTTGGATAGCCAGACGCTCTTATTCAAGCCCGGAGATACATCTTCATCAGTCCAGAGACCACAAGATATTTGCTCAGACCACGTAAGACTGAAGATTATGCAACGGTGAAAACAAAAATTACGGAATTACCCCAATTTGCTGGACGCGGCCTCTGCGGAGTTCGGTATGCCGTCCCCCGAACTGATGTTTCGTCAGGAAGCGACCCCTTTATCCTTTATTCAATAATTTCATGCAATCAAGATTAAATTATCGTTCACAAAAAATACTTGACATATCACTGATAATTATATTAACATAGTTTAGTAATAATTTTATGCAACCAATACTAAATTTGAATAGTCCGGCCGCTAATGATTTTGTTTCATCTGGTAAAAACACCAGCGGTGGCGTCACATATTTTACACGCATTATTTTCCTATCCGGACCAATTATTCGGATAGACGGCTTACATATAAATTAGTAAGGACGTATTGTAATACGTCGTCCACACAAGGAGGGAATAAATATGGGACCAAAAGAAAACTGTTGGGAGTTTAAGAAGTGCGGCCGGGAGCCGAACGGAGCAAAAGCAGCTGAAATAGGCGTATGCCCGGCAACTATAGATGCCTCCAGCAATGAATTACACGGAGGAAAAAACGGCGGCAGAATCTGCTGGGCGGTTACAGGGACATTTTGTGGGGGAAAGGTGCAGGGAACATTTGCCAACAAGCAGATTTCCTGTCTTGCCTGCGATTTCTTCAAAAAGGTTAAGGAAGAAGAAGGGGTTGAACGGTTTCTTATGTTAAAACCAGGCCAGGTATATAAACAGCATGAATAGAAAGTATCGCTTATGAGTTCACAACCTACCTATGATGAACTTCTTAATAAAGTCAAGGAGTACGAGAACCATAAGAATCTCTACGGCTCCGCTCTTCAGGAGGCAGAGAAACTTTACGTCGAGATTGCCATAAAGGAAGCGGAACTGCAAAAAGCCAAGAGGTCGGCGGAAGAGGCAAACATGGCCAAAAGCGAATTTCTGGCCTGTATGAGCCATGAGATAAGGACCCCGATGAATGCTATCATCGGGATGTCTGATTTACTCTGGGAGACGCAGTTAACTCCCGAACAGAGGCAATATGTCCAGATATTCAGGTCTGCCGGAGAAAACCTTCTTTCCCTGATTAATGACATACTTGATTTCTCTAAAATAGAGGCGGGACAGCTTATACTTGAATCTATTGACCTTGACCTGCACGAAGTCATTGAAAAGATATGTGAAATTATGTGCATCCGCGCACATGAAAAGGGATTGGAACTTACCTCTCATATTCTACCTGATGTTCCGGTTCATCTGGTAGGCGACCCCCTTAGATTACGGCAGATTATCGTAAATCTGATTGGAAATGCGATAAAGTTCACCGAGAAGGGTGAGATTGCATTGCGTGTAGAAATAGCGTCATCTCATCATTTGAAATCTAAAGATGACAATCGGCCTGTCAATCTCTTGTTTTCCGTGAAGGATACAGGCATTGGTATTCCTCAGGGTAAGAAAGAACGTGTTTTTGAGAAGTTCACTCAAGTGGATTCTTCAACTACCCGTAAGTATGGCGGCACCGGACTTGGGTTGCCTATCTCTAAAAGGATATGTGAGTTAATGGGTGGGTCTATGTGGGTGGAAAGCGAGTTAGGTCAGGGAAGCACTTTTTGTTTTACGGCAAGATTTGGGATTCAGACCGGACAGAAAAAAGTTATACACTCGGATTTTGACATAAGAGGACTGAAAGTGCTGGTTGTAGATGATAATGCCACCAACCGTTTAATCCTGAAAGAGACCTTATCTGCCTGGGGCGCTCTTGTGACCGAGGCGGAAAGCGGAGCAGCTGCCCTTTCAGCCATCAAACAGGCAGAGGCATCAGGGAACCTCTTTAAACTCGTTCTGCTTGATTGCCGTATGCCAGGGATGGATGGATTTCAGGTGGCAGAACATATAAAGAATGATAAGCATCTTGCCGGAATGATGATTATGATGCTTACCTCCGACAACAGAGAAAATCATGTTGCTATGGTAAAAAAATTAGACATATCCAAATACTTAGTTAAACCGATAAAACGGGCTGAGTTAAGGGAAGCCATAAACATAATTCTTGGCGAGACAAAGGCATCAACAGAAATAGCGCCGTCCGTAGTCCCCGCTGTATCCGCAGACCTTCGTTCTCTCTCAATATTACTGGTTGACGATTCCAGCGATAATCGCCTGCTTATCCAGTCCTACCTTAAAAAGACACCTTATAAGATAGAGATAGCGGAAAATGGCGAGATGGCCGTTGAGAAGTTTAAGGCAGGTAGATATGATATTGTGCTTATGGATGTGCAGATGCCGATAATGGATGGCTACACGGCGACCAGAACTATAAGGGAATGGGAGGCAGAGAGCAAAGCAAAGGCAACGCCTATTATTGCACTTACGGCCTATGCCCTTAAAGAAGAGGAACGGAAGAGCTTTGATGCGGGATGCACGGCCCATCTAACCAAGCCAATAAAGAAACCAAAGTTGATGGAGACCATTAATGAATATGCCAAATAGCGGCGCTAATCCGGCGGGGAAAATTATTGTTCGGGTGGACAATGACCTGGCGGACCTCATACCAGGATTCTTAGAAAACAGGCATAAAGATGTTAAAGCCATACAGGAAGCCCTGGAGCAGGGAAACTATGAAACTATCAGGGTCTTGGGACATACAATGAAAGGTGCCGGCGGTGGTTATGGCTTTGATACTATAACCGATATAGGCGCAGCCCTTGAACAATCCGCCAAAGACAAAAACACCGATGAGATTAGAAAATGGGTGGAGAACCTTTCTACTTATCTTCACGGTGTGGAGGTTATATATGAGTAATTCTGCCAAACCATTAATTCTGTGCGTTGATGATAGTGAGGATATCCGGAAATTGACCGAACGATTTCTTACCACGAGCGGCTATGATGTGATTGCCGCTGACAGGGGCGCTAAAGCTTTTATACACCTGGACAAAGTTAAACCGGACCTTATCCTGCTTGACGTCATAATGCCCGAGATGGATGGTTACGAATTCTGCGCTAAACTGCGGGAAAAGAAAGAATTTGACTCAATCCCTGTGGTTTTCTTGACCGCCCTGAAAAGCGATGAGGACAAGGCAAAGGCCTTCGCTTTAGGTGCGGTGGACTATCTTACCAAGCCAATTACTGATGAAATACTCATTCCGGCGGTTAAGAAACATCTGGCGACCAAGAAGCAATGGGATGAATTGCATGATGATGTATCGGTTTCCAGAAATATCAGAAAAACACGTCCTGATTTTGCGAGATTTAAGGAGTACTTGGTTAGCAGGTTAAATATGCCGGCCGGCAAAAGGGATGAACTCTCCGGCATTAACTATCCACAACTTTTTTCTGCGGTCGGAATCACAAATGGACAACTGGCCAAACTCTCAGCCGAGTTTTTGGGCCTTACCTATGTCCCCTTTATCGACCCTGAAAATATTCAATTGGGGATTCTGCCGGTTTCTTTCTGCAAAACAAATTCTGTTATAGGAATAGACGATAATCCGAAGAAATATACCTTTGTAATCAGTAATCCTTTTGACTGGGAATTGATGAATACATTGAGAGGGTATTCAAAATCTGACCGTGAGGTTGAATTTATCATAACCGAACATGAGAATATACAATTATTATTTAAGTATAGTTCTACATCGTCCACCAAAAGCCCTATCGTTGAAGATGGAGTAATAATTGTAAGGGCGGAATCCAAGGAGAAAAAGAAGGATGTTGATAACATTTCAGAATGGCAAGTAGAAAGACATCCGGTGGCATTCATCGCCAATAGCATCATCCTTAGAGCGCTATCTGAGAGGGCCAGTGACATCCATATAGAACCAAAAGAGACCAATACCGTTGTTCGTTTTCGCATTGATGGCGATATGAATGACATCTTTACTTTGCAGAAAAAAAGCGCCGTGATGCTCATTTCCCGGTACAAGGTTTTGGCTGGATTGGATATAGCCGAGAGACGCAAACCACAGGATGGCGCCTTTGAAGCGATTATATCCGACAGGGGTCTGAAGTTAAGATTGGCTACTACTTCTACCCCGTATGGTGAAAGCCTTGTTATGCGATTACTGGAACCGACTGCAAAACCAAAAGCCCTTCAAGATCTCGGTATGACCGAGGAACAAGTTAATACTATGGCTGACTTTGCCACCCGGCGGCAGGGATTCGTTATGATTGTGGGAACTACAGGGTCGGGAAAAACTACAACCATCTATAGTATGCTTTCCACTATAGATTGCAAAAAACGAAGTCTAATATCTGTGGAAGACCCGGTGGAATACAAGATACCGCTGGCCAATCAACAACAGGTAAACGACAAGGCAGGGATTACCTTTGAGGCGCTTCTTAAATCGTCTGTCAGGCAGGACCCTAATATTCTGTATATTGGCGAAATCAGGGACACGGACTCCGCCAAAATTGCCATCGACTTTGCCAGCACCGGTCACCTAACCATTACCACGATGCATACCTCAAATGCTACCTCTGCCATTTTCCGCCTGGAACGACTGGGAATCAACCGGTGGATAATGGCGGATACGGTTCTCGGAGTGGTGGCCCAGCGGCTCTTGAAAAAACTCTGTCCGGCTTGTAAATCAATCGTGCCGATTTCAAAAGAAGAAGTAGATATGATGGCGTCGTTTACGGATGAGGTCCAGGAACAGGTGGCGCATCCGGTTGGGTGTATAAAATGTCACAACACCGGCTATTTAGGCCGTGAAGGGGTATATGAGATTATAAAATTTGACCAGAAGGTCGCTGAGATGGTCCGCTCCGATACGCCTATTTTAGTGATAAGGGACTTTATCCGCAAGAGAGGCGATTTCCTGATGAGCGACCATGCGATTGAGAAGGTGAAAAACCTTATTTTCTCCCCAAGGGATGCTTACGAAAAAGTGCTGGTCGAGGACAGGAAAGACGAGAAAAAACCGGAAAAGGAAACTCCTCAACCGGACATTAGCGACGAAAAAACCGGTAATAAGGTTTCTATCCTCGTCGTTGAAGATGACCGGGACACGCAGAAACTGATAACCCGTCTTCTGGAAAATGAAGGTTATGAAGTTACTGTTGCAGACGACGGCATTGACGCCCTTCTTCATCTGGGCAAAAAAAGATTTGACCTGATTCTTTCAGACATAAACATGCCTAATCTTGATGGTATTAAATTACTGGAGATGAAGAATCAGAAGGGCATTGAGACGCCTGTTATATTCTTGACTGCCCAGACCAGCGAGCAGGATGAGTTAAACGGATTCCGACTTGGTGCCGCGGGTTATCTCAAGAAACCGCTCCAGAAGGAAAGATTGCTCACCAGGATTAAGATAGCGATTAAAAGATAGTATATAGAAAGAGGACGCTTCATATTCCAACTACGCAATTCCTCAATTCCAATTACCAATTAAAATTAAATTACGAAATTCCGGGAACGTCTCACTGAATTCAATTAAATATGCTGTCCTGTTTCCTCTGAACAATTTAGAGCAGCTTCATTTCCTTGCCGACAGATTGACAAATCTCCAATACCTTATCTAACTCCTTATCCGTATGAGTGGCCATATAACTGGTCCGAATCAGCGAGCCGTCCGGCGGCACGGCC
>ERZ1292633.3304-Hain-H41-02um-R1-3304-length-15805-cov-14_pt1 | contig 11309 bp, 8 predicted proteins | sample MGYA00564406_ERZ1292633 | MGnify/ENA primary metagenome ERZ1292633 (study PRJEB36523, sample SAMEA6512639) | groundwater metagenome | collected 2019-01-08 | study: AquaDiva: Metagenomics assemblies of 32 groundwater samples
ATAAAAATACAAAAGAAATCTATTGCTCTATGCATTTGGCTCGAGTTAAACGCCATGGGCATCTTGGATTACAGACAGGCTTTCATAAATTAGAAAAGCTCCCTCATGCTATTGTTGATGATTACATCCGGAAAAATTACAGTAAGTTAATTGATAAAGATATTGTTGAAGAATTAAAAAAGAGGGGATTCACAAAGGCCAATCAATGGCTCGTAAGATACCGAAGAAGAAGATTAGGAATTAAAAAATATCTTTATGGGGAAGTTAAAAAACATAGGGCATGGATTCGTATGCAAGCTATAAAAAAATACGGAAATAAATGCGAATTATGCGGGTATAGGCTAGTCGTTGAAAGCCATCATATTTTAGCTAGAAAAGATGGTGGGCTTCATGCAATTGACAATTTAATGGTACTTTGCCCTAACTGCCATACACTCATAACTAAAAGGTATCTTAATTTAAATAACAGGAAAAATATACCGGAACTTCAGAAAAAACTTATTGAATTACAAAAATCTCCCTAACCATATTTAGGATAACAGCATTTTTTATATTTTAATACCCTACCCGTTGCAGAATCTATTTTTCCGCAAGGGCAGGGGTCATTACGCCCCACTTTGGGCTGATGAGATTGCCTAGGTTTGGAGGGCGGCGCCGCAGGATTGATAGATTCTATTACATTTTCTCCTGCGGAAGGAGGCTGAAATTGCTCTGCCTCAGGGTGAGAAAATTCCTTGGGCACAGAGCTAAAAACACCGTGAAATCTATCCGACTTGGCAGGTTGCAATTTAAAAATAGTCTGCACCGCGTCTTCTTCGATTAAAGCGATCATCTGACTGAACATTCCAAAACCCTCGCGCTTATACTCAATCAAAGGATCCTTTTGCCCATAAGCGCGTAAACCGATACCCTCACGCAAGCTATCCATGGCATAAAGATGGTCTTTCCATTTACTATCGATAATCTGCAAAAAAACCATACGCTCTAAATGGCGCAAAAGAGAAAGCTCAATATCCTTCTCCTTGTTTTCATAAGTTTGAAGCATCTGATCAGTTATTTTATCCTTTAATTCCTGAGCGCTTTGATTAATAAATACCTGCGCATCCAGCTGCAGGCCGAAATTTAAAACCAGCGAATTAATTAAACCGGTGACATCTATTCCGGAAGAATCTCCATGATCATAAATCTTTAAATAATCATCAACCAGCTTAGGAATAATTTCAATAATATTTTCTCTTAAAGAAAACCCTTCCAGGATCTGTTTACGCTGGCCGTAAATAATCTCTCTTTGTTTATTCATTACATTATCATATTCTAAGAGCTGCTTCCTGATTTCAAAGTTATGCTGTTCCACCCGGCGCTGGGCAATTTCAATCGAGCCGCTGACCCAGGGATGCTCAATAACCTGGCCGTCCTCCAGGCCCAATTTATCCATTAAGCCGATAATCCGGTCGGAACCGAACAAACGCATAAGATCATCTTTAAGCGACACATAAAAACGACTGGAACCCGGATCCCCCTGACGGCCGCTGCGGCCGCGCAGCTGATTATCAATGCGCCGGGCTTCATGGCGCTCCGTACCTAAAACATGCAGGCCCCCAACATCCACAACTTTGTTATGTTGGATTGCCGACTCCGCTTTATAACGCTCCAGAATCTTCTTATATTCACTAGGATAATTCGGATCTTGCGGGTCTAATTTTTGTTTAGCGACATTTTTAGCGGTAAATTCAGGGTTGCCTCCTAAAAGAATATCTGTGCCGCGTCCGGCCATATTGGTGGCAATGGTTACGGCTTTGTATCCGCCGGCCTGGGCAATAATCGTGGCTTCCATTTCATGATATTTGGCATTTAATACCTGATGCGGAATCCCCCGGCGTTTGAGCATTTCCGAAAGCCTCTCGGATTTATCAATCGTAATCGTACCGACCAATACCGGCTTTCCTGAATTATACAACTCAGAGATCTCCTCAACCACCGCGTCGAATTTTTCTTTTTCACTTTTATAAATACGGTCAGGATAATTTTTACGCACTAAAGATTTATTCGTAGGCAAAACCACCACATCCAATTGATAAATGCTTTTAAATTCATTAGCCTCGGTAAAAGCGGTTCCGGTCATTCCGGCAAGCTTTTCATACATCCGGAAATAATTCTGAAAAGTCACGGTAGCTAAAGTCTGATTTTCCCGCTCAATTTTAAGGCCCTCCTTAGATTCAACTGCCTGATGCAAGCCATCGCTCCAGCGCCTGCCGGGCATCAGGCGCCCCGTAAATTCATCGACAATAATTACCTGACCGTCTTTTAAGACATAATCCACATCGCGCTGGAAAAATTCTTTAGCCCGCAAAGCCTGGATCGTATGATGCCGGTATTCAATCGTTTCTAAAGAATGCAGGGTCTCCACGCCCCAGAGCTTAGAAGCTTTAAGCTCCCCGGCTTCAGTCAACGCTACGGTCTGAGCCTTCTCATCGGCAACATAATCAAAACCCTTGCCTAAATCTATGCCCTTATATTTCGCGTCAATCTCATCGCGCTCGGTAACCCTGCGGCCGTCTAACTGCTCGACGATCTTTTTAGCGGTATAATATTTATCCGTAGATTCCTCCGCCGGCCCGGAAATAATTAAAGGCGTGCGCGCCTCATCAATTAAAATAGAATCGACCTCATCAACAATAGCATAATAAAACGGCCGCTGCACCAGTTCAGAAATAGAATACTTCATATTGTCGCGCAGATAATCGAAACCAAATTCATTATTAGTGCCGTAGGTTATATCGCAAGCATAAGCAATTTTTCTTTCTTCATCGCTCATATCATGTTGAATAGTCCCTACGGATAACCCTAAGAATTCATAGATCGGCCCCATCCATTCACGGTCGCGCCGGGCAAGATAATCATTAACCGTAACCACATGCACGCCTTTATCCAATAAAGCATTAAGATAAGCCGCCAGGGTGGCCACTAAAGTTTTTCCTTCTCCGGTAGACATCTCAGCAATCCTGCCTTCATGCAGAATAATACCACCGGCAATCTGCACATCAAAATGCCGCAATCCAATTGTCCGCTGGGAGGCCTCCCTGACTACGGCAAAAGCCTCGGGCAAAATACCGGTAAAGATCCGGTTGCGGCTAAGTTTTAGCTTTTCTTTTAATTTTTCTTTCTCTTCCGGAATTGCCACGCTAAGCATAGCCTGATGTAACTGGTCCAGTTCACCGGCGATCTCTTCAGATCTACGTTTTAGATGCTCTCTAAATTCATTGCTCTTGGCAGCAAGCTCCTCATCGCTAAGTGAGCTGATTTTTGGTTCTAAAGCATTCACCGCGTTAACTAATCCGGCTACCTCAACCATTTTATTCATCGAAGGGCTGGGCATCTCAGAATGCAAAGTCAGATTTAATTTAGGGAACCTACTCCTGATGGCATTCTGTTTATTCTGCAGAATAATTTTTTTAATTAATCCTAACATACTTTTCCCTTATTTTTTAGCCTTAAACTTAAGGAACGCCTCAATAAACTCATCTAGGCCGCCGTCTAAAACCTTCTGGCTATCCCCGGTTTCAAAATCGGTGCGGTGATCTTTTACCAGATTATACGGATGTAAAACATAAGAACGGATCTGGCTGCCCCACTCAATCCTTTTTTTATCCGAATCCGTTTGCCTTAACTCTTCGTTTTTCTTTTCCTGCTGGGCTTCATAGATACGCGCTTTGAGTATTTTAAAAGCCGTTTGTTTATTTTGAAACTGCGAGCGTTCATTCTGGCACTGCGCCACAATTCCCGTGGGCAGATGCGTAATTCTCACCGCCGAATCCGTGGTGTTCACGCTTTGGCCGCCTGCGCCCTTAGACCGGTAAACATCTATGCGCAGGTCTTTCTCATCAATTTTTATATCCAGTTCCTCTTCTACTTCAGGGATCGCATCCACTGAAGCAAAAGAAGTATGCCGGCGTGAATTTGCGTCAAAAGGCGAAATACGCACCAGCCGGTGCACTCCGCGTTCGGCTTTTAAATAACCGAAAGCATACGGCCCTTCGATTAGAATCGTAACGTTCTTAATTCCCGCTTCTTCCCCGGGAAGGATATCAATCGTTTTTACGCTATAGCCATGACTTTCGGCAAACCGGCTATACATCCGAAGCAGCATTCCTGCCCAATCGCAAGATTCCGTGCCGCCTGCTCCGGAATTGATACTTAAGATCGCGCTATTCTTATCCAGCGGCCCGCCCAAAAGAACCTGGAACTCAAGCTTATCAATTATCGTTAACAGGCTATCGGCATTACGGGTTAAATCTAAAACCAGATCCTGATCATTTTCTTTAAGTAAAGGGACCAGCTCGATTAGCTCCTGATATTTCTTAGAGGCCAGCTCCCAGGGCTCAACCGTAGTTTTGAGATTTTTTAATTCTTTAACTATTTTAGTGGAATTCTCCGTATTATTCCAGAACCCCTCAGAAGACATCTTCAGGGATAAAACATCTATCTGTTCTTTTTTATTGGCAACGTCAAAGATAACCTCTTAAATTTTCTAACCTTACCCCGATTCCATTGAGTTTATTCTTAATCTCCTCAAGCATGCTCATCCCCCTATTTGATTTATGATTTCCTGATTCCTTTAAAAGCTAACATAAATTCTTCACGGCTATCCGCGGCCAGCAGAGCATCCTCTAAACTTATTTTACCTTCCTGAGTTAACTTAACTAAAGACTGCGTGAATGATTGCATACCGAATACCGCCCCGTCATCAATAAAATCGGGAATCTCCCAGATCTTTCCTTCGCGGATTAAGCGGCTGATGGTGGGAGTTAAAAGCATCACTTCATAAGCCGGAATCCTGCCTCCTCCGTGTTTAGCCGGCACCAGGCGCAAAGAGATTACTCCTTTTAATAATACGGCTAACTGATTCCTGACCTCCTGATGCTGATGCGGAGGGAAAAAATTAATCAATCTCTCTACCGTCTGAGGCGCATTAATCGTATGCAAGGTACTCAAAACTAAAACTCCGGTTTCCGCCGCGGCCATAGCGCTAGAAACCGTATCCAAATCGCGGATATTGCCGATAAACATTACATCCGGGCTCTGTAAAGTAAAAGCGCGCAAGGCAGTAGGATAAGTTGTGACATCAATACCCAACTCACGCTGATTGATAATCGATTGCTTATCTTCAAAAGTAAATTCAATCGGCTCCTCAACGGTAAGAATATGCTTTCGGCAGTTAATATTAATATACTCGATCATACTGGCAATCATCGTAGATTTTCCGCTGCCCATACTTCCGGTCAATAATACTAACCCGCGGGTTTCCAGGGATAACTTAGTTAATATTTCAGCCGGAAGATTCAAATCTTCAAAAGTGGCGATATGATTACGCACATTCCTGATGACAATCGAAGGCCAATTTCTTTGCGTAAATACGCTTACCCGGAAACGCCGTTGAAATTCATCTAAATATACGGCAAAATCCACATCCAGTTTATTTCTAAAAGATTCAAGCTGCTTGGTATTGGATAATTGTTCGGTGGCCAGCATAACATCCTCAACGCTTAAAACTCGGCTATCCATCGAAACAATCTTACCGTCAATTCTAAGGCGCGGTATGCCTCCGGCCCGGTAAAAAAGATCCGAAGCATTCCTGGCAACCATCTCGCGCATTAATTTTTTAATATCCATCTTTTCCTCTCTTAGAAAATATTATAACACCTTATCCCCTTTTAACGTAGAATTAAATTCCATGTATTTAGCCAGCATCAACCGGCTTTGGGCATCTAGCGCCGGAAGAGAACCGACAATCAAAATTATAAACGGCACAAATATCCATTCTAAAACCAAAAGCACATTTTTAATCCAGCTTACCCCTTTTGGCCGGGGCGGTAAAATTGTCCAACTTAAAAATATCCAGGTCAAACTGGTTAACAAAGTAAATTGAAATAATAACCCGGTAATTTTCGGCAGATTATAGGCGATAGTCATTGAGCTAAAAAATGCTCCGCCGAAAAGTATAGGTAAATATCCGATAACCACCAGGATAAACGCCCAGACAGCCCAAGTAACATGGCTTTCCAGAAGATGAAAAGACCTTCTTAATTTATGAAACATTGAAATATGCTTATTTTTTATAAAACCATCCACTACAAAAGGAAAATTCTCCACTCCCCAAGCCCACCTTCTTTTTTGTTTATACTGCACGAGGATCGTTTTCCAAATATTACTGGAATAAGCCACATCCATAGAGACCGTAACATATAACGGAACTACCCGGTAATCTCCGTTATAGTGCAGGTAACCTTTCCAATAAATCACAGAATCATCGGAGATCATATTCGTCGGCCAGTAATCCACCTCAACTAGCGTCTTAAAACTCATACTGTGGCTGGAAAAGGTAACAAATTTCTCCAGGCGCATGCTCTCAATCAACTGGCAGAATGAACTGCTAATCTCTACCAGCCTGGCAAAAGAGGGCGCCTGCCAGATATTATTATTATAAACCGGCATCGGCTGATAACTTGCCTGATGCGGTTTATCCGAAGTCAGGAAATGATAACTTAAACAACCGAAATATTCCGGGTCAACGCAAGTATCGGCGTCAAAACAAGAAACAATTACGCGTTCATAAGCAATCCCTCGGCTATCTATAAACTTTTTAGCGGATTTCGCGCTCCAGGTGGCATTTGCCCCCTTGGTCCGGCTTTCCCCGGGCAAACCATCAGGATGAAAAGTAAATAAACAAGCGCCAAACTTTGCGCTAAACTCTTTCTCTAAAGCCAACGCCGTATCCTGGGCGTGAATATTACGTTCCTCAAAAGCAATGACAACGATAAACTTATCTTTGGGATAATGGCTCGCGCTGAGAGAAGATAGTGACGGCTGCAAAACCTCCAAACCTTCATTATAAACGGGAAATATAACTAATTGATATAGCTCTGAAAAGCCTTGGTTTTTAGGAAGGACTGCACAACGCTTCAGCCAATCCTCGCGTCGAAGCCGAAAGAGCCGGTTATGCGCCATAACCAAAAGAGTGGTCAAGTAAACCGTGCGGATAATCCAATAAAAATCAAAAGTAATGATGATTATCGCGCAAGCCACCGGATATTTAATCGACAAAAAGATTAACCCAACGATGATCCCCCAAGACAGCCCTCCGGGAATGATCTCTAGAGTCCGCTTTAAAAATATTTTTTTATTCATTTGTGTTTTGTTTTTGCTCCGGCTTAACAGCCTGGAATTGCTGGGCCATTAACCTCTCTAATAAAAATAAATTAGAACTTAATTCTAATTTATACAAGTTCTGACTATCATTAAAATAAAGCGTATCTTCTTTAACATCATAAAAGGCGCTGGTGGCCTCTTTATTTAACTCCACTAAATTAAGCGGCTTAGATTGGCCCCTAGCCTCAACCACCTGAACGTGCTTATCGGTTAGAACAACTAAATGATAATTATCCGAATGCCAAAAAACATTAATTACTTTTTCCTGAGTATAATCCCAAAACACGGAAGCATCCGGATAACCGTAATCACCCTGATTATCGAAAAAGATCACACTGATCTGGCGCTGATTAAATATAAAAAGTTTCTTTCTATCCGCGGAAATCTCCCAGCCGGAAATCTGAGTAAAACCCTGCGGAAGGCTGGCGACATCCTCAAAATTATTTGCCGCAAAATCAGACCTGTACACAACTCTGTTTAACTGATCTAAATAGTAAATTAATTTACTCTGCGCATCAATACGGAAACTGGACAATTGGTCACGATTTAGCCGCACGAGATTAGGCCGCAAAGGAAAAAGAATAATTTTATCCAAACGGCTGACTTTACCTGCCTCCACATCCACCTCTCCTTTCCAGGGATAGTGTTGGGCTAATTCTAAAGCTACCTTATAAACTCCGGGAGCTAAGTCCTGCATGCTCGCCGGGCTGCGCTGAGAGATAAGTTTACCCTCAAGATATATCTTAGCTCCTTCGGGTTGAGTTTTAATGAAGATTAAACCTGTCTTGGTAAATTTTAAAGTATGCCGGCTAAATTTATACCCTAAAGCGGAAGAAAGAATAAAAGGGAGCCCGATGAAAAATATACCTAAGCTCAAATAAAACAATAATCCTCTTATCCTTTGAAAATTAAACATGGGTTAACTCTTTATGGCGTAAAAGACGGTGATAACCTAAGGCAAACCTGTGCGCTTCATCGCGCACCTTACGGATTAAATTCATTGCCGGAGCATCTTTAGGAAAATTCAAAATTCCGGCCTTTTGACTGCTATAAATATTTTCTTTCTCTTTAGCGATACTGACTAAAGGAAGGTTAAGATTCAATTCTTTAAGCCTACGCGCGGCAGTCAAAAGATGCCCCTTGCCTCCGTCAATCAGCACCAGGCTTGGCAAAGCTTTATTCTCTTGAACCAACCGGCTATAACGCCGGTAAACCACCTGGCCAAGCATTTTATAATCGTTGATTCCGGAAAAATTCTTGATACGAAAACGCCGGTAGTTATTCTTATCCGGAGAGCCATTTTTAAAACTAACCATCGAACCAACGGATTGTTTACCGGAAAAATTAGAAATATCAAACCCTTCGATCCTGCCGGGTAAAGTTAGCAGTCCTAGCCTATTTTTTAAATCTTCCAACTCTGTTTTGCAATTGAAGCTGACAGGCCCCCCGGAAACTTCAGCCAAAACAGCGATCTGGTCGCGTATCTCGGCTGCCCCTTCAAAATCAAAAACTTTGGATTTATCCTGCATCGCCTTGGTCAATTTTTTAACTAACAAATCCGTCCTGCCTTCTAAAATTAAAATAATATTATTAATTATGCTCCGGTATTGCTTAGGGCTGGCCTTACCGCTGCAAGGAGCAGCGCAAAGATTAATTTTATCATAAATACAGCTTGGCTTAGGCCTGCCTGGCCAGCAGGCAGGCAGGCGCCGGCAGGAACGGTACATAAAGCTGCGCCGGATAATTTTTAAGGCATTTTTTAAAAGCTTAGCGTTAGTATACGGCCCCAGATATTTACCGGCACCCTTATCTTTTCTACGCGTGATATAAACGCGCGGAAACTCTTCCTTAGTAATCTTAACCCAAGGAAAACTTTTGTCATCTTTAAGCGAGATATTATACTTCGGCTTAAACTGGCGGATTAAACTTGCCTCCAGCAATAAAGCCAACGTTTCGCTGGCGCAGAGCTTAAACTTGATATCCTCGGCTTTGGCCATTAAAGAAGCGGTCTTACTATTCAGATCCGCGCCTAAATAACTAAGCAAGCGTAGCTTTAGCGAGTTTGCCTTACCGACATAAATTACTTTAGCCCGCAAATCGTACATTAAATAAACGCCGCAAAAATCAGGAGCGGATAAAATTTTTTCTTTTATTTTTTGAGAATACTTCATAAGGCCGGCCTTATTTTTCTATGCAGAAACCAATTTAGGAGCTCTTTAAGCTCGGTTACCCGGAAGATAAAACAAAAAACGATATAGGCCAAAGCCCCGCAGAATAATGCCCAGGCAAGATTTAATGCTTGATTTACTAAAAAACAAACCCCGGCCATGCACAAAGCAGCCGCAGAGATACGTAAAAAGGAGAAGAGGATCTTACGCTCTCCGAAACTTCCCAGGCGCTTAAGTAGAATAAAAAATAAAAAGAAAAAAGTAACTATGCCTGAAATTGAAGTTGCCAGGGCCAAGCCGCCGATCTTAAGCGGAAACATCAAAAGCGCGTTAAGAATAATATTCATCAGCAGAGATAAACCGGCAATTTTAGTCGGCGTAACCGTATCTTTAAGCGCGAAAAAACAGCTTTGTAATATTTTTGTTCCGCCATAAGCGCATAATCCGATGCTGTAGAAGGCCAGGGCATTGCTGGTTAACAGGCCGGAATGCGCATCGAATCTTCCTCCGCCGAAAAAAGCAAAAATTATCGGCTGAGCTAAAACCATAAACAGCGCGCTCATCGGCAACATGACAAAAAAAACCGTGCGCAATCCCCAGGAAAGCGTATCTTTAAGCTCTTGGCGATTATCTTCTAATACTTGAGTCGAAAAAGTAGGTAGAATCGCCTGAGCAATAGCATTGCTAAAGACGCCGATCGGAAATTGAATAAGCCGATAGGCAAAATAAAGCACCGCCACCCCCCCCTCGCCCACAATTACCGCCAATGAGCCGAAAATAGAATCCACAAAATTATTCAACTGATAAATTCCGGAACTAACCAGGCGCGGCAGCATTAACCTTCTGACCTGGATTACGCCGGGATGATTAAAACACCGAGTTAATTTTAAGCGAAATCCTTTTTTATATAAAACCGGGACCTGCACTGCCAACTGCAAAATACCACCCAGCAAAACTCCGGTCGCCAACCCCCGGGTCCCCTCCCCCCAAATTAAAGCGCAGATAATTATCGCGATATTTAAAAGACAGGGCGCAAATGCCGAAACCGTAAAGTTCTTTAATGAATTAAGCACGGCCATAGCATAGGCGGCCAAACCGATCAGAAATATATAAGGAAAAATAATCCGGTTTAAATTAATCGTTGCCGCTAATTTATCCGGTGAGGCGATAAAGCCGGGAGCAATCAAGCGCACAATCAGCGGAGAAAAGATCATTCCCAAGATGGTTATTGCGCTTAACACAACTACCAGTAAATTAAGCAGGATGTTAGCCAGCTCCCAGAACTCTTCGGGGGAACGTTTAAGGCGATACTCGCTTAAAACAGGGACAATCGCGGCATTAGAGGCGCCTTCACCGACTAAATCGCGAAAAAGATTGGGTATACGAAAAGCAATCACAAAAGCCTGAGCATAAATATAAATCCCGAATAAACGGGCAATAATCATATCCCGGATAAAACCCAGGATACGCGAAACAAGGGTGGCCAGGCTAATCACCCCTGCCCAACGGGCAACGGCATGATTTTGACTACTCAGAGAATATTTGTTTGTTGACATAAGAAGTTAATTATGCTAATAATATTTCTTGTCATTGCGAGCCCCGAAGGGGCGAAGCAATCTTAAAACCAAGGAGAATTGCATGCCCAGACGTAAAACATCGGTAAAAAGCAATCGCGTAAGCAAAAGAAAACACACCCGCAACTTAAAGGTAAAAGTTCAGCTTAAGAAATCAATTAAAAAATTTCAAGAGTTGCTTTTAGCCAAAAACACCGCTGAAGCCAAAAGTTTGATTCTTAAAGTTTTTTCTCAGTTAGATAAAGCCGCCAAAAAAGATATTATCCCTGCCGGCACGGCTAACCGCAGGAAATCACGATTGAACCTGCAATTAAACAAATCCGCATAAGCTAACCACTAATTTTTCCAAAGCAAAAGCAGG
>ERZ1292633.5576-Hain-H41-02um-R1-5576-length-11307-cov-4_pt1 | contig 11307 bp, 10 predicted proteins | sample MGYA00564406_ERZ1292633 | MGnify/ENA primary metagenome ERZ1292633 (study PRJEB36523, sample SAMEA6512639) | groundwater metagenome | collected 2019-01-08 | study: AquaDiva: Metagenomics assemblies of 32 groundwater samples
GGCGTTGATATTGGCGCATCGGAAAACCCGTTGGAAACTGCTTTGGCAATTGACCAAGTGGAAGTTGAAATTGTGGCTGTTGAAGAAGCACCCACTATTGACGAAACCCCAGCAGAAGTAGAAGCCCCAGCCGAAGCCGAAGTAGAGGCACCTGCCGAAGTTGAATCTAAAGCGCTCGCTGAAACACCTGCCGAAGCCGAATAAAATTGAAGTGGCGATTAAGGTCGCCGTCTCAATTAACCCTGAACTTAAATAATGAATTGAAGGAGTGAGGCCTTGGCCGAGATCACCGCAACTTTAGTAAAAGACCTACGCGAAAAAACTGGCGTCGGCATGATGGATTGTAAAAAAGCGCTGCAAGAAACCAATGGCGAAATTGAAGCAGCTATTGATTGGCTACGCGCCAAAGGCTTGTCAAAAGCCGCTAAAAAAGCTGACCGTGTGGCCGCCGAAGGTTTGGTTGGCATTGCGGTTGCTGGCAATAGCGGTGTGTTGCTTGAGCTTAATGCGGAGACAGATTTTGTTGCACGCAATGAAGGCTTCCAAGCCGCAGTCTCAATGATAACCAAATTGGCGCTCGACGCTGATGATGTTGCGGCATTATCGCAAAAAGCCACGCCATCAGGCGAAGGCAGTGTAAGCGATTATTTGACCAATTTAATCGCAACCATTGGCGAAAATATGAATGTCCGCCGTATGGCAAAAGTGTCCGTCACTCAAGGCGTTGTCGCGGCCTATGTTCATTCGGCAATTGCTGATGGCCTTGGTCGGATTGGTGTCTTGGTCGCAGTTGAAGGCGAAGGTGATGCTGCCGCTTTGAACGATATTGGCCGCAAAGTTGCAATGCATGTAGCGGCGACTGCGCCACTGGCTTTGTCGAGCGATGATCTGGATCCAGCAGTGGTAGCACGTGAGCGTCAAGTTCTTACAGAACAAGCGCGTGAAAGCGGCAAGCCAGAAGCTGTCATTGAAAAAATGATTGATGGCCGTATGCGCAAATATGAAGAAGAAGTAGTTCTTCTTAAACAGCCTTTTGTAATGAACCCTGATCAAACTGTCGAAGATTTCGTGAAAACTTCAACCCAAGGCGCGGCAAAAGTGAGCGCTTTTGCAATGTTCAAACTTGGTGAAGGCATCGAAAAGAAAGAAGATGATTTCGCCGCCGAAGTCGCTTCCATGACTTCGGGCGTTTAGATTTCTTATTCACAGTATTTCATAACTGTAATATTTAAGGGCGGTGCGCTTGGCGTGCCGCCTTTTGTCTGTAAAAGTGGCAAGGTTTGTATATGATTGCTTCAAAAGAATTGATTCTTGCAAATAATTCGGGGGAAAAAATAGATAATGGTTGAAGCCGCATCAAAAGATTGCCCAGGCCCAAGCTCGCCGCACAATTACAAACGTATATTGTTGAAAATGTCGGGTGAGGCTTTGATGGGGCCGTCTGCCTTCGGTATTGACCCCGAAACTTGTTTGCTGTTCGCGCATGAAGTGAAAGAAGTCCATGAAAGCGGCATCGAAGTTTGCATGGTGATTGGTGGCGGCAATATTTTTCGCGGCATTGCGGGCGCTGCAAAAGGTATGGACCGCACAAGTGCCGATTATATGGGAATGCTCGCGACAATTATGAACGCACTGGCAATGCAAAACGCGCTTGAAAGCATTGGCGTGCCAACCCGCGTTCAATCTGCGATACCGATGACAACAGTGTGTGAGCCTTATGTTAGGCGGCGCGCGCAACGCCATATGGAAAAAGGGCGCGTGGTGATTTTTGCGGCGGGAACTGGCAATCCCTATTTCACCACCGATACTGGCGCGGCGCTACGGGCCGCTGAAATGGGGTGCGATAGCTTGTTCAAAGGCACTGGCGTTGATGGGGTTTATAGCGCGGATCCAAAAAAAGACCCTAATGCCACACGTTATGAAAGCCTGTCATATACTGATGTTTTAAGCCAAAATTTGAAAATTATGGATGCAACTGCCATAAGCCTGATGCGCGAAAACGCAATTCCGATCATTGTGTTCAATATTCGTGAACCGGGTAGGTTAAAAGAAGTTATCGAAGGCCGTGGCATTTGCACAACAATTTGCGGAAAATAAATTGGGATTTTGTTATGAGTAATTTTGAAATTGATGAAATTAAACGCCGAATGGATGGTGCATTAAGCGCATTAAAAGTCGATTATGCGGGCCTTCGCACAGGCCGAGCTAACATCAGCCTTCTTGAGCCCATTATGGTCGAGGCTTATGGCTCAATGGTGCCTATTAACCAAGTGGGATCAATAAGCGCGCCCGAGCCAAGAATGCTAACGGTGACAATTTGGGATAAGGGAACGGCGCTTAATGTTGAAAAAGCAATTCGCAATTCGGGCCTTGGGCTTAACCCAATTGTCGATGGTCTAACTTTGCGGATACCAATCCCGCCATTGACTGAGGATAGGCGCAAAGATTTGGCGAAACTTGCTGGCAAATATGCCGAAAATGCACGCATCGCAATTCGCAATGTTCGCCGCGATGGTATGGAACAGTTGAAAAAAAGCGAAAAAGACCATCAAATTAGTGAAGACGAACACAAGAAATTATGTGGTGTGGTACAAGACGCTACTGATGATTTCGTCAAACAAGTTGATGCCGTGCTTCATGCAAAAGAAGCCGAAATTATGCAGGTTTAATCACTAAAATGAAGTCCACCCGCTCTGTTTTGGTTGATGATAATCAAGCGCTTCGCGGCAGTGGCGATGACGAAGGATTGCATTTCGCAATTATTATGGACGGCAATGGTCGCTGGGCTGCGGCGCGCAAAATGCCGCGCGCTTTTGGGCATAAGGCAGGCGTTGATGCGCTTCGTGGCGTTGTCGAAGCCGCGCCCAAAATGGGGATAAAAACCCTAAGCATCTATGCTTTTTCAACTGAGAATTGGCGTCGGCCCAGCGAAGAAGTGGACAGTCTTTTCAATTTGCTAAGGCAGTTTGTGAAATCAGATTTAGCGCGTCTTCATAAGAATAATGTCAAAATCCGCATTCAAGGCCAAAGACAGGGGCTTGCCACAGATATTTTGAAACTGATTGACGACGCCGAAGTCCTAACAAAAAACAACAATGCGCTAACCCTCGTGATTTGCCTAAATTATGGCGGGCAAAGCGAAATTGTCGAGGCTACCAAAGCAATTGCTGCCGACGTTCAATCGGGTAAACTAGCTATTAATCAAATTGATACGGCCTGTTTTGAAGATTATTTATTAAGTAAAGATTGGCCCAATCCTGACTTGATAATACGAACCGCAGGCGAAAAGCGCCTTTCCAATTTCTTGCTCTGGCAAAGTGCCTATTCTGAATTCGCATTTACCGAGGTTTTATGGCCCGATTTCGATGCAGATTGTTTGCAGACTATGGTAAGCGAATATTCAAAACGCCAAAGACGTTTTGGGAGTGTTTGATGGATAGAGAAATTCAAGCCATTGAACCAAAAACCTCAACGCAAAAAAATGAGCTGCGATTGCGCGTAATATACGCTTTTGTGATGATGGGCGGTGGTATTTTTGCGGCAATTGCTGGCGGCCTTGCCTGGGCTTTGGCGGGCGGATTTGTAATGGCGGTTATTGCCAATGAATGGGCGGGAATGTCCAACGCTTCCAAACAAATGCAATTGGGCGTTACTATTTTCTCGGCGATTTTTGGTTTCGCTTTTGTGTATGGCTCTAATGAAATCAAGATAATTGCACTTATTTTATTTATCGCGTCAATGGCAATTTCTTCGCGAAAAGGCGGTAACATTGCGATTATTGGTTCCATTTATTTGGGGCTTTGTGGTTTTGCGTTTGCTTCGCTTCGCGCGCATCCAGAAAACGGGATTTTATATATTTTCGGGCTATTTTCGGTTGTTTGGGCAACTGATAGTGCTGCCTATGCCTTTGGGCGGTTTTTCAAAGGACCAAAACTTATGCCAGTCATCAGCCCGAATAAAACTTGGACTGGTTTTATTGGCGGCACTTTATGCGGCATGTTTGCTGCTTCTTTATATTCGGTTTTAGCAAATTTATTTATCAATCCCGATGATTTGTTGAAGACCATTATTCCTTGGACTTTTGTCGGCTTGGTTTTGACTTTGGCATCGCAATTGGGTGATTTGTTGGAATCCTGGGTGAAAAGGCATTTTGGTGTTAAAGACACCTCAAATTTAATTCCCGGCCATGGCGGGATTTTGGATAGGCTGGACGGGCATTTATGCGCCGCACTCACGCTGGCAATAATATTGGCTATTCCAAGATTGGCGGAAAGCCTCACGTGAAAACCCTATCAATTCTTGGATCTACAGGCTCGGTGGGCTGTTCGACGCTTGATGTCGTTGCTGAAGTCAATCAAAAATCAATCGCGCTCGGCGAAGCTCCGCAATTTGAAGTCGTGGTTTTGACTGCATTTAACAACGCAAAATGCCTTATTGAGCAAGCTTTGAAATACCGTCCGAAAATGGTCGCAATTGTTGATGCGCAGGCAGGGCAGGAGGTCAAAGCTGCGCTGCAAAATAGCGGGATAGAAGTTGGCATTGGTATAGAGGCACTAAATGCCGCAGCAGCAATTGATTCTGATATGGTAATGGCGGCAATTGTTGGCGCGGCGGGGCTATTTCCAACCCTTATTGCGGTGCAAAGAGGCGCAAAAATCCTGTTGGCAAATAAAGAATGTTTGGTCAGCGCAGGTGAGTTATTCGTAAACTCAGCTAAAAAATATGGCGCAGAAATTGTGCCAGTGGACAGCGAACATAATGCGATATTTCAAGTTATGGATGGCACAAATAAGGTCGAAAAACTGATTTTGACGGCTTCTGGAGGGCCGTTTCGAACTTTGCAAGCCAGTGATTTTGCGAATATTACCCCCGAACAAGCCTGCAAGCACCCGAATTGGGAAATGGGTAAGAAAATTTCTGTCGATAGCGCGACAATGATGAATAAAGGGCTAGAATTAATCGAAGCTGCCTATTTATTTAATATGCCCGAAAGCATGATTGACATTCTCATTCACCCGCAATCAATCGTTCATTCTATGGTGTGTTATCAAGATGGCTCCGTTTTGGCACAAATGGGTGCGCCCGATATGCGAATTCCCATTGCCTATGCTTTGGCCCATCCCAACAGAATTGCAGTAGCAACACCAAGGCTTGACCTCACCAAAATCCATGATTTACAGTTCTTTGCGCCCGATACCCTTAAGTTTCCTGCACTCGATTTGGCACGAGATTCATTGAAAATTGGCGGTTCGGCACCAACTTTGCTTAATGCAGCCAATGAAGTCGCGGTTCACACCTTTCTCAATCGTAACGTGACCTTTACACAAATATCTTTAATTGTCGAAAAAAGCATGGAAGCTGCTGATAAACAAGGCAATCTTGGCAAAATGGAAACTATTGAAGAAGTAATGCATTATGACAAAATCGGCCGCCAAATCGCGACTGAAATTGCACAATCACTGGCAAAATAGGAAAATATAATGTTAGACACTGTCTTTAGTATATTGATTGGATTGGGTTCTTTTGTTGCGGTCTTATCTCTTGTGGTCTTTGTTCATGAATATGGCCATTATCGGGTGGCAAAGTCGCTGAAAGTGGCAATTGAGAAGTTTTCAATTGGCTTTGGGCCACAATTATTTGCGCGAACTGCGAAAGATGGTGTTTTGTGGCGCATTGGCGCACTTCCACTTGGCGGCTATGTCAAATTTGCGGGCGATTTAGATGAATCCTCATTTGGTAGCCAAGAAATAACTGAAGAAGCAAAAGCAAAAAACTATTATTATGCCAAGCCGGTTTGGGTGCGGGCTTTGGTTTCTGCGGCTGGCCCTTTTGCAAATTTTGTTTTTGCGATTTTGGTTTTCAGCATGTTCTTTATGGGTTTTGGTGAAACTTTTCAAAAGCCTTATATCACTGAAATCAAAGCAAATAGCGCTGCTTCGCAATCTCAATTGCAAGTTGGTGATCTCATTCTCGCGGTAAATGGTGAAGAGATGCGCAGTGAGAGGGATTTAAGGCGAACCATACTCACAGCAGGCGGGCAAGAGCTGATGCTTAAAGTTAAACGACGCGATGCCGAAATCAATATTCCTGTTGTCCCCAAAATTATGCAGATCGAAACCCCATTCGGCGATATGGAATCCCAAGGCTTGCTTGGCGTAGGACTCGGAGGCCCAGGAACTGCATTAGTCCATGTTAAATACAACCCAGTTCAAGCGATTGGTCGTTCTTTCGAAAAATCTAGCGAGATTATTAGTACGCAAGTCAAATTTATCGGCGCATTGTTTCGCGGCGCTATGTCTGCGGGGCATTTAAGTGGCCCATTGGGAATTGCGCAAGCCGCGGGAAAGGTCGCCAACGGCAGCCTAAATAATATGCCCGATACCGCGACAGCTTTTGATAAGCTTGGCAATTTGGCTCTTGCCTTGATTGAACTGGCGGCATTTCTTTCAATTGCAGTGGGCTTTATGAACTTATTGCCAATGCCGATTTTGGACGGTGGGCATTTGGTTTTTTACGCTATTGAGGCAATTCGCGGGAAGCCAGTTTCAGAGAATATTCAGCTAATCAGTTACAAAGTTGGTTTTGCGTGTCTGATGATGTTGTTTGTTTTCGCAACTTTCCAAGACTTGGATAGATTTGGATTATTTAATGGCGTAAAGGCAATTGCAAATTAAGAATATTTTTTTGTAAGTAAAATCGGCAAAAATACCACTTTTGCCTCTATCAAATTTGTTAATTCTTGGCTATTGAGCCAAAGTGATGATTAAGAGCGTGTCGATGATTGATAAGAAATACAGGTTTCTAGCCGCAGTGGCTCTCGCATTATTTGGCGCGATGTTTGGTGCTACCAAAAGCGCAAATGCTCAAGACGCAGTGGCAACCCAACCTCGCGCCCCGACAATTATTAGAGGTTTGGCAGTTGAAGGCAATCAACGCGTGGACGCTGAAAACATCCTGCCATATTTAGCGATTGGACCGGGCGAAGCTTATGATTCCGAAAAAATTGATTTATCGCTAAAAGCGCTTTTTGCGACTGGCATTTTCTCCGATGTGCAGTTTGAACAACGTGGCGATATTTTGGTCGTAAAAGTTGTCGAAAACCCAACTATCAACCAAGTGCTATTCGAAGGGCAAAAAAGCCTAACCACCGAGAAACTAACCAAAGAAGTGCAAATTAAACCGCGCTCTTGGTTTTCGGTGGGCCGGGTTCAAGCCGACAGAAGGCGACTAATTGAAGTTTATCGTCGCTCGGGCAATTTTGCGGCTTTGATTGTTCCAAAAATTCGTGAATTGCCGCAAAATCGCGTCGATTTGATTTTCGAAATTCAAGAATGGCCGAAAACTGGTATTCGCAATATCAATTTCATTGGCAATCGCGAATTTAGTGATCGCCGACTGATGGGCGTTATCGCGACCGAAGAATCCTCATGGTGGCGGTTTTTCTCATCTAAGGACAATTACGACCCTGACAAACTCGAATATGACCGCGAGCAAATTAGCAAATTTTACCTGAATAATGGGTTTTATGATTTTCGGGTTAATGCGGCAATTGCCGAGCTGACGCCAGATCAAAAAGACTTCTTCGTAACGTTCAGCCTCGATGAAGGTGAAAAATACGAATTTGGTGACGTCACAGTAAATGCGCAATTATCGCGGCTTTCGCCTGAAGCATTGAAGGCGGTTGTGCCAATTCGTCATGGTGCAGTTTATGAGCGCGATTCAATTGAAAAAGCGATTGAAGCCATTACGTTTGCTGCGGGCGCTGCGGGTTATGCATTTGTCGAAGTGCGGCATCGTGAAGTCCCGAACCATGACACTAATGTGGTCGATTTATATTTTGAAGTCGATGAAGGGCCACGCGTTTATATTGATCGTATCGACATTATTGGCAATAGCACGACTTTGGATCATGTTATCAGACGCGAATTGCGCCTTTCCGAAGGCGATGCATTTAATCGCGTATTGATGGATAGTTCGCGTAATCGGATAAGGGCTCTGGGCTTCTTCAAAGACGTTTCGGTTGAAGAAAGACGCACGGCACTGCCAGATAGAACCGTTTTAGAAATCAAACTTCAAGAACAGTCAACCGGTGAATTGGCATTCAGTTTGGGCTATTCATCTGCTGAAGCCTATCAATTTGATGTGTCTGTAACCCAAAGAAACTTGCGCGGACGCGGTCAGTTCTTGCGCTTTAGAGTTGCCGCAAGCTCTTTCTCTAAAAATGTTGATATTAGGTTCACTGAACCGAGGTTCTTGGGTCGCAATATGGCTGCAGGCGTTGACATTTTCTCAGTCGAGACCAATTATTTGCAATACGGCAACTTTATTCAAACATCAACAGGGGTTGGTTTACGCGTTGGTTTCCCACTCGCGGAAGACCGGAACTTAGGGCTACACTATACTTATAGGACAGACACAGTTGATGTTCCAAGGACTGATTGCTTTGATGCGCTGGGTGCACCATTGCCCATACAGGCGCCACCTCAGCAAAAATCCCGTAGCCCTTTGTGCGCTGCAGTAGGTAGTAACGTAACGTCGTTACTGGGCTACACCTTCAATTGGGATAGAAGAAATGACCCAGTACACCCCACTCGTGGCTTTAATTTGTCGCTCAGCCAAGATGTGGCGGGCTTAGGAGTTGGTGTTCAATACCATAGAACTGAACTAAATGGTGCGGCATACCGTGGGATTTTCCCTGGTTGGGTTGCAAGTGCCAAATTATCCGCTGGCTATATTGATGGCTGGGGCGGCGATAATGTACGGATTTCTGACAGGTTCTTCAAAGGTGGTCAGACTTTCCGTGGTTTTGAAATTGCTGGCATCGGCCCAAGAATAAGGCAAATAAGCACAGCACTTGATGGCTCAAACCCAGAAACCCTTTATGGTGACGCTTTGGGTGGCAAGGCGTTTGTAATCGGTTCGCTTGAACTGACAGTGCCAACGCCATTACCTGATTCATATGGCATTACTGCTTCATTGTTTGTTGATGCAGGCACTCTAGGGCTTCTTGATGATGCTGACAGAATAAATTCAAGAGTAGTAACACAGCCGTCAATCGACTCTCAAGGTCAAGCTATTCCCGGTGGTATTTTGGAGCAAACTACATTCGATGATTTGTCCCTACGGGCATCTGCTGGCTTGTCGGTTTTTTGGACATCACCTTTTGGCCCGGTTCGGTTTGACTTCTCTTACCCATTGAAAAATGAACCATATGACAAAACCGAGAATTTCAAATTCTCAACCTCGACACAATTCTAACACAATAAACCATTAAATCGCGACCACCGTCGTTTGGAGGAATCTTATGAAGAAGTTTTATGTTGCAACCATCGCCATGGCAATTTTGGCGTCGACCAGCGCTTTGGCGCAAACTGTGGCTACCCAGCCGGCAGCAAGGCCAGCTGCGCCCGCCGCACCTGCGCCGCGCCCAGCACCAGCCGTGGCATCAACTCCCGCCACTCCACGACCAGCCACTGCTGCTGCGCCAACGGTTCAGCCTTCAGCGCCAGCAGTTACCAGCAATGTGGTTATTGTGAATATGGAATATGTTTTGCGTATGAGCGACGCAGGCCGCGATATGTCAACCAAATTGCAAACAATTGCCCGTGCAATGTCGGCTGAATTGCAACCCGAAGCCACAGCTATTGATGCTGAGCGCACAAGGCTATTGGCAACCCCAGCCTCACAATTGCAAACCCCACAATATGCGCAACAAGAAGAAACCCTTGGCCGCCGCATGCAACTTTTTGAACAAAAACGCCAATATGCAGCCGCAGAATTGCAAGCTACGCGTGAAGCGGCGCTTGATAAGTTCCAAATCGCAATAAGCCCCGTAGTGCAAGCGCTCGTGACATCGCGCAATGCCTTGATGGTTTTTGATGCCAGCACGGTCACTTATTATGTGCCGGGTGTCGATGCGACAGGCGATTTGACCATTAGATTGAACGCGGTAGTTCGCACTATTGATGTCGTAAGAACCCAACCACGCGATGAAGCTGGCGCGATTGTTCCGCGTCCAGGCGCTGCGGCTCCTGCTGCGGCTCCTGCGGCGGGCGCGCCATTGCCACGTCAACCTGCTGCCGCGCCGGCGCCACGGCCATAAATCCAGAGCCATAATTGGCCTTGGTTTGAGTAGTTGGTATAATCTGATAAGGTCGTAAGAATGATAGATAAACATTTTTACGAAGTGCTTTCGCCGCTCAGCTTGCAGACCATAGCCAAGCTGAGTGGCTGTTTGCCTATTGATAATGAATACGAAGCCCAAGAAATAACTTCCGTTGCGGCACTGGATTCGGCGCAAACTGGGCAATTGGCGTTTTGCGAAAAAGCCAAAGACAAACCAATCAAAACCGCAGCAAGCGCAGTATTCATGACCCAAAAAGACGCGCATTTATTGCCAAGCACTGCTTGCGCATTGGTGGTTGCTGCACCGCGAGCAGCATTCGCAAATATCGCCATCCTCTTGGTCAAACCAATATCAACCATGCGCAATGCCAAAAAGCAAGACCACGAAAATAATGTCGAAATTGGCGAAGGTGCAATCATTGGCGAGGGCGCACAAATTGGCGCTGGCAGTAAAATTGGCCCAAATGCACTGATTGGTGCGGGCGTGAAAATTGGCCGCAATTGCGAAATCGGCGCAAATGTTGCTATTTGCTGTGCCTATATTGGTGATGGCGTAATAATTGGCGCCAATAGTGTAATTGGCAAATCAGGTTTTGGCGTGGCTTTTGGCAAAGCTGGCCCGATCGATGTGCCGCAATTTGGGCGCGTAATAATTCAAGACGATGTAACCATTGGCGCTCTTTGCACAATTGATCGCGGCGCATTCGGTGATACAATTATCGGCCTTGGCTGCAAAATTGACAATCACTGCCATATTGGGCACAACGCAAAATTGGGGCAAGGCGTTGTTATTGCTGCGTTCGGCGGCATTTCTGGTTCTGTTGAAATTGGCGATTTCGCGGTGTTAGGTGGTAGAGTAGGCGTTATTGATCACGTCAAAATAGGCGCAAAAGCAATGATTGGCGCGGGCGGTTTGGCGCTTAGTGATGTGCCAGCAGGCCAAGTCTATTCCGGCTATCCCGCAAAACCGCGAGTGCAATGGATGCGTGAATTAGTATCACTTGGCAAACTTAATTTGAAAAAACAAAGATAACAGGAAAAGGCATATGGACGACAGACTAGGGCGAATTGAATGCGAAGAAATTATAAAACTCATCCCGCATCGTTATCCTTTTTTATTGATTGATTATTGTCATTCTTATGTTGAAGGTCAATCTATTGTTGGTGTCAAATGCGTAAGCC
>ERZ1292633.5577-Hain-H41-02um-R1-5577-length-11306-cov-4_pt1 | contig 11306 bp, 23 predicted proteins | sample MGYA00564406_ERZ1292633 | MGnify/ENA primary metagenome ERZ1292633 (study PRJEB36523, sample SAMEA6512639) | groundwater metagenome | collected 2019-01-08 | study: AquaDiva: Metagenomics assemblies of 32 groundwater samples
AAGAAATATCAGTTTTTTAAATTTTAATATCGCCCAAGATACCAATGTTTATGAAGTAATGGCCAGTATAAAAGTAGTAATGACTAAAGATGCTTTAACCCAACTTACTCAAAGACTGAAAAAATGAACTACGCTCAAGATATAATTAAGGCTCTTATTCGCACCGAGAAATCGGCATCGGTTGAACCAAAAGGTAAATATCTTTTCTTGGTTGACTCCAAAGCGAATAAAATTCAGATTAAACGCGCAGTCGAGGCGGTTTATAAAGTTAAAGTTAATGATGTAAATACTTTTATTTCTCCGGGAAAATTAAAGAGAGTGCGACATCATTTAGGTAAAACTTCGGATCTTAAAAAAGCAATTGTGACCTTAAAAAAAGGCCAGAAGATAGAGGTAGCTTAATACTATGGGCTTAAAATATTTTAAACCAACTACACCATCGCGCCGGCATATGACCGGTCCGGATTTTAAAGAGATTACCAAGCGGACTCCGGAAAAAGCGCTTTTATTGCCTTTGAAGAAGTCCGGTGGCAGAAATTGTTACGGTAGAATAACTTCTCGGCATCGCGGGGGCGGGCACAAAAGAATGTTGAGAATTATTGATTTTAAACGTAATCTTTTCGAAGCCGCGGGTAAGGTCATCGCGATTGAATATGATCCTAATCGTTCTTCGAGGATAGCTTTAATTGAGTATCCTAGTAAAGAGAGAAGGTATATACTGGCGCCTGTAGGTTTAACTGTGGGGCAGACGGTTATTTCTTCTAATGAAAGAGATATAGAAATTACCACTGGTAATTGCTTACTTTTAAAATATATCCCTTCGGGAACAATGGTGCATAATATTGAGTTGAGCAGAGGCCATGGTGGGCAGATTGTGCGTTCCGCAGGTGCAAGCGCTCAAGTTATGGCTAAGGAAGGCGGATTCGCGCATATCAAACTTCCTTCCGGAGAAGTTAGGCTAATCAGCGTTGAATGTCATGCCACTATCGGCCAGGTGGGAAATGTAGATCATGGGGCGCTTTATTTAGGTAAAGCTGGCAGAAACAGATGGCTGGGCGTAAAACCGCAGTCAAGAGGCGTTGTTATGAATCCGGTTGATCATCCTCACGGCGGTGGCGAAGGTAAGTCTCCGCAGGGTAATCCTCATCCGGTAACTCCCTGGGGAAAACCGACTAAAGGTTACAGGACCAGAAAACCGAAAAGATATTCTAATCAGTTTATTCTTAAAAGAAGGAAGCCATAATGCCAAGATCATTAAAAAAAGGCCCTTATGTTGAAGAGAGGTTAACCAGAAAGATAGACCAGCAGCGAAAATCCGGTACTCGTCAAGCAATTAAGACTTGGTCGAGAAGCTCAACCATTATACCTGATTTTGTGGGGCTTACTTTTGCCGTTTACGACGGTAGAAGGCACATTCCGGTATTTGTTACCGAGAATATGGTAGGGCATAAATTAGGAGAATTCTCTCCGACAAGAATATTTAGGAAACACGGCGGTATAAAAGCTAAGAAAGCGTTAGAGAAGACTTAATATGATAGCTCATGCTCAAGGAAAATTTCTAAGGATTTCACCGAGTAAGGTTAGGCAGGTTATGGATTTAATCCGTAACAAAGATGCTAAAGAATCTGTAAGTATACTTTTTCATCTTAATAAGCGCCCTAAAGAATATCTGATTAAGATACTTAAGTCAGCGATTGCCAATGCCAAGGTTAAAGGTTTTAATGTTGAGCAATTATATATATCTAAGATTGTTTGTAATGTGGGGCCAAGCTGGAAGAGGTTTAAAGCTGCTGCTTTTGGCCGGGCGCAACCGATATTGAAAAGAACTGCCCATATCAGGATAGAGTTGGATTTAAAAGACGAGGAGAGTAAATAATGGGTCAAAAGTGTAGCCCTTTAGTTCTAAGATTAGGTTTTATCCGTAATTGGAATAGCCGTTGGTTTGCTTCTCCGATTGATTATCCTAAATTTATTCTTCAGGATTACAATATCCGTAAATTCATCAAAAAAAGATTCAAGCAGGCTGCGGTCTCTAAAATTGTTATCGAAAGATTAGCGACGAAAATTAAGATTAAAATATTTTCCGCCCGCCCGGGTATCATTATCGGCCGGCATGGTTCCGATATTGAACGTTTAAGGGAAGATTTAAATGTTATGGCCAAGCAGGAAGTGGCTATTGATATTGAAGAGATTAAAAATCCGGCTTGGGACGCGCAGTTAGTCGCCGAGAATATCGCTTTTCAGCAGGAGAAGCGAGTGGCTTTTCGCCGGGCGGTTAAGCGCGCGATGGAACAGTCTATGAACTCCGGAGTAAAAGGAATAAGAGTTTCGTGTTCCGGGCGCCTTAATGGAGCGGAGATGGGGCGAACAGAGATGTATAAAGAGGGCAAAGTTCCGCTGCAGACATTACGTGCGGATATCGATTATGGTTTCGCGGAAGCCCTGACGATGTATGGCCTTATCGGAGTCAAAGTTTGGATTTATAAAGGTGACATATTGAGCAAGAAATACGCCTAAGGACAGGTTGATAAGGAGATAAAATAATATGGTTTTAATGCCCAAGAGGGTTAAATACCGTAAATTACAAAAGGGCCAACGCAGGGGAGTTGCCACAACTGGAGCGGATTTAGCTTTTGGTGAATTTGGATTAAAGAGCTTAGGTAATGGTTGGATTAAGAATAACCAGATTGAGGCAGTACGTGTAATTATCGCCCGCCAGTTGCATAAAGGTGGAAAACTCTGGATTAGGATTTTTCCGGATAAATCTATAACTAAAAAACCGGCAGAAGTGCGTATGGGCAAAGGCAAGGGAGATCTTGATCATTGGGTAGCGGTAGTTAAAAGAGGCAAGATATTATTTGAGTTAGGCGGCGTTCCTGAAGAGTATGCTCGTCAGTGTTTTCGCCTCGTAGCCTACAAGCTTCCACTTAGGACTAGATTTGTAACCCGGACACAAAAATAAAATGATAAAGAAAGAGAAAGTAAAAGAATTAGGTAATTTATCGAATGATGAACTTCTAGCGAAAGAGAAGGCTTTGAAAGAAGAGCTTTTTAAATTAAACCTCGGGCGTTATTCGGGAAGAGTCGAGAAGCCGCATATGTTTTCTTTGGTTAAGAGAAGCATCGCGCGCATCGAGACTATTATCCACCTAAAAGAAAGAAAAATATAATGGGTAAGAGAAAAGAAATGATAGGAACTGTGGTTAGCGACAAGATGCAAAAAACTGTAGTGGTAAAAGTTTTAAGAATAAGCAAGCATCCTAAGTATTCGCGTATTATGAAAAGCTATAATAAATTTAAAGCGCATGATGAAAAGGGTATTGCTAAACTTGGTGATACGGTGCGCATTGAAGAGACTAAGCCTCTCTCTAAAGATAAGCGGTTTCGGGTATTAGGAGTTATTAAGAAAGCAGAAGCTCCTGATATTGCGATAACAGAGGCAGTGTAGACACCCGGCCTTATTTGAGAGGCCGGTGTGCCCTTTCTGGGCAAGGAGATTAAATAATGATTCAGTTGCGTAGCATATTGGATGTTGCTGATAATACCGGAGCCAAGCGCGTATCAATGATCGGAGTTTTAGGCAAGAAGAATTGCATGATCGCTATTACAGGTGATATTATTAAGGTTAATGTTAAGGAATCTTCACCGGGAGCAACGGTAAAAAAAGGTGAGGTAGGTAGGGCGGTGATAGTTAGGACCAGGCATCCGGTGAGGCGTGCGGATGGTTCGGTTCTAAGATTTGACCGCAATGCCATAGTTTTCATTGACGAGAAATCTAACCCCAGAGGCACGCGTGTATTCGGTCCGGTAGCGCGAGAACTAAGAGAAAAGAATTTTACTAAAATTATATCATTAGCTCCAGAGGTTATATAATGTTAAAGATTAAAAAAGGCGATACCATCCAAGCGATTAAAGGTAAAGATAAGGGCAAAAAAGGTAAGGTTTTGAGCGTATCTTTAGAGACTGGCCGGGCTTTAGTTGAAGGAATTAATATGGCTAAGAAGCATAAGCGCCAGAGTAGTCAGGATCAAAAGGGCGGTATTATTTCTATTGAGATGCCGATAAGTGTCTCGAATATCGCTCTGGTTTGTAAGAGTTGTAATCGGCCGACCAGGGTAGGATTTTCAATTTTAAAAGACGGCACAAAAACCAGGATTTGCAAGTCCTGTAAAGAGGCGATATAAAGATGAATCCAAGATTATTAGAAAAATACAGAAAAGAAATAGTTCCTCAAATGATGAAGGAATTTGGCATTAAGAATAAAATGGCTGTCCCGCGCGTAGATAAGATTGTGGTAAATATGGGCGTTGGTGAAGGGGCGCAGGATGTCAAAATTTTAGAAAAAGCTATCGAAGAGCTAGGGATAATAACCGGGCAGAAACCGATTATGCGCAGGGCCAAGAAAGCCATCGCTAATTTTAAGATTAGGGATGGTTCTCCTATCGGATGTAAAGTTACCTTGCGCCGGGCGATGATGTATGAATTTATGGATAGGTTGATTAATGTCGCTCTCCCGCGTATTCGTGACTTTCGCGGTATTCCTTTAAATGCCTTTGACAAAGCGGGAAACTATACTCTGGGCCTAAGTGAACAGGGGATATTTCCGGAAATTGAATTTGACCGGCTTACCCGGACACAGGGAATGGATATCACTTTCGTTATTAAGAATGTTAAAAATATTGATCATGCGCGCGGATTGCTAAAATTATTCGGCATGCCTTTTAAAACTCTTAAGGATTAAATAAAAACATGGCCAAGAATTCACAGATAGCTCGTTGGAAAAGGAAAGCTAAATACCCGTCACGTCAGCATAATCGTTGCGCGATATGCGGCAGGTCAGGTGGATATTTGCGCAGGTTTCAACTCTGCCGTTTATGTTTTCGGGAATTAGTCTGGCAAGGTATGATTCCGGGCGTAAAAAAAGCTAGTTGGTAATAGGAGAATGGAGAATAAATGTCAAGATCTGATTTAATAGCTGATGTTTTCACAATAATCCGCAATGCGATTATGATTAAAAGAGATATTGTAGATGTGCCAGCCTCTAACACCATAAAAGCAATATTAGGTATACTTAAAGAAGAGGGCTATATCGAAAACTTTAAGCTGATTGAAGATAAAAAGCAGGGTTTAGTTAGAATTTATTTAAAATATATTGCCACTAAATCAGCGATTAGAAATATTAAGCGCATATCCCGTCCGGGTTTACGTCTTTATGTGAAACATAAGAAAGTTCCGGCCGTTTTAAGGGGTAAAGGCATTGCGATAATCTCAACTCCAAAAGGCATCATGACCGATAAAACTGCCCGTCAAGAAGGATTAGGCGGAGAAGTCATCGGATATATCTGGTAATTTGCTAAAAATATAGAGGGACTTTTAATGTCTAGGATAGGAAATAAAGTTATAGTAGTTCCGAAAGAAGCTAAGGTAGAAGTTAGAGATAATATTATCTTTGTTGAAGGGCCTAAAGGTAAATTAAATCTGGCTTTGTCTCCGCGCATAACTTTGGAGATGAAGGATAATCAGATTTCAGTTAAGAGGCTCACCGATATTAAAACTGACAAATCTTTACATGGATTATTTCGTGCGCTTATTGTTAATATGATTAAAGGTGTTACCGAGGGCTATAAAAAAGAACTTGAAATTATCGGGGTAGGTTTTAAGGCGGCTGTTCAGGGTGATAATTTAAATATGAGCCTAGGCTTTTCCCATCCGGTAAATATTGCCATACCTCTTGGAATTAAAATTGAGGCGCCTAAACCAACCCAGTTGATTATAACCGGAATAGATAAGGCTTTAGTTGGTAAAATTTCGACCGAAATTCGGTCTATCTACCCACCCGAGCCCTATAAGGGAAAAGGTATTCGTTTCTTGGGTGAACATGTAAAGAAGAAAATAGGTAAGGCTCAAGCTACCGGTAGCGGCGGTAAATAAAAGAGTTTGTCTGTTAAAGAGTTGACCTGAAAGGAATAGTGGAGTGAATAAGAAAGAACTTTCAAGATTAAAAAGGCATCGTCGGATAAAAATGAGGATGCATGGAACAAATGAAAAACCGCGCTTGGTAATCAAACGTAGTTTAAATAATTTCTCTGCGATGGTAATTGATGACGCGGAGAATAAAGTGGTCTTTTCTTTCTCTACGGCTAATAAGGAATTCAAACAGAAGATCAAGAATTCCGGTAATATTAAAGCCGCGGAATTATTTGGAGAGTTATTCTCCGCTAAGGCCAAAGAAAAAGGGGTAACTAAAATTATATTTGACCGGGCCGGGTATTTATATCATGGCCGGGTTAAAACTTTTGCCGAATCTTTAAGAAAAGGCGGAATGGAGTTCTAATCTATGCGTGAATTAAGTATTGAACAGCAGCCGGAGTTAATCGAGAAAGTAATTTCTATCAATCGCGTAACTAAGGTTACCAAGGGCGGTAAGAAGTTACATTTTAGCGCGCTGGTAGTCGTAGGCGATACCAAGGGAAGAGTTGGTTTCGCTCTTGATAAAGCAAATGAAGTAGCTAGTGCGATACGTAAGTCATTAACTAAGGCTAAGAAAAGTATCTTCAAGGTTAATCTTGAAGGCGCGACTATACCGCATGAAATTATCGGCCATTATGGCGCGGCTAAAGTTTTGCTTAAGCCTGCTTCGGAAGGAACAGGAGTAATCGCTGCCGGCACGGTGAGGGCAATATGTGAAGCCGCAGGAATTAAAGATATATTAACTAAATGTTTAAAATCCAATAATCCGATCAATGTTATTAAGGCGACGGTTGACGGCCTAAAAAACCTTAAAGGTTAATATGAACCCCGCACCTTCTTTGAGTTCAGCATTTAAATTGGCGTGGGATTTAAAATATATGAAAAATATATAAGTAAAGGAGAAGGTGCGGGGTGAAAAAAAAGGAAGTTAAAGTCAAAAAAGAAGCGAAGGTAAAAGAAGAAGTGGCAATTCCTAAAAAAGGTTTATTCAATTTAAGCCGGCCTAAAGGCGCTCACAAACGTAGAAAATATCTGGGAAGAGGATCTAGTTCCGGGCATGGAAAGACTTCTACTCGGGGAAGCAAAGGGCAGACTTCACGAGCAGGAAGGCATTTTTACCTGGGTTTCGAGGGTGGCCAGTCTCCGCTAATCCGTAAAATGCCTAAGCGCGGATTCGTGAATATTTTTAAAAAGGAATTTCAGATAGTCTCTTTAGCTAGTATTGCTAAGATAAAAGAGAATTTAATTACTCCGGAATTGCTTAAAGCTAAAGGTTTGATTAAGGATAAAGAAAAAAGGGTAAAGGTTTTAGGTAACACAGATTTGAAGGTGGCAGCTACCATACAGGCACATGCTTTTTCGAAACAGGCAGCGGATAAGATTAAAAAAGCGGGCGGTAAGCCGGAATTAATAATCATTAATGCCATTAGTTGACTTTAGTCCTTTAATTAATTCTTTTAAGATACCGGATTTAAAGAAGCGCCTGATTATTACCGGGGCGTTGATTGCGATATACCGTGCGGGTTGTTATATCCCTACTCCGGGAATTGATGGAGCGGCTTTAGCCGAGTTTTTTAATCGTATTTCCCGAACCCAGGGCGGCACGATCTTTGGCATAATTAATATGTTTTCCGGAGGCGCGATGGAGAAGCTTACCATATTCGCTCTGGGAATCATGCCTTATATATCTTCTTCAATTATCATGCAGTTGTTAACTGCGGTAATTCCGGCACTTGAGAAGATGGCTAAAGAAGGCAAAGCCGGGCATGAGAAGATAAATCAGTTTACGCGTTATGGAACCGTAGCCTTAGCTATCGTGCAATCTTTTTTTATAGCTCTATGGCTCGAGAATCCAGCGCGTTTTGAAGGCTTAAAAATAGTGATGAGCCCGGGTTTAGGGTTTAGAATAATAACCGTTTTGACCCTTACTACCGGTACGATATTTATCATGTGGTTAGGCGAGCAGATTCAAGAGCGAGGCATCGGAAACGGAATATCTCTAATTATTACCGCGGGTATAATTTCCCGAATTCCCGCGGCGATGCATCAGTTGTATGTTTTAGTTTCGCCTTTAGATGCCGCTCGTCGCCAGATTCAGCCTTTTACCTTGGTAATTATGCTTGTATTTTTAGTAGTAGTTGTTTTCTCCGTAATCATGATTACTCAAGGGCAAAGGAAGATACCGGTGCAATACGCGCGTAGGATTGTAGGCCGAAAAATTTATGGCGGGCAGTCTACTTATATACCTTTAAAAGTTGATACTGCGGGAGTTATCGCGATTATCTTCGCGCAATCAATAATACTTTTTCCCGCAACCCTGGCTTCATTTATTCCTAATCCGGGATTTCAAAGATTAGCCCAAGGATTGATTCGCGGACAGGTGCTTTATACCGCGATTTATGCTCTTTTGATAATTTTCTTTTGTTATTTTTATACCGCGATAGTATTTAATCCGCAGGATCTCTCCGAGAATATGAAGAAATACGGCGGTTTTATACCGGGTATACGTCCAGGGGCGCCTACCGCGGAATTTTTAGATTTTGTTATGACTAGGATTACTTTAGCCGGCGCGGCGTTTATCGCGGTTATTGCCATATTTCCCGATTTTATTATGGCTTGGCTCAAAGTCCCATATTTAGTTGCTTCTTTTTTCGGAGGAACAGGGGTACTTATTATTGTAGGTGTTATGCTTGATACCTTAAAACAAATTGAGTCGCATCTTTTGACGCATCATTACGAAGGTTTTATAAAAGGCGCACATATGAAGGGAAGAAGATAATGCGTATTATTTTATTAGGTCCTCCGGGCGCGGGAAAAGGAACGCAGGCTAAAGTTTTAGCCCAAGAGTTAGGGGTCGCGCATATATCTACCGGGGATATATTAAGACAAAATGTTAAAGATGCTACTGCACTCGGTAAAGAGGCAAAAGATTTTATGGATCGTGGATTACTTGTTCCGGATGGATTAATGAGCAAGATGCTCCAGGATCGGTTCTCCCAGGACGATGTAAAGAAGGGTTTTATTCTGGATGGTTATCCTAGAAATATTGCTCAAGCTAAGACTTTGGAAGAAATATTTGAGCCCAAAGATATAGATATAGATTTAGTGGTATATCTTGATTCGAGCGATAGCGTAATTATTCAAAGATTATCCGGACGATCGGTCTGTTCGAAATGCTCGGCTAATTATCATATAACCAATATGCCGCCTTTAAAGCCGGGATTCTGTGATAAGTGCGGAGGTTCGCTCTATCAGAGAACTGACGATAAGGTAGAGACGATAAAAAAACGCCTAGAGATTTATAAAAACGAGGTTTCTGATTTAATTAAATATTATTCGGAACAAAATAAATTGCATCGTTTAAGCGCGGATGGTCCAGCTCAAGACGTGCTTAAAGAGATAATCGCTCTTACTAAATAAGAAAATGATTCCTTTAAAATCCGTTGAAGACCTTAAGAAGCTTAAGGCGTCCGGTGAGATTTTAGGCAGAGTAATGGGAAGTTTGAAAAAGTCAATTGCTGTTGGGATCTCTACTGCCGAAATTGACCGCATCGCCGAAGAACTTATAATAAAAGAGGGCGCTAAGCCGGCTTTCAAAGGTTATAGGGGGTTTCCCGCGACGCTCTGTGCTTCAGTAAACGAAGAGATTGTGCACGGTATCCCAGGAGAAAGGAAACTTCGCGAAGGCGATATTGTAGGTATTGATTTAGGGGTAAAATATCTTGGTTATTTTTCTGATGCGGCGGTAACTTTCGCTGTAGGGAAAGTAAAGCCTGAAATTAATAAGCTAGTGGAAGTTTCTCGGCAAGCCTTAACGGAAGCCATAAAAGTATCAATTGTGGGAAATAATCTTTCGGATATATCGTATCGCATCCAGAGTTTTGTTGAAGGGAAAGGTTTTTCGGTAGTCAGGCAGTTTGTAGGGCATGGTATAGGATTAGAATTACATGAAGAGCCTGAAATACCTAATTTCGGGAGTCCGCATCGAGGGCCGGTATTAAAAAGCGGCATGGTTTTAGCTATTGAGCCGATGGTAAATATGGGAAGTTGGGAATCAGAGATTTTACCCAATGGCTGGACCGCGGTCACTAAAGATAGGCTGCCTTCAGCGCATTTTGAACATACGGTTGCCATAACTGAAGATGGGCCGCAAATATTAACTAATTAAGTATGCCTAAAGAAGAACTCATCGAAACAGAAGGAAAGATACTGGAAGCTCTTCCTAATGCTATGTTTAAGGTTGAGTTGGAAAATGGGCACTTAGTATTGGCGCATGTATCGGGTAAGATGCGGATGAATTTTATCAGGATTCTACCCGGAGATAAAGTGAAATTAGAGCTTTCCCCTTATGATTTAAACCGGGGAAGGATAACGTTTAGAGTGAAGTGAAGTAGGCCCGAACTTCTATAATGAAATACTTGAGCGGACATTTTTTGGCCGCGAAAGTATAAAAAAAGTCAGGAAGGTGTTAAGTGAACCCCGCACCTTCTTAGTATTTAGATATTTTAAAATTACGGGGTTTTAAATAATTAATAAGAAAGAAGGTGCGGGGTGAAAGTAAAAGCATCGGTTAAAAGAATTTGTGATAAATGTAAAATTGTAAAGAGAGAAGGGGTAATTAGAGTAATTTGTGCTAATGCCAAGCATAAACAAAGACAAGGATAATTAACACCCGGCCTTATCGGATAGGCCGGTGCGCACTTACTGTGCAGAGGGGGGTTTGATGCCAAGAATTATGGGCGTGGATATACCTAAGGAAAAGAAAATCGAGATATCTCTTACCTATTTATATGGTATCGGTAGGGTAACGTCTAATCAGCTTCTTAAAGAGATTAATATTGATCCGAATAAACGCGCTAAGGATCTAAATGAGGAAGAGGTAGCGCGCATAACTAATGCTTTGCAAAAAGGGACGTTAAAGATCGAAGGTGATTTGCGCCGGGATATTGCGCAAAATATTAAAAGGCTTATGGATATCGGGTCTTACCGGGGCTCAAGGCACAAGAAAGGCCTTCCGGTAAGGGGACAGCGCACCAGAACCAATGCCAGAACTAGAAAAGGCCCGAGCCGAGGTAAAGGTAATTCGACAGTAGTTAAAAAGATAGAATCCGGAAAGCCAGCCGCGAAACCGGCTAAATAGAAGGAAGATTAAGGCCCCTCGACTAAGCTCGGGGTCAATTTTTAAATAAGCAATAGCAAGAAAATTGAGGAGAGATAATGGCGACAAAAGAAAAATCGAAGAAAAAGAAGATAGCTAAGGGGGTAACCTCTGGAATCGCTCATATTCAGGCAAGTTTTAATAATACTATTATTACTATAACTGATAAGCAGGGTAG
>ERZ1292633.5578-Hain-H41-02um-R1-5578-length-11305-cov-4_pt1 | contig 11305 bp, 12 predicted proteins | sample MGYA00564406_ERZ1292633 | MGnify/ENA primary metagenome ERZ1292633 (study PRJEB36523, sample SAMEA6512639) | groundwater metagenome | collected 2019-01-08 | study: AquaDiva: Metagenomics assemblies of 32 groundwater samples
ACCATCCGCACCGGCGACGGTAAAGTCGTCCCACCGATGAGTTACGATACGGTCGTTCCCAAATTCAGTTGAAAGCCATGACAACCAAACTCGCGCCCAAAGCCTGGTGGCGGAAATCGCATAGCGCCCAACTGGGACAGATTTTACTCGTCGGGCTGGCGGTCGGGGTTTTGGGGCGCTGGATGCAAGTCACCGCACCGCCGCTCCCGGTCATGGCCCGCCCACCGGTAATCTCCACTTCCGATACCAGCACCAATGCCCCGACGACGGTTAGAATCGAAGGTGCTTCACCGTCAGTCCGCGATTGATCAACTGGTGCAACGAGTCAATGCCGATGCGCAGGTGCTTGTCGGCGAATTCCTGTGTCACCTTCCGGTCACTTGCGGCGGTTTTCACACCTTCGGGAACCATCGGTTGATCCGATACGAGCAATAATGCGCCGGTCGGAATCTCATTGTGAAACCCCGTGACGAAGATCGTCGCCGTCTCCATATCAATGCCGATGCACCGGATCTTGCGCAGATACTTTTTGAACTTCGCGTCATGCTCCCACACGCGGCGGTTCGTGGTGTAAACCGTCCCGGTCCAATAATCACTTTTGTGATCGCGGATCGTCGTCGAGATGGCCTTTTGCAGACTGAACGCGGGTAGCGCCGGAACTTCCGGCGGATAATAATCATTCGACGCGCCCTCGCCCCGGATCGCCGCGATGGGCAACACCAGATTGCCGAGCGTCGCGACGTGTTTCACCCCGCCACACTTGCCGAGAAACAACACCGCCTCCGGCTTGATGGCCGTCAGCAAATCCATGATCGTCGCCGCGCTCGCGCTGCCCATGCCGAAGTTGATGATCGTGATACCGTTGGCGGTGGCATTGGGCATCGGACAATCCAGTCCGCGCACCGGCACCTTGTGCCACTTGGCAAACATCTGGACGTAGTTGTTGAAATTGACGAGGAGGATGTGTTTGCCGAAATCCTTGAGCGGCGTTCCCGTGTAGCGCGGCAACCAATTGGCAACAATGGCAGCTTTCGTTTTCATATCGTTGCCAAAGGTGTTTCACATGGAATCCGCCCGAGGGCAAGCTGAAACCATCTGGCACGCGCGGCGCAATTCCCTTAGCTGAACCAAACGATAAGCCAACGCGCGCTTGATTGCCGACGCTGGTTTTGAAACCATGCCCGCCCTATGGGACACGTTAAACTCCACATTCCAGGACCAGTCGAAGTCAGCGAAAAGACCTACAAGGCTTTTTGCGCTCCGATGATCGGTCATCGCGGCCAGGGCTACAAAGACCTCGTCGCCAAGATTCAGCCGCAACTCCAGCAACTGCTTTACACCAAACAACTCGTTTACCTTTCCACCTCCTCCGCGTGGGGCGTGATGGAAGGCGCCATCCGCAATCTCGTCTCCAAAAAAGTTCTGAACTGCATGTGCGGCGCGTTCTCGGACAAATGGCTCGATGTCTCCAAGCGCTGCGGCAAAAACGCCGAAGGCCTGCAAGCCGAGTGGGGTTCGCCCATCCGCGCCGAAGCGATTGACAAAAAACTCGCCACCGGCGAGTTCGATGCGCTCACGCTCATTCACAACGAAACGTCCACCGGCACGATGAGCCCGCTCGCCGAGATCGCCGCGCTGAAGAAAAAATATCCCGACGTCCTGTTCATCGTGGACGCCGTCAGCTCCCTGACCGCCGTGCCGATCAAGTTCGATGAACTGGGCATTGACGTCCTGCTCGCGGGAACGCAGAAGGCCTTCGCGATGCCGCCGGGCTTCGCCGTCTTCACCTGCTCACCCGCTGCGCTGGCAAAAGCGGCGACCATCAAAGATCGCGGCTACTACTTCGACTTTGTCGAATTCCAGAAGAACGCCGAGCAAAGCATGACGCCCAGCACGCCGAGCATTTCGCACACCTACGCGCTGAGTTCCAAGCTCGACGAATTCTTCGCCGAAGGGTTGGACGCCCGCTTCGCCCGGCACAAGAAGACCAATCAGATGACCCGCGACTGGGCGGCGAAACACGGTTTCACGTTGTTCCCGGAAAAAGGTTTCGAGTCCGCCACGCTCACCTGCGTGAATAACGGCGCAAAACCCGGCGGTCGCACCGTGGACGTGGCCAAGCTCCAAAAACTGGTGAAGGAACAGGGCTTCCTGATTGACGGCGGCTACGGAAAGATCAAAGGCACGACGTTCCGGCTCTCCAACATGGGCGACGAGACCGAAGCCACGATGAGCCAGCTCTACGCCGCGCTCGACCAAGCGATGACGCAACTCTGATTTCAGAACCACCACCGAGTGTCGGTTCTGAACCCATCAAAAAATCCCAAACTAAACCGGCCCAAAACATGGGCCGGTTCTTTTTTGTCGTGTCAACGGGCTGGCTGGCGGAGCTCTGGCTTAAATCAGTTGCTGTTAAAATCCATTTGACCAATGGCCCCCCTTTCGTAAATCCTCGCCCCAGCAGTTCCCAGCTCACAAACCAATTCAGAACCAGAAAGATAAATCTTATGGAACCCAACAGTGCAGCATTCGAAGCCGGACGAGCCTTCGGCTTTCTCATATTCGTCCTGGTTTTCCTGGCCGTTTTAATCGTGCCAGCCATCTTTTACCTGCTGACACTACAAAAAGCCCTCAACCGTTGCTCGCCCGAATCCCGCGCCATGCAACCCGGCTTGGTCTGGCTCATGTTCATTCCGTTGTTCAACATCGTCTGGCACTTTTTCATCGTGCTCAATGTTGCCAAATCACTGGATACCGAATTCCGCAAGCGCGGCATCGCTGCCGACCCTGATCCCGGCAAAACCCTCGGCTTGGTCATGTGCATTTTGGCCTGCTGTGGCATCATCCCGTTTCTCGGCATCCTCTGTTCCTTGGGCGCTTTCATTTGTTGGATCATCTATTGGATCAAGATCGCCGGGTATTCGGGGCAGCTCGCCGCTTCTGCCGCCCCACCGCTCCGGTGATCCACCGGTCGAGCCAGCCCGCAGACTTGGTCCGCCTCCTAACTGATCCAGTTGGGTCATTCTTCGGCGCGCCTTCGTCATGAATGACTATCAACTCGTCCGCCTTGCCAGCGGTGATTACAGTCTGCACTCGCTGGCATACGGCGAAACCTTTCATCCCGTCATCGGCCCGGTCGCTGAGGCAGAAGCGCTCTACGTAAACCAACTCCGCCTGCGCGAACGCCTCAAGAATCACGTCGGTGAATTCGTGATCTGGGACGTCGGCCTCGGCGCTGCCGCCAATTCCCTCACCGTCCTCCGCGCCGCTCGAGAACTGACCACGCCCATCCGGCTGGTCAGCTTTGACAACACCACCGAGCCGCTGGAATTCGCGCTGAAAAATGCCCACACACTCGGCTACTTCGGCGGTTACGAGACTCAGGCGCAAGGACTCCTTGATCAACGCGCCATTCAGTTCCCCAACGGCGCGAATGAAGTGAACTGGCAATTCCATCTGGGAGATTTCCCGACGTTGTTGACGGCTGCGTTGGAGCGCCGATCTCCGAATCGGCCAGTTTCCGACTCTATGCACCAACCCGCCGAATCGGAGTTCGGCGTTCCGCCCCACGCCATCCTGTTCGACGCTTTCTCCCCCGCCAAGAATCCCGCGATGTGGTCATTGCCGTTGTTCATGAAATTATTTCAACTGCTCGACCCGCAACGCCCCTGCGCGCTGCCCACTTATTCGCGCAGCACCATCATGCGCGTCACACTGTTGCTGGCGGGATTCTACGTCGGCGTCGGCCACGCCACCGGCGAGAAGGAAGAAACCACGATTGCCGCCAACACCTTGGATTTGATCGCCGAGCCGCTGAATCTGCGCTGGCTGGACCGCGCCCGGCGCTCGCACAGCGCCGAGCCGTTACATGATGATGTTTACAAGATCGGCCCACTCACGCCGGAAAGCTGGGAGAAACTGCGAATGCATCCGCAGTTCAAATAGGAACACCGGCTTCAGCCAGCAGCCTTCCGCCCCCAAGCTGTTTCTGCCGCATGAATGCGGCGTCCCTATCCATAGCGCATCCCACGACTCATCGGAAACGTGTTCGGCAAATGCCGCACCTCGCGCACTTCGCCATCGCGCAACAACACCTCCACAATATCGAAGCGGATTTTGACTTGGGGATTTTTCAGCAGGCGCAAGTAATCCAGTGCGGTTTGGGAAAGCAACCGCTTCTTGCGCGCATCCACCGCCGCCGCCGGTCGCGTCCACTCTTCTGACGAACGAGTCTTCACCTCCACAAACACCAGACAATCTTCGTCTCGAAAGATGAGATCGATCTCCCCGCGTTCCGAGCGAAAATTCGCGGTGAGAAATTTCAGCCCCAGCTTTTGCAGATGCTTCTTCGCCGCGCGCTCACCCAGTTCACCGCGTCGCAAATGTTCGGGCTGCTCCTTCCCGCCAAACCACGCTTTGATTTTCCCGATCAAGCCCATGTTCCCCCTAAATGCTCACTTCAATGCCTGATAATACCCCGTCTGAAACGCCGCGAAGAAACTGTGCTCGTTGAACGGGAAATGTTGCGCGAACGCAAGCGCCACGAGCCGTTCCTTCGGATCAATCTGGCAATACGTCGTTGCCGCGCCGTACCAGCCAAACTGCCCAATGGATGATGGCATCGAAAGCTGACCGGAATCCGTCACCACCTCCACGCCGAGACCAAAACCACGCTGCCGTGTTGCCGCCTGATTGTTCGGCAACGTCACCAGATGATTTGCCGTCATCAACTCCACCGTCTTCCGGCCAAGGATGCGTTTGCCATCAAGCGTGCCACCGTTGCAAAGCATCTGCGCGAACCGCGCAAAATCACCCGCCGTGGAAAAAATTCCCGCGCCGCCCGCTTCAATACCGCGCCCCGCCTCCGGCCACGTCTCGACAATCGGCTGATCCTCCACGAACTTCCCGTCCGGCCCGTGTTTGTAAGTCTTCGCGAGGCGGCTCATCTTTTCCGGCGGCACATCGAAGCCCGTGTCCTTCATGCCGAGCGGACGAAAAATCCGCTCCTCCAAAAACACGCCGAAGGTCTTGCCCGTCACGCGTTCGATTACCGCGCCTTGCACGTCTTGATTCACTCCATACGTCCACGCGTCACCCGGCTGATGCTTGAGCGGCAACGTCGCAAGCTTCGTGATGAAGTTCGTCAAGCCCGGCCCAGTCCACAGGTTCGCGCCTTTCCACAGCTTCGTCAGTTCGTCATTGCCGGAGATGTCATAATACAACCCGCTCGTGTGCGTCAGTAGATGCTTGATGGTGATGGGGCGCTTGAGCGGTTCGAGTTGCGGCGCGTCCGCCGTGCCACCCGTCCAGACCTTCAAGTCCTTCAACTCCGGCAGATACTTCGCCACCGGATCATCCAGATTCAACCGCCCCTCCTCGATCAGCATCAACGTGGCGACGCACGTGATGAGCTTCGACATCGAATACGCGCGGCAAATCGTGTCGCGCTCCATCGGCAACTGCCGCTCCACATCGCGATAACCGTAGGTCTGGAAATCCACGATCTTCCCGTCGCGCGCCAGCAACGTGATGAGTCCCGCATGCTGGCCTTCGTCCACGAACCGCTTCGTCGTGGCGTGCAACACCTCCAACCGCGCCGGATCAAACCCCGCCGCCTTGGGCGAAGCCGTCGGCAATTGCGCCTGCACAGAAACGGCGACGAGTAATACGAGGAGAAAGGAGAGTGGTTTCATGCGAGCGAGAGTTTAAGCGGATACTCGCGGCGACGTCCCGAAAAAACTGCATCACGCCTTGCGCGAATTAGTCTTCAACCACGCGGCGTATTCTGCTTCGGACAATTCCCCGGCAGCGAGCGCCAGAGTTTGGACCGCCGCATCGGCTTCGGTTGCCCGGAAGCGATAACCATTCAACTCCAGAAAAACCACGGCAACGACGAACCCGACGCGCTTGTTCCCATCAATGAACGGATGATTCTTCACCAAGCCGAAGCCATAACTGGCGGCAAGATCAAAAATGGTGGGTTTGCCATAGGCGAGCAGATTCTCGGGCTTGCTCAATGCTGAATCCAGCAGGCCTTCATCGCGAATTCCCGACAGACCTCCGAATTCGGCCAACGATTGCTCGTGCAATGTGAGCACCGTCTCCCGCAAAACCCAGACCGGCTTCTTCATTTGGCCAGTTCGCGGAGCGTGTTGCGATAGCGATGCATCACGTCCTTCACGACTTCCATCTGCTTGGAAACTTCTGGATTGGCCGTCAAGCGCACGCTGCCATCCGAAGCCGCCGTCACGCAAACGGTGTCCCCCTCACCCGCTTTGAGATGGGCGAGCGCCTGTTTGGGCAAAACGAGACCGACCGAATTACCGACCTTGCGAAGTTTTAGTTCCAGAACCATGGAAGCACTGTAACCACAAATGTTATAACGTCAAGTTGCAGCTACAAATAGCTGGCCCTTTGTGGCGTGCAACACCTCCAACCGTGCCGGATCAAACCCCACCGCCTTGGGCGAAGCCGTCGGCAATTGCGCCTGCGCCGAAACAGCGACGAGCAATGTGAGAGATACGAGAAGGGTTTTCATGCGTGCGAGGATTTAAGCGAATCATTTGAATTATGGGAAATACATAAACGTTCGACAGCAGAGGAAGACGGCGGTTCTATACCTAACATGTCAAACATATAGCGGCCGTAGTTGGTAATTGCTGCGACGCGATAGACAAACCATTCAGACTGCGTCACGCTCGCCGCCTTGACCACTGATTCGGTGCACCTAAAAGCTTCAAGCACATTTCTGTCATCAATTTGAATCGCGGCGGACTCACGAAGCTTTGGCCGGATATACGACACTCTTCCAGAATGGGCGGGAAGCTTTCTTGCTCCACGAATCGCATCACCCAATGAAGGCAAACCTGCAATTTTCCAAGCGTGGGCTATGCATTCTACGTCGCCAATCTCCCACTTCCATTCTGGAAAGCGATTTCTGGCTATTCGATTCAAACCCGCCGTTGAACGCCGCAACCCCTGAGGCTTTTCAATCAAACGCAACACCTCGAGTGCAGCATTGAGAAATGCGTTTTCAGCATCAGACAAACCTTCGAGAACGGCTTGCCCATCAGGAACTGCTGGTAATCGAACCTTGTCCCATAACTCGGATGGCTCAATTACTCGCATGAATTGGCGACGCAATCAATACAACCACTTCCCGATCTTCCCGTCCGCATCCAGCGTCACGCCTTGGCGGCGGAAGGCCCAGCACATGTAGCTGACGCTCACGAAATACGACGCGGGCACGCGGTTGGCCGTGCAGATCTTCACGCCCAGCAACGTCGTCTTACCGCCAAAACCCATCGGGCCGATACCGAGGTCGTTCGCGGTTTTCAGAATGTCCTGTTCGAGCGCGTCGAGTTTGGGCTCGGCGTTGCGGTCGTCGAGGCGACGGAGGAATTGCGTCTTGCTCAGTTCGTAGCCGGTGGCGCGGTCGCCGCCGATGCACACGCCCAGAATGCCCGGGCCGCAGCCTTTGCCCTGCGCCTGCAACACCGCGTCGAGGATCGCCTTGCGACAGCCGTCGAGGTCGCGATTCGCGTGGAGACCGTCGTCAGGCAGCGAGTATTGCGCGCCGACGTTTTCGCAACCGCCGCCCTTGAGCGCGAGCTTCACGGAAATCTCTGGCGCGCGATGTTGATGAAAATGAAACGCGGGCGCGCCCGGGCCGCAGTTCGTGCCGTCGTTCTTGCCGGTGAGCGAATCCACCGAGTTCTGGCGGAGATAACCTTTCTTGGTGGCGGCTTTCACCGCTTCGCGCGCGGTCTCGGCGAACGTGATCTGGTCGTAACCAACCGGCACATCCACGTAAAACAAAATGCTGCCGGTGTCCTGACAGATGGGCTGCGATTTGTTTTTCGCCAGCGCGATGTTCTGATCCACGATCTTGAGGGCGTTCTGCGCGAGGGAATCCGTCTTCTCGTTCTCCAGCGATGTGACGATGGCCTTGTGGACATCGTCAGGAATCTCGGCGGACGTGCGGCGGATCAGTTCGATCAGGGAATTCAGCAGTTCACTCATAATGCAGTCTCAGCGTAGGCTTTTCGACGGGGAGCGTCAACGCGGGGGCAATGCGGAGCTGGGGATTGCCAATTTCTGCCAATACTCAGGTAATTACGGCAAAGAAAAAGGTCAGGCCGAATGCGACCTGACCTTTATGGAAACCGATCTAAATAAAACCTAACGTCGCCGGCGAACAGCCACCAAAGCCCCGAACGCCAAACCGACGAGCGCCATGCTGGAGGGCTCAGGAACATTCACCGGGCCGAGATTGAACCAAGCCGCGTGAGCGACCGGCAAATTGGGATCGTTGTCCCAACCCGCCCCATCGAAGGTGGCGGTGAGGTACGTCTGGGTGGATTCGTCGAGCACCTTTACCCATTCGCCCGCTTCCGCAGGGCGGCCAACAACCATGGCGAACATGTTGCTGATCGAGCTGGCGAGCGGCACCGGGCAGGAAATCAGATGCAGCCCGTCAGCGTAATTCGGCGCCCAAAGCTGCCCGCCAGGACCAAGATTTACGATGTTGGTGTAATTTGCGACTCCACCAACGAAAGTGTTGGTGGTCAAGGACGGTGAATTCACCAAGGCGCCCTCGCCAAGATTCAACGTGTAATTGATGGACCAGGTCTGACTCCCAAGATCGAAGACAGACGATGGTAAGAAAGCATTTGCGGTGGAATCCCATTTGGTAAGGGTCGTGCCGTCCGCCACGCCCAAGAGCACATTGTTGATCGTATTGTCCACGTTCCCGATCAGTTGATTGGCGACGAGATTGTTGCCGGGGAGAATCAAGCGGTTGACGTAACCGACGACATTGATCGAGTAAACATTGCTTTGAGAGAAGGACGGCAGCGCCAGGCCACCCAGTAGAATCAATGCGATGGTTAACTTGAATGCTTTCATAACGATTTGAAAAATGTAGCCCTAGTTTTCCCGAGAATTGGTTTCTGAATCTGTCGGCATCGTAACGCGACTTGGTATGCCGTCAATGGAAATGTGGTCAATACCCCTGCAAAAACACCATTACGGCGAAGCCTGACTATGCCGTCTCGCTCGTGAGCAGTCGTTGGTATGCCTCGCGCAGGTGGGCAACGAGCGGAGCACTCGTCAGCCGGATGTCGTCCAGCTCCTTAGCTTCTACGACTCCCAGCGAACTCAGCGTCAGAAAAACTCCGGAGGACTGGCGCAGTCCATCGGGCGTGATCTGGCGTTCAGCGAATGGCAAGGCGAGTTGCTGGCAAAGCTCCAGCGTTACAGCGCGCGTGACTCCGGCGAGAATTCCACTCGCGAGCGGCGGTGTGCAAACCGTTTCACCCTCGACCCAAAACAGATTGCTGCTCGCGCCTTCGACAACGAAGCCTTCGGTGTTGCAAAGCAAGGCTTCGTCCGCACCCGCTGCGTCGGCTTCGGCCCGGGCGAGGACTTGGGCGAGTTTGTTAGCGGTTTTGAAGTGCGCGAGTTTTTCGCCAGCAGGCAGGCGGAAGGATGCCGTCGCCAACTTCCAACGAGCCGGGCCGGTGCTCGGCGCTCCGGAAAAGGGATGCAGCGTCATGACGAGGACGGGTTTGTCCGCGCCCTTCGGAGAATAGCCGCGCGGGCCAACGCCGCGCGAAACCGTGAGGCGCAACAACGCGTCCGGCAATTTGTTTTGCGCGATGAGTTCGGCGGCGAATTTCTCAAGCGTTTTGCAACCAAAGGGAATTTTAATGCCTAGGAAATCACCGCCCTTGCGCAGGCGCTCCATGTGATCCCACCAGCGGAACGGCTTACCGTTGGTCACGCGCATCGTCTCAAATAAGCCGTCACCGTAAAGAAACGAGCGGTCGAAGACGGAGATCATTGCTTGTTCTTCGGGGACGAACTGGCCGTTGAGGAAAACGATCATGGTGCGATGTGGCTGGTGGCAGGTTGGGTTTGCAAATCCAGTGCGGCGAGAAAGCCACGCGCCTTTGCCAGCGTTTCCTCGTATTCAGCTTCGGGAATCGAGTCGGCCACGATGCCGGCGCCGACGTGAAAGTAAGCCGTGCCGTCTTTGTGGATCGCGGTGCGGATGCTGATGCTCAACTGGCTTTCGCGATTGAACCCCAGATAACCTAGGCTGCCGCAATACGGCCCGCGTGCGATGGGTTCAAGTTCATCAATAATTTCCATCGCGCGGAACTTCGGGGCGCCGGTGATGCTGCCGCCGGGGAATGCCGACGCAAGCGCCGCAAAGTGTGTAACATCAGAACGCAAGCGGCCTTCAACGGTGGAGACAAGATGTTGCACCTGGGCGAAGCGTTCGAGGTGCGCAAGTTCGGGCACTTGCACGCTGCCGAATTCGCAGACGCGCCCAAGGTCGTTGCGCAACAGGTCGGTGATCATGACCAGTTCCGCGAGTTCCTTGGCGCTGGTCTGGAGTTCATAGGCGAGTTGGGCATCGCGGGTGGCATCGGACGAACGCGGGCGCGTGCCTTTGATGGGGCGCGTGGCGATGTGCGATCCGCTCATGCGCAGGAATTGCTCTGGCGACGACGACGCGATCTGGAAATCTCCGCAATCGAGATACGCCGCGAACGGCGCGGGCGAAACCGCGAGCAGGCGGGTGAACAATTCCCAGCCGCAATTTTCGGTGGGGCGAGCGTCCGCGCCCGTCCTCCGTAGCAAGGCTACTGCGGAGGGTGGACGAGCCGGCTCGTCAGGAGCCTCGCCCCACCAAGGAAATTGAACGGCGAGGCGTTGGGACAGGTTCACCTGATAGATGTCGCCGGAGCGGATGTATTGTTGCACCCGGGCAACTTTGGAAATGAAATCTTCGCGGGAAAGGTTGGATGTAATTTTTGCCACAGAGTCACAGAGGCGCAGAGGCGCTGGGTTTTGATCCCCCTGCTCTGTGGCTCTGTGACTCTGTGGCTGCCTTTCCTGCAATGCGGACTTCCAAAACTCCACCTGTTCGCGCGCCCGCGCTTCCGTGCGCGCGCCGTCTGCGCCCAGGCCCGTCGCCACGATGCACGTTTTCCCCAGGCGATGATCGAACACCACCAAGCTTGCGTGAAAACCGACGTGACAATCGGGCAGTTCCAGATCGTTCACCGCCCGGCGGGGGAGTTTGGGTTCGGTAAAATTCTTCAGGTCATAGCCCCAATAACCGAAGCAGCCGCCAAGCGGAAACGGCAGATCAATTTCATCCAGTAACTCGTAGCGCGACATGAGCGCGTCGAGCAGATGCCAGGGGTTGCCGAATTGGGTCTGGGGGATGGCGTCTGGGGTCTGGGGTTTGGCGACTTCGCAGCGCGAGCCGAAGGATCGGAAGGTCAGAAAA
>ERZ1292633.5579-Hain-H41-02um-R1-5579-length-11304-cov-9_pt1 | contig 11304 bp, 12 predicted proteins | sample MGYA00564406_ERZ1292633 | MGnify/ENA primary metagenome ERZ1292633 (study PRJEB36523, sample SAMEA6512639) | groundwater metagenome | collected 2019-01-08 | study: AquaDiva: Metagenomics assemblies of 32 groundwater samples
GACAGTGATTCGTTAACATTCAATGAGTTACGCGGTAAGCCCGACAGGCTGCTAGGGCAATTTTACTGGAATGACCTCTCGCCAGTGTTCGCGTATGGCCGTTTGCGACCTTCCGCACCCGACCCATCCCGGACGGGTGATCCGGGCGGCAGCCGTGCAAGGACTTCGGCGGTCATGGCGGCGGTCAGGACCGGGCGGCAAGGTCGACAAGTTCTTGCACTTCTCCCATCTGGTCCTTCACCAGCCAGTGTGTGAGATCGCCGCTCGATACGACGGCGAGTACCTTGCCGTTTTCCACAATCGGCAGGTGCCGGAACCGCCGCTTGGTGACCAACTCCATCGCCTCGCCGACTGTCGTCGTCGGCGGAATGCAGTATGGGTCCTTCGTCATCACCTCGGAGACTTTCGTGCTGACGGGATCAAGGCCGGCGGCCAACACTTTGTTCAGCGCATCCCGCTCGGTGAAGATGCCTACCAACCTTTCGCCATCCATGACGATCAGGGCACCGATTTTCTCGGCGGCCATCGTTCGCACGCACTCCGCGACCGGGGTATCGGGTCCAACGGAGTGGATCGCTTCGCGCTCCTCGAATATTCTGCCCAATGGAGCCCTGCGCTTGTCTCGCAACCTCATGAAGTAGACGAGGATGATGACGACGATCAAGAACAGGAAGAACGCGTACATAGGCAGTTTGCCAATAAGGATGGTCGTCAGTTCCTCCCCCTGCATGGCAAGCACTGCTGGGGGAAGCAGTGCGAGACCGATAGCTGTGCCCGACTTGCAAAAAAGCTTTCTCATCGCTGTTGCTCCTCGATTAGAATGCTTGCTACCTTGCCTATCCGGTTTGTTACCAAAATCCACCGCTGTAGGGCGCAATAAGCGAAGCGCATTGCGCCGCATGGCGAGAGCACATTCGGCGGATTACGCTGCGCTAATCCGCCCTACGAAAACCGATGTCGCCTCTTGGCATTCTCAACTACTTTGGCAACAAACCGGATAGGCAAGCTTGCTACATCCCAGCCTTTCGCTTACGGCTGCTTTCACCCGCGCTCGGTACCGGCGTCAACAACCTGAGTCATTTTCGATGTTTATAGGAGAACGTTCGTACATTGGCACATTGCGCCTGGCTACGAGCGACGTCAAGCGTTGCGACGGTCCAGAAAACCCGTGTATCTCGTCAACTGTTGCAGGATGCAGCTAGAGCAGTTGCATGAGTGACCGAAAGCAGCCGTTCAAGAGACCGAAATAACCTCCTCCCAGTGCCCAGATTTGCCCTGACCGGGGAGCCAAGCCGAGCTGAGAACCCAGGGAAAACGCGGGACGCTCGGCGTGTCTTGGCGAGCTTCTAAGAGTGAGGGCGGGCCGTAAGCACTGCCATTTAGGGTCTGAACAGCAACTGTATTTCGGCGAGCGCAATTTCCCGGATCTGACGCGAGAAGGGCATGCTGACGTGCCCCATGCCGGACAGGCTTACGATTTTCGCGCCTGCAAGCGCCGCGCTATCTTGCGGCACGACGATGTTGTCCTGATGGCTGAATACCGATACCACCGGCAAGTTTGGCGTTTCCTCGTTCAATTGTTTCAGCCAGGCGTTGCCGGGCACCATCTGCCGCCCGTTTTTTCCTGCGGCCATGCGAGCCGTGACCGTCCCGTGATGCGGCGTGCCCAGCGTAATCAGCTTGGCCACGCGGCGCGCGCCGTGCCGGCGCAGGTAAGCGCGCGCGGCGAGCCCGCCCATGCTGTGAGCAAGGATGACGAGCTGGTCCGCGCCGGTTGCGGCGCAAATTTCCTCGATGCGCCGCGCCAGCCCATCGGCGTAGGAGTCGATGTCGGCGTACACCGGTTCCAGATTGTGGCTATAGGCACTGACACCGTGTTCGCCCAGATAGCGCCTGAGCGGAAGCATGAAGCCGCGATTGCAGACATAGCCGTGAACCAGCAGCACCGGCAACTGCCCCCGCGGCAACGGCTGCAGCATCTCCGCGCCCACGAACAGCCGCTCGAACGGCTGGTACAGGTTGTAGAGCAGGACGTAGGCGCCGAGCTCGGCAAAATACAGCCGCAACCACGCGAAGGCTCCGGGGCGATGCTCAGGCGGAGCGGGGCTGGAAAATGGCCTGGCGATGGCGAAGGTTGCGGCGACGCCCGCGGCGCGAATCGCCAGGGCGCAGGCAAGCAAGATGGCCGCCGCCTTGATCCAGTGCCAGCCGGTGTAGCGCGAAAGATACCAACCGAGCACCAGATAGATGATCAATTCGATCAGCAGAACGCGGCGGAAAGCGCGCGCGAGCATAAAAACCCCCGTGTGTGACTCTCGAGTGTGAAAGCGTTTGGCCCGGCCAATTCTAACTGAAAGGCTGAGGGGCACGGCGTGCGCGGGTACCGACCAATCCGAAGCGCGCATCAGCTCGGTTGCGCGCGCCGGGCTTTGTGGCTAACCTTGCAATTACAAGCCGACTCAGAACAAGACGTCGATTCACGCAACCGAGGAGGGTACGATCATGAGCGAAAAAATTTGGCTGAAGGAATACCCGGCGGGCATTCCGGCCGAAATCGACGCCAACAGGTACGGCTCAATTCCGGACTTGGTCGCGAATATATTGGTCAAGTTCGCCGACAAGCCGGCTTACCACAACTTCGGCTGCAACATGAGCTATGCCGAGCTGGACCGGCACAGCCGCGACTTCGCTGCTTTCCTGCAGAGCCTGCCGGGGATGAAGAAGGGCGAGCGCGTCGCCATCATGAGCCCGAATCTGCTGCAGTACCCGGTGGCGCTGATCGGCATCCTGCGCGCCGGCATGACGGTGGTCAACGTCAATCCGCTGTATACGCCGCGCGAGCTCGAGCACCAGTTGAAGGACTCGGGCGCCAAGGCCATCGTCATCGTCGAGAACTTCGCCAACACGCTGCAGCAGGTAATCGCGAAAACCCAGGTCGAGCATGTCGTCACCACCCAGCTCGGCGACCTGCTGCCGCTGCCCAAGCGCTGGATCGTCAACTTCGTCGTCAAGACAGTGAAGAAAATGGTGCCCGACTGGCGCATCCACGGCGCCATCCCCCTGCGTGCGGCGCTGGCGCGCGGCGCCGGCGCGCAGCTCAAGCCGGTCAGCCTGACGCATGAGGACATCGCCTTCCTGCAATACACCGGCGGCACCACCGGACTGTCCAAGGGCGCGATGCTCACCCACCGCAACATCCTCGCCAACATCGAGCAGGCGGGCGCCTGGATCGGCGGTAACCTCAAGGAAGGCGAGGAAATCGTGATTTCGCCGCTGCCGATGTATCACATCTTTTGCCTGACGACGACGCTGTACTTCATGAGCCTGGGGGTGGTCAACGTGCTGATCACCAATCCGCGCGACCTGCCGGCGTTCGTCGAGGAACTGAAGAAATGGAAGTGGTCGGTGCTGACCGGCGTAAACACGCTGTTCAACGGCCTGCTGAACACGCCCGGCTTCAGCGAACTCGATTTTTCGGGACTCAAAGTTGTGGTCGGTGGCGGCGCGGCAGTGCTGAAGCCGGTCGCGGAAAAATGGCAGCAGGTCACCGGCCGCTACCTTACCGAGGCTTACGGCCTCACCGAGACCTCTCCCGCCGCCAGCATCAATCCGCTCGGCACGCCCTGGAACGGCACTATCGGACTGCCCATCTCCTCGACCGAGTTTTCCATCCGCGACGACAATTTCAACGAACTGCCGCTCTGGACCGGCGAGGGCGACATCGAGAAATCCACCGGCGAAATCTGCATCCGCGGGCCGCAGGTGATGAAAGGCTACTGGCAGAATCCCGCGGAGACCGCCAAGGTGATGCAGGAGGGCTGGCTCAAGACCGGCGATGTCGGCCATATCAACGCCAAGGGCTATGTCACCATCACCGACCGCAAGAAGGACATGATCCTGGTATCGGGCTTCAACGTCTATCCGAACGAGATCGAGAGCGTGGTGGCGATGCACTCCGGCGTGCTCGAGTGCGCCGCGGTGGGCGTGCCCGATGAGAAGTCGGGCGAGGCGGTGAAGGTGGTGATCGTGAAAAAGGATCCGAACCTGACCAAGGAATCCGTGATCGAGCACTGCAAGCGGGAGCTTACCGGCTACAAGATTCCGAAGGACGTCGAGTTCCGCGACAGCTTGCCGAAGACGCCCATAGGCAAGATCCTGCGGCGGGAACTGCGGGGAAAATAGGACAGCCCCCCGGCGCCAACACATGAAACAAGGCGGCGATTTCTTCGAGCGGACGCGGCGCGAGTGGCTGAAGCGGGCGCTCCTCGGAGGCGCGGCAATGCCGCTGCTGCTACGCGACGCCCTGGCCGCGGACAAGCGCCCGAGCGGCATGGTGGCGGTCAAGGGCGAGGTACTGATCAACGGCAGGCCGGCGAAGCTGGGGGCCGCGCTCAAGCCGGGGGACAGCGTCGCTACCGCCCCGGGGAGCTCAGCCGTGTTCGTGGTTGGCAGGGACGCTTTCTTGATCAGGGAGAAGAGCGAGCTGCTCACCGCGGGCGGCAAGGCGCTGACCGGCTCGCTGCGCCTGGTGACAGGCAAGCTGCTCTCGGTGTTCGGCCGCGGAGCGCGCCGCATTGCCACCCCCACAGCCACCATCGGCATCCGCGGTACCGGCATTTACATTGAGGCCGAAGCCGAGCGCACCTACGTCTGCACCTGCTACGGCCTGGTGGACCTGCAGGCCAGCAACATGCCTGAAGCCAGGGAGACGGTGAACACCACCCACCACGACGCGCCGCGCTACATCTACGCCCATGGCGAGATGCCGATCAGGATGATCGAAGTTGCGCCGGTGATCAATCATACCGACGCCGAACTGATCATGCTGGAGGCGCTGGTCGGCCGCAAGCCGCCTTTCGTTGGCTCCGGCAGAGAATACACTTTGGGATGAGGTGCCGCTGCGGGATGGGGAAACGCTTATAATCGACAGCTTGTCCATGGAGTCAAAGCAAATGAATCCGGTCCACCGCCTGTTCGAACAGCAATCGAACATCTGCATCAGCCGCACCGAGGAAATCATCGCCGACATCAAAGCCGGCAAAATGGTGATTCTGGTGGATGAGGAAGACCGCGAGAACGAGGGCGACCTGCTGCTTGCCGCCGATTTCGTCACACCCGAGAAAATCAACTTCATGGCGAGGTTCGCGCGCGGCCTGATCTGCCTCACCCTGACCGAGGAACGCTGCCGCCAGTTGCAACTCGCGCCGATGGCGCAGGAGAACCGTTCCTCTCACGGCACGGCGTTTACGGTCTCGATCGAGGCGGCAACGGGGGTCACCACCGGGATTTCAGCGCACGACCGCGCCCGCACCGTACAGGCGGCGGTGGCGCGCGGGGCGAAGCCCGGCGACATCGTCCAGCCCGGGCATGTATTTCCGATCGCCGCGCAACCCGGCGGCGTGCTGGTGCGCGCCGGGCACACGGAAGCCGGTTGCGACCTGACCGCGCTGGCCGGCCTCACGCCCGCCGCGGTGATCTGCGAAATCATGAAAGACGACGGCACCATGGCCAGGCTGCCGGACCTGATTGAATTCGGAAAAGCGCACGGCCTGAAGATCGGCACCATTGCCGACCTGATTCATTTTCGCAGCCAGACGGAGTCGCTGGTCGAGCGCGTGGCCGAGCGCGACGTTGCCACCGCGCACGGCAGCTTTCGCATGATCGCCTATCGCGAGAAACTCTCCGGCGCGACCCACGTGGCGCTCGCGCGCGGGGCGATCGATCCCGACACGCCTACGCTGGTGCGGGTGCACGAGCCCTTGTCCATACTCGATCTGCTCGATACTGCCCCGGGTGCGCATTCGTGGAGTGTGCACGAGGCGCTGGCCGCGATCGGCGCCAGCGGCAGCGGTGTCATGGTCCTGCTCAATTGCGCCGAAAGCGCCGCCCAACTTGCCGAACGCGTCGCCAGCCAAGCAAAGCCGTGGGCGGCGGGAAGAATGGAGTTGCTGACCTATGGCATAGGCGCGCAGATACTGCGCGATCTCAATGTGGGCAAGATGCGGCTGATGGCGACGCCGCGCAAGATGCCGAGCATGACTGGCTGGGATCTGGAAGTGGCGGAATACGTGCAGCCGCAGCGTGGGGCCAAGGCGCAAGCATGAGGCAGATCAAGCCGACCCTGAGCGGAGCGGAACTACGCGTCGCCATTGTGCGCGGCCGCTTCAACGAGGCGATCGGCGCCGGCTTGCTGGCCGCCTGCCTGGAACGACTGTCAGCGCTGGGTGTGGCGCCTGGCAGGATCACGGTAGTTAGCGTGCCCGGCGCACTTGAGATCCCGCTGGCCCTGCAGCAGCTTGCCGCCACCGGCCACTACCACGCGCTGATCGCCCTGGGTGCGGTGGTGCGCGGCGACACCTATCACTTCGAGGTCGTATCCAACGAATCCGCTGCCGGCATTACGCAGGTGCAGCTCGATGCCGGCCTGCCGGTCGCCAATGGCATTCTCACCACCGACACGGAGGAGCAGGCGATGGCGCGCGTAGGGCAGAAGGGAAGCGATTGCGCCGAGGCTGCAGTGGAAATGGCCAATCTGATCAGGGAAATCAGGAATGAAAAGCGCACGGCATAAGGCGCGCGAGCTGGCGTTGCAGGGGCTGTACCAATGGCTGCTCGCCAAGGAGCATGCGGACGAAATCCGCGCGCACCTGGCCGAATTCAAAGGCTATGACAAGGCCGACCAGAAATATCTCGACTTGCTCCTTGACGGCGTGATCGCCGATGCTGCCGAGCTCGACGCCGCATTCGCACCGTTGCTCGACCGACCGGTCGAGGAGCTTTCGCCGGTAGAGCGCGGCGTGCTGCTGATCGGCGCCTACGAACTGGCGCAAGTGCCGGATGTGCCCTACAAGGTGGTGATCAACGAAGCCGTGGAGCTGGCGAAGTCCTACGGCGGCACCGACGGCCACAAGTACGTCAACGGCGTGCTGGACAAGCTCGCCGCCAAGCTGCGACCGGCCGAGGTCGAGGCGCGCAAGGCCGGCGGGGGCAAGGCCGCGGCCTGAAGCGCCTTGCCTTCCGAATTCGACATCATCCGCCGCTATTTCACCCGCCCGGTGAAGCGCGCGCTGCTGGGCGTGGGCGATGACTGTGCCCTGATTGCGCCGGAGCCGGGCAGCGTGCTGGCGGTATCCACCGACATGCTGGTCGAGGGGAGGCATTTTTTTGCCGGCGCCGATGCGGCCGAGCTGGGCCACAAGGCTCTGGCGGTGAATCTTTCCGATCTCGCGGCGATGGGCGCCGCGCCGCGCTATGCAACCCTCGCGCTGGCTCTGCCCGAGGCCGACGAGGCCTGGCTCGCGCAGTTCGCGCAAGGTTTTTTCACGCTGGCCGACGTCTTCGGGGTGGAGCTGATCGGCGGTGATACCACGCGCGGGCCGTGCAATATTTCCATTACCGTAATGGGTGAAGTGCCGGCCGAACTCGTGCTGCGCCGTGACGGCGCCAAAGCCGGCGACGACATCTGGCTTTCGGGCTGCACCGGCGACGCGGCGCTGGCACTGGCGCACCTGAACGGCCGTGTCCGGCTCTCCGATGCGGCGCTTGCGCACTGTCTTGCGCGCCTGCACACGCCCGTGCCCTGCGTGGCCCTGGGCTTGGCGCTGCGCGGGCTGGCCACGAGCGCCATCGATGTCTCGGACGGTCTGGTGGCTGACGTCGGCCATATCGGCGAGCGCTCCGGCGTTGCTGTCGAACTGCGCTATGCCGCGTTGCCGTGCTCGCATGCGCTCAATTCTTACGCGGACGACAGCCTGGCGCAGGAATGCCTGCTTGCCGGCGGCGACGATTACGAGCTCGCTTTCACCGCTAGCCCGGACTCGCGCGGAAGAGTCGCGGCGGTTGCAGCCGAGTTGGGTCTCGGCCTGACGCGCATCGGGAGCGTCAGCGCAGGCGAGCCGGGGCTGGTGTCGGTGTGCGATGCGGCAGGCAAGATCATGCCGATCGCAAGCAAAGGATTTGATCACTTTGGCGGCTAACGCCATCCTGCGTCCCACCGCCGGTTTCATGCTGGCGCACCCGGCGCGGTTCATCGCGCTTGGTTTTGGCACCGGGCTGTCACCCTTCGCACCCGGCACGGTGGGCACGCTGCTCGGCTTTCCCGTCTATTGGATCGCGAGCGAGCAGCTTGCGCCCTACGGGCCGCTGGCCATGCTGGCGCTTGTCGCCCTCATGTTCCTGCTCGGTGTGTGGGCCTGCGAGCGCACCGGGCGCGACCTGGGCATCGCCGATCATAGCGGCATGAACTGGGACGAGATCGTCGCCTTCCAGTTGGTATTGATGCTTACGCCGGAGGCCTGGCAGTGGCAGGCGTTTGCGTTTTTCGGCTTCCGTTTTTTCGACGTGGTCAAGCCGCCGCCGATTCGCCAGGTCGACGCGCAGTTGAAGGGCGGGCTGGGCGTGATGCTGGATGACATTCTCGCGGCGTTCTATACCCTGTTAGCGATGGCCGTGTGCAAGTCCGTATGGGGTTGATGCCTGATGACCTCTGACACGCTCACCACGCTGGCGACGCTTGTCGGCGCAAAGCTAAAGGCGCAAGGCATAACGCTGACCACCGCCGAATCCTGTACCGGCGGCTGGGTGGCGCAGGCGGTTACGGCCATCGCCGGCAGCTCGGACTGGTTCGAGCGCGGCTTCGTCACGTACTCTAACGCGGCGAAGATGGAAATGCTGCGCGTGAAAGCGGACACCTTGCGCACGCATGGCGCGGTGAGCGAGCAAACTGCGCGCGAGATGGCGGCCGGCGCCCTGGCTCACAGCCGCGCGCAAGTGGCGGTGGCGATCACCGGCATCGCCGGCCCGATGGGCGGCTCGCCGGAAAAGCCGGTGGGGATGGTCTGCTTCGCCTGGGCGATAAAAGGTGGCGTGGTTTCCGCCGTGACACACCGATTCAATGGCGACCGCGAAAGCGTGCGGCGACAGTCGGTGATCGCTGCGCTGCGGGGTGTGCTGGAGTTGCTTGAAGGCTGAATGCGACGACTACGGGGAAGTTAGCTGTCTTTCTTATCCATTTCGAGATGGAATCGGTGCATGAAGCGGTGCACGACCGGCGCGAACACGATGCCCATCACCACCACGAATACGAGACCGCTGAAAAGGGCGTAGAAGCCGGCAAACAGCTTGCCTTTGGCGGTGGTCAGCGTTGCCAGCGGACCCATGCCGGAAAGGATCATGGCGGCATTGGCAAACGCGTCTATCCAGGGCATGCCTTCAAAATGATGGTAGCCGAGCATGCCGGCACCGAGCGCGAACGCGATGACCGCAAGGCCAATCGCGGCGCTGCGCGCCAGCCGGGCGTAGTAGGACGGGCGCGGTAATAGCGGCTTGCTCCTGGTTTCGAACATGTTAGTGCGGGCATTCCGGGTAAAGCTGGGCTCCATCACTGTGCACTAGCAATGGCAGTTGTGACAAGTGGAATGTATTCGCGGCAGATGGGCAGTTGAGCTTGACCCGGCCGTCGGCCGGACTAGAATTGGACATTACCGCCCCCATGTCACAGCCATGATCTCGGTTCGTCCCGCCGCCGTCGCCGGCTCGTTTTATCCTGCCAGTCCACGCGAGCTGGCTCGGGAAGTCGATGACATGCTCGGCCAAAGCGCCGGCAGCGGCCTGGCTCCCGGCTTTCCCAAGGCACTGATCGTGCCGCACGCGGGCTATGTCTATTCCGGCAATGTCGCAGCGGTAGCCTATGACAGATTGCGTCCGGCGCGCGGCATCGTGCGCCGCGTGGTGTTGCTCGGTCCCTGCCACCGTGTGCCGGTGCGCGGCCTTGCCCTGCCTGAGGCGGGCGCATTCGCCACACCTCTCGGCCAGGTGCCGATAGACCAAGAAGCGGTCAAGTCGCTTGTCGGCCTGCCGCAGGTGGTGGTGAGCAGCGCGGTGCATGCCGAGGAGCATGCGCTCGAGGTGCAACTGCCTTTCCTGCAGCGGGTGCTGGGCGAATTCAGTCTGGTGCCGCTGGCCGTGGGCGCGGCCACGCCGGCGCAAGTATCCGAGGTAATCGAAAAGCTCTGGGGTGGCGCGGAAACCCTGATCGTGATCAGCTCGGATCTGTCGCATTACCACTCCTACGATGAGGCCCGCGCGATCGATCGCGGCACCGCGCAGGCTATCCTCGATTACTCCACCGACATTGACCACGAGCAGGCCTGCGGCGCGACACCGGTCGCGGGCATGCTGCTTGCGGCCAAGCGCCATGATCTGAATGTGGAGTTGCTCGACTTGCGCAATTCCGGCGATACCGCCGGCGGACGTGATCGCGTGGTGGGCTACGCCTCATTTGCGTTCTGGGACGGCGCGCCGGGTTTCGGCGAGACACATGGGCGCACGCTGCTCGCCATCGCGAGGAACAGCATAGAGGCGGCGCTCGGCGTATCGGCGCCCAAGCAACTGCCCGACGAGTCCTGGCTCAAGCCGGCACGCGCGAGCTTCGTGACCTTGATCCAAAACGGCGGGCTGCGCGGCTGCATCGGCAGTCTGGAGGCGCACCGGCCGCTGGGCGAGGATGTTAGCCACAATGCCCGCGCAGCAGCCTTGTCCGACCCGCGCTTTGCGCCGCTCGCAGCGGAAGAATTTGCCGGCACGCGCATCGAGGTATCGCTGCTGTCCACACCCAAACAGCTTGCTTTTGCCGATCACGCCGACCTGATCGCGCAACTGCGGCCGGGCGAAGACGGCTTGATCCTGGAATATGGGGGTGCGTGCGGCACCTTCCTGCCGCAGGTCTGGGAAAGCCTGCCCGATCCCGAGCAGTTCGTGGCCGAACTCAAGCGCAAAGCCGGGCTGTCGCCCGGCGTGAGCACGGCGAAATGCCGCATCCAGCGCTACCACGTGCTGAAGTGGAAGGAGGAGGGGTGGAAGGACGACGGGGCGTGAGCGTCACTGAAAGCCAATACCCGGCGCGTTGGTGGCATATGCTGGACGACGGCAGGATGCAGTGCGACCTGTGCCCGCGCGACTGCCGCTTGCACGAGGGCCAGCGTGGCCTGTGCTTCGTACGCATGCGCAAGGGCGAGCAGATGCTGCTCACCACCTATGGGCGCTCGTCCGGCTTTTGCGTCGATCCGATCGAGAAAAAGCCGCTCAACCAATTCTATCCGGGATCGAGCGTGCTCTCCTTCGGCACCGCAGGGTGCAATCTCGCCTGCAAGTTCTGCCAGAACTGGGACATCTCCAAATCGCGCGACATGGCCAGCCTGGCCGACGCGGCCAGCCCGGAAGTGATCGCGCAGGCGGCGCAAGGGCTGGGGTGCAAGAGCGTGGCCTTCACCTACAACGATCCGGTGATTTTCGCCGAGTACGCCA
>ERZ1292633.5581-Hain-H41-02um-R1-5581-length-11302-cov-5_pt1 | contig 11302 bp, 9 predicted proteins | sample MGYA00564406_ERZ1292633 | MGnify/ENA primary metagenome ERZ1292633 (study PRJEB36523, sample SAMEA6512639) | groundwater metagenome | collected 2019-01-08 | study: AquaDiva: Metagenomics assemblies of 32 groundwater samples
TATTATTTTTTGTTAAATCATCACATTTATTATGAAAATAACAGAAAGTTAGATTGACTTTTAGTTAAGATACATTTAAAATTTAACTAATACTATACTTTGGAGCTAACTGATGAAAAAGATAAATAAAGTATCATCTATACTACTTTCAACCATTGTAGCAGGCTTGAGTTTTGCCTGTTCTAACAATGCACAACAAGAGCAAATATTTCCGAATCAAATAGATTCTTCGATTTCATCTGCTTCTCAAAAAGGTTTTATAGCAAGTAGAAATTTTACAGAAACTGGATATACCATTTTAAAAATATACTATACCGATGCAAAACAGTTAGAAACCCTAAATGAAATGGGTATGGATGTTTGGACTGTTCAAAAAGGTTTTGTTATAGGACAAGCTAATGATTTTGTAATGAAAAAATTAAAAATGAATCTCCAACTTAAAATAGAAATGTTAAGTCCTAAAGAAGGTTTTTCTGTTTTAAATACATTCGATCCTAAATATCATACTTATGAACAAACATTGAGTGAAATGAAAACTGTTGCGGCAAAATATCCTGCACTTGCACAACTTTCAGATATTGGCGATACATGGGAAAAGAAAAAAGGTTTAGCTAATAGAGATTTATGGGCAATGAGAGTAACAGGTAAAGGCGATGGAAGTAAAAAACCAGGTATTGTATTTTTTGGTAATCACCATGCTAGAGAACTTGTAACAGTAGAAATTCCTTTAAGACTTATTTCTCATTTACTTGATAATTATGGTAAAGATGCTGATATTACAAACATGATAGACAGTACAGAAATATGGATTGTTCCAATGGTTAATCCAGATGGACATACTTTAGCTGAAAAAGGACAAAATTGGAGAAAAAATAAAAATGATAATAAAGATATAAGTCCAACAGCATCATTAGGTGTAGATCTTAATAGAAATTATGGTCATCAATGGAATACAGGTGGTTCTAGCTCTAGCCCATCTTCTGACACTTTCCATGGTAAAAATGCTTTTTCTGAGCCAGAAACACAAGCTACAAAAGAATTTATGGATACTCATAAAAACTTAAAAATAATGATGTCTTATCATAGTTTTAGTAACTTAATTTTATGGCCTTGGGGTTGGTCAACAAATCCATCTCCTGATGCAAAGAAATTTGAAACAATTGGTGGTAAATTAGGTGCTAATTCTGGATATGAACCAAAACAAGCTTCTAAATTATATGTTGCTTCTGGTATTACAGATGATTATGCTTATTGAAAATTGAAATTATTATCTTTCACAACAGAAATTGGTACATGGGATGATGGTTTTGATCCTCCTTATTCAAAAGTTGACCAATTTTGGAAAGAAAATTTACCAAATGCTTTATATTTAATAAAATTAGCAGGAGAATCTCCTCTTAATAAAGAAGCTTGTTTTGGACCAGATATAAATTCTGTATCTAAATCATCTGATGGAAAAATATCTGTTTCTTTTGATAAAAAATATGCTAATAAAGTTTCTAATGTAGAATATTTTGTTGGTAAATTAGGGGAGCCAGGAAAAGGTAAAAATCTTCCTGTTACAGAAAGTTCTAATTCATTCAAATTTGATGTATCTGAAAGAGCTGATAATAATTTAGTTTATGTAAGAGCTCAAAGCCCTGATGGAAAATGGGGACCAGTTAGTACAGTTTCTTTAAAATAGTTTCACTGTTCAAAATAGTGGGATATATTAAATAAAAAATACTTTAGCCACGGATTACACGAATGACACGGATAAAAAAATTATTATCCGTGAAATCTGTGAAATCTGTGGCTAAATAATAGGAAAATTTATCACAAGTAAAAAGAGATAAAGAAATGGGCAAAATAAAAATACTTCACACCGCAGATATTCATATAGGAATAGAAAACTATGGATATATAAATCCAGAAACAGGTTTAAATTCCAGAATGGAAGATTTTTTAAGATCTTTTGATTTTATTGTTGATTATGCTATTAATAATGAATATGATCTAGTTATTTTTGCTGGTGATGCGTTCAAAGTTCAATCTCCTACTTCAACTCAACAAAGAGAATTCGCAAAAAGAGTTTATAGGCTTTCAAAAGCAAATATTCCAACTATTTTATTGGCAGGAAATCATGACCTTTCTAATAAATATGGTGAAGCTACTGCAATGGATGTTTATGGAACTTTAAAAGTAGATAACGTTTTTGTTTATGAAAGACCAAAATTTGAAAAAATAAAAACTAAAAATGGAGAAATTCAAGTAATTGCAATTCCATACATCTCAAGAAGTGCAATGTTGACGAATGAAGAGTATAAATTAAAATCTTCTGAAGAAATGGATAAAATTTTAGTAAAAAAAATAGATGATTTAATAACATATTTTATAGTAAATGCAGATAAAAATTTACCTCTATTGTTAACATTTCATACAGGTGTAGATCAAGCTCAAATAGGAGCAGAAAAAGATCTTTTAGTAGGAAAAACTTTTTCAATTCCACTTTCATCATTAGCAAGAAAAGAATTGGATTATGTTGCACTAGGTCATATCCATAGGCATCAGGTTTTATGTGATTCCCCATTAGTAATTTACCCCGGAAGTATAGAAAGAGTTGATTTTGGCGAAGAAAAAGAAGATAAAGGTTTTATTGTTTTAGAATTAGAAAAAGGTAATACAACTTATGAATTTATAAAATTACCTGCTAGAAAATTTATTACGATAAATATTGATGTTTCTGAATCTGAAACACCTAATGAAGACCTTATTTTAGCAATAAAAAAACATGAATTAAAAGATGCCATAATAAGAGTTAGATATACTATATTAAATACAAATACACATTTAATAAATGATAAAGATGTAAAAGAGGCACTAGAAGGCTCATTTTTTTATATGATTAGACCTATTGTAGCTGATAAAGGGGTAAGAATGAGAAATCCAGAACTTAATGAATCTATTAGTGATGATCCTTTTTTGTCTTTAGAAAAATATATTATGATAAAGCCAGAATTAGAAAGTATAAAAGATGATATTTTACAAAGAGCAAAACTTTTTTTTGTTTGATAAATAAGAAATATGCTGAAATCAGAAGTGTTATATTTTATATTATTTGTTTTTTTTGTAGTATGGATATTAATCTATTATCAAGCAAGAATAAATAAAAGATAGATTTGCTATTAATTTTTATGATATAATAAATAAAAATGAGTATTTAAATCATATTAATTTAAATAAAATAAAAAAATATTTTTAGTTCAATAAAAAACTTAAATACGTGGAACATATAAAACAAATAATAAATATTCCTGAGATTCTTTTTAAAAAAGGTGTAAGACATACTGTAATATCTGCTGGGTCAAGATCTGCACCACTTACACTAAGTTTTGTTCGCTACAAAGAAATTAATACCAAAATAATCATTGATGAAAGAAGTGCTGCTTTTATTGCATTAGGAATAGCACAAAAAACTAAAATACCAACTGTTTTAATTTGTACATCAGGAACAGCAGTACTAAATTATGCTCCTGCTATTGCAGAGGCGTATTATCAAAAAATACCACTTATAATTCTTACAGCAGATAGACCAGCTGAATTAATAGATCAATTTGAAAATCAAAGTATTAGACAAAAAAATATTTATTCAAATTATTGTATAAAAAGCTTTGAGTTACCTGATAATTTTAATTCATCAGAATCTTCTGATTTTTTGATAAGAACAGTTTCATTAGCGTTTGAAACCTCTTTATATCCATGTAAAGGGCCTGTACATATAAACATACCTTTAAGAGAACCTATTTATCCGAATATTCCCAATGAATCTTTTTCTTACGATAAAAATATAAAAGTAAGAGATTTTATTATTCCTAAAATAGTTCTTGATAAAAATGATTTATTAGATTTAGAAAAAAAATGGAACTTAGCAGATAAAAAATTGATACTTATTGGTCAAAATACAACTAATTTAGATAATGCTATTTTAAAACTTAAAAAAAATAATTCAAATGTAGTTATATCTGATATAACTTCAAATATTCATAAAAACCAAGAAATGTTTTTTTCAGATATTCTTTTTAGTACTAAAAATCAAGATTTAAAAGAAACAATAAAACCTGATATTTTATTAACTTATGGTGGTCAAATAGTATCTAAATCTATTAAAAATTTTATAAAAACTTCAAATATAAAAGAACATTGGCATATTCAAGATGATAATTTTTTTGGTGATCCTTTTAGTTCAATAACAAAAATAATTACTTCAAATCCTGAATATATTTTTGAAAAATTAGCTAAAATAGAAAATAAAAATAATTCAAACTATCAAGAAATTTGGAGAAATGAAAATAATATTATTGAAAAAAAAATAAAAAAGTTTTTTAATAATTCAGATTTTAATGATTTTTATGCTATATATAAAATATTACAAGAAATACCTGATAAAACAATTTTACATCTTGGAAATAGTACTCCTATAAGATATGCAAACTATATTTCTATGTTTTTTGCTAATAAAAATATAACCGTTTTTTCAAATCGAGGAACAAGTGGAATAGATGGTTGTGTAAGTACAGCCGTAGGATCTGCATTATCAACAAATAAACTTGTTACATTGATAGTAGGAGATTTATCTTTTTTTTATGATAGAAATGCCTTATGGAATAATTATGACCTAAAAAACTTAAGAATAATTGTATTAAATAATCATGGTGGACAAATATTTAGAATGTTGGAAAGTTCTAGTAAATTAAATGAACTAGATGAATATTTTGAGACTAAAAATAATATAAGTATAAAAAATACCATAAAAGATACTTGTTTAAAATATTTTTCTGTTGATTCAAAAGATAATTTAAATAAAAATTTAAAGAGTTTTTTTAATAAAAGTAAAAAAGGTAAAATTATGGAATTAGAACTAGATTCTATAAAAAGTATTAGTTTTTTTAATGAATTTAAGAAAGAATTTTTTTAATTATGAATAAACAGAATAAAATTTATTATTTATTTCTAAAAAGGTTGTTTTAACATGATTAACTTAGAAAACCAATTTCAAGAAATACAAGATTTAATTGAAAATGCAAAAAGAAACGCTCTAAAACTTGTAAATAAAGAACTAATAAGTCTTTACTTGGATATTGGAAAATATATCAATAATAAATTAAAATCAGCAGAATGGGGAGATAAAGTAGTTTCTCAATTAGCCGATTATCTCAAAAAAAAGAAACCTGATTTAACAGGTTTTAGTAGAGCAAGTATTTACAGAATGGTACAGTTTTATCAAATATATTCAGAAAATGAAATTGTCTCGATAGCGTCGAGACAATTAGGTAAAAACGGTAAAACTCTTTCTATTATTGAAGTACTTAGTAAAATAAGTTGGTCTCATCATATAGATATATTATCAAGATGTAAAACTATTGAAGAAAAAGTATTTTACATCCTCCTTTGCCATAAAGAAAAACTCAGTGTAGAAAATCTTAGAAGACAAATAAAAAGTTGTATTTTTGAAAGGACAATGCTTTCAAATGAAAAAATACCAAAAATGGTTAAAGAATTACCTCAAAATACTACAAATATTTTTAGAGATTCATATATTCTTGAATTTTTAGAAATACCAGAAATACACACTGAAGAAACTCTTCGTAAATCTCTGCTAAAAAATCTTAAAAATTTTATGTTGGAATTTGGAAAAGATTTTTTATTTGTTGCAGAAGAATTAAAGGTACAAGTAGGTATGCAAGATTTTTTTATTGATTTAGTTTTTGTGCGATTCGTTTACACTGGAACTATGTCGTCAGACATGGGAAGGTGTAGGGCAGCACCTGCTGCCTAACTATGATTTTGTATTGGTGAAATTCCAATCACTCTGACATCGAGTTGAAGCATGTCCCACGTGTCTAAGACTGACTATCAAGGATACGCAAGCATGGGACAAAAGGCGGTAATCAGAAACCTCATCTGAAATCCCGTTGAGCATAGCTGGAGATGGTTACGCAAGGAATCTGTGTTTGAATCGTCGTAAGGTCGTAGGGAGCGAAACGAGGTTGTTACGCTTCAACCAAAAGGTATTGGTTCATATGGGAGTTTTGAGTCTGAACACACTCAAATCAGATGTTTCCCTGAACTCGGCGAAAAGCAGAAGCCTAATTCCAGCGGTAAACGGAATCATGGAACGAAGTAACCATTACAGGTGCTCTCATAATTGTTTATGAGAAGGTGGTCAGCCTTAAGCTCTGTAATGGAGGGATTATCTCAGAAGCAAATGCTCAGGGTAATGCCTGAGATAAGCTGACAGAGGTACGGTAATTTGGAAGATAAAGTTGTAAGTAGTGGTGAATATGTTATGAACCAAGTATTAATACAAAGGTATGAATGGGATACTCTCAATTGGCGAAAGCTAGAAAAGAGAGTATTTAAGCTGCAAAAACGAATTTATCAAGCCTCACAGAATGGGAATATTAAATTAGTAAGGAAACTTCAAAGATTATTAACTTACTCAACTAGTGCAAAATTTCTTGCAGTAAGAAAGGTGACTCAAGATAATCGTGGTAAAAAGACCTCTGGCGTAGATGGGAAAACAGTTTTAAAAAATGAAGAACGTAAGCTACTCGCTGAAAATCTAAATTTAAAAGCTGAAGCCATGCCAATACGTAGGGTTTGGATACCAAAGGCTGGTAAAAGCGAAAAACGTCCTTTAGGAATCCCCACGATTAAAGATAGAGCCAAACAAGCATTGGTAAAGATAGGATTAGAACCTGAATGGGAAGCGAAATTTGAACCTAACAGTTATGGGTTTCGTGTAGGTCGTTCATGTCATGATGCTATTGAAGCAATTTATGAATCGGTGAAGCGGAAAAAGGCATATGTTCTGGATGCTGATATTTCAGGATGTTTTGACAACATTAACCATAACACTTTACTTTCTAAACTTAATACAAGTCCGAGGCTACGCCGAGTCATAAAGGCTTGGTTAAAAGCTGGAATAATAGATAATAATGTTTTTCATAAAAATGAAAAAGGAACTCCGCAAGGAGGAATAATTTCACCCTTGTTAGCAAATATTGCTTTACATGGGATGGAAAACGACACTAAAGAAGCACTTAAACAAGATTTGTTTGAGTACATGAAAGCTAAAAAGGGTAAAGCCTCATATATGCTTTCAAAGCGTATGTTATCAATTATTCGCTACGCAGATGACTTTGTTATTATTCATGAAGATAAAGCAATAATGATGAAAGCAAAAACTTTTATCGAGGAATGGTTAAAAGATATGGGATTAGAATTAAAACCTTCAAAGACAAGAATTTGTCATACGTATTCATCTATAGACGGAACAAAGCCTGGATTTGATTTTCTTGGTTTTGAGATTCGTCAATACAAAACGAATACGAATAAACAAGGTTATGCAACCATCATAAAACCGAGTAAGGAAAGTTTAAAGAGACATTTAAAAGTGATAAGAGAATCGTTACGAAATCATCGTGGAGAGACTCAGGACACTGTTATTAGAAATCTCAATCCAATTATCAAAGGCTGGTCTCGATATTACATTAATGTAGCATCAAGAAAAACTTTTGAAAAAGCGGATCATGAAACTTTCCGTAAAACATGGAGATGGGCTAGATTCCGACATCCTCACAAAGGTTTGAAATGGACAAAGGATAAATACTTTAAACATCATAAAAACAATGATAATTGGCGGTTTAAATCGCCAAAAGGAAGTATCCTTGTACGACATACAGACCATAAGATTAAGCGTACTCCAAAAGTTAAAGGTACAAAAAGTCCGTTTGACGGTGATTTTGTTTATTGGTCAACCCGTATGGGAAGATACCCTGAAACTTCAACGAGAACAGCTTCCTTATTGAAATATCAACAAGGAAAGTGCAAATATTGTAAACTGTATTTTAAAACTGAGGACATTATTGAAACACATCATATCAATGGTGACCTTAAAGATAATTCTACAGCGAACTTGGCACTTTTACATGGGCATTGTCATGATAATATTCACAGGAATAAAAAGGTATGTATGTAAAACACCAAATTACTGAGGAGCCGGATGTCTCGAAAGGGGACAAGTCCGGTTCTGAAGCCGAGTATGGGTGGCGACACCCATGCTTAGGTAACTATCATCGTGATTTACAATGTTTAGTTGCTTTTGAATTAAAAACAGAAATATTTTCACCTTCAAATCTTGGACAAATTAATTTTTATTTGGAGGCTTTAGATAGAGATTTTAAAAAATCTCATGAAAATCCAAGTATAGGCATTCTTCTTTGTAAGGGGAAAGATGATATGGTTGTAGAATATGCTTTAAGTCGTAGTCTTTCTCCAGCACTTATTGCAGATTATCAGATAAAACTACCTAATAAAAAATTATTACAGGAAAAATGGCTAGAGTTAATAGAGTTAAGTGAAAATAAAAATGATGAAGAAAAAAAGTAACAGGAAATGGGAACAATTTAAATGCTAAAGGAGAAAAAATGTTTTTTGTACTTGTATAAAAATTATTTCAATTATTTATGATCCATTTTATAAAACCTATGATCCCTATCCAAAAAAACTATATAAAAGGTATTATGATCAAAGTATAAATCTTCTCTTGGATGTTTTTTATTTTTATATTCAGAAGGTAAAATAAACCCTACTAATCTAACACTTGATTCTAATCTAAATCTTGACCACCAAACTTCATGAGGAATATATTTAGGATGAATAAAATCAGATTTTTTAGGAAAACTTTTATAAACCTCAAGAACAGTATTATTTCCAGCACCAACTCTTTGATTTTGCCAATAAGATAATGAATTTTCAGTATAATTTTTTAATTTATGTAAAAGCTTTTCTAATTCGTCTTTAGTCCATTCTTCAAAAGATTGCCCTGCTTCTTGGCTAAAGTCCATATAAGAAAAATTGAATTTACATCTTACACTTAGGTTATTTTTTTCTGATTCTAGACTTTCTTGAATTATGGTTGATAAAAAAGTATCTTTTTTTGAATTTTTAAACTTACTCATATTTTAGGAATACCACCTATTTTACCTTCATTATAGATTGGTGATATTGGTCTTTCATTTCTAATCATATCTCCAGATATTTCATCAACTCGATAACCAAAACTTTCATTATTTTCTTTATTTACCAAAAAAAGTCTATATTTACTCAAAGAATCCATTATTTCTGTATTATGAGTTGTAAAAATAATTTGAGTATCATTTTTGTTGATACTTTCATTATCAAATAAATTAATTAATAATGGTAAAAGATGTGAGTGTAAATTAATATCAAATTCATCTAAAACTAAAATACCTCCATCAGTTAAAGCATTTTTATATACCCAAAGTTGATTAAATAATGATTTAGTTCCGCTTGATTGTTCTGCAAAAGTTAAAAAATAGTTTTTATTATTTAGTGAGTAAGAGAATACTGGAAAATAACGACTTTTATTATTTTCATCCTCATTTTTAATTATTTCTATATTATTTATTCCTAAATCAGATTTATAAATCATATCTTTAGAAAAATTAAATATTTCTTGATTTTCATAATAGATTTCTGAAATATCAGAGATTAAGGCATTTCCTATATTTTCATTTGAAAAATTAAATTTTATATTGGTAATAATAGATTTAAAAAATTTATAAATAGGGTCTAAAATCTTTATTTCATATTGATTTGCTGTACTTATAATTGAAGCATTTGAACGCAATTTTATTATTTTAACATCATCATATTCAGATGAATTATATTCAATTTTATTATTTTTTCTTTCTAAAACTTTAGTTGTTCTTTTATTTTTTTTAAAAAGAGTTTCATTTAAAACATTTTTTTTAGTTAGTGTTAATTCGTATCTAAACTCAATTTTATCAATAGCAAATTCTATATAAAAATCTATAGGTTCATTGTTATTAAAAAAAGATTTACATTCTATTTCTTCGTCTGGTTTTTTTGAAAAAGAGTTACAGCAAAATTCATCTAAAAAATTTAAAATTTTTAGTACATTCGTTTTTCCAGACCCATTAGCTCCTTTTACACATAGTACATTTGTATAATTTTTACCTTTAGAAATTGATTCAGGACAATTAGAATTTAATCTAAAAGAAACTTGAATTCCTTCATTAAAGCTTAAAAAGTTTTTAGCACCATATTCTAAAAGCATATATCAACCAATTATTTTATATTAATCTTAATAAATTATAACTTATATATTATCATTATTCAAGATATATGACAAAAATGGTTAAAAATAGCAATAAGTATTTTTTTATAATGAAGGATTATAATTTGATTGACAAAAAAGTGAACAGCGTTTACAATATAAATATGATTTACAAAAATAATAATGATTTACCTAAAGACAGAAGAAGAAAAGCTCAGATAGAGCGAATACTTGAAGTCGCAATGGAAATTGTAACAACTGATTCGGTTCAATCTCTTACCATGAAAAACCTTGCTGATAAACTAGATTATACTCCAGGGGCTTTATATCGATATTATTCATCAAAAGATCAAATTATTTCCGAACTACAAATAAAATGTATTCAAGAATTTAATATTTTATTTGATGAATCAAAAAATAAAATTGATCAACTTATTAATGATAATAATATAGGTATAATTGCTTTTATTATTGAAATAAGTGAGCTTTTTGGAAACTATGCTTTTAATGAACCAATAAAATTTCTTTTTATTACTAATACTATAATTGAACCTAAAGTATTGGTTAATGAGGAAGAATCATCAAAAGTAGCGAATGAATTCAAAAACTTGTTTTTTAAAATTATAGTACCTTTTTTTCAAGCTATTACTAAAAAAATAATGTCCGATGGTAATCCTACAGAAAGAGCGTTGGTTTATATTTCATCTTTACAAGGTGTTTTACAACTAAAAAAAATATCAAGAATTGATTCAATTTTATTTGATCTAATTTCTTTAAGAAAAAATCTTACTAAATCTCTTCTTTTAGGTTGGGGTGTTTCTGAAGAAAATTTGAAAGAAGCAGAATCATATTTGTTAAAAATTAAAATTATTGAATAAGGAGTTTTTTATGCTAATTAAAAGTTTAATATTTTTTATTTCTGGTGGGTTTGCTTGGACATTTGCAGAATATGCCTTACATAACTGGTATGGTCATAAAGCTAAAGGAAAAAATGAATTTTCAAGAGAGCATCTTAACCATCATACAGATACTTCATATTTTGCAGCTAGTTGGAAAAAAGCTTTGGCTACAATAAAAATGTCTCCTATTTTATTTATCTTAGTTAGTTTTTTCTCTGGATTATTTTATGGAAGTTTTTTAACGGTTGGTTTTTTAATT